>Ga0209609_10001228_pt1 | contig 14956 bp, 15 predicted proteins | sample LakKivw325mmetaG_FD_184136 | JGI IMG/M metagenome (GOLD analysis project Ga0209609, IMG submission 184136) | Anoxic lake water microbial communities from Lake Kivu, Rwanda to study Microbial Dark Matter (Phase II) - Lake Kivu water 325m metaG... | ecosystem: Environmental > Aquatic > Freshwater... | reverse complement strand
CAAATAATATAACTGTTAATACGAATTACCGGGGTGCTTATTTTTGAAGCGCATAATCGCGTGGGTAATATTATTTGTTATGGTTAATTCAACCGCGCTGGCGGCATATATGTCATCGGGCAGGCTCTCGAGCACCGGGGGGCAGGAGAGGCTTTCCAGGAGCTTTAGGCTTTTCGGATCCCTGTCAGGCAGGGCAAAGAACACTCTGACAGGGAAAAGCTATATCCTTGACGGCGGAATAGGAACATCGGCGGTCATGTCCCCTGTCAATGTGGCATCTATCACTCCGGCTTACGGGTATAACTCGGGTGTTATAAGCATTTCCGAGATAACCGGTGACGGATTTAGCCCTGGAGCCTCGGTAAAACTTGTTCTTGACGGGGAGACTCCTGTGGAGGCTTCAGAAGTTAGTTTTGTGTCGGGTTCGCTTATGTCGTGCAGGATCGACCTGACAGGCAGGAAAAAGGGCAGGTGGGACGTGGTCGTGGAAAACCCCGACGGTTCAAAAGGAGAGCTCAAAGAAGCTTTTGAGATCATGACCTGGGCCTCGGCAGGGCTCCTGATCTGCTATCCAAATCCTTTTGATCCTTTAGCAGGGCGGGCTTCGCTTATCTTTGAACTGGAAAAGGATTCTGATACATCCCTGTATCTTTTTAACATTTCAGCGGAACTGGTCTATCGGCGCGACTATGCTTCAGGCTCCAACGGGGGTAAGGCAGGAACTAACAGCATAGAATGGGACGGTGTTGATTCGTTCAGCCGCGGGGCCGGCAGCGGGATCTACTTTGCCAGACTGATAGAGCGGCCCACAGGAAAGGTCCTGTCAAAAGGGAAAATAGCGGTCTTAAGGGGCTCCGGCGCGGCCACTCCTGGCAAAGGGCCTGATTTGGCGCTTTTGATATCTTTGGCCCTTATGGGAATGGCGGGACTGGCGGGGCTGGGAAGATACTATGGCATCTTAAGGCGGAGAAAGAAATAACATGAAAAAAGCGGCTTTCTTGTTCCTGGTGTTATTGCTTTTAGGCGCCCCGGCGGTGGCGCAAAGCTATACGGAGGACATCACAAAAATAGGCGCCGGAGCCCGTCCCATGGGCATGGGCAAAGCGTTTGCGGCTGTTTCGGACGACATAAACTCTCTTTTTCTTAATCCGGCCGGACTGGGACAGGCGGACAGGTTCCAGTTCACCAGCATGTACACGTCGCTGTTTGACGGAGAACTCAATTACGTGCTGTTCGGAGCTTCCAATCCTTTCGATTTCGGGAGCCTTGGTTTTGGCTTTATCTCCACCGGTACGGGGCAGATCCCCTCGCCGGGGCCAACTTCAATCACTTATTTTGACTATTATGACAGGCTTTTTCTCCTTTCCTATTCCCTGCGCGGTCCCGTCCGCTTCGGCGGCGGACTTCTAAGGGCCGGGGTCAATGTGAAATATTTTGCCAAAGGATTCACCGACACGGTCAACAAGCATGGGGCAGGGGTCAACGCTGATCTGGGCATAAAACTGGACTACGAAGACGGGCTCAGCTTTGCGGCCAACGCCCAGAATCTGCTCGGCAGCGGGATCTCATGGGATACGGGGGCTGTTGACAGCCTGCCTTCAATCCTAAAGATCGGGGCCGCAAAACGGCTGTTTGACAGCAGGCTGCTTCTTGCGGCAGACTGCGATGTCCCTGCTTCAGGCTCTCTTCCGGCCCCGATGCATGCGGGTGTCGAATACAGGTACAGCAAATATCTCACTTTTCGCGCGGGACTCGACCAGTCGATCAGCGCTTCTTCTTCTCTAGTCAACAATCTGGCCGCCGGCATAGGCCTTACTCTTGACTCTTTCCGTTTTGATTACTCATACCGGCTGTATCAGGAGAGCTCTATGAACGCTGCCCATTTTGTTTCTTTTTCGGTGCTGTAACATGAAAAGAATGATCATTGTTTGCGGGGTCTTTTTGATCGCGGTGGTCGTGCTGTTTTCGGACGCGGGAGGTCTGGCACAGACAAAATCCTTGGGGCTGCTTGCCAACCCGCCTTCGCCCAAGCCTGTTACCGGCATTGCCAGGGCTTCGATGACCGCGTCCTGGGGGACCAACGGCAACCCGTCGGGAACAGAATATCTGTGTGAAAACGTCACCACGATGTCTAATTCGGGATGGATCACCGATACCTCCTGGGTTTGTACGGGGCTTGCATCCGGCTCCGCTTATAGTTTCACGGTCAAGGCCAGAAATGACGACGGGATTGAAACAGTGGCTGTCAATCTCGGCGCAAAAAAGACAATGTCTTATATCGAGATCAACGATTCGCAGCCAAGCGACGGGGACCTTATCTCGAGCAGGCCGGCGATCAAGTTCAGGATAGATCACTCTGTTGCTCTTGACACTGCCCAGTGCGGAGCTTTGATAGACGGGGCCTTTTATGCCCACGACAGCAAAGAAGAAGCCTCGGGCTATACTGTCTTTACATATGCCGTAAAGACCTCTTTGAGCGCGGGAAAGCATGAGATAGGGATAAAAGCAGTTGACTCCGACGGCTCGGTGTACCAGGATTCTATCAGGAACCTGCAGGTAAAAGGCGATACGCCGGTCCTTGCCGGAAGCCCCCTCTGTTATCCAAACCCGTTCGATCCGTCACAGGGAAATGCTGTAATAGCATATTCTCTTTCGATGGATTGCGACATAAGCGTGTACATTATCGATGATGCCGGAATGGTGGCGGTAAAGAAGGAATATTTGTCAGGCAGCGCGGGCGCCCGAAGCGGCTATAACGAGATCGAATGGGACGGCAGCAGCGTTTCGGGGTCAAACCTGCGCAACGGTGCGTATGTTGCGGTAGTAACGGCATCGGGCACACTACTGGGGAAGGCAAAACTTATGCTTTTGAGGAGCAGATAAGCACAAAAAATGAGGGTTTTAGTCCATAAAGGGCTGACTGCAATTTTTCTGACGGCGCTTACGCTGTTTTTGTGCGGCGGCGAGCTGCCCGCGGCGGAAATGTGGCTTACCGGCAACAGCGCCAGGCCTATATCGATGGGAAGGGCCTACACAGCGGCTCAGAACGACATTGGTACACTGTTCTACAACCCGGCGGGGATATCGGAAGCCGTCTCTTTTGAGATGTCCTCGCTCTCAACAAAGCTGGGCGGGGATTTTAGCTACTCTTCATTCGGTTGTGCGATACCTTTGCCGAGGGGTGTTATAGGGCTCGGTGTAATGTGGAAAAGTTCTGCGGGTTTTTATGAGACAACAAGAGAGGCATCGGGAAGAGTGGCAAGCACCCGGTCGTTCGATTATTCCGGCAATACCCTGTTCTTTACCTATGCCGACAGGTTCAACGACCAGTGGAAATACGGTTCCAGGCTCAGATATGAGGGAGAGAATGCTCAGGGAGTGTCGGGCGGCACAGGGTCAAAACTGGCGGTAGACGCCGGACTGGTATATGACAGGAGCTCCGACATGTCGCTGGGGCTCAGCGTTTCAAACCTGCTGTCGGGCCATATGTTGTGGAGCAACGGTTATGCTGATGAACCCTTGCAGGAGATCAAGATGGGAGTTTCTTACAGGCCCAGAAAGAACATGGAGCTTTTGCTGGACCTTATCAATTCACCCGGGTCTCCTTTTTTAATTAAGGCAGGAATGGAATTAAGGCAGAACCAGATGTTTTCCTTAAGAGGCGGGATAGAACAGGTCCCGGCCGGGGACGCCACTTCGATGAACTTTACCATGGGGCTGGGAATAGAAATGAGCGGATTTGGATTTGATTACGCGTATCTTTCGGACAGCCAGGTTCCCGGCAATACCACGCAGTTCTTTTCTGTCAAGCTGGTCATTCCGTCTCTTTCCAAAGAAAAATATGTCGAAGCCGATTTCAGCAAATGGCTCAAAGCCTGGATCGATTCGGCGCAGAGCGATCTTAGCAAAGGAAATCTGGCTGACGCCTATGAAAAACTGGTGATCGCTCAAAGATCATCGCCAGCCAATGACAGGGTGACCCAGCTCCTTAAGGAGGTTGAAGAAGGCCCTGTTTCCCAGCCTACAAAGGAAGCGGCAGCAAAGCAACCTCTTGAGAAGCCCAAACAGGCGGCGCTTACTCCAAGCGATATGGAAAGGATAAAGGATTCACTTGGTAACGCACTTAAGTACTTCCATTTTGGCGAATACAAACTTGCCATTGAAGCGTGCAACAATGCCTTGGCTGTTGATCCAGATAATATCCTAGCTTACAAGAGACTGGGGTCCATTTATTACTTCCTTGGGGACATGAATAACGCATCCTCGGCCTGGGAAAAAGCGTATAATCTGAACAAAAAGGACGCTAATCTGAAGAAGCTGATCGACACTATCAAGACGCAGCAGACAAAGGGCAAGAGGTAAATGCCCGGTTACAGGATCGGAATAGATGTCGGAGGCACTTTTACCCACGCGGTGGCAATTGATAACTCCACCTACAACCTTGCCGGCCAGGTAAAAGTTGCTACCACCCACAGCTCTGCAAATGGAGTGGCGCAAGGCATAATAGAGTCCCTTCAGACCCTCATCTCCTCCTGTTCAATCGACCCTTCATCTGTTGTCTTTATTGCCCACAGCACAACGCAGGCGACGAACGCTCTGCTTGAAGGAGATGTTTGCCCAGTGGGGATAATCGGGATAGGGTCAGGGGTCGAAGGGTATAGGGTCAAGGGGGAAACAAATGTCGGAGATATTGACCTTGGCGGCGGTAAGAAGATCAAGGTTTTCTATGAATACATTGACAAAGGAAATTCAATAGAAACACATAGAAATTCGATAGAAATTCTCAGACAAAAGGGCGCAGGTGCCATTGTTGTTGCGGAGGCATTTTCGGTGGATGATCCCGCGGGTGAAAAAGAAGTAATTGAAGCTGCCGGAAAGCTGGGGATCCCCGCAACGGGAACTCACGAGATCTCGGGGCTTTACGGGCTAAGGATAAGGACAAGAACGGCCGTCATCAACGCGAGCATTCTTCCCAAGATGCTTGAGACGGCAAAAGCCACAAATGACTGCGTAAAGAAGTCCGGGATAAAGGCGCCTCTTATGATAATGCGCTCAGACGGCGGGGTTATGTCCATCGACGAAGTGAGCAAAAGGCCGATACTTACCATTCTTTCCGGCCCCGCTGCGGGTATAGCATCGGCCCTGCTGTATGTGAAGATCTCGGACGGGATCTTTCTGGAAGTGGGGGGCACCAGCACCGACATAGCCGTGATAAAGGCGGGACGGGCTGCCGTAAAGAGCGCGCAGATAGGCGGGCATAAGCTGTATCTAAGGACCCTTGATTCCAGAACTGTAGGGATAGCTGGAGGTTCTATGCCGGTTATTTCGCAGGGCAAGGTGCTTGATGTGGGACCGCGCAGCGCGCACATAGCGGGACTTAAATATGCTTCATTTTCGTCTCCTGACGAGATCACTGCCGATACTCTTGGCAGCAAAATAGCCGTAACAGCCACCTGTGCAGCCAACGCGCTCGGGATCGTGAAAGAGGGGGAGTGGGCTTTTGGCAGCCGGCAGGCAGCTAAAAAAGCGCTGGAGCTTATAACCCCCTCTGTAAGTCTCCCCCTTGGTAAGGGGGAGACGGAGCGAAGCGGGAGAGGGGGTGAAATAGCAGAAAGGCTCCTGACCATCGCATGCTCAAAAGTGGTCAAGGTTGTGGAGGATCTTATAAAGGATTACAAGCTTGATAAGGATTCAATAACTCTGATCGGCGGCGGAGGGGGAGCCGCGGCGATAGTGCCGTTCACTGCGGGGATGATGAAACTTACCCACAAGATAGCAGAAAACCACGCTGTTCTGTCTGCGATAGGCGCCGCTCTGGCAATGGTCTGCGATACCGTAGAAAAGAATATCGTGGACCCTTCAAAAGACGACCTTATGAGGGTGCGCAGCCAGGCCAGGGATTCTGTTATAAGGATGGGGGCTTCTGAGGGCAGCGTGGAGGTAACGGTAGAAATAGATAAACAAAAGAACCTGGTTCGCGCCTGCGCCAGGGGCTCTATTGAACTAAGGCAGAGGGACCTTCTAAAAAAGGAAGTGCCGTTTGAGGAAAGGAAAAAGACCGCGGAAGCATCAATGAAGATAACTTCTGCCCAGCACAGCGCAGGTAACGGCTGGTTCGAGGTCTTTAAAGGCACAGTTGCCGAGAAGACATTTTTCGGCCTGCTTTCCAAAAAGCGGCAGGCGCTGCGGGTTGTTGACCGGGAAGGCGTTATCAGGCTCTCGTTTGGCAGCGCGCAGGCCTTTGAGGGGCGCCCGCTTAAGGAACTCCTGGAGCAATACTCTTCTTTCGGGGACGGAGGCGAAAGGGTGCCGGGAGTATATGTCCTTGCCGGGCCCAGGATAATAGACCTTTCCAACCTTGCCTCAGCGGCCCAGATGCTGGACCTTTACGCGATAGAAACACAGGGATTGGACCCGGTGGATAAGGTTGTTATAATACTGGTAACGGAATAGAGTCCCGACCTTAAAAGGCCCGCCTGCCAAGCCTTCCCGGCTCGGCGGGATGGCGGGCAGGTCGGCTCCTTGGAAAGCAAGACCGGAGCCGAACATTCATGTTCGGGTTATAGAGGAACCATGGCAAAAGAAGTTAAGCCTGGAAAAAAGTTCGATTATCCCCTTGAGACGGTGCTCAAGGTCAAAAAGATAAAGGAAAAGAAAGAGCAGGAAAAATTTGCCGAATCCCAGAGAGAGTACTACCTGGAAAAACAGAGGGAAAAAGAGATCGAGGACGAAAAAAAGGCAAAAGCCACCGAGCTCAAGGGAATGATGAAAGGCACTATCTCCAGCATGGACAAGATCATGCAGCGCAAGCAGCACCTCAACCTCCTCAAGGAGCATCTGGACGCCCAGATAGAAAAAGTGATCGAGGCCAGCAAAAAACTGGAAAAGCAAAGGGGGAAACTTCTTATAGCCATGAAGGACCGCAAGATCATAGACAAAGACAAAGAGCACAAACTGGACAAGTACAACGAAGTGATGAAGCAGCTTGACATCAAATTCATGGACGAGATAGCCACACTTAGGTTCAAAAGAGAAAAAATGAAGAGCGAGGGGGATATTTAGATCAGACGGCCTTTTTTACTTTGCCGGCCTTCATGCATTTGGTGCAGACATACTCTCTTTTAACCGCGCCTTTGACTATTATGCGGAGCTTTTGAAGGTTTGGCAGCCACAGCCTTTTTGTCTTTCTGTTGGAATGGCTGACCCGGTTGCCTGTTACCGGACCTTTATGACATATAAAACATCTGCGCGACATGATTTTATTCTCCAGATACAAATATATCATATAGAAAGAGGTGCCGCAATACGGCATAAGCAGTCTGTGCTAAAATTACTTTATGACCCCAGATCTTGACACCCCTGTCCAGTACCTCAAAGGAGTCGGCCCGAGCCTGGCAAAATTATTCTCAAAATTGGGAGTGAGCACGGTCAGGGACCTGCTCTTCTATTTTCCCAGGGACTGGGAAGACCGCAGAAATATACAGCCGGTGTCAAAGCTTTCTGCCGGAGAGGACTGCCTGGTAAAAGGCATTATAAAAAGCGTCAGGGCCGAGAGAACGGGCAGGGGCTTTAATCTTGTTAAGGCCGTAATAAGCGATGCCTCGGGCTCGGTGCTTGCCACCTGGTTCAACCAGCCTTTCGTAGAAAAAGCGCTCAATTCAAAAAAAGGCAGCGCTGTCATTATTTCCGGCAGGGCGGACATAAACCCTTATTCAGGCGGGCTGGAAATATCAGTTAAGGACTATGAACTGCCGGACGGCTGTGAAGAAGCTCAGGCGGTAGTGCCAAAATATTCTCTTACGGCAGGACTATACCAAAAGACCGTAAGGCGCATCATGAAGAAGGCGCTTGACCTGTGCCTGCCACGGGTAAAGGACCCGATTCCCGAGCAGATCTCAAAAGAACTTGGAATGGGACTATCTTCGGCCGTAAAGGGCCTGCATTTTCCGTCAGCTCCGGAAGAGGCCGAAAGATGCCGCCAAAGGATAGCCTTTAGCGAGTTCTTTCTTTTGCAGAGCGCGATAGCCATTAGGCGCAAAGAGATACGGCAGGACACAAAGGGAATATCTTTTGACACAGAGACCGAGCTTGCGTCAAAATTCCTTTCGGTCCTTCCATTTGAGCTGACCGGCGCGCAGAAAAAGGTCCTGGGATCGATAAAAAAGGACATGGCGTCTTGTAAGCCCATGAACCGGCTGGTGCAGGGGGATGTCGGCTCCGGAAAAACAATTGTTGCCGTTATCGCCTGCGTCACTGCCGTGTCCAACGGGTATCAGGCCGCGATAATGGCGCCCACAGAAATACTGGCCCAGCAGCACTACTTCAAGATAAAAGAGCTGGTTTCCCGATTTGGCATAGAAGTACTTCTTGTAACGGCCGGCGAGAACAGGAAACATAACAAGAACAAGGACAAGGTTGTGCAGGAGCAATGCATAGTGGTTGGGACGCACGCTCTTATACAGGAAAGCATCAAGTATTCAAAACTGGGGCTTGTGGTGATAGACGAGCAGCACAGGTTTGGCGTGATGCAGAGGACCCAGTTAAGGGCAAAAGGCAATAATCCAGACCTGCTTGTAATGACCGCTACTCCCATACCGAGGACTCTCGCTTTCACTATCTATGGCGACCTTGACCGCTCGGTTATAGACGAACTTCCCCCGGGCAGGACCCCTGTAATGACCAAATATGTCAGCGAGGGCAAAAGAGCATCTCTTTACGGGTTCATGGAAGAAGAAATATCCAAAGGGCGGCAGGCGTATGTGGTCTGCCCGTTGATAGAAGAATCCGAGAAAATAGACCTTAAGGCGGCAAGGCAGACCTGCGACACTCTTAAAGCGGTCTTTTCCAGGCATAAAGTTGAACTGATGCACGGCAGGATGAAACCCGCAGAAAAAGAAAAGATAATGAAAGCTTTTAAAGAGAACAAGATACAGGTCCTGGTCTCCACCACAGTGATAGAGGTCGGCATCGATGTTGCCAACGCCAGTATAATGCTGATAGAACATGTGGAGCGCTTTGGGCTTTCGCAGCTGCATCAATTGCGGGGCCGCATCGGCAGGGGAGCGGAGCAGTCTTATTGCTTTTTGATGGGGAAAGCCTCTTCGGAAGAGTCAAAGGCAAGAGTTAAAGTGATGCTCGAGACCAACGACGGGTTCAAGATAGCCGAAGCGGACCTAAAACTGCGCGGGCCCGGAGAATTTTTGGGCGTGAGACAGTCCGGCCTGCCCGAGTTCAAGGCTGCCGATATAATACGCGACGCGGAGCTGCTGGAAAAAGCAAGAAAAGCCGCTTTTGATATAATCAGTAATGACCCCGACCTGGCAGAGCCTCAGGACAGGGAGCTGAAGGCAGAGGTCCTTGGCAGGTACGGGAAATTCTTTGGACTGGATGTGATCAACTGATGAGAGTGATAGGAGGCTCGGCAAAAGGGCGAATGCTTAAAACGGCTGTTTTAGGGGGAGGCAAAAAAATACGGCCTCTTTCTGACCAGGCAAAAGAAGCTCTTTTCAATATACTTGCGCCGGTCATTGATGGCTGTGCGTTCCTTGACCTTTTTGCGGGTTCCGGCCAGGTAGGGATAGAGGCTCTTTCCCGCGGGGCTGCTCTGTGTCTGTTCTGCGAAAAAGAAGGCAAAGCGGTCCATTTTATAAAAGAGAACCTGGAGCTCTGCGCCCTGTCCGACAGGGCCGAGGTCTATGTCCTGGATGTGCTGCGGGCAGTTGATGTCCTGGACAAGAACAAGGCTCTTTTTGATGTGATCTTTATAGGGGCCCCTTACGGCCAGAAGATACTGATAGAGACTTTGGAAAAACTGTCAAAAAGTGCTATATTAAGGGAAAAAGCCGTGGTAATAGCCGAGCATACCAAGAGGCAGGAAGTCAGTTCCGAATACGGACCGCTAAAGAAATTCAGGGAGAACAAGTACGGGGATACGGTGTTCTCGTTTTACAGGATGGAACAATGAAGATTTGTGTATATCCGGGCAGTTTTGATCCGATAACCAACGGACATCTTGACATAATCAAGAGGGCGCTTAAGACCTTTGACGAGGTCTATGTGGCGGTACTGCACAATCCCGAAAAAGAGCCCAATTTTTCTTTTGCGCAGCGGATGAAAATGGTAAAAGAGTCGGTTTCCGGCATGAAAAAAGTGTTTGTCGAGAGCTTTGACGGGCTTCTGGTGGATTATGCGGCTTCAAAGGGGGCCTGTGCTATAATTAGGGGGCTGCGGGCTGTTTCGGATTTTGAATTTGAATTCCAGATGGCACTTACCAATGCCAAAATGCAGCCCAGGATAGAGACTGTGTTTTTGATGACAGGATATAAATATTCTTATCTTAGCTCAAGCCTGGTGATGCAGATAGCAAGACTGGGAGGGGATGTTTCGGACCTGGTCCCTGCCGCGGTGAACAAAGAACTTAAGACCATCAAAAAGACCGAAAGGGGCAAATAATGGACAAGATCCTGGGACTGCTGGACACTCTGGAATCTCTGATCTTAGACAGCCTCAAGATACCGATGACCGGAAAGACCCTGATAAACGAAGCCGATGTCCTGGCAGTTATAGACAAGATAAGGCTGGTACTGCAGGGAGAGCCCGGCATAACAATGAGAGCACCTCAGGAAAGACAGGAAGCCCCCTCTGCAAGGATAAAAATGCCGCAGGTTAATGATGCCGCGGAAGTGTCCGGACAGGACGCGCAGGCCAAGGCATGGAAATAATCCAGCAGGCCTATCAGGCCGCGGCGGAGATCAAAGCAGGGGCCAACAAGTACGCCGATGATGTTCTTTTGAACCTTGAAGCCAACGCCAATAAGATAATCAGGACCATCAAGAACGGCAGGCTGCGCCTAAACAAGACCTTTGGAGGCCAGATCAGCGCGCAGTCCTCTTCCGAGGCCGAGGGAAGCTCTGTTGAGAACTGACAAGCGCAACAACTCGCAGCTTAGAAGCGTCAGCATAACCAGAGGATTCATCAAGCATCCTGCCGGCTCCGTTCTGGTGTGTATGGGCGATACCAAAGTTATCTGCACCGCCACGATAGAGGAAAATGTTCCCCCGCACAAAAAGGGCTCCGGCTCAGGCTGGGTGACGGCGGAATACGGCATGCTTCCCGGCTCTACATCCCAGAGGAACAAACGGGAGTCCTCAAGCGTCAAAATAAAAGGAAGGACCCAGGAGATACAGCGTCTTATCGGCAGGAGCCTGCGCGCCGTTATGGACCTGGAACTGCTGGGCGAGCGCACTATCCTGCTTGATGCCGATGTGATACAGGCGGACGGGGGAACGCGCACGGCCTCAATAACCGGTTGTTTTGTGGCGATGCATGACGCGGTCCAAAAACTGCTTAAGGACGGCAAGGTAAAAAGGACCCCTATAAAGGACTATGTTGCAGCGGTAAGCGCCGGCATAGTTGGAGGAGAAGTTTTGCTGGACCTTAATTACAGCGAGGATTTTCAGGCCTCTGTTGACATGAACATTGTAATGACAGGCTCTGGAAAACTCGTTGAAGTTCAGGGCACCGCAGAAACCGAGCCTTTTTCTAAAAAGAAACTGCTTGAATTGATAGAGACGGCCTCTGTCGGGATCAAAGAACTTATCGAGGCGCAAAAGGAAGCTCTAAAATGAAGGCTCTTATCTTGTCGGGAGGAAAAGGCTCAAGGCTGAGGCCGCTTACCCACACAAGCGCCAAGCAGCTCCTTCCCATAGCCAATAAACCAATAATATTTTACGGCATAGAATCGATAGCCGCCGCGGGGATCAAAGAATTTGCGGTCATAGTGGGGGACACCGCGGAAGATGTTATGAGAGAGGTTGGCGACGGCAGCAGGTGGGGAATAAACATAACCTATATCAAACAGGACCAACCTCTGGGGCTGGCCCATGCCGTCAAGATATCCAGGGACTTTATGAAAGACGAGCCTTTCATAATGTATTTGGGCGACAATATGCTAAAAGAAGGCATCCCCGAGCTGGTAGCTAAGTTCAAGTCCGAAAAGCCCAACTCTCTTATCCTGCTGACAAAAGTGCCCGACCCCCAGCAGTTTGGCGTGGCGGAGCTGGATGCCTCAGGAAAAATAGTAAAGCTGACAGAAAAACCGAAAGAACCAAAAAGCGACCTTGCCCTGGTCGGCGTCTATCTTTTTGACAAAACCATCTTTGAAGCTGTCGATCTTATCAAGCCTTCGAAAAGAGGGGAGCTGGAGATAACCGATGCGATCTCCCTCCTGCTTGAGACCGGACACAGGGTGGAGCATCATGTGGTGAGCGGCTGGTGGAAAGACACGGGAAAGCCGTCGGACCTGCTTGAGGCAAACCAACTTATCCTTAAAGACCTGCCGTCTAAAACAATCGGCAGTGTGGACAGGCCCTCCGAGATAAAAGGGAATGTTGTTATCGAAGAAGGTGCCAGGATAGAAAGCAGCATTCTGGAAGGCCCCGCGGTGATAGGCAAAAACACCCTGATAAAAAAGGCCTATATCGGCCCGTACACTTCTATTTCGAACGATGTCGTCATAGAAAAAAGCAAGGTGGAAAATAGTATAATAATGGAAGAGGTGTCCATCTGCGGTGTCCACCACAGGATAACCGAGAGCATAGTTGGAAGAGGAGTGAGGATAATCTCTGCCGGAGGAAAAGCTCCTGACCACAAGTTCATAATAGGAGATAAAAGCGAGGTGGTCCTGGCATGAAAAGAATACTGGTCACGGGAGGCGCCGGATTCATCGGCAGCAATTTTACCAGATATCTCATCGGCAAATACCCCGATTATCAGGTCACCGTACTTGATGCCCTTACCTATGCCGGCAACCTCGACAATTTAAGCGGCCTGTCCGGAAATCCCAATTTCCAGTTCTTTCACGGGGACATAAGGGACAAGAACATAGTGGGCAACCTGGTGGCCAACCATGATGCCGTTGTTCATTTTGCGGCCGAAACCCATGTGGACCGCTCAATTGTGGATGCCGACTCCTTCATTTCTACCGATGTCTACGGCACCTATCTATTGTTGGAAGCGGCAAGAGCGGCAAACACCAAGAAATTCGTCCACATCTCTACTGACGAGGTCTACGGCGAGGCTCCCGGCAGGCCTTCGCTTGAAGATGACGCGCTGTATCCCAAGAGCCCGTACGCCGCCAGCAAAGCCGGTGCCGACAGGCTGGCCTATTCATACTTTACGACTTACGGCGTTCCCGTGGTCATCTCGCGCTGCGCCAACAACTACGGGCCTTACCAGTACCCGGAAAAGCTTATCCCGTTCTTTTTGACCAATGCCCTCGAGGACAAGCCTCTTCCCGCTTACGGCACCGGAAAGAACACAAGGACCTGGATACATGCTCTAGACCACTCAACGGCCATAGACCTGCTGCTTCACAGCAAAAGCAATGCCGACGGCAAAGCCTACAACATCAGCTCCAGAGAGGAATTTTCCGTTCTTGAGATAGCCGACCTGATACTTGACGCCGTTAAAAAACCGAAATCGCTCATCAGGTTCGTAAAAGACAGGCCGGGCCATGTGGTGCGCCACGCGGTTGATCCCAAAAAGATGGAAGATGACTTTGGCTGGAAGGCCGACATAAAGTTTTCTGACGGCATACGCGACACCATAAAATGGTATATTGATAACAAGGACTGGTGGAAAAAGATCAAGGACAAGCAGAAAGACTATGAAGAATTCAGGCAGAAATGGTATGAAAAGAGGTAGTTCTTTGTTTAAAAGTTTAATTAAGCCGACGGCAAGCTTTTTGGTTCTTACCTTTTTTATGATGCCTCTTGGCTCTGCGGCGCAGGATGCATCCGCAGGTTCATTTAGTATGCAGTCGCAGTACCTGTATTCTCCCGAGGAGATGAAGGTCTATACGCTCAATCCCGGGGATGAGGTCGCCTTTTCCGTTATCGTGGGCGACAACGCAAAGACCCTTAATTACAAGTTCATCATCACACCTATGGGCGAGGTGTTTATCCCGAGCGTGGGTGTGATAGAGATCATGGGGCTTTCCACAAAGGATGCCAAGGCCAAAATAGATGCCGAGATAAGAAAGCATTTTAAAGAAAAGTTCAGGTCTTATCTGGTCCTGGTCCAGCCAAAAATAACCAGGCTCAGGATGGAAGGGGACGCCATTTCTATCCCCTATACCCAGCGCTATGTTTATGTCTACGGCGAAGTATCGGGCCCGGGCAGGTTCGCTTATCTTCCCGGTTCAAATCTTTCCGATTACCTGAATTTTGCCGGGGGTCCCACCCGCAGGGCAAATCTGGGCGGGGTTGAGGTCGTAAGGAACGAGAAAGGCACTCCGGAAGTCTTTAAGGTCAATGCCAACGACCTGGTCTATAAAGGTGTTAGGGACCATGATATAGAAATAAAGACCGGGGACATCATAAAAGTGCCGCCTAACTTCTTTTACTTTGACGATTTTGCGTCCTTTGCCAACACCATCATGCTTGGTATAACGCTGTTCTATACTGTTCAGAACTTTATAAAAACGAGGTAAAGATGGAAGACGAGATAAATCTAAAAGACATTCTGGCTGTCCTATACCGCTGGCGCAGGCTGATATTGCTGATGACTTTACTTTTTGGCGCCGGTGCTTTTATCGTTTCTTCTTTTATGACGCCTATCTACGAGGCCAAATCCAGAATACTCATGAGGCAGAACTCCCAGTCATCTGCTCTTAGCTCTATGGGCGGGCTTGCTGCTCTGGCGGGCATAAACCTCGGCGGAGCCTCGAGCGGAGGAGTGGGGGATATAAAAGCCCTAATAGATAGCAGAAGAGTAGGAGACTATGTATCAAGGGAAGCCCTGGCACTTTCTAAGGACGGCAAACCTGCCGATCTTGGCAAATTGACCTCCAAGATAGACGGAGTTTACCTTGAGCTCTCCGTAAAACACAAAGACCCGTTTTCGGCGCAGCTGATCAGCAACGCATACATAAACGCGCTTGCGCTTTACTGGAACA
>Ga0209609_10001227_pt1 | contig 14961 bp, 14 predicted proteins | sample LakKivw325mmetaG_FD_184136 | JGI IMG/M metagenome (GOLD analysis project Ga0209609, IMG submission 184136) | Anoxic lake water microbial communities from Lake Kivu, Rwanda to study Microbial Dark Matter (Phase II) - Lake Kivu water 325m metaG... | ecosystem: Environmental > Aquatic > Freshwater... | reverse complement strand
ACAATGTCCACCCCTTGTGTTGCTCTTCTAACACCATTGGAATCTCTCACATCACCTGCAAAGACTTCTATTGAATTCTGCTTCTCCTTTGAAAACGTATCGAGCCATCCCCATAAATTAAAGGAATTATACAAGACAAAAGCCTTAACGTTATAGCCTTCTTCAAGGAGTGCTTCCACGAGGTGACTTCCGATAAAACCGTCTGAACCCGTAACTAAAACCTTTTCATTCATGCCATCACCATTATCATAATAATACTAAATCACCCTACAATCATTTTTGTTTGTATTCGTCTAACAAATTTAACAAATTGTTTTCCTTCTTCAATTCATCAATCTCCCTTTTCAGGCACTCATATTCTTCCATCTTTTTCTGGAGGAAATATTGGGTCTGTTGAATGCGTGCATTGATTCCCTGCGGTGTCAGAGCATAGATGTATGCTGCTTTGTTGTGTGAATTTTTGAACCGCTGGGCTTTTACGTAGCCTTTTTTGATAAGCTCCCTGACAATATAATTTATACTCCCAAGGCTTAAACCAATTCTTTTTGAAAGGTCTCTTTGAGAGACAGTGCCTTCTATAGAAAGCTCTTTGAGGGTTTTAAACTGCCTTTCATCCATATTTGATTTTTAAAAAGGCTACCGCCAGGGTACGGTTCGTACCATAGCAATATTACAAAGATTTTGAATATGTTCATACACTGAACACATAAATTTTTACAGGAAAAAACTAATATGTCAAGCATTTTTTCATATTAATGAAAAATATTAATGAAAAGGCTGGAAAAAGGGGGTTATGAATCGCTCAGTTTATCATTTTCCACTGATTTTTATTCCTTCTATAAAGAGGGAGGGGGAACCATAGATTCCATAGAACATCAAATCTGTTCCAATTTCTTTGACATTGTTCAACAATTCAAATATATTCCCTGAAAATATCACCCCTTTGAAGGGCGTTTTTATACCATTTTTATAAAGGTGTCCGACTGCACCGAGTGAAAAGTCTCCAGTAATCGGATTCGCAGTATGCGTGCCCATAAGTTCCTCGATGATAATGCCATCTGTCATGGCTCCCCTTATGTCTCTTTCACCTTTCTCTATAAAAAAACCTCTTGGAGCACATGCAGGCGGCTCCTTAACCCCTCTTCTCACCCCATTACCGGTTGACGCCTTCCCGAATTTTTTCCCGTAGTAAGTATCATAAAGAAACCCTTCAAAATACCCATCCCTTACAAGGATATTCTCCCCTGATAGCACACCTTCCCCATCAAAGGGAAAACTGCCCATCCCTTCCTTACCTGAATCAATAATATTTATAATATCCGAAAAACACCTTGTTCCTGTTTTATCTTTTAGCCTTGTCTTATTTTTGTAAAGGCTTTCAGAAAGAAAAGAGCTGGAAAGTATGCCAAGCATTTCACATGAAGCCTGGGGGGTCAAAATCCCTTCATATATTCCAGTGCTTATCTGCTTGCTAAAAAGAAAAGAAATTGCTTTTTGCGCGATTTCCGTGCCTAATTCTTTTCCATCTATTTTATTTAATGAGTTGGCCCATGACCAATCATACCATGAAACTTCGTCTTCATCCTTTGCAACACACAGGGCAAAAAGGGTATACAGGGTTTTCTTACCCTCTGCTTTCAGTCCCTTTGAATTTATAATCCTGGTCTGAATCTCAGTTTCCTGCAATCCACAATTTCTTGTTGTTACTATCCTCCTGTCGTAATCCAACATGGTCTTTTCCATTTTTAGAAGCAATGAGACCTTCTCAATATCATTAACTTTTAATCCTTCATAATCATACAATCGAAGGAATGGGTAATTATCATATTGCCCTGGAAAATCTATATCTTTATCATCTTCAACAAAAGGTATAAGTATTTTCGCATTCTCCAGCAAGGCAGTAATCCCTTTATCCCCCTTATCATACGTGTATGAAAAGACCATCCTGTTATTCTTAATACCCCTTAAGGCAATGCCTTCTTCTTCTTTGAGTTCAACCCCATACAGTTCTTTATCCCTACTCTCATATTTTTTAGTCTTTTCCTTCAAGAAGAAGAGTTCGTAATTGTCAAAGGCATTGTTGACCTTATCTACTAAACTTTCGTATTCCATCATTACTCCTTTGTGCCAGCCTGTCAGCTATTAGCTATCAGCTTTCAGTAAACATTTCTTCGCTTCCTTCGCTGACTGCTAACAGCTAACTGCTGATTCTCAAAATCATTGCCACTTCATCACATTCGGGAAATTTAGGACATTTTATACAATCAGACCATATTTTTTGAGGAAGTTCCTTTTTATCCACAGGCTTGAAACCACATTTTTTAAAAAACTCCTTCTGATAGGTGAGGAGAAATATTCTTCCTATATTAAACGTTTTTGCTTCTTCTATACAGGCATTAACAAGTATTTTCCCAATGCCTTTTTTCCTTGACGATTCAACCACACAGAGCGACCTGACCTCTGCAAGGTCCTCCCAGCATATATGTAATGCACATGTTCCCAGAATATTTCCATTTTCTTCATAAACAAAGTAATCCCGCATATTATCGTATAGTTCACTGAGTGATCTCGGCAGCATCTCACCACGGGATGCAGAATAATTTATAATACCGTGTATTTTCTTCATATCCTCGATACTTACTTTCCTAAGCATTTCGCAACATCTCCTCAGCCCTTTGTAATGTTTTCTCTGTGATTGTTGTGCCACCTATCATTCTTGCTATTTCAGTTATCCTTTCATCATCCGAAAGCCTCTTTATTCCCGCTTTTGTGGTCCTATGTGTATAATATTTTTCTACCAGAAAGTGATGATCGCCGTAGGTTGCTATCTGGGGAAGATGTGTTATACATATGACCTGATGTTTTTTTGCAAGGTTCTTCAGCCTTTTGCCTACCAGATCCGCAACCCTTCCGCCAATACCAGCATCAACCTCATCGAATATGAGGGTTTTTTCCTCTTCGCCACCAATTACCCTCTTTATTGCAAGCATAATCCTCGACAACTCCCCTCCGGATGCCACCTTTCTTAGAGGTTTTAATGGCTCCCCTAAGTTTGTACTTATCATTAGTTCTATATCGTCCCTGCCATTTTTATCAATACTACCTTTGTCCGTTATTGCAACCTTAAACATCGATCCCTTCATGGAAAGAAAACTGAGTTCATCAATAATTGCCTTTTCAATCGTTCTCGTGCCCCTTTTTCTCTCCGCCGAAAGTTTATCTGCAATCTTCAAAACCTCATCCTCAAGCATGCCCCTTGCCTTTTCAAGAGATCCTATATCCTCTGAAAGCGTTGCAAGGTAAGCAAGCCTTTTTTTAGCTGATTCTTCAAATTGTTTTATATCATTGTATGTTTTTCCATATTTGCTCTTGAGCTCATAAATCCTTGATAACCTCTCTTCAAGACCCTTAAGCTCATTAGAGTCATAAGACAGCCTTTTTTCTATATCCTTTATTTCCATCAGTAGATCCTCAACATCAAACGATACTGATTCAATTCTTTTTTTCAAACTTTCCATTTTTTCAATATTACTGAAGGGTTTGAGCAAATTAATAAACCTTTTAAAGTTGTTCTGTACTGAATTTTCACCTTCATACATATTTTCCGTAATAACCTCAAGACTGCTTTTTATCTTTTCCGCATCCCTTAATATTTTCAGTCTTTCCTTTATAATTTCTTCTTCCCCTTCCTTTAAATTCTCCCTTTCAATCTCCTCTGTCTGAAACTCAAGAAGGGTGATTTCCCTTTCTCTCCCCTCGACCTCTTTCTTCTTCGTTTCCAGCTCCATCCTCATTTTCTGCAACATTTCTACTTTCTCAGCAAGCGATTCCCTTTCCTTATTAAGGGCAAGAAGGTTATCTATCATCCCGATATAACTATCCTTGTCGAGAAGATACTGAAACTCATTTTGACCGTAAATATTTATCAGCATATTCCCTGTTTCTTCTAACCTGTTCAATGTCGCAGGTTCATCATTTAAAAAGGCCCTTGATCTACCAGATATATTAATGATTCTCTTTAAAATGTATTCTTTATTACCATAGAAAAAATGTCCTGTAACCTCAGCTTGCTGTGCACTGCTTCTTATCATGTCGGCAGATGTCTTCGCATTCATCAGCGTTGAGAGGGCATTGATTATTATTGATTTTCCTGCCCCTGTCTCTCCTGTGATCACATTGAAACCTTCTCCAAATTCAACCTGTAATTCATCTATTATGGCAAAACCTTTCACCTTAAGAAAGGCAAGCATAGTTACCTTTCACCCCATTTCAATTTTGTTCTTAATATCTCAAAGTATCCTCTTGATGAAGACTTAATAAGACTTACCGTGTGAGGAGATTCCCTCACCTCAATCTCATCTCCATATTCTAATGGGAATCCAATCTGCCCATCAAGGGTCAGAACAACCCTCTCTTCTCTTGATTGCAGCACCACCCTGATAGCCACATCTCCAGGAAGCACGATAGGTCTATTTGTAAGCGTGTGGGGACAAATAGGTGTAATAATAATATTCCTCAAAGATGGGTAAAGGATTGGCCCCCCTGCTGAAAGGGAATAACCGGTAGAGCCCGTGGGAGTAGAAAATATGAGTCCATCGGCTTTATAGGTTGTTAAATACTCTCCGTCCACATATGTCTCTATATCGATAATCCTCGCGAGGGCATCTTTCGTGATGACTGCATCATTTAAAACCGTAAATTCGAATACCTCATCACTCTCCCTCTCTACCTTTACATTTAGCATTATCCTCCTGGAGATACCGTACTCACCTCTTAACACCTGTTCAACCATTGTGGGCAGCTCTTCCACGGAAATCTCCGTTAAGAAACCAAGTCCTCCTAAATTTACTCCAAGGATTGGCACATCCTTCCCTCTCAGTTGCCTCGAGATACTGAGCAATGTCCCATCCCCACCGAGGACCACAATAAAATTAGCCCCCTCGCCAACATGTTCCATTTCAAAATATTTCTCATAACCCAATAACCTTGCCGATTCTTCATCCACAAAGATATTGTTATGCTTACCAAATGCTTCTATAAGCTCCCCTGCAATTCTTGTTGCATCTTCTTTCCTTCTTTTACAAACCACATGGATTTTATTCATTGTACATATCTTTCTTTTAAATAGTATGAGAGTTCATTTAATAGCTCAAATGATTTTTCAACTGTAACCGTCTTATCCGGATTCAGTAAATTACATGTTGCAGGGGCAAGCAGGCTATTTTGAATAATCGTTCCCATATCCAGCCCTCTTCTTTCCAATACACCCCACATTCCCTCAAGTCTTCTTGCCAGATTCTTTAAATCCTCCTTCGAAAACTCTTCATAATATGTGGGCACTATACCCCAGCTGATAATGTTTCCTCTCTCCACAAAATCCTTTACTTTATCATACGTAACAAAAACATCTCCAAAGGCGTATGCATTGAAGGATATTATCTCTATATTGTTCAGGGAAAGTAAAAAATCCCAGTCTGGCTTGCCACAGAGGTGCAGCCCCCTTACCCCATTGATACCATTAAAAAAGTCCATCAACTCTCTCTTTGCTTTGATATTATCATAGCCACACATGGCACTAAAAATAAGTTCAAGACCAGGATCATCAACCCATACAAAGGCCTTATCATTCTTTTCTTTCAACTCTATATACTGGGCATTCAACCTTTTCTGAATAAAAGAAAAGACAAGCGCCCGTATTTCATCATTATAAACTATCGGTTTGTCATTCTCATCTACTATTTTTAATGTGAGGCTCACAGGGCTTATAATCTGACCCCTTATGGCACGATAGGAGGATAGCTCCATTGTTAAAAAGTGTCTATACACAAGAGAATACCTCTCAGATATCTTAAGGGTTTCAATATTGTCTTCCTTTTCAAGATACTTCGGTATCTCTTCGATAAATTTATTTGTATCAACAAAAATTCTCATATGTTTCTCATCTATTATAACACCGGGAAATTTTTCCATGGCCTGTACATACATGTCTTCATAGAAGGAAAGTTTTGGAAGCTGGGGCCAGAAAGGTATGTCCATCTTAAGGGCAAGTTTCAATGCCTCATCCACACCTTCATGGGGCATAATTCCCATTGCAGTTGTAGATAGTTCACCTGTGAACCCCAACCTTTCATTCATATAAAATCCTTAACAGAAGAATTGACCATTGTCAATTGTTATAGCAAATAGACAAGGGTTTAATCCTGTCACCTATTACACGTTAAGGTTTTTGAAAGCTAACCGCTGATCCCTCCGGAGGCAGAACTAATAGCTATGAAAATTGTTGACACATATCACCTTTGTGGTGTATCTAAATACCTCATGAAAATTCCTGAGAAATTTAAACCCCTTTCCACAATAATCTCTGCAATAATCATATTCACCCTGGCCACTTTCTCAATTACTGAAGCCTTTACTGATGAAAACACGGAAAAGGAAATGATCATAGCAAAGACAGTGGAATATTTAAAAGAGAAAAGGGTGAGGGCTAATGAAGATATATTAAAAATTATTGCAAATACTGTATATGAAGAGTCTCAACAATACGACCTGGATTATAGACTTATTCTGGCTGTGATGAAAGTGGAGAGTAATTTCAGACATAATGCCATTTCCAGAAAAGGGGCAAGAGGACTTCTCCAGATAAAACCAGCACTGGCAAAGCATATTGCGAAAGACGCAGGGGTGCAGGTAAGGGGAGTAAAATGCCTTTATGAGCCCGAAAAGAACATCAAAATCGGCGTTAACTATCTTTCAAAACTCATGGATATGTTTGAAAATCTTTATTCAGCGCTCCATGCCTATAATCTGGGACCTGCAAAGGTAAAAAAAACACACACAACTGACGACAATGTACCCATAACCCGTTTCACAAAAAAGGTGTTAAAAGAGTATCAACAAATGATTTTAATCCTTCCTGACCCAGAGGGTCAGCAGGACTCCTCAGATTAATTTTCAAAGTAATCTGGTAATACACTCTGTATCCTTAACGAAGTTATTTCGCTGATCTGAAACCTCCCTCAATTATTCAGGCAGGAAAAATCTTACCGGGATTAAGTATGTTATTGGGGTCGAAGAGTTGTTTTATCCTTTTCATCGTGGCAATCACCTCTGGAGAAAGCTCCATTTCAAGGTAGGCTGCCTTGGAAAGTCCAATCCCGTGCTCACCCGAAAGGGTACCTCCAAGTTTGATTGTTTCTGCAAATATTTCCCTTACTGCCTCTTCTGCCTTTGCCCTGTGGATGGGTATATCCTGAATCATAATGCTTACATGAAAGTTGCCGTCCCCTGCATGTCCAAAGCTTAAAATCGGGATACCAAATTTCTTCTCCATCTCTTCAAGGGTATGAATAAGTGACGGTATATTGGAGCGGGGTACCACTACATCCTCAGCAATTTTTACAGGATTTAGATTATATGTTGCCTGAGAAAGGGTTCGTCTTGCCTGCCAGAGCCTGTCAGCCTCTTCAGGGTTCTGTGTCATGTCACATTGCACAGCCTTTTTCTCAAGCAGAATCCTCCTTATTTTTTCAGCCTGCGACTGAATAGACTCTCTATCTCCATCAACTTCTATCAATAACAACCCTCCAATTTCTTCCGGAAGTCCCATGGGGTTTGCTTGTTCGCTGCACTTGATTGATGCCCTGTCCATAAATTCCATTGTTGAAGGTATTATCCTTGCCGCAATGATAGCAGAAACTGCTTCTGCTGCCTCATCCACTTCCTTAAAAAGTGCCAATATGGTAGTTTTTGCCTCTGGCAAAGGAATAAGTTTCAGGATTATCTTCATAATTACCCCAAGCGTCCCTTCACTGCCCACAAATAACCGGGTGAGGTCATATCCTACTACACCTTTCATGGTTCTCACCCCGGTATTGATAATCTCACCAGTGGGCTTTACAACCTCAAGACCAAGAACATAATCCCTTGTAACACCATATTTTAATGAATTTGGGCCCCCTGCACATTCCGCTATATTTCCACCAATACTCGAATATTTATAGGAAGCAGGGTCAGGTGGATAAAAAAGCCCATATCCTGCAACCTCTTCTTGAAGTGTATATGTTATTACCCCAGGTTCCACAACAGCTATAAGATTTTTTGTATCAATCTCAAGGATTCTATTCATCTTTGTAAAGGAGAGTACCACACCACCCCTGACTGGAACAGAGCCTCCGGTAAGCCCCGAACCTGACCCTCTTGGAATCACCGGAAATAAATACATGTTTGCTAAAAGAAGTATCTGAGATACCTCTTTCGCAGACGATGGAAAAACCACAAGATCGGGAATCGCACCATCTGTTCTCGCATCATAGGAATAACATCTCCTGTCTTCTTCTGAAAAGAGTGCATTTTCTTTTCCAATAATCCTTATAATTTCATCAATGATTTTCTTATTCATACCCTTTTAAGCTCATGGCTCATAGTTGATGGCTCATGGAATTTAAACCATCAGCTAAGAGTTAAAATTTAAAAACCGCTCCACTCGCTGCACCTGTTACCATCTTTGCATACCGCGCCATGTAGCCTTCCTTTATCTTAGGCTCAGGCTTCTTCCATGATGCCTTACGTTTATCCATCTCTTTCTTGGTGACATGAAGATCGATCGTTTTCTTATTCAAATCGATTTCGATCTTATCTCCGTCCCGAACAAAGGCAATGGGCCCACCTTCTTGAGCTTCAGGTGACACATGGCCTATGCACAAACCCCTTGTGCCACCAGAAAATCTTCCATCGGTAATAAGGGCACAGACAGTATCGAGGCCTCTTCCCGCAAGGATACTTGTGGGTGTAAGCATCTCTCTCATGCCAGGCCCGCCTTTTGGTCCTTCATACCGTATGATTAATGCATCACCTGGTTTAATCTTCCCTCCCATGATTGCTTCTCCTGCCTCTTCTTCACTCTCAAACACCTTTGCTTTTCCAACAAAGTGCCACACGCTTTCTACTGCCCCAATCCTTTTTACAATTGCTCCCTGGGGAGCAAGACTTCCGCTAAGCACTGCAAGCCCACCTTTTTCATGGTAGGGTCTGTCAATCGGGCGAATAACATCATTATCAGCTACCACTGTATTTTTGAGAATTTCTCCAATCCTAACCCCTTCAACAGTTAAACACTTCTTATTTATAAAACCTTTTTTAGAAAGCTCTTTCATAATTCCATACACACCACCTGCTTCATTGAGGTCTTCAAGATGATGTGGGCCTGCAGGACTCATATTGCAGATATGCGGGATTTTGTCAGAGATGTCATCAAATAAAGAAAGTGGCAATTTAATCCCTCCCTCATGGGCTATTGCCGGGAGATGCAATGCTGTATTTGAGGAACCACCAAATGCCATATCGACTGTAATCGCATTTTTAAAAGACTCTATCGTCATTATATCCCGTGGTCTTATGTTTCTTTTCACAAGTTCAATGATCTTCTTCCCTGCCATCTTTGCAAGTCTGATCCGGGCTGCATGGACCGCAGGGATTGTTCCATTATTAGGAAGGGCAATGCCCAGTGCCTCAGAAAGACAATTCATTGAATTTGCCGTAAACATCCCGCTACATGAACCAGGGCCAGGACAGGCACATTCTTCAAGCAGAGAGAGTTCTGCCTCTTCCATGAGCCCACCAGCCACCTTCCCCACTCCTTCAAATACAGAGATAAGGTCGACTGCTTTTCCTCTAAACCGTCCTGCAAGCATTGGCCCACCACTGATCATAATACAGGGTATATTGAGTCTCATGGCCGCCATCATCATACCAGGGATGATTTTGTCACAATTAGGTATAAGTACAAGACCATCAAAAGGATATGCCTTTGCCATCACCTCAACCGAATCACATATAAGCTCCCTTGAACCCAGGGAATACTTCATGCCTTCATGGTTCATCACAATGCCATCGCATATCGCAATCGTGGAAAATTCCATCGGTGTACCACCAGCCAGCCTTATGCCGTCCTTAACCGCCTGAGAAATCCTCCCCAGATGGATATGTCCCGGTATAAGTTCATTCGCCGAATTTGCAATGCCTATTATCGGCCTTTCCAGTTCCTCATGTAAATACCCCATCGCATTAAAAAGGCTTCTATGCGGCGCCCTTTCAATCCCTTTCTTCATCTTATCTGACCTCATGGTGCCTCCTTTTAAAATATAATTCAAACTTCCAGGAATATTATAGAAGAATCTAAAAATATTCGCTATTCAACTGCTGTTATTCACCGATTTGTATTTTTTTAACTCGAATCCGGATTCACTCTTATATTCTATATAAGTCGAATATTTAATAAAATCACCTGCATTTAAATAAATCTTTTTGTTGTTGTCAGAATTAAACTCAACCCTATCAGACATATGTGAGTGTGCCAATATAACTACGTCATAACCTTCCTCAAGCCTTTTTTGAGCATATTTTCTAAATGCATTCTGTATCTTTTTATTATAATGTCTCTTCTTCTTTGATAAAAAGATTCTCACTGCCATTGCTATTTTCCAGGTAAATTCCGGACCAAAAAGATTCATTAATGCATAGATAAAAGGTGATTTAAGGACATTTTCCAAACAGAATTTATTAATTTCATGTCCATGGGATATAAATGTTTTTTTGCCTTCAATATCAATAATCAAATTTTTTACACACTTTATACCGGTGTAGGATTCAAAAAAACTACCCATATCAAACTCATGATTGCCTTCTATAAAATAAACTAATTTACCTTTTTCTGTTATGTTTTTAAATCCATCAATGACATTTCTATACCACGGGTAAATATACCCATCAAATCCATGATAGAATTCAAATAAATCCCCGAGAACTACAACCATATCCGCATCTTCACAGATATCGTGCACAAAGGTTTCTACTGATTGAGCCCTTCCGCTATGCTTCTTATTAAGGTGTGCATCTGCAAAAAAGATAATCTTCATACCGTTTTATCCAGATACTCTTGAAGGGCTTCCTGCCAAGTTCTCATTGTAATATGCGTATCAATTTGAAGTTTAGTACAATCAAAGACAGAATATTTAGGTCTTCTGGCTTTTCTGTTCAGCATAGAAGATGTAATTGGTTTTAATTTAACATCAATCTTTAGGCACCTGAAAACCTCTCTTGCAAACTCGAACCAGGTACATGAGCCACTATCGGAGATATGGTATATTCCCGATTTCCCTTTCTCTATAAGAATTCTTATAGGTTCAGCTAAATCCTTTGCATATGTTGGAGTGCCCCTCTGATCTTCAACTACTTCTACAACCCCTTTCTCCCGGGCAATCTTTATCACCTTGGATATAAACGTTTCCCCACCATTTCCATATAACCATTGGGCCCTTATAATAAGAGGTGACGGGTACCTTTCCATAACATTCTTTTCACCTGATAGTTTAGTCATACCATATATTGATAATGGATTCGGCATATCTTCCTCTGTATAAGGTGAACCTTTTTCACCATCAAACACATAATCGGTACTGATATGGACAAGCCTGATGTTATACATCCTGCAAAGTTCTGCAATAATACCTGCCCCTTCGCCATTTACCTTTTGTGCCAGCTCTCGATACTCCTCACATCCATCCACGTTAGTAAATGCTGCGAGATTTAAAACAATATCAGGGCTATGTTCTCGAATAATGGATTCTCCGGCCTTTCTGTCACTTATATCCCATTCTTCAATATCAAGGGGTATTACACTGAAATAACGATTTAGTATAGGTAGGATATTTGTTCCTACAAGACCGCGGCAACCAGTGATAATGAGTTTCATTTTGTAATAATTTTCATCTTCCTGCATACATCTTATTATAATATTTTAGATATTCTCCGCTTTTGATCCTTTTCCACCACGACTTATTCTCTATATACCATGCGACAGTTTCCTCCATACCCATTTTAAAACCTACCTTTGCTTCAAAACCCAATTCTTTCTTTATCTTTGTTGAGTCTATTGCATACCTTCTATCATGACCAGGTCTATCCTTTACATACTTTATTAATGTCTCAGGTTTTCCAAGGATATTCAGGATCAATTTCACTATTTCGATGTTGGTCCTTTCATTTTCTGCACCTATATTGTATACATTACCGCTTTCTCCTTTGTGGAGCACAGCATCTATTGCCTCACAGTGATCCAAAACATGTATCCAGTCTCTAATATTCATGCCATCACCATACACAGGCAATTTCATGTCAACAAGTGCATTCGTAATGACAAGGGGAATTAGCTTTTCAGGAAACTGGTATGGCCCATAGTTATTTGAACATCTCGTTATCATCACAGGCGCTCTATACGTTTTATAGTATGCCATGGCTAATATATCTGCCGATGCCTTAGATGCAGAATAGGGACTGTTCGGGGCAAGGGGGGTATCTTCACGGAATTTTCCTTCTTTTCCAATGGAGCCATAGACCTCATCCGTTGAAACCTGTATGAATCGTTTCACATGACCTTTCTTCACAGTCTCAAGGAGATTAAATGTCCCGATAATGTTTGTTTTTATAAAGGCATCGGGATCCATAATACTTCTATCCACATGGGATTCTGCTGCAAAATTAATTACGATATCAATATCTGATGAAAATATTTTTTCTATATCAGCTTTATTTCCAATATCACCCTTTATAAAGGTATACCGGCTATCATTCTCTATTTCTTTAAGGTTTTCAAGATTTCCAGCATACGTGAGTTTATCAAGGTTTATAATGTTATAAGGATATTTAGATAGCATGTGCCTGATAAAATTACTTCCTATAAAACCACAACCTCCTGTAACCAATATGCAGGTATTACCCATCTTTTCTTTCCCATTTATAAGGTATATTATTTATATACGGGTCAATCCTGTACTCATCCGGTTTCTTTCTATTGTATGGTTCTGTTGGGATATTAATAACGATTGCCTCCTCTTCGCTTATACATTTCCAGCCATGATAGACCATTCCTGGAACCTTAATAAGCATGGGGTTGTATTCACCGATAAAGAATTCGTTTATTTCACCCTTTGTAGGTGATCCATCCTTATTGTCAAAAAGAACAAGCTTCAACATCCCTCTTATGCACGTAATAAAGTCATCCTGCCTCTTATGATAGTGCCATGCTTTCACAACATGAGGGTAAGTGGTTGTGATATATACCTGACCAAACTTAATAAACATGTCGTCATCATTTCTTAAAATCTCCATTAATCTTCCTCTTTCATCAGGTATCAATTTTAAATATTTTGCAATAACACCGTTTATCATGAAAACCCCCTTATTACAGGGGATAGGGGTCAGGGGTTAGTAGACTATACCCTATACCCTATACCCTATTATTTGCTCCTGTTTGAGATACCAGTATATTAGCTCGAAGTAAAGATTCAAAGGTACCTGCATCCGTCCACCAACCCTGAAGCATTTCCCATGTCATTTTCCCTTCCTCTATATATGCATTATTTACGTCTGTAATCTCAAGTTCACCTCTATTAGATGGTTTTAATGTTTTTATTATATCAAAGACACGGCTATCGTACATATATATACCAATTACTGCAAGATTGCTTCTCGGCTGAACTGGCTTCTCAACAACTCTTACAAGTTTACCATTCTCTATTTCAGCCACCCCGAATCTTTCAGGGTCGGGTACCTCTTTAAGAAGAATCTTCGCCCCTCCTTTCTGCATTTCAAAATCCTTCACAGCCTTCATAATGTTTTTTTCTATAATGTTATCACCGAGAACAACGCATATGAGTTCTCCATCTGCAAAATATTCGGCAAGAGACAGGGCATCTGCAATACCCCCTTCCCCTTCCTGATATGTGTAATTAATATGCTTTAACCCAAATTCCTTCCCATTGCCAATAAGTCTTAGGAAATCACCTGCATAGTTTCCACCCGTAACTATCATAATATCCATTATCCCGGCATTGATAAGCGTTTCAACAGGATAAAATATCATCGGTTTATCATATATCGGCAAAAGATGTTTGTTTGTAATTTTAGTAAGAGGGTAAAGCCTTGTCCCAAGACCTCCAGCAAGTATTACACCTTTCATAAGTAGCCTCCTATATACTTGTAAGTCCTGTGAGGTCAAAAGAGATTTTAACACTTGTATCTCTCGGCCTTTTTGTCTGGGTCATGGTAAGCGTAATAGCCCAGCATCCTGGACGATAAGTGAGCTGATACAATGTGTCTATCCACATCGAATCCTTGAAAGAATATCGAATTTGATATCTACCGTCTATATGTTTATATGTCCCCCCACCTAAGTTAAAATAAAGCTCATTATTTAAATCCTTTGCGTAACTATGGGCAATATCTAAATAGTAAATATTCGGTAACCTGTGGTTTATTGAATTACTCATAGTGGTGAAACCATCTCCATGGGTGTTAAATGAGCTTTGATGGACAAATGATAATTCATCCTTTGGAAATAAGGTTAATCTTGCATTAATATCTGATAATCTATCACCATAACCTTTATAAAGTTCAGACGGATTTAACTTTCCTGAAAGGCTATATGTTTGTTCTATTTCTAAAAGGGATAATTCTTTAGACCCTTTTTCTGAAAAAGCATTAAGATAATGGTTGAAGGAATATGTTATTGTATTTGTTTTGTAAATCCTATCATATGGGTCAATATCCGGTATGTCCCTGAAAGATGTATTCGGGATAAAGGTATATTTCAATTGCGGTTTTATAAGGCTTTGCATTTCACCGAGATTAAGCATCTCTGTGTTATAACTTCTAAGCAACTGAACATTCATGTCCCCTTCTATCTTAAAAGTTTCCCGTCTCTTTGTTCCCTTGTCCTCTGTATCAGAACGGTTTATCAAATAAGCTGTTTCATAGAATGTGCTATTAACAAGAAAATTTACCCCTTTCCACGAATAGGGAAACCTGAGCTTTGGCTCTAAGCTAAATCTCGAATATGTACTCCCTTCTTCTCTATAGAAGGTAATAAAGTGTGAAGATAAGTCTGTATAAAACTTATCCTTAATA
>Ga0209609_10001225_pt1 | contig 14981 bp, 7 predicted proteins | sample LakKivw325mmetaG_FD_184136 | JGI IMG/M metagenome (GOLD analysis project Ga0209609, IMG submission 184136) | Anoxic lake water microbial communities from Lake Kivu, Rwanda to study Microbial Dark Matter (Phase II) - Lake Kivu water 325m metaG... | ecosystem: Environmental > Aquatic > Freshwater... | reverse complement strand
GTCGTCCCGAACCGGATGGCTACCGACTTGAAAATTCTCGCTTGGTTCTATCCACCGATATTTTGCTTGACAGCAGAGCCGAGCAAGTTATTATTTGTTACAGAAGTGAAGTGTCTCTAAATTTTATATTTAAGCCTCAGCTTGCCTCATCCGGAAACAACTGGTTCAAACAACGCTGGCAGTGAAACATAGATAACACCATAATATATATGGAGGAAAGGATGAAAAAGCTTCTCTTGATGTGTCTGGCCCTGAGCCTGGTACCGCTGTTTCTGATGGCGGAGATCATGCCGGCCGGAACTCCCAAAACACCTGTCGAAATACCTCAGGGAAAAACACTGGCCCCCATCCGCGACGTGCCGGAATACACCTTCACCAAAACACCCACCGCCATCATCACCAATTACTATGACTATATGATCGGCTCCTACAGTGGTTTGCCGCTGCGGGTGATACCCAATTCCGCCGGCGGGGGATATTTCATGACCTATCACGGACGCCGGCAGCCCACATCCACCCGCCGCCAGTTCTATACCTATCTGGATGCCGCCGGCAATGTGATCAACAACAACGAGATCACCAGTGTGCAAAACCATGAGGGCTTTGGCACTGTCGAGGTGGATCCCGTATCCGGAAAACCCATGTATGCCTGGCATGCCAATGCCGATGCCGATGACGAGCTGGAGGTGGAGTTCACCTCGGATGCTTTCATCTCCGGGATCGCAGGTTTGTTCAACGACATCCAGATCATCGCCGATGCACCGATGGATGTGACCCCACCCAACGGCGGCACCACCAGCGATAATACATTCATCTGGCCCACGGCAGTGATCGGCCCTTCACCCATTGCGGGGAAGCGCAGGATCTATGTCGTGATGCGCAACCGTGAGACCCACACCTCCGCTCCCAGCGAGAATCCGCTCTTTGCCTATGCCGATTTCAATGGCGAGGACATCGAGATGGGCACCGCCTTGAACTGGAACCATACCATGATCCCGGAAATGAACCAATGGAACCACGATGCAGAGTGGCGGCGTCCCTTCCATGCCATCACCTGCGACATGAGCGGAAATCTCTATTATGCCGGATATCACTTTGCCGTGGATGTGGATAGCAACAGCATCATCGAAGAGGATATGGATGTATTCATCTGCCCCAACTATGGTGAAGGAACCTGGACGCGGATCAGCGATTTCAGCGATCTGCCCACCTGGAATCCGCCTGCCACACCGGGAGGCACGGTTGGATACTTCACCAATCAAAACGATGTGCCCTATGCAGATACAGACCTGGCTTGGGCGATCTCCAATTCCGGGCATCTGAATGCCGTGGTGGATACGCATGGCAGGGTGCATGTGGCTGCGCTGTGGGCCCTGAATACCAATGAAGGCACCTACTATCCCGCCATGCAGTATGTGAAGCAGTTCGTGTTCGATCCCGCCACTCAGGAATTTAATGTCCGCGAGATCTATCCGCAAAAGGATCCCGACGACACCTTCAACGACTGGTTCCAGCCCTGGGATACAGAAGCGCCCTGGGGCGAGGCGGAATATATCCAAAGCGGCGGGCAGTGGTATCCGGCTATCGTCACCATCTATCCTTTCCCACATTGGGACGCCAGCGCTCATTCCGATGCCATGATGTTCCACTACAACAACATCAAGCTGTCCATTCCCAACGACCAGCAGATGATGGTGTGCATCTGGCAGGATTCGCAGTTTGCCCGTTGGTATAACTACTATTCCGATACGGATTATGTGGACTATGCCAACACTCCGGAGATCTGGATCTCGGTCTCTCCCAACAACGGTGCCCTGTGGAGCGAGCCGATCGTTCTGAACAATGTGGTTACGCCTGAATTTGCCGGCATCAAACCCATGTATGTGTATCCGGCGGATAAAGTTATCTACACCGGGATGCAAGGCAACCAGAAGGTGGGAAAGATCGGTGTGATGTTCTATGACGACTTCACCTGGGGCTCCAATGTGAATACTCCGGCCTACCATCCTACTCCCGATGGGGGGCAGGTGATGTTCATGGAACTGCAGATCGTGTTTCCGCAGGGTGTGGATACCGACGATCCGGTGATCCCGCCCACGGTGCGTCTGCTGCATCAGAACTACCCCAATCCCTTCAATCCGGAAACCACTATCAGCTTCGACCTGCCCCAGGCCAGCCGCACCAACCTCTCCATCTACAATGTGAAAGGCCAGTTGGTGAAGACCCTGGTGGACAGCGAGCTGGGCTTTGGCAAGCACAGCTTCGTGTGGAACGGGAAGGACAATAGCGGCAACAGCGTTTCCAGCGGGCTCTACCTGTACCGCCTGACCACAGACGGGCACAACGAAAGCCGCAAGATGATGCTGCTGAAATAACTATCAATGGGTGGTGCCCGGTCTGGGCAGCCATCTGTTCCAATAAGTGATAAACCCCGGATGCTTGGTCCGGGGTTTGTCATCCAAGCTATGTGCGAATACAAATTGTATTGACGAATTCTGCGACAAATAAATCAATGCATTCGTGGAGATATTATGAACAGATGGTTAAAAGCTAGCATTGAATATGCCAATAACAGAGCTTATCTGGATGATCTGTTTCGGGTATATCCCATTGTCGAGAATGAAGCCCGGGAGATTGATGCAGAGTTATGGAGATCGGTTGAGGTGTCCTTTCAGAGGAGGAGTAATCAAGAGCTTCTGAAAACACTACTCAAGCTGTCCTTGTTTCCCATCAAGGATTCCTATGTAGCCTTTCTGCGCAGGGACTTGGCTGCAATCGAACGCAACCCTCAAACAGTGAACAGGATTTGTGGCAGGCTATACCATATAGGACTGGATTCGCTGTATGAGCGTTGTTCATCTCCCAAAGAAGCAAACCGGCAGATCGGTATCTCATTTAAGCACTGGATTGGTAGTGGTTCTTTAGGTATCATTCCAGTAGGCTTGGATCAATTTACAAATTGCAGAGACAATGCGATACTGAAAGCCAGCGACAATGAACTGAAAGAATTTGCACAGAACTATCTTGGCTATACAGACATTAAGGGGCTGGATCTGATTGCCAGATTCAACGGGAAATATGTTATTGCTGAAGCCAAATTTATTACGGATTTTGGTGGCCATCAAAATGCCCAGTTCAATGATGCAATTAAAATACTTACGGCTGCATCATTTGAAAATGTAATCAAAGTGGCGGTCTTGGATGGGGTGTGTTATCTGAGTGGCAACAATGCTATGTATCGGAGGATAAGTAACGACTTCCGTACAAAACTAATCATGAGTAGCCTTGTATTAAGGGATTTCTTGTATAGCTTATGAACATCACTTTGAACTATCCTGGTAAATTAACTACTGCAGAAATCATGGCAAAGATTCCTGATGTGAAGCTTGCCAGACAGGATGAAGTTAACAGCCATAATAAGTTGATCTTGGGTGATAATCTTAGTGTAATGAAGGCACTCTTTTCCTCTTTATTGGGAAAGATTGATCTAGTATACATAGACCCTCCCTTCGCTACCAATAATGTCTTTCTAATGGATGATGACAGGGCAAATACAATAAGCAGAAATCTCAACAGCAGGATGGCTTATAGCGATACTCTTGCCGGAGCTGAATATCTGGAATTCATCCGCCAACGCTTGATCCTGTTACGGGAATTGATGTCTGAAAAAGGATCAATGTATCTGCATATCGATTACAAGATTGGTCATTATGTTAAGATACTAATGGATGAGGTTTTTGGGGTAAAGAACTTTCGAAATGACATCAGCAGAATCAAGTGTAATCCCAAGAACTTCAAGCGCAGGGCTTTTGGAAACATCAAAGATATGGTATTGCTGTATAGTAAAACTGATTCTTATATCTGGAATGAGCCTCATGAGAATTATAGTGATGCTGATGCTAAAAAACTATATCCCAAGATAGATGCCCAGGGTCGTCGCTATACTACAATCCCACTTCATGCTCCAGGGGAGACAATCAATGGAGCAAGCGGAGAAAAGTTCAAAGGAATTTCACCTCCCAAAGGAAGACATTGGAGATCCTCACCAGAAGAGCTGGAAAAGCTTGATCAGCAGAATCTGATCGAATGGTCAGCCACAGGAGTGCCCCGCAGAAAAATCTATCTGGATTCGATGCCGGGTAAAAGAATGCAGGATATCTGGGAATTCAAGGATCCACAATATCCGGTCTATCCTACTGAAAAGAACCTCAAAATGCTAGAATTGATTATCCGTACTTCCTCACTTCCTGAATCTCGGGTTCTGGATTGTTTCTGCGGCTCTGGTTCCACATTAGTAGCTGCCAACAATACAGACCGAAATTGGATCGGAATCGACAGCTCGAAAGAAGCCATTCTGGTAGCCCAAGAGAAACTGCAGAAAGAATCAATTTTAGGGATAAAAGACTATGAGTTTCTGATTGCAGTTGATGGGAGAAATGACGAGCAACTAATATGCAAACCAGCCAGCTCCAAATGGAAGTCTGTGATTGGACATTAGAGCAATAAGCAATTTCACTTTGCATCTATAGCAAAGCATTGCTTTCCGCCCTGTCAGGATGGAATATTATGGAGTCAGGACAAGCCGGGGTCACCAGCCGGAAAAGGCGGTTGTCCCGCTTCTGTTCCGCTTTTGCTCTGCTTTGGGCATCCAGGGGGATGCGGCAGGTGTAGCGGTGTCTCTGCCAAGGCAATGGTCTGCAGAGAGATCAGAGTTGCAGTAGGATGTAGCGAGTGTCTATCCTGTAATTATTCTGAGCGATAACCGGCTGTTCCGCCAAGGCTTGGCGATAGAGCTCAAGCTGGCCTTCATCCTTGATACCGCCGGTCTTGTAATCCACGATCAGGGCGGTTTTGGCACGGGTGTCCAGCATCAGGCGGTCCAGGCGGAGTTCCCTCCCCTGGTGAAATAGCGTCAGTTCGGTGTACACCTTGTCATAGCGGGGATCGAAGAGTTCCGGATGCTGCGCCAGGGCGGAATTCAGCCGCTGGATCAGATCAAGGATCTCGCTTTGGGTGAAGATGCCGCAGAAGCGTGCCAGGCATTGCTGTGAAGCATGGTTGTGCTCCTGGGGCAGGTTTACCTTCAGATAGCTCAGATAATGATGGGCAAGATCTCCGATCAGGTTCTGCCGGTCCTGCAGCCAGAGCTTTTTCAGATCCAGCCCGGTATCATATTCTCGTGGTTTTAGCCCAGCCAAGCCATCTTTTTCCTTGGGGGGCAGCAGCTTGGCCAGGGCTTGGGTGTCCAGGTTCAGCAACCGTCGTTGGGGCTCCTTCTGCTCAGGTTCTTCATAAGATCCTGTTCCCCGGATCACATAGTTGCCGCTTTCATCAGCCGGGATGCCTTTCTCTTCGAAATAGTCCAAAGCCGCCTGGCAGACCAGCACCGGAAGCTTTGCCCTGCGCTCCAGTTGCTCTTTGTAATAGGTCTCCCAACCCTTGTTGCCCTGATAGGCGAAGCAGATGTGCAGGGCGGTCTTGGCACGGGTGAAGGCCACATAGAGGATGTTCATCTCCTCCAGCAGCTCCCGCTGGTCCGCCAATTCCGCCAGACGGTGGTAATAGGAATGGGGCAGCAGGTCCTTGTAATGATAGGTGAGGGCAAAATCCTGCAGATAGCGGAAGTCCTTTCCGGCATAATCCACGAACCAGCTCAGGTTCCCATGGTCGCTGCCCTTGCCACCGCTCAAATTGTAGAACACGAACACACGGTCAAATTCCAGCCCCTTGGCTTTGTGGATGGTGAGCAGTTGCATGGTGTTGCCGCCCTCGATGGCGACTTGCTTGAAGGCTTCCTGGTAGCGGTTTTCCTCCAGATAGTCCAGAAAGGCGGGGATGGATTTGTCCCGTTGGGCACGGTTGAGTTCAAAATCCTGCATCAGGGAGAGGAAACTGTGGATGTTCAGATAGTCACGCTCATGGGGGGATTTATCCCCCAGGCACAGATCGAGCAGGTCGGTGCAGCTTTGGTATAGCGATTCCACCGGTTGTCGGGAGAGCAGATACAATTCCGACGCCAGGGGACAGGAGGAGAAGTCTGGTTCCCTGCCCTGCTCCAACGCGCTGCTGATGGCAGCGATGACATCCTTTAAAGGAGCGGCTTTCAGCATCAGATAATTGGAACGCAGCACAGCCAGGAAATCCAGCCAGTCTTTGAAGGCCAAAAACCGCAGCCAGGTGATGAGAGGGCTCACCCAGGTATGGTCCTGAAGGATTCCCGCCGGTTGGAAGATACTGGTGATTCCAAACTCGTCCAGGACGCCCTGCAGCTCGTTCAACTCGCTGGACTTGCGGCAGAGAATGGCATAGGTCTGGTTCGATTCCTCATCATACCAGGGTTGGATCGTGTTTACCACGAAATCCCGGAAGACCGTTTCCAGATTCTGTCCCGGGTTTCGGGACTGATAGGCTCGTAGGCTGAAACCAATATGGCTGAGGGGTTCCAGGTCTTCTTTGCCGCTGAAACTTTCAGGATAGTTCCAGACCAGCTGCTGGTCATTCAGATAGCCATGCAGGGCCTTGTTTCCGAACACGCCATTGATGAACCTGATCAGGGAGGGGGAGCTGCGCCAGGAGGTGGTCAGCACATCCTGATCCGGATCGGGGGGTGGGAGCACCAGTTGGGGAAAGAGCTGCCGCAGATTGAGCAGCAGGTCACGCTCACCGCCCCGCCAGCCAAAGATGGATTGCTTCTCATCGCCCACCACCACCAGACCGCCAAAGTCCTTGCTGCCCTCTCCGGAAATCACCTCATCGATGATGGGGCTGAGGATGTTCATCTGCAGCAGCGAAGTATCCTGAAATTCGTCGATAAGAATGAAGCGGCTGCGATGGGAGAGGAACTGGTAGAATTCGTTGGCGATGACTTCGGTCTGCAGATCGAATTGGGGTGGGGTATCGCTGAACAGCGCCTCCAGGCTGAACCAGGATATATCGTTGTAGGTCATGTTCTTATAGCGGTAGATCAGCCGGTCATATTCCTGCAGAAGCTCTTCCCAGAGGGTGATGATCTCCTCCTGCTCCGGCAGGAACAAGGTGAACATCAGATAGTTCGCCAGATGGCGGCGCAGCTCTTCCTGCCAGGTTTGGAGGCTTCCCAGGGCCTGCAGCTTGTCCCTGCCCCTGAGTTTGTTGGCGTTGTAGAGATTGATGTTGGCAACAGCCTGAAACACCCGATAGCAGCCCTGGGGGCTCTGGCAGAGGGATTCGATGTGTGCCTGCACGCCGGACAGGGTAGCCGGAAGCTGGGTGAAGAGGTCTTTGAAGGCGGAATTGAACATCTCGTCCACATCTTTATCGGCAAGGACTTGTGCCAGCAGTTCGAGCATTTTGCCAAAGGCAGTTTGAAAACCTGTGAACTCCGCCTGGATCTTCAGCTCACTCAAATACTGGCGGTGAAACTGAAAATCCTGGTCGGTGGCCGGCGCCAGGCGCTTGTGGATCATATAGTGGAGCCAGCGGCAGTCGATCATGGAGGCAAAGAAGCAGCTATAGCTATCCAGCGAGGAATTCACCTTCCGCCGCAGCAGCCCATCCAGCTTTGACCGCAGCCGGGGTGTCATCAGATGCTCCAGCAAGAAGGGCATCCTTTTTTGCACCGCCATCAGATCTATCTCAAAACTGTCGATGCTGCGCAGGGGGCGCACGATATTGCGGAAGATGGCATTGATATAGGCATCGATGGTCATCACCTGCAGCAGTTTGCGGTCTGCCGCCAGTATGGCGAGAGTCTTGCGGATCACGCTTTCCTGAGCTTCGCCGAAACCATCCTCAGCCAGAGAGAAGCCCAGATTCCGGATCAGGTTCCGCCGGTCTTTCTCCTTCTCCGGAGAGTGGTTACAGAGCAGCTCCAGGTGTTCCACGATGCGTTCCCTGATCTCGGCAGTGGCTTTGCGGGTGAAGGTGAGCACCAGGATGTTGTCCAGGGAAAAGCCCTCCACATTGTGGTGGTGCAGGACGATACGAACATATTCCAGGGCCAGGCGGTAGGTTTTTCCGGTGCCGGCGCTGGCGGTGATGATGCGGTTCTGGAATCTGCTCATGAGCCACCTCCAAATTGGATGCGGTAGAGATCGGCGCGGGTGATATCAGGCCAGGTCTTTCTATCCTTGGCCGTCCGGCCGGGCGGGAATCCGCTCTCCAGACAGGCATCCAGTGCATTGGCGATTTCCAGTTTCCAGGATTGTATCTTTTTATCGGCGATGGATTTGGGCTTGGCGACCCGATCGAAGATACCCCAGAATTGGGAGGTGATTTTCCTTTGATCATAATCCCCGGACAGCAGATAGTAGAACCACTGATAGAAGATCAGCTGGGAATCGTCATATTGCCCGGTCTTGAAATCCACAATGATATACTCCTGCGGGCATTCGATGCGCAGATCAGCCCTGCCTTTGATCAGGACGGCATAATCCTTCTCCTCGAAGATCACCTCCGCCAGTTGTTTGTGATCACTGTCATCATACTGAGTATCCAGCTTTTCCGGGATCAGGCGGAAGCTGCGGTTGTGCAGGCGGATGCGCAGATAATCCTGATAAAATTGCTGTACGGATTCCACCAGGGAATCGAGGATGATCCCCAGGAGGAACTCATGATTGTAGTTCTGCGGTATCTGATAGAGGAAGAGAGACTTGTCAGGTTGGGCTGCTTGCCCGGGATTGAGCAGGTCGAGCAGCTTCTGGCGCAGCAGGAGAGGATTGTTGAACACCTTCTCCACTTCGCCCAGGCCCTTGTGTTCGGTCGCCAGCGGGGTAAGGATGCGGGCCAGGAAAGCGTGCATGATGTTGCCGAAGAGCTTTCTGGAAATGCTTTCCTGCTGTCGGAGCGGGGTGCGCTGCAGCTTGCTGAGGTGCCGGATATACCACACGAATGGATTCATCAGAAGCTGGGCCAGGCTGTAATGGCTTGCCTTCAGCACCCGCTGGGGGAAATCACGCTCCGGTTCACCGGGCAGGGTGAAGAAGGGCTGGGGATCCTTGGTATCCAGCCCGCAGGCGGGATTTGAAGTGAAGATACCTTCTTTGCCTTCCGGTACCGGATAGGCCAGCAAACGGCTGCGATAGAGCTGGGACAGCACCAGCCGCAGAGGCTGGTAGGAGAATTCGATCTTCCGGGTGCCTTCACCCCCAGCCTCCAGCACTTCATCCTCCCTGGCCAGATGCTTGAGCTCGGTAACAAAGCTGCCGGGCTCGATATCCTTGTCCTGATTGCGATAGCAATGGATGCGGGCTTGTTTGGCGGTGAAGATCAAGCGCAGGAAATAATAGCGTTCGCGCTCCCGCAGGCCGGGATAGCTCTTCAGTCCCAATTGGCTGCGCTGGGCTTCATTGAACAGCCACACCGAGGTGGGGTTGGTGGGGATTTCGCCCTCGATGGCGTGGAGGAACACCACCTGGTCATAACTGAGGTCACGGCTGTCCAACAAATTGCTGATGGCATATTCTGGATCGCCCTCTTTCAGGGTGTCGAAGCGGAAACGGTCGCCGGCCAGCGCTTCCAGAAAGAGCTGCAGGATCCTTGCCGTGAGGGCTGCTCCGCTGCAACCAAAGAATCCGCTCCAACTGGAGACCAGTTCCAGATGGTCCAAGCTGAGAAAATTCGCCAGGCGTTCATAGATCTTCTCCAGAATGTCGCTGAAGTCGATCTCGTCGCGGGAACACAGCTCCCGGATGCCGATGCCATTTTCCCCATCCAGAAAATCACCCAGCGCCCGGGGGCTGTCCACTTCTGTCAGCCGGTCCAGCAGATCGAAATGGGGGATCAGGATGAGGGGCAGCAGCTTGAAGTTCAGTTTCTTGGGAACGGCCTCCAGCACCTTCAATTCCTTGTCCAGATAGAGGATGTCTTCGTTGATCAAGCTGCGCAATTCCGCTAAAACCAGCTCCAGTTCCGCCTTGCCCCACTCTGGCTGGTATAGATTCAGAAAACGCAGTTGGGAACAGGCGTCCAAGATCAGCCGCAGGGGGATGAACCTCTGCTGCCGGGAGGCTTCGAGTGCCTCCAGATGGCGCTGCAGGATCAGCACCAGGGCATAGAGGTTGGATTCCACCAGGGAGCGGGAAGGGGGAAACTGGAACCGGTCTGGGGAGAACAGCCGGCTGTAGTGCTTGCTGTGGAAGTGCCGGTCAATGATCACTTTGCGCTTGCAGCCAGTTTCCTTTTCGGAAGCGGGCTGCCCCAGGAAAGCCAGGATCATCTGATCTTCGTTTTCGGTTTCGACCACCTCGATCCTTTCGGTGCGGCAATCATCTGCAGTTAGTTCTTCCAGCCTGATTTGGGGCGGCAGGAGGGCCACCGGATCGAATTCCGGGTCGGCGGATTGGGACAGGATCACCAGTTCGTTGCCGGCGGCTTCCAGGGCGTCCAGCATCCGCTTTTCCAATTTACTATAATAGTATTGGTTTACGAAGATAAAACGCCTGCCCTGCCAGGGCACCTGGATGCGTCCGGCGGAGGTGTAGAAAATGGGATCGGTGAAGCCGGAGGCGGCCAGGAAGCTGGCATAGCGGGCGCGGACAGCCATGATCCGCTGGATATACTCATCCTGCCAACCCAGCAGATGAAAAATGCCGGAGGCGTTCAGTTCCAGCAGATCCTCCGCTTCATAGCATTCATCGCAGAGCTCGTCGAAGAACTGGAAGAACAGGTTGCCCCACTGCACGATGTCGAAATAGCCACTGATGTGAAAGTAATCCCGGTCCTCCGGTTCCAGCACCTGATAGAGGCAGATCAGCCGTTTATCCTCACTCACCGTTGGTTGGGGCGGCAGGATCAGGTCTCGCTTCAGCTCATCCATGCTCAGGAAAGCGCAGTCCTGAAGCTGCCATTGGGGCAGGAAGCGTTTCTGCGCCAGGGCGGCGGAAACCTTGGTGGGGAAGACCAGGCTGCAGGGATCGCTGATCTCAGCCAGGGCGGCGGCGATCAGGTCTGCGGTGAAGGGGATGCTTTTTCCACTGCGCATTTCTCCTCCTTACAACAGCGGCGAGAACAGCCGGCAGATGGATTCCACGCTCTTCTTGATGATGGAGCGTTTCTTGAACTGCTCCAGATCGATCCGGCTGCTGAGCTGAAGATCGGCTTCGAACTGCTGCAGAGCCAGCGCTGCGGTCTGGAGGTCATAGACCACTGCGGTCAGTTCAAAATTGTGGTTGAAGCTGCGCAAGTCCATATTGGCGGTGCCGATGGAGAGCACCTCGCCATCCACGATCAGCACCTTGGCGTGCATGAAACCGCCTTTGTATTCATAGAGTTCGATCCCCGCTTCCAGCAGCTCCTGATAGTAGGATTTGCTGCCCCAGAACACGATGAAATGATCCGCTTTGTGAGGGACGATGATGCGCACCTTCACCCCGCTGAAGGCGGCGGTCTTCAACGCCATCAGCAGACTTTCGTTCAGGATCAGGTAGGGTGAGGAAATATCTATGCTTTGATGCGCATTGCTGATGGCGGCGAAATAGACCTGCAGGATGCTGGCATGATCGGTGTCCGGGCCGCTGGTGGCGATCTGAACGGGAGTGTTGCCGGCGGCGCAATCCTCTGCGGCGCAGAGAGCTGCATACTTGGGAAAGACATCCTGGGTGAGCAGGTTCTGCTTGCTTACAAAATACCAGTCGGTCAGAAAGATCGCCTGCAGGACGACCACGCTATTGCCCTCCAGCTTGATCAGCGAATCCCGCCAATAGCCGAAATAGCGGTTTTTCCCCAGATATTTGTCCCCGATGTTCAGTCCGCCCAGATAGCCCCGTTTGCCATCCACGACCACCAGCTTGCGATGGTTGCGGTAATTCAGTCTGCTGTTTAAAAGCGGCAACCATACCGGCATGAAGGGAATGAACATCACGCCGGCAGATTTGAGTTCCTGCTTGAAGCGTCGCCCCAGATTCCAGCAGCCCACATCGTCGTAGATAAAGCGGATCTCCACTCCCTCACGGGCTTTGCGCACCAGCAGGTCTTTCACCTTTTTGCCGGTGCTGTCCCTGAAGATGGAAAAATACTCCAGATGGATGTGCTGGGTTGCCCGGGAGATATCCTCCAGCATGGCATCCAGAGCTTGGTTGGTGTCGTTGATGATTCCCACCGCGTTGCCCTGGGTGAGGATGGCTTTGCTGTTGCTGTCCAGCAACTTGAATAGTTTTTCCTGCAGTTCGGTGTAGTGTGCGGGGTCCAGCTCCCGCTCGATCGGTTCCAGCAGTTCATCCAGATTGACTGCATCCGCCAAGCCTTTGCGGCTGAACAACCTGCTCTTGCGCCAGTTCCGCCCGAAGAAAAGATAGAAGATAAATCCCACCAACGGGATGTATAACAGCACCAGGATCCAGGCGAGTGTGCGGATCGGATTGTCGTTTTCCAGCACCAGCACTATGATCATCAATATGATGCTGATGGCGAAGATCAGGTTCACCGCCTTCAGGGCGAGGGTGGAGAAAGTGCCGAAAACAGTACCCCCGATCACCAGTTGCGTGAGCGCCGCCGTGATGACCAGCAGCAGCAACAACATCATGATCAGCGTGATGCTGTCCAGAGATTTCTGTGAGATCACCGCATCTCCCTCATTATCATACTTTTTTCCATGATTTCAGGTGGCAGTTCTGCTGTCAAGAACTACTTCGTTTTTAGCATGGCTCCCGTTAGCAATACGGAATCATTACGGAGTCATTACGGATTAACTCCGTAATGACTCCGTAATGATTCCGTATTGCTAACGGGAGCGGAGGGGTGTTATTTTAAGATCAGGATGCGCTGGGTGCTGACGGATCCTCCTGAATCCACACGGGCAAAATAGATACCGGGAGCGGTCTGGCGTCCCTGGCTGTCCCTGCCGTCCCAATAAAAGTTCTGAGTTCCACTGAGGGGAGTGTTCTCCACCAGCGTGCGGATACGTTGTCCCTTGATATTGTAGATGCTTACGCTCACGGGGAGGGAGCCCGGCAGCTCCAGGCTGATGGTGGTGCCAGCCGAGGTGGGATTGGGGCTCACCCGGATCGGAGTCAAGGGGGGCAGGATGGCGAAACTATCGTCACTGATGTCGAAGCCACCTCCGATGCGGCGGACGGCAATGCGGTAATTGGCACCCACCGGAATCCGCAGCGGGATCGTCCACTCATAGCTTCCGGTGTTTGGCGCGTGGCGTGCGATCGGCATCCGTTGCGAATGATGCAGGTTTCCGCGCACCAGAAAGATCTGCACTGCTCCATCGTAATTGCCGCTGGTCCAGGTGATGGAATAGGTGTTGCCCTTGTGCCACTCTTCGCCGCCGTTGGGGCTGGTCACCTCCACCGGTATAGGAGGCGGGGGAATGTTGCCTTCCACGATGGAAAAGTCGCCATCACTGAGGTCGAACATGCCGGTTGGGCTGAGCAGGCGCACCCGGATGCGGTAATTATTCGCCGGAGGGATGAAGGGCGGGATTATCCACTGAAACTGACCCAGATTGGGCATCGACGGCACGATCACATGCACCGGGACAGGATTGGCGGGCTGCATCAGGGCCAGTTCCACATTCCCTGCCGCCATCGCAGTGAGCCAGATTATGGGATGCATGGTACCTTTCACCCAGATTTCCCCACCATTGGGTGAAACCACCTGGATGATCGAACCGGCGGGATCGGGTGTAATAGTGAAGGGCCCATCGCTGATGTCCTGAATATATTCTCCGGTGTTGTTCAACAGGATGATCTGCACCAGATAGTTAGGACCGGGACTGATGTTTGGCGGGATCAGCCAATCGAAAACACCTGCTGCCGCCGGAATGCTGTGGGCAATGATCAATGGAGGCGTGGTGTTGTCGGCCCCCATCAATTTCAGCATCACGTTTCCGCCATTTCCGTTATAGTTCCACAGGATCGGATGCATGGTACCGGCCTGCCAGGTTTCGCCGCCATTGGGGGAAATTATGGTAAGCTGCTGGGGTGGCGGCGGAGGAGGAGGTGTGGTGCCTTCAATGGTGAAAAAGTTGTCGCTGAGATCGCCGAAATAGACCGTCAGAGTGGACAGCCACATCACATGCACCTTATACATGCCGGTGGGGAAGGTGACGGGGATGTTCCACACAAAGCTGCCGGTTTCAATGGGGACCGCGGGTGCCACCATGATCGCCTGGGTGCCATTGGCCTGGATCAGCGAGATTTCCACCTCTCCCTCCAGGTTCTGATAGGCCCAGGTGATGGTCTGCTCCGTGCCGGTCTGCCACACTTCTCCGCCATTGGGGCTGAGCACAGTGATGAAGGTGGTCGGTGGCGGAGGTGGTGGTGGCGGCGGATCTCCGCCCACGATGGTGAACATGCCGTCACTGATGTCAAAGATGCTGACTCCCGCATTCGCCGCCAAGGAGATGCGCACCCGGTAGCCGTAGGCCGGGGTCACGGTGGAGGGAATGGTCCAGTCATAGGTTCCGTCTTCCACCGGGATGTCTGCTGCGATCAGGTTGTTCGCGGGATTGGTGTTGGTTCCCAGCAGATGCAGCATCACATTCCCGGTCAGATTCATCTGAGTCCAGGTGATGGCGTAGGTGGAACCGATCGCCCAGGTTTCCCCGCCGTTGGGAGCGGTCAGTGTAAGCGGGCTGTTTTGGGCTGGCAGGATATATACCAAAGCTGCCAGCAAGAGGATAAGATATGCTTTTTTCATGGCATCACCTCTCATTAAGCTATTTATAATTTAGTCTGATTCAACAAAAAGATGAAGCAGGTTTGCTGTCAAGCATTTTCTTTATGGTCTGCCCAAAATTTCCTCTGGGCTGGTAGCAGCACAATAATTCTTGACATATAGCAGCCTTCCAGAGATTATGATAGCTATGAAGAAATCCAGACTCCATTCCTGTGAGCTCAAGCGCTACCGGCAGATCGCGCCTCCGCTGTGCGCCGTCTGCCCGCGCATCCTGAAATGCCGCTCCTTCAGGGTGTGGCACCGGCTCAACCACAATGAATACCTGGATTTCGTGATCGGCATCTGCAAAAAATTCCCAGATAAATACACAATGGAGG
>Ga0209609_10001223_pt1 | contig 15005 bp, 17 predicted proteins | sample LakKivw325mmetaG_FD_184136 | JGI IMG/M metagenome (GOLD analysis project Ga0209609, IMG submission 184136) | Anoxic lake water microbial communities from Lake Kivu, Rwanda to study Microbial Dark Matter (Phase II) - Lake Kivu water 325m metaG... | ecosystem: Environmental > Aquatic > Freshwater... | reverse complement strand
TTTGATTCGCTGGAAAAGGGCGACGTTACGGTGCGCGACCGCGACACGATGGCGCAAGATCGGGTGAAAATCAGCGCGTTGTCTAATTATTTGCGCGATAACTTGGGAAATTAATTTTATGGAAGAGATCGATAAAATTTTGGCTAAAATAGACTTTCTACGGATGATTTTTGCGCAAATCATTACATTGCTTCCAAAATTTGATATTGCCGATAAAACTGTTTTGCCATATGGATTAAAGCCGCATACTCGCTCGGTGAGCTGGATTGTGGAGCAAGTAATTGTTCAGCAAGCTAAATTTAGAAAAGATAAATTGGGATTGGATGGGGTTGATTTTGATATGCCGGATACTTGTTTGCATGATTGTGTGATATCAAAAGCCGGGCAAAAATATTTTGTTAATGTTAAAATTCACAATATTGACGGCAAAGAAAATAAAAACGATATTTCTGCGGTAGAAAAATTGTATTTTCAATATTCGGCAAACCTTGATTATGATTTGCTGTTCGCGTGTGTCGGTGTCAGTTTTAAGGAGAATTCAATATTTTTTGATCCAAATTATCTGGAAATTTTTTCGGCGCAATTTTTACCGATTTATGTTAATCCGCGTAATGATAAAATACAGGCAAAATATAATCATAAAATGGAAATAAGAAGCAGAAAAGATTTTTTAAGGTTATTAAAGAAAAGCTCACAAAGTATTATTTTAAAATGAAAGACAATATTATTGATAAAATTTTTAATGAGGATGCGCTTCCGGGTATGAATAAAATAGAAAATAAATCTATTGATTTAATTGTTGCCGATCCGCCATATTGCCTGGGGAAGGATTATGGCAATGATTCTGACAAGTTGTCTCCGCAAGATTATTTAGAATGGACGTTCGATTGGTTTGATTTAGCTTATGGAAAATTAAAAAATAATGGCAGTTTGTATGTTTTTTTGAGTTGGCAGTATACTCCGGAAATTTTTTCTTATTTTAAGAAAAAGATGCGGATGGTGAATGAGATCATTTGGGATAGGCGTGTCCCGAGTATGGGTGGCTCTACAAGAAAATATTCTTCGGTTTACGATAGTATCGGGTTTTTCGTGAAAAACGATGATTATTATTTTGACTTGGATTCAATCAGAGTCCCCTATGATGAAATGACGAAAAAAGCCCGGACGCGCAGTATTTTTGTTGGTAAAAAATGGCTTGAAATGGGATATAATCCAAAGGACTTATGGAGCTATAGTCGAATACACAAACAAGATCCGGAAAGACGTAACCATCCGACGCAAAAACCGCTTTTTATAATTGAAAGGATAATTAAAGCTAGTTGTCCGGTCGGAGGGGCGGTGCTTGATCCGTTTATGGGGAGCGCGACCACTGCTGTTGCTTGTATCAGAAATGGTAGGAATTTTGTTGGTTTTGAAATCAACGAAAATTATTATAAAGATTCATTGGAGAGAATTACGGCGGAAAAGAAAAAAGGAAAACAACAAGAATTGTTATTAAAATCAATGGGGATAGCATTAGAAAAAGGAAATAAAACAATTATCACAAGATAGTCAGCGGGTTTGGTGAAATAAAAAATGCGATTTGCCGTAAATTATTATTCGAATGGGCAAGGTTTTTGGCGATATCTGTTGTTGTGTCCGCGCGAAAAAATCGATTGTCGCGCGCATGATTTTTTTCATCGTTTACCGTTATGGCACCGGATCATATGGATTTAATTTCGCGCGCCACAAATTTTTTGTTTTGAGAGCGATGGATATGGAAACCAGCGCTCGACCTCATCCGGCCAGTCCCGGGTGGAGCTGCCCCAATCGCAATTGGCAAAGTGAATTTGATTGGGTGATCGGCGCGTTTGAAAAATAATTTTTTACGTAAAGATATACGCACCGAATTTGATGAATTAAAACTGACAATATGTACCAAAAAACGACATTGGGAAACGGGTTGCGGTTGATGGAGGTTAACGCGCAAAACACCAACACGGTGACGGTGATGGCGCTGGTGGGAATCGGCTCCAAATATGAAACCAAAGAGATTTCGGGAATCTCCCATTTTTTGGAGCACTTGCAATTCAAGGGCACCAAAAAACGCCCGACGGAAATGGATATTTTTTCGCTGATTGATAATTTGGGCGGAATCACCAACGCGTTCACATCCCAAGAAATGACTGGCTATTATGCCAAGGCACAAAGCGCGAAATTTGAAAACATTTTTGATTTGGTGGCCGACATTTTTTTGAATTCCGTTTTGCCGGCCGAAGAAATTGAAAAAGAGCGGGGAACGATTATTGAGGAATTGAAAATGTTCTATGATCATCCGATGCGCCACATTTGGACGGTTTGGAACGGGCTTCTTTATGGCAATCAGCCGGCGGGATGGGATATCGGCGGCACGATTGAAACGGTGAACGAAATTAACCGCCAACAACTTTTGGATTACCGCGACAAAAACTATGCCGCGCAAAACACCATCATTTGCGTTTCCGGACATTTTGATTCTGGCAAGGCGCGTGATTTGGCTAACCGATACTTCGCGGATTTTGGCGCCAAAGAGCCGGCAAAAAAGGCGCCGGTTGCCGAAACGCAAACCAAGCCCGAAGTTTTGATTTATCAAAAAGACACTCATCAAACACAGATCGCGCTGGGGGTGCGGGCGTTTGGCTATAGCTACCCGAAGCGATACGCGCTGGAATTGTTGGAAACCATTTTGGGAGGAATGTTTTCTTCGCGTTTGATGGAAGAGGTGAGATTCAAGCGCGGGCTGGTTTATGATGTGCACACGGAACTGTCAATGGATCCCGACACCGGTTCGTTGGCGGCGACTGCCAATTTAAACAGCGATCGCTTGGATGAAGGCATTAAAGTGATTTTGGGGGAATTTAAAAAGATGCGCGACGGCAAAGTTTTGGCGGCGGAGTTGCAAAGAGCCAAGGACAATTATATCGGCAAGAGCGCCATTATGCTGGAATCGTCGCACGCCAAGGGATTGTTCTATAGCGAACAAGAATTGTTAGAAGGAAGAATTTTGGAGCCCGCGGAGATTTATGAAAAAATCAATCAAGTGAATGTTGACGACATTCAAGCTGTTGCGCGCGATATTTTTGTTGTCAGAAACTTGAATTTGGCGGCAATCGGTCCGTATAAGGACAAATCAAGATTTGAGGCGTTGCTGGAGGGAGCGCTGTGATATGATCATATAAACATTTAAACATATAATCATTTAAACATTTGAGCATATAAACGTGTAAATATTGAAGATTATGATTTCGGTTGGGGCGAGTAAAATTAAAATGGATGTGTCTTGGGCGACATTGACAAAGATTGGATTGGCGCTGGCAATCGGCTATGGCGCTTATTTGGCGCGGGAGGTTTTGTTGTTGGCGCTGTCGGGATTGATTATTTCCACGCTGTTTAATCCGGCAATTGATTTTTTGACGCGGTTCGGGATTCCTCGCGGCGCAGCGGTGTTTATGGTTTATGTTTCAATTTTTGGCGCGCTGGGGGTGGTAATCTATTTTATCGCGCCGCTGTTTATCGTTGAAACCCAGCAATTGGGGCAGTTGTTTCCGGTGTATTTTGAAAAAGTCGCGCCGTTTTTGTCGGGGCTGGGATTTGCGATTTTTCAAAGCATGGACGCGTTTGTGGCGGCGATCCGCGATTGGCTGGCGGGGGCGTCATCTTCAATTATCGGCTCAATGGCGGCGGTTTTTGGCGGCATTTTCACAATGTTTATCGTGATCACCGTGGCAGTTTTTTTCTCTTTGGAACAAGAAGGGATAAAAAAATCCGTGGCGCTTTTGGCGGCAAAGAACCGCGAAAAGTCCGCGTTGGAGTGGTGGCAAAGAGCGCAAATAAAAGTTTCGGGGTGGTTCGCGGTGAAATTGATCGCGATGACGACAGTGGGAGTGTCAACTTCTTTGGCTTGCTGGGCGCTGGATATTCGCTATCCGATATTTTTGGGATTTTTTGCCGGCATCATTGACATTGTGCCCTTCATCGGTCCCATCATATCAACAATTGTGCTGGTGCTGGTGGCGTTGATTGATTCGTGGGAAAAAGCAATTTCCATTGTGGTGATTTTTACGATCATCCAGCAATTGGAAAGCAACTTGATCATTCCCATACTGGCCAAGAAATTCATTGAATTTCCGGCGATTTTGGTGTTGATTTCTTTGCTGGTTGGCGAGGCGCTTTGGGGGTTCGCGGGCGCGATTTTGGCGATTCCGGTGTTTGGCATTTTCTATGATTTTGCCCGCGATTATTTGATAAAACAAAAAGGATTAAAAATTCCAAATTGAAAATTATGAATTCAAAATATTACATCACCACCACTTTGCCCTATGTGAACGCCAAGCCGCATTTGGGGTTTGCGCTGGAGATCATCCAGGCGGATGTTTTGGCGCGGTGGCAAAGATCTTTGGGCAAAGAGGTGTTTTTCAACACCGGCGCCGACGAGCATGGCGCCAAAATTTTCGAGAAGGCAAAAGAGCGAGGTCAAACCCCGCAAGATTATTGCGATCAATCCGCGCGCCCGTTTTTGGCGTTAAAAGAAAAACTCAATCTGTCGTTTGACAATTTCATCCGCACCACCGACAAACATCACATTGCCGCCGCTCAAGAATTTTGGCGCCGTTGCGCGAGAAATGGCGATATTTACAAGAAAACCTATAAAACCAAATATTGCGTGGGGTGTGAATTGGAAAAAACGGATTCCGAATTGGAAAACGGTCGGTGCCCCATTCATCCCAACAAAGAAATTGAGATCATTGAAGAAGAGAATTATTTTTTCCGCTTTTCCAAATACCAGAAGCCGCTTTTGGATTTCTATGAAGCGAATCCGGAATTTGTGGTTCCCGCCGGTCGCTTTAACGAAATAAAAAATTTTGTCGCCGGCGGGTTAAAGGATTTTTCCATCTCTCGCGTCAAGGAAAAAATGCCCTGGGGGATTGCGGTGCCCGACGATGAATCGCAGGTGATGTATGTGTGGTTTGACGCGCTGGTAAATTATATTTCCTGTTTAAATTGGCCCAATGATAACGATAAGTTTGAAGAATTTTGGGGGACCGAAAAAAATCGCAACGCGATCCAAGTTGCCGGCAAGGATAATTTGCGCCAGCAGAGCGCAATGTGGCAAGCGATGCTGATGTCGGCGGGATTGCCCAACTCCAAACAAATTTTCATTCACGGATTTATCACCGCCGACGGGCAAAAAATGTCCAAGTCCTTGGGCAACGTGATCGATCCGGCGCGATTGGTTGACGAATACGGTGCCGACGCGGCGCGGCACTTTTTGTTGCGCGAGATTCCCGCCGATGAAGATGGCGATTTTTCGCGCCAAAAATTCGCAGAAAGATACAACGCCGATTTGGCAAAAGGCATCGGCAATTTGACTTCAAGAATTATCGCGATTGCCAAAAAAATCGGCGCCGAAAAAAACCAAGAATACGCGAATGCCGACTTGAAAAGCGAGGTTTGCGCCGCGCGCGACGATTGTGATAAATATCTGGAAGCTTATAAATTCAACGATGCCGTGGTGGCGGCGTGGCGGCTGGTGCATTCGGGCGACAGATACATTGAAAAGATTCAGCCGTGGAAAACCAAAGACGCGGCGGCAACGGGCGATTTATTATTGCTGCTTGCCGATATTGCCGATTTGATTGAACCGTTCGTCCCCCAAACCTCGCGAAAAATAAAATCATTGCTTGCCGGCGAAGAAACCGGTCCGCTGTTTTCCAGGATTGACGGTGATTTGGAAAAAGATAAAAAATAAGCTATATTGCGGATATGAGATTGGAATCCATTAAAAAATTGAATATCACTTTGCTTTTTTCTTCTCCGTTAAATCATAATCTTGTTTCCCATCAAGATTTGTTTGACTTGTTCAAAACCGGCGATTATCAAAATGATATTAATAATTTCATTGCCGCGCCCGGAATCAGGGCATTGATTTTGCCGGCCCAACAACGAGACGTTGTTTTTGAGAGCAATAGGATTATTATCAACGAAAGAACCGGCAAAAATCCCGATGAATCAGACCTAATCAGCAGTTTGGAAAAAATTTCCGGAAAAAATTTTTTTGAAAAAGAAAAGATTGCCGCTTATGGATTCAATTATGAAATAATCGCAATTTCTGATGATGAAAATTTTGGCACCAACGATCTGGTCAGCGATAAAATCGCTAATATCGGCGCGATCAGGGGCGCCGGAGTGGATTTTGTTTTTGATAAAGATGACAAAAGATATGTTGCCAAAATCAAATCATTGGAAGATGTTATGAAGAAATTCGCTGTTGATTTGAATATTCATTACAGCCAAAAAGATTTGCCGTCGTTTGATGATTTAAAAAAGCATCTAATCGCGGGATTTGGCGAATTAAAAAGTTTAATTGCGAAAATATGAGCGGCGTTTTATATGAACAATTGAATATTGCCGATTTGCTGATTCGCTCCATTTATGCGGAAAATGTTGATGAATTCGCGGAATTACGCGCCGATACTGGTGATGAGCTCTTTGGGTCTTTATCCGATGAAGACAAGCGATTTATAATTGATACCGAAGGTATTGTTGACTTTGGATATAAGATGGGTGAAAAAGATTTTGCGAAAATAGAAAAATATCTTCGCACAGATTATGATGGTTGAGAAGCAAAGCCATATTTATTTGGATTCCAATTTTTTGGTTTATTGGGCATATCCTAAAACCGACAAGGTCAGGAAACGAGTCCGGACTTTGCTGGCAAAAATAATGGCAAAAAAATATCAATTAGCCAGCTCTTGCTTGGCATTTGATGAAATGTGATATTCGGTTAAAAAAGAGTATAACCAAGCGAATAATGCCGCTTTAAGTTGTTCGGAGTGGCCGATATTTGATTTGTTGCACGATTTTATGAATCAAGTTTTGCGCAGAATTGAAGTGTTGCAATTCGTTGATTCAAAAAAGGGGACAAAAGACGCTTTGCTGAATATCAATAAATTCAATTTAGGTCCTCGCGACGCTTTTCATCTTTCTTTGATGCAAAATAATTCAATTGATAAAATTGTTACCAGCGATAATGATTTTATAAAAATCGCATCAGCGGCCGGCATTTTGTCGGTGGAGTAAAAAATATCTTGACGGCGAGGGATAAATTTTGTATATACTAATTGCGGTTTTATTTACCCGCCAGAATATCTCTGAATTTTGCCCCGGCGCGGTTTATTGAATATGAATAATTCAGTCGTGTTGAATAATTTTTATTTTTTCTTTAGCCTCTCTCGGAGTTCGGGAATTTTTCGTTTGCGAAGTTAATGAAAGATAAACCAAATTATCAATCATAGAATTCAAATCAAAAGCAAATGGCAAATTCTCGGACAACGAGAATTTTTTGTTTTTATAGCGCTCGTTGCCGCATAGTTCATTAAAAATTTGGAGGATAAGTTATGAGATCGAGCAGAGATATTATAAAGGCTTTAAAAATGGGTAAAAGTATAGTTGTGGATTGCAAGGGGGTCTGTAATAATGATCCCAATGTTAAAGCCGGTATTCACGGTACTGATGGTTATCAGTATCGCATTACCGCAAAGAGGTTTGTTGAGCCTCTCATAGAGATAGCTATGGAAAAGAGGATGATTATTTTCTTGAGAGAAAAGAAAATAGTCTGCGTCATAAAGGATGGCTCGTCGTCCGGGAAAGGGGATGCCATCTTATCGGATTGGAATAGTTGGGAGGGGGGGGTGCTGCCAAAAATAAAGGAAGCCGCAGCGGTGGCGCATGGTTATTGCGCGGTCGCCACCGGCCGCGCATGCTTTTATCGTTGAGTTTAATCTCAACTTTTTTTATCCGCCGGAATATCCCGGGGCTTCGTTCTGGCGCAGTTTATTTAATTTGCGTTAAATTTTGTTGGGTGTATAATTTAGTCAGGATAAAATTTTATGGAATCAAATCATATTCAATACGCCAAACAAGCGTTAAAGGGCGGCAAGCCGAAAGAGGAGATTTACCGCGATTTGCTGGCGCGGGGGCTGAAAATTGAAGAGATTGAAGATTGTCTGGCCGCCGCGACTTCAAACGAGGATGCCAAAGAAGAGGCGCAAAAGAAAACCGTGCGCGTGGTGGCGACCATCGGCGCGATTTTGATCGGTTTGGGGATATTTTCATTTATCGCCGCCAACTGGCAGGAAATGACTCGCGAGGGGAAAATGCTGACGGTGATTTTTTCCATGCTTTGCGTTGACGCAATCGGCTGGTATTTGCGCGAAAAAGCGCGCTTGGAAAAATCCGGCGAAGCGATGCTGTTTTTGGGATCGCTGATTTTTGGCGGCGCGATATTTTTGGCGGCGCAAATGTATAACACGCGAGTCTATTGGCCCGATGGATTTTTGTGGTGGGCGCTGGGATCGTTGGCGGCGGCATGGGTGTTGGAAATCGCGGCAATTCGCTGGCTGGCGGTTTTCGTCGGATTTGTGGCTTTGGTCTGGTATCCTTTCGGTATTTTTTCGCGCGAAATCTATAATCCCTTGTTCTTGACTTCGTGGCTTTTGTTGCTGATCGCGGCGATCGCGTTTCTGATTTCCGGTTTCAAATTGCGCCGGGAGTTTTTAAACGAATCGCCCGATAATTTTTAAATTTTATGGATTCTTGGATTGGAGTTATCGCTATTTATCTGATGGGTCTTGTAGTGGTGATTTTTGTGATCGCCGCAATTATCGGCGCGTTTTTGCGGCAGAAGCATCGCGCTTGCCGCGAGCTAAATGACCAAAATTGGTACCTCCAGATTTCTTTGTCGCGCAAAGACGCGTTGAGCCAGTGGTTTTTGGTTTTGGGGAGTTTGGCGTTGGTAAACGCGGTCTATGTGATTAATAACAATTTTGGAGAAATTTTTTCATGGCGGTTGGTCCTGTTAATTTCGGTGCTGATTTTCGGGCTGGTTGCTTATTTCGGCCGTTCGGTTTATTGCGCGGCAATCGGCATTATCGGTTTTTTGGTCTGGTGGGCGGCGCAAACATCTTTTTGGCAAATTAAAAACAATGTCGTTTATTCCGCGGTGATTGCCGCCCCGGTCGGTTTAATGTGGCTGGCAATTTTGCTCTATGCCGCCGGCTTTTGGCAAATGCGAAAAATGGCGTGGAAGCGATTTGGCGCCGCCTATGCCATCATTGGCTTAATCGTGATGAATTTTTTGCTCTTCAGTTTTTCCACCAAATCGGGGCTGTCATTTTTGGAAGAAATGACAGCCCGCGGCGGAATTTTTGATGTTTGGCAAAATCTAATCGCCCTGCTGATAATCGGCGGCTTGACTTTCGCGGCGATTGGTTATGGCTGGATGGGCAAAATTTTGATAAAATGGGAAGCGTTTTTCACCGCCGGATTGTTTGTTCTTTTCGGGCTATTGTTTGCTTTGCCCGATCAATCGCTGTTGACCGGTAATTACTATTCCCGCCAACTCACTTCCGCCGGATTGCTTTGGGCGGCAATATTTAATTTTTTATTGTTGTTTGAAATTTTGGGCGTAATTTTTGCCGGTTATTTGCGCCGTGAAATTTGGATGATTAATTTCGGCGCGGTGCTGTTGATAATTTTCATGGCGGTGAAATATTTTGACTGGTTTTTCAAATTTATGGACAAAAGCGTATTTTTTATTGTCGCGGGCATAATGCTGTTTGTTATTGGCTGGGCGATGGAGCGGGGACGCCGCTATCTGGCGCAAACCATTCAGCCGCGAGATGATGTTAACCAAGAAAATCAATGAAAACCAATTTGCCGCCATCAATCAAATTTTTAATCGCGATTTTTATTCAGCTGGCGATTGTTTTCGGCTTGGTGGCTTTTAATTCCGCGTTGTTGGCGCGCGGAACGGAGATTTTATTGCCGATTGAACCGTTTGATCCGCGCGATCCTTTGCGCGGCGATTATGCGATTTTGAATTATGAAATATCCAATATCAAAAAAGATTTGTTTGCTGATGATGGCGAATCGTTGAAAAAAAATGATTTGGTCTATGTTTCTCTCGCGAAGAAGGGCGATTATTGGATTGCCATCGCCGCGAGCGCCCAAAAACCTCAAGAGGGATTGTTTGTCAGGGGAAATGCCGGCTATGTTTATTCCCGGAGTGCCGGAATTCCGGTTAATTATGGTATTGAAGAATATTTCATTCCCGAAGGAACCGGTGCCGCGCTGGAGAAAAAAATGCGCGCGCAAAAAGCGTTTGCCAAAGTGGTGGTGGACAAAAATGGCAAAGCGATATTAAAAGGCATTGTTTTTGAACAGTGATTCTTATCCCTTGACAAGAATTTGCGGGTTTGATAGATAATAATCATTAAAAGATTTTATGGATTGCCAAATCAAGCGACAAAATATGTTTATGTTGTTGCTGGGACTCCTGGTTATTAAGGAGGGCTTTTTGTTTGGCGCAAGTTAAAGAAAATAGAATTTGTTCCAAATAAAAAGCCCTTCCGCGAAGCTGAGGGGTTTTTTGTTGGTTGCGACAAAATCAAACTTCTGGGCAGGCCGAATGAAAACGTTGTCTTTCAAACAGGAAGATTGCGACTCCGAAAGGAGTTATGTTCGGCTCAACCGCAAGGGATGCCGCGCACATGGCATTCAAACGGCGTTCAGCGTCAAACAGACGAAAAATAAGCATGATTTTTGCCGCAACCAATCATAGTTCTTTATATACCCAAGGAGAGATGTTATGGCATTTGAGCCAATGGCACCCCCTAATCGTGGTAGAGAAGTTAGGGAAAATGAGAAAGGGAAAGCGAGCGGGAAGAGAGAGGAAAGGCCAACGGTTCTTCCGATTCGTGGTCTATGATTGGAGTGAATCATATGGTAGATGTGTCAAAATTGCTTGAAAGGAATTTAGGCGAGCTGAGCCCGGAAGAGATGAATGTGCTACGCGCTGATGCCACATCCGATCCTTCGCATGGATTGGGCGACTAATCCGGCTCGCGTCGTAAACTTTTTTAAGTTTCGCGACGCGGGCATTTTTTTTACAGAATTCAATTTGCATGGGCTTTGCTTGGGCAAGTTTTGATTGAAAAATGGGGGCGGTTAGAGTAAGATGAAGAATAATAATTTGTTATGGAAAATCAAAATCAAGATCAAAATCAAGAAGAATATCGTTTGCCGAAGGGGAAGAAGATTATTTTTGTGGGGCGGTTTCAGCCGTTTCACAACGGACACTTGGAGGCGATCAAATGGATTTTACGCCAAAACGGGCGGGTTAATATCGCGGTGGGCAGCATGCAGGAATTCGGTCAAGCCGACAATCCCTTGGATTATCAAACGCGAATGGCGATTGTTGAAGCGGCGTTAAAGGAGACAAAAATCAGCGATTACAAAATTTTTGCCGTGCCGGATTTCGGCAATGACGCGGCATGGGGAAAAAAGTTGCTGGAAGTTACCGGGCTGAAAGCCGAAGAAACAGTGTTGGTGTCGCTAAACGATTGGACGCGGGGCAGCGCCGCCAAAATCGGCATTGAGGTCGCCGCGCACCCGATGTTTTGCGATAATTTATCGGCCACGCAAGTGCGCCAAACCATATTTGCCGGTTCGGATTGGAAGAATTTGGTCCCGCCCGCGGTGTTTGATTTGTTGCGCGGCAAGGGGATGGATCGCAAAATTGCCGATTGCCAAGTTTTGCCCGAAGACAAAATTGTTGAATTCATAAAGCGGCAAATGGAATCCGCCGGGTTGGCACGCGCGGTGCTGGGGGTTTCGGGCGGTATTGATTCGGCGGTGATGGCGGCGATTTTGAGCTGCGCGATGGGCAAAAAAGCGATTTTTGTTTGGATGCCGTTTGTGCGCGCTTGTCCGTTTGGCGGCAATGTTGCCAAGCTGGAAGCGGCGTTTAAATTCAAAGCGCAAAAGATTTTTTTGGATAAAGTTTTGCAAACTTTTGGCAAGGCGTTGCCGCGCGGCAACAATTTGGTCTATGGCAATCTAAAACCCCGCTTGCGGATGGCAACGCTCTATTATTTTGCCAATCTCAAAAAAGCGATGGTGGTCGGCACCACCAATCGCACGGAGCTGGAGATCGGCTATTTCACCAAATATGGCGATGGCGGCGTGGACATTGAGCCGATCGCCGATCTGTTTAAATCCGAAATTTACGCGATGGCCGAGCGTTTAAAAATTCCTTCCGACATTATGGAAGTCGCGCCCACGGCGGCGCTGTGGCCCGGTCAAACCGATGAAAAAGAATTGGGGCTGGATTATTTCCAATTGGACACCGCGCTGAAACTGATGGCGCAGGGAATAATCCCCGAGAAAGTTTGCGAACTTGCCAATATTGACGACAAAAAAATGGCAAAAATTTTGGCGCGCAAAGAAAAAAACGCCCACAAACTTTCCCTGCCCCCGATTCTAAAAATCAAAAACAAGTAAAAGCACCAAACTTTAAACTCTAAATTCTAAGCTCTAAATCCTAAACAAATCCAAAATCCAAAATTTAAAAATTAAAACAAGCAAGCAGGGTGTTTTATTTAATATTTTGATTTTAATATTTGGATTTGTTTGGGATTTAGAAATTAGGGTTTGGAATTTCCAATGAAATTGGTTGATACTCACGCGCATTTGAATTTTGCGGCGTTTGGCGATGACCGCCAAGCAGTGATTAAAAATTCCCTTGACGAGGGGATTTTTATGATTAATGTCGGGGCGAATTTCAATTCCTCGCAAGCGGCGGTTAAAATCGCGCAAGATTATCCCGCCGGCGTTTGGGCGGCGATTGGATTGCATCCGCTCAATCTTTCTTGCCAAAAAAGAATTTCGCGCGACTTGCCCGAAGATTTTTGCGAAGACGGCTTTGACGCCGAAAAATATTTCGCGCTGGCAAAATCAAACAAAGTGGTCGCGGTTGGGGAGATCGGGTTGGATTATTATTACAAACCAAAAACCAATATCAAAATTGAGGTAATGATTGCCGCGCAAAAAGAAACTTTGCGGCGGCAGTTATTGTTCGCGCGCGAAACCGGTTTGCCGGCGATTTTTCATTGCCGCATGGCGCATCCGGATTTGATTGAATTTTTGCGAGAAGATTTTTCGGCGAATGGAAAACTAAAAGGCGCGCTTCATTGTTTCACCGGCGGCATCGCCGAACTTGACGCCTATTTGAATTTGGGATTATGCATTGGGCTAAACGGCATTGTCTATAAAATGGATTTGGATGAGGTGATCAAAAAAATCCCGCGCGAGCGGATTTTGCTGGAAACCGATTGCCCCTATTTGACCCCGCCCCCGCTGACGGGAAGAAACGAACCCAAAAACACCGCCGTCATCGCCCAAAAAATCGCCCAAATCCGCCGCGATCCCATTGATGATTTAATTGCCGCCGCCAACGCCAACGCCCAAGAATTATTTGGTATTAACTGTTAACTATTAACTATTAACTATTAACTAAAATCACCCAAAGGGGTGATTCTTGGAGAGCGTAAACGCAAAACATTCCGCAAAATTGCGGAATGTTCCGAAATACACTACCAGGCGGAGGAAGTGGGATGATTTTCGAACCAGCTTTGGTTGAACAAATGGCAATGCAATAATTGATATAAGCGTAAATAAAACAAAAAAAGGGAGTAGATCCCTATTTTATCGTTAAGGAATTTCAAAGTTTTCTTTTGAGGCGGGCAAAAGCGGGGTGATAGGGTTTTACCACGGGGTGTTTTGCCGGAAGGACGCGGTCGAGTTGCCGGCGGGCGGGGAAATTTCGCCAAAAACTGTTTGTGAAAAGTGAAAACGGGTGAAAAACGGGGGCGTTGTTAAAGTAAACAGGCCTGTTTTGAACAGTTTTTGGCGAAATTTCAGAAGATGTTGATTACTTTGGGCGGACCATGCCGGGCCGGAATGATGATTTGTTCCAAGACCATCAACTCGCCGCAGGCGGAGCAGATTAACGGATCGTAGCCGAAAGAATCAAACATCCGTTTGCGCCATTTTACCGGTTTGAGGGCAAGCGATTCTTTAACGGTACCGAGAGCGGATTTGATTATCGGCAGCAACCTGGTTTTTACCCGGCTTGAATAGAAACCGTAATACCGCACCATGCGGAAATGTTTTTCCGGGATATGGCGGACTAATCGGCCGATGAATTCATCGGCCGAAAGATTCACCAGTTTGAAGGTTTTGGTGATTTTGTCTTTGAAAATAAAGCCGACAGTTTGTTTTTCAAAAGAATAGGCAGAGATTTTAGTTTCCGAAAGGCAAGGACGTTGAGCATAACGGCCAATATAACGAGCAGTGTAATCAGCATTATCAAGTTTTTCTCCAATCCACGCATACCAGACGATTTGATATAGCATTCGCGATACAGACCAAAAATCCACGGTATTAAAGTTTTTGCGCCAGGAGTTTCTGACATAATCGGGGAAGGTTAGTATTTTTTTCTTCGCCCAAGAGCGGAGATATTTGAGAAGAAAGTATTTGAATCTTGTTTTCAGGACTTTTTCGGGAAAGAAATGGCATTGCCGCCAGCCGCCTTTATCGGTAATTCCGCCTTCGGCGAGCAAGATATGGATGTGGGGGTGGAATTTCAGATCGCCGCCGAAAGTATGCAAGACGGCGACAATTCCCGGAGCGAACCCTTGTTGCCGGCACCATGTCAGAATGGATTGGGCGGCGGCTTCAAAAAGCAAATTCAGCGCCGGACGGTTAGCCAAGAAAAAGAAGCCACAGTCCCGAGGGCGGCGAGAACACAAGATGATGGTAGGGAACGTTAATCAATTGTTTTTGGGCGTTTCGTATCCAGTTGTCGGTCATCGCTTTGCCGCAGGAATTGCAAAATCTTGATTTGCAAGTGTGCGCCACGATATGCCGTTTTCCGCACTTTTGACATTCGTAAAGATGGTATCCCAGAACATCCTTGTCGCCGCAGGCCAATATCCTTTCAACATTTTCTTTAACGGCGGGGCGGATATAATCCGCATGGTCGCGGCAAAACTTTTCCCAGTTGTCCGCGAGTATCTGTTTGATGGTATATTTACCGGTGATGGTTTCCAGCATGTCGGGGTTGATTAATCGCTTGGTTCCATTAT
>Ga0209609_10001222_pt1 | contig 15008 bp, 11 predicted proteins | sample LakKivw325mmetaG_FD_184136 | JGI IMG/M metagenome (GOLD analysis project Ga0209609, IMG submission 184136) | Anoxic lake water microbial communities from Lake Kivu, Rwanda to study Microbial Dark Matter (Phase II) - Lake Kivu water 325m metaG... | ecosystem: Environmental > Aquatic > Freshwater... | reverse complement strand
GCATTGACCTTGGCCACAAAGGCGTCAGATGTGCCGCCGTGGAAGGTGGAGCCCAGAGAGCCGATGACGGGGAAGGAGCCGTCGCTGGACTCGGTATGGCCGGCGACGTAGGCATTGCCAGCGCCGTCCAGCGCTACCCCAAAAGCGGCATCGATACCGCTTCCCCCGATATAGCCACAGTAGACCAGGCCCGCGCCGTCGGAGTTGACCTTGGCAATGAAGGCATCACCCCAGCCGCCCGGCCCGCTGTTGTAGGTGGTATCGGGTCCGACGGCAACGGGCAGATCCTCAGAGTTGCTGTTGCCCACCACATAGGCGTTGCCTGAAGCGTCCACCGCGATGTCCAGGGCCGAATCTCCATCCGAGCCTCCGATGAATCCGCAGTAGGCAAAGCCGGCGCCGCCCGGGTTGATCTTGGCGACAAAGGCCTCTGCGTCGCTGCCCGGGTGGGTGAGATCAGGTCCAACCGTGACGAAGAAGGATGGGGGCGAGGAGTAGGTGGCGCCCGCGACGTAGGCATTGCCGCTGCCATCCACGGCCACGCTGTAGCCCTCGTCATACTGATCACCGCCAATGTAGCCGCAATATACCAGGCTTTGACCATCGGCTGCCACCTCGGCCACAAAGGCATCTCCAGAGCCGCCGTAGGTGGAGTCGAGGGTGCCTGTGACCGGGAAGGTAGCGGGCAGGGAGAAGGTCGTGCCAGCGATGTAGGCATTGCCGCCGGCATCCACAGCGATGCGTGCTCCGGAATCGCTCTGATCACCACCAATATAGCCGCAGTATACCAAACCTGTCCCGGCCGCGTTCAATTTGGCCACAAAGGCATCGTAGCCGCCGCCCAGAGTCAAGCGTGGGCCGACCGTCTCGGGGAACGTGGTTGGCGAGGAGTTGCTTCTGCCGGTGACATAGGCGCAGCCGGAGGAGTCGACCGCAATGCCGTGTCCTTCGTCGGATTGGAGACCCCCGAGAAAACCACAGTACAGGTACAGGGCAGGGTCGAGAATGAGCGCACGGTTACGATCATAATCGCCGAGGCAGAAGCTATAGGAGTGGGGGCAGGACTGGTCCAGTTGGTACCCGACGTCCACCGGCGTGCGCTGGCCATCCAGCTCCTGGTAGGCATAGGGGCAGTCATCGTGCAGGCTCCCCAGCGGTGTGAAAACCTGCAATTGCCCCAGGGCATTCAGCTCGAGGCCCGTCGCTCCGCGGTAGGCCAGCCGGATCAGGGACGGATCCGCTCCGGGTTGCAGGACGAACTCGTACTTGAGCCGATTGGATGTTCCAGAAAATGCCAGGTCAATTCCGGGCCACAGGTCGTGGTAGACCAGGCGGCCGTAGCTGCGCAGCCCTGTCTTCCACTGGCTGGGCGGGCCTTTGAACAGGTTGAACACGGCCGGGCTGGCGTCCTCCGCGGCGGGCCAGACGTCCAGGTCCGTCCCCAGAAAGTCCAGCTTGAGCACCCAGTCCAAGGCCTCACCTTCCGGCCCGTCCTGGCCACCGCCAGACGGGGATACGCCGGATAACGCCTGGGTGAGCACCACGGTCAGGCCCTGGGGAGTGAAGTAGGCTGACTTGCCATTGCCCGCAACGTAGTAGGCGACCCGAGCGTCCAGCTGCCCGGCGTTCTCCACAAAGTAGAGTGGCACCTGGCTGAGAGAGACGGTAGGAGGGGGAGACGAGTTGTGCACCCGCTCGGAGACGAGGGGCGAGGCCGAAGCCCAGGCCAATTGCGAGAAGGGAGGAGACCAGACGAGCAGCGATAGCAGCGTGAGCGAGAGCGCTACCAGGGAGAGCTTCTTGAGCATGCTTACCCTCCTTGTCTGCAGCTCGCGCACGCGAGCGCAGACATCACATGGGAGCCGTACGTGCCGGTAGCATATACCAATTGGTTACTATAGTCAAACCAATCATTCACGCCTACATCAGGAGGCTTCGATGCTGCTCACTTCGCTGTCCATGAACAGCATACGCGGGCGCGGGAGGTTGGCCGCGAATTGCGCCGGGTGGCGATCTAGTACCGGACTACACTGCTTCCCAAGTTGTCGGCGTGATCGCCAATGCGCTCCAGGTTGCGCAGCGTCTCGATGAACAAGATGTCGGCCTTGGGCGCACAAATGCCACATGCTTGCCTCTCTTTGTGCGACTCGCGCAGGCGTTTCTCCATGACGTCGATCTGGTCCTCGTTGGCAACCGTGGCTCGTCCGATGTTCGGATCCCCACTTTCGATCGCCTTGAGCGCCAGCTCCCAGGTCTGAGACACCAACGTATGGAACTCGAGCAGCTCTTCTTGGGCTTGAGGGCTGAAGGGTATGCTCTCGCGGATGCGCTCCTGGCCCGCCTGCGCCAGGTTCTCGGTGATGTCAGCCACTCGCTCCACGTCGATAATGATGTGCTTCAGTTGTGTGCAACGCTTGCGCTCGGACTCGTTGAGATGGCCGCCCAACAGACGATCCAGGTACTGTTCAATGACGCGACAGAGGGGGTCGATCTGATCCCGCTCGTAGTCCAGCACTTTGTGTATGCTCTCCTCATCCATGCGCAATAGGGCGGCCTGACTCCAGCCCAGCATCTGTTGGGTCAAGTGTCCCGTGCGCATGACCTCTTTGACCACCTGTGCCACAGCGACGGAGGGCACAGGCAGCAGGTTCTCATCGAGGAAATGTGTGATCTTGGTCGGCCTTTCGTCTTCTCCGGGAATCAGAGTATTGCAGATGCGCACGATGACCGGAATGAACGGAAAGAGCAGCACGCTCACGCTGATGTTAAAGATCGAGTGCGCATTGGCGATCTGGCGGCCCAGCTGGCTAGAGGTGCGCGTGAGCAGGCTGGCAAATGGAGCAATGAACGGCAGAAAGAGAGCGACTCCGAATAGATTGATGATGATCTGAGCCAGCGACGCGCGGCGAGCGGACTTGGACAGGCGCAACGAAGCCATGAGCCCGGTGACGCAGGTGCCGACGTTCGCGCCAAGGATCAACCCAATCGCTCCAGGCAGTGTGATGGCTCCCGTAATGCCAAGCGCGATCGTAAGGCCAGTCGCAGCCGAACTGCTCTGGATCGTTGCGGTCAGAAGGGCGCCGGCCAGGACGCCCAGGAGCGGCTTACGGCCCATGGAAATGAGCCATCGAGCCACTTGGGGCTGATCCACGAGCGGGGCGATGCCTGACTTCATGACGTCCAAGCTGAGAAAGACGATGCCCACACCCAGCGTGGCCTCTCCCAGAGCGCGCCAGCGCTTTGCGCCCCCAAACTCACGCATGACGTAGCCAATGACGAGCAAAGCGAGCAGGTATTTGTTCACGTCAAACGCAACCAGTTGACCCGTCAGCGTGGTACCTATCTCCTGACCCATCATTACACCCACCGCCTGTTGCAGCGTGAACAGATCGGCGTTGATGAGCCCGATCATGGTGACCATCAGCAGGCTGCTGCTCTGCAGAACGGCGGTGGCAGCAAAGCCGAAGAACGCGGCCTTGAGGGGGTGATTGGTCAAGCGCTCGAGCCCCTTCTGGATCTGACTGCCTGCCAGCGCTTCCATGCCGGCGCCCAAGAGGTCTATGCCCAACATGAAGGCAGCCAAACCGCCAAAGACTTGGATCAGGTTTGCGATGGTCATGCAACTTCTCCTGCCATGCCGTGTTTGACCTCTCGGCCGGGAAGACCGCGCATCGGAGGGCGCGATCGCTGTTGCGGAGGTGCTAGCAGGGATTATAACGCATCCCGGCCCAGCGGCGCAACAGGCACGCCGCAGGCCTCGCTGCAAGCGAAATGGCCGACTGGCTTCTTGACTCGCATTCGAGAACGCGTATAATGCTCACGATTCTTTCGTTTCTTTCGCGGCTCCGGGAGCATGGCATGTCACTGACCAGCCGGCAAAGGACCTTTCTGGAGAAGCTGCTCGACGTCTACTACAGCCATCGCCAGGAAGCGATTCACTACACTGATCTGGCGCACGCACTGGGCGTAGCCAATTCCACGGCCTACGAGATGCTCAAGTCCTTGGAGCTTGAAGGCTACGTTTCCTCTGAGTATCGCCTGGCTGATGACCGCATTGGTCCTGGTCGTACCATGGTGTTGTTCCGCCCCTCCATGAAGGCGCTGCGCGGATTCCGCCGCCTGCTAGGCGAGGATGCGCGGCACAAGGAGTGGGAGTTTGTCAAGAGCCGCATACTGGAGAGGCTGTCCAGTGAGGAATTGCCACAGGGTGAGTTGGTGACGGCCCTGATCGCTGCGATCCCGGACAGTGATGATCCGCTCTCCTACTGTGGCGGCGTGCTGGCAGCTTCGCTGGCGGCGATCCGCAGCCAGGTGTGGAATCGCCTGGAAGAGTCCGGAATCCTGCAGGACATGAACGGCGACGAAGCTCAGAGCCTTGGTACTCTTGACCTGCTGCCCGGAGTTGCCCTTGGCATCTCGTGCGCATCGCCGCGCCAATCCTCCTGGCTCTCCCGGCTGGCTGGCCATGTCAGGCGCTACCAGGGCATGGTGCATGAGCTGGATCAAGGGGCGCGCCTGCGCTTGCTGCGTTTCTCGCGTGAGGTGATGACTGCCCTGCGGGCGCCTGTCAGAAGCGGTTAGCAGCCCGCTGGCGACGTTTGCGGATCGGAAGAAGAAAGCGAAAGCAGCCAGTCGTGGGCAAGATAGCCATCGTCACGGACAGCACAGCAGACATACCTCGCGACGTCGCGGAGGGGCGCGGCATCCGAGTGGTTCCATGCCAGGTTCTGTTCGGCGATCAGGTGTTGCGCGATGGCGTGGATATTCAGCCGTCGGAATTCTATCGCAGACTGCGGGAATCCAGCATCCATCCGACCACATCTCAACCGTCGACCGGTGACTTTGTGCTGGTGTACCGCGAGCTCAACGAATGGGCCGATGGGGTTGTCTCGATTCATCTCTCGGAGGAGCTCAGCGGCACGGCCGCGTTTGCGCGCACCGCCGTTGAGCAGATGGAATCGCACATACCAATTCATGTAGTGAATTCCAGATTGGTCTCCATGGCCATGGGTCTGGTGGTGCTGGCGGCCGCCGACATGGCGGATGCAGGGCTGGACGCCGTGCAGATTGTGGAGGGCATCGGTGCGCTCATTCCGAAGGTGAACGCCCTTTTCGTGGTGGATACTCTGGAGTACTTGTATAGGGGCGGCCGTATCGGTGGCGCAGAGCGCTTGTTGGGGAGCTTGCTCAGCATCAAACCATTGCTCGAGATTACGCACGGAAGAGTAGAAGCCCTTGAGAAGACGCGCACCAAGCAGCGCGCAATCGAACGTCTGCTGGCTATTGTTGGGGAGCGCCTCGGCTCCGCGCAGAAGGTGCACTTTGCCGTGGCCCACGGAGCGGCGTTGCAGGAAGCCTTGGAGCTCAAGGCGGAAATCGAGAGGCGCTTCCATCAGCCAGTGCCCTATGTGTGCGACTTTAGCCCCGTCGTCGGGGTGCATGCTGGTCCGGGGATCTTTGGGACGGCCTTCTATACCGAGGAATAGCGAGGTGTCTTGACAGCCATGGGGAGCTTGACAGTAGCAGAAATCCGCAGTGCCCAGGAACGCCACGAGATGGTCGAGTTCCCGTGGAGGGTGTATCGCGGCGACAAGAACTGGGTGCCGCCGCTGTTAAAGGAACGTGCGAAACAACTGGACCCAGAGAGGAATTCGTTTTTCCAGGGCGCGGATGTAGCGTTGTTTGCGGCACGTCGTGATGGTCGCCTGGTCGGCAACACTGCCGCGTTCATCGACCGCCGTTTCAACGACTACCTCAAGGTCAAAGTAGGTTTCTTTGGGTTCTTTGAAGCGCTGGAGGATTATGAGGCTGCCGAAGCATTGTGGTCCGCGGCGCGCGATTGGGTGCGCGAGCGGGGCATGAACGAACTGCGCGGGCCGATCAACTTCCACCGTGACCGAGAACGTGGGTTCTTGGTGGAAGGGGCCGATTGCCCACCGCCGCTCATGTGCGCGCACACGCCTCCTTACTACCACGAGTTTGCGCAGAGATTCGGCCTGGTCAAGCACTCTGATGATTTCTGTCGTAGGTTGTGGGTCAAGGACATCGTCGGCCCGGATGGAAGCCTGCCCCCGCGGCTGGCCCGTCTACAGAAGGTGGCCGAGCGTCGGGCGCATTTCCACATTCGCCCTGCTCATCTCGAAGACTGGGACAACGAGGTGCGGCGCGTAGGCGAACTGTACGACGCCACCATCGGCCAGATGCCGGACCACATCCCCTGGACGCAGGAGGAATTGATGACCTTTGCCAGAGAGCTGCGCCCTGTGGTAGACCCTGCCTTCGTGCTGTTCGGGGAGATCGAGGGCAACACAGTCGGCTGCGCGCTCTCCTTTCCAGACCTCAACCAGGTTCTGATCCACCTCAATGGCCGTATGGACGGCTTGAACAAGCTCAAGGCCTGGTGGTACCTGAAGCGCATCAACGTCATCAGCTTCAAGGTCGCTGGAGTCGTCGGCAAGTACCAGGGGCTGGGTTTGGAGGCCTTGCTGTTCCTGGAGATGGCAAAGGCGGCGCTCTCGCGAGGGTATGTCTGGGTCGACCTTTCATTGCAGGCCGAGGAAAACGACAAGGTTACCCACCTCATCGAGCATTTTCCGGTAGAGATCTACAAACGTTACCGCGTGTACAAGATGTCCCTCTAGCCGCTGGCTCAGAGGTGGCCACGGGCGCAGTTGGCAGCTACCAGCCTGAGCATCCGCCCCGGTGGGCGCGATCATGGCGTGCGTCGACGATCACAAGGGCCGATGCCAGAGCCGGTGATGCGGAGCCGTGATGTCGTCCCTCCGTTCGTCATCGAGATGAACGATGGCCGTTGGGATTGATGTCAGACTGAATCTTGCGGGGAGGATAAGATGCCAGCGATTGGTGATCGGGCACCCGATTTTGACCTGATCTCGGAGGAAGGCAAGCACGTGAAGCTCTCGAGCCTGCGCGGGAAGAAGGTAATTCTGTACTTCTTTCCCAAGGCAGGGACCTCGGGCTGAACGCGGCATGCGGAGGGATTCCGTGACGAATCCCCCAAGATCGAGGCCGCCAATGCAGTGGTAGTTGGGGTCAGCCCGGACTCGCCGGACGCGCTACGCGCTTTCCGCGAGAAGCTTTCCCTGCCGTTCCATCTGCTCTCGGATCCGGACCATGCTGTGGCGCAGAAGTACGGAGCATGGGGGGAGAAGAAGGCCTACGGCCAGACCCGCATGGGCATCCTGCGCAGCCACTTTGTCCTGGACGAGAACGGCCGCGTCATGGATGCCAGGATCAAGGTCAGTCCAGAAGACAGCGTCAGGCTGGCTGTTGAAGCCTTGGCCTAATCGGGCTACCACGGTCTACGAGGTGCGCCTGCTGCCTGAGGGCGTCGCGTCGAACATGGTCCCCTCAACGGGGTGCTGCACACTGCAGCCTGCTGGCTCAGCGAAACAGCCAGGGCAAGGTCAGGATCAGGAATGCGGTCCAGACGATGTAGGCTATTGCAGCCACACTGAATGCACTGTGTAGCGATTCTACCCAGCGTTGCGTCCCGTGTCTGATTTGATAGTACACTAGCAGCGCCAGAACGCCGATGTTGATCGAGTTCCAGCCAATGACAGTGAGGCGGTTAGGGGTGAGCATGCCCTGCAAGGTCCGATAGACCGTGGCTGACAGGGCATACACACTCACCACAACGCTCAACAAAGACAGAGCCAGTACTCCGATGCGCAACAGACGCTGCTGTTGGGGAGGCAGGTCGCTGGCATGAACGGGGATGGCTCCCAGAAGCAATCCCATGATGGCGAAGAGCATGGCGTTGTAGATGATGAGAACCTCGCGCTGCTGGAACGGCACCACGAAGTTGAATGGGATGACTGCCAGGTAGATCACCAGCACCACTACGGTCAGGGGCAGTAGCAGGCGCATGAGTGTGGACAGCAGCTTGCCTAGCCCTTGTTCAAAGCGCTGTTCCAGCGGCGCAAGGTGCGGGTCATAGACGGCTGCCACGGCCAATACAGGCACGGCTCCGCCGACTCCGGCTGTGAGCAGGCGCAACATGCTCTCGGGCACTTGAACGCTGATGGCTGAAAACAACCCCAGTGTGATGACGGCGAAGACGCCCACGCCCGCACAGAAGATGCCCGCAGTGATGAAAACCTCGATAGACTTGCTCAGAAAGGCAAAACGCCCTGCATCGTCACGCTTGAATCCGAGCAGGGTGAGTCCAACAGCGATCCATGCGGCCAGGGGCAGGTGCAGAACCATGAGCAGGGCATACTGCCCGGACATCGAGCTGACGTCATTGACAGGCCCGCCGCCGAGCCAGATCACGTAGAGCACGAGCCCGGCTAGCCCGAGCATGGCGAGCAACCCGCGCGCTCGGTTTCTATGCGCGGCAAGCACCAGGTAGGCGATAGCCAGAGCTGTCTCAATCGGCACCAGAGCGTACACCACCCAGGGCACTCTGTCCGAGACCGTCAACAGCCGCGCGTCGGTCAGCAGCCATACCAGCAAGCCGCCGAGCAAACCCAACACGATGGCCAGCGTCCAGTTGGTGCCCCTGAGGGTAGGACGCTCTGCTTCGGCCGCAGGCTGTAGCCGGTGGTACCAGGCCGTATACAGCAGGTTTGCAGGCGACTCGCTATGGCACACCTGCATGGCGGCGGCAAACTCGCCTGACTTGTGCTCCCTCACAGCCGCACGGTAGAGTTGCTCCAGCCGCGCCGCATCGTTGCCGGCAGAGCGCATCTGTTCCAGGTACTCCATCCATGAGCCTCCCCTGGGGCGTTCGCTCCGCAAGATGGTGTTTAGCCACCCGTATCGGCTTGCCCCGGTGCCATTGCGAACTCTCGCACCAGTGTAGCAGTGTGGACCTGTCAGAACCTACCAGATTGGTGCTCTCGACTATCGATACTTGCTCTGATTCTCCAGGTGCTCCTCAAACGTCTCGGCGAAGGCGTGGGAGCCATCGCCTTTGGTGAGGAAGAACAAGTACTTGGTGTCGGCCGGATCCAGCACCGCCTGGATGGAAGCAAGGCCTGGGCTGCAGATGGGCGCTGGGGGGAGGCCTGGGTTGAGGTAGGTGTTGTAGGGGGAATCGATCGTCCGCAGTTCTTCCACTGACAGCACTGGCCACCAGCGGCCCGCCTGCAAGTCATAGCCTTTAGCGTACTGCACTGTGACATCGGCTTCCAGGTACATGCCTTTGCGCAGGCGGTTCAGATAGACGCTGGCAATGATCGGTCGTTCGTCGGCTTGGGCGGTTTCACGCTCCACGATGGAAGCGATGACCAGCACCTGGTACAAGTTCAGGCCTTGATCGAGGGCCCGCTGGCGCATCTCCAGCGTGACGCGGTTGTCAAAGTTGTGCAGCAGCATGTCGATTACTGCCGTGGTTGTGATGTTTGCCGGAAACTGGTAGGTATCAGGGAAGAGAAATCCTTCCAGGGTCTTGGGGGCATTGGCAGGGCGATCGCGCAGGAAATCATAATGGAAAGAGTCGTTCCGCACGAGGTGTATGAACTCCTCCTGATCAACTAGCCCTTCAGTGGCCAGCAGGTGCGCGATCTCCTCCGCACGCAGGCCTTCGCGAATGGTGACTGTCCGGGCGCGCAGACGCCCGTGCTGCAGCTCCGTCACGATCTCGGACATGGACATGTTACGGCGCAACTCGTAGTCGCCAGCCTCCAAACGGGCGTCGACTCCCCAGTAGCGTAGAAGCAGGCGAAACAGTTCGGCATCTGCGATGAGCTGCATGCGCTCGAGTCGTGTGGCAATCGTGGCTGCGCTCTCGCCAGGCTCAACGGAGAACGGGACCCTGGACGCGTCCACGCTGGCCCGCGCTTCAATCTCATCCTTGCGCAAGTTGAGATAGAAGCCGAGAGCTGTCTTCTCGAGCGAGGAGAGGTCAACCTCGACCCCGGGCTGCAGGGCGGCAGTGCGGGCCTGGCGGAGGAAGAACCAGACGATGCCACTGGCCAGGCCCAGGATCAGCGCCACACCGAGCAGAAAGAGCACGATTCTTATCCAGTTGCGTGAACTGCCTTCCACTGCTGTCTCCTTGAAGTCAGTCTCTTTGCGTTTAGGGGGTTTTGGAGGGTTCCATGGCATCAGGCCCACCAGTGCTGGCCGGCGGAGATACGGCATCCAGATAGCTCTGCAGTACCACGGCGGCTGCAGCGGCATCAATGGTCTCACGATTCACGCGCCGGCCGGTCTCGCGGATGAGCTGCTCAGCCTGGACCGTCGAGAATTGCTCTTCCCAGAGCACTACAGGAACGGGCAGACGCGCCCTGAGCTTGTCAACGTACCTATCAACGCGCCGCGCCTGCGGGCCCAGGCTTCCGTTGAGGCTGCGTGGGTAGCCCACCAACACCCTGTCTACTTGATGCTTGCGCACCAACGTTTCAATGGCGGCCAACTCCTCTTCGCGGCTGGCGCACCTGAGAACGGTGAGTGGGGTTGCCAACCAGCCGAGCGGATCGCTCAGAGCTACTCCAGTGCGACGTTCACCCATGTCGAGTGCCAGAATACGCATGCTCTACTCCGGCTGAACTTGCACGTGAATGCGCTGAGCCAACCACGGCAGGCGCCCGAGGGGGCTAAACAGCAGCTCAATCCGGGGGTCGGCGGCAAGTTCGAACTGCTGTGACAGATACGCCGTGGCTTCCGGCACCGTCTTACCGACCAAGGCCTTCTGGACAACAGCGGGTTCAATCGTGGCCGAGCTGGAGGCGCGCACGCTCATCTGAAAGCGGGCTTCCTCTGTCGTGGCTGCGAGCACGCTCGCGCGCGTGTACTGAGCGCTGCCCTCTACCACATGGTAGCCTGGCCTCACCCGTTGTTGCAGAAGGCCGAGGAGAAGCTCCTCACCTCCGGCGCCGCTCACTGCCAGTCCGCTCACTTCGACCCTCATGCTGCAACCCAAGGTATCTGCCTGGTCTCCTACCTGATGGTCAAAGTCCTCCTCAAGCACCGTGATGACCAGGGATTCGGCGGGAATGAACTCACCCCTGGAAAGAGCTGCGATTAGCTCCTGGTAAGCCTCCTCCTGCAAGCGCTTCATCAGCTTGGCTCGCAGCTGCACCTTATCGTCACCGTGCACCACGGGCATGCGTCGTACTGTTCCACCCGTGGTGCGTGAGTCGTTGAGCACTTCTACCTGAGCAGCCAGCTCGCCCTCCACCACGTTCACAGTGAGTGCGGGCACGTTGCCGTCCGGGCCGGGCGCTTCCGCCAGGATACCCACACGCACTGTTCCGTGTAGTTCCCCCGGGAGCAGAACATCAGCCACGGTGAAGAAACGCACGTTCTTGCCGAAGCTGGTGCGGACGAGCGTGCCTTTTGTGATCGTGACCGGAATGGTTGTCTTGTTGGCAAACACGGCCGAGCCCTCGGCGTGACCGTCGGGAACATCTCGTTTGTCGGTGGCGGCGATGGTATCGCTGCCGCCTAGTTCAACGGACACGGTGCGGGCTGGTACCTGTCCCAGACCATAGTTCACCTCAGTCAAGCCTGCCTCTCCCGTGATCTCCATCGAGGCCGTCATGGGCTCCGTGGCTGGTGTGAGGGTGACCGTCGCAGTAGGTATGAGGAACAGGGCGAGCAATAGCAGACCTACTGCTAAGCCGAGTCCCCAGAAGCGACTACGCCCCTTTCCGCTTGGAGTGTGTCCAGGTCCATGGCCAGATGCTCCTCCCGACGCGTCCAAAAGCGAGCCCATGTACGGACGCGGGGGCAGCCCCTCGCGGCGGCGCCTCTTGCGGTCCAGCGCCTCCAGGTCGGCCTTTTGTGCGGCTTCGACCGAGGGAAGGACGAGCAAGCCCACGTCGTGCGCGATCACACGTGTGGCTGCATCCTCCGCAACCAATGCCAGATGCAAAGCCAAGCTGTCGGCCCAGCGGCGCAGTATAGTGAGATTCACCTGGTTTCGTTCCAGTGCCTCACAGCCTCTGGGTGCCACCAATAGCACCGAGCTCTCGGTGGCGGACTCCAGTAGATCGCGGATTACGTTGATGTTCTCAGAGCCTGTAAGTCGTATGGTCTGCATGGCTACTCGCAACTAGGGTTGTCGACGTATCTTGCGGGAACGTCATGGCTGAAGACTGCAGTTCAAGGTTCCTTACTTCTGCGCGAGACTGCGCCCGATCAAGTCCGGGACCTGGGCCAGAGCTTCATCCAGTTTGGTCGCATCGCGTCCTCCGGCCTGGGCCATGGTCGGCTTGCCTCCGCCGCCCCCGCCGATCTGTCTGGCCACCTCACCCACCAGCTTGCCGGCTTGCAGACCCCTCTTCACGAGGTCGGGGGTGACTGCGGCCACAAGCATGGGTTTGTCGGCAATCACGGAGCCCAGAACGATCACCGCGGAGCCCAAGCGGCTGCGCAGTTCGTCGGTCATCTCGCGCAGTCGATCCACGCTGTCGGCGCTGACATGCTCTGAGACCACCCGCACTCCGCGCACGTCCTGCGCCTTGCCCAAGATCTGCTCCACGCTGTGTCGGGCGCTCTGGCTACGCAGTTCTTCCACTTCCTGCTGTTGCATCTTCCAACTTTGCTTCAGTTCGCTGGCGGTTCGAACCAACTCCACCGCATCGCTGGGCAGGCCCGCTTCTTCGGCTTTGGCCAGGGCCTCCAGATGTCTGTCGAGCCAGCCCTCGAAACCCCGTCCTGTGACCGCCTCAATGCGGCGCAGGCCGGAGCCAATACTCGACTCGCTCAGAATATGGAAGAAACCGATCTGGCCTGTATTCACGAGATGCGTTCCCCCGCAAAGCTCGAGACTATAGTCCTCGCCGATGCATATCATGCGCACTTCATCAGCGTACTTTTCTCCAAAGAGCGCCATGGCACCGGCTGCACGCGCCTTCTCCAAAGTGGTCGTGCTTGCCTGTACGGGCAACGCAGCGCGAATGGCAGCGTTCACCTCGTGCTGTATCTGGCCCAGTTGATCGCGCGAGACTGCCTGCAAGTGCGTGAAATCAAAACGCAGGCGCTCCGGAGAGACCAGAGAACCAGCCTGCCGCACGTGGTCGCCCAGCACTCTCTGCAGAGCGCGATGAAGCAAGTGAGTGGCCGTGTGGTTTCGCGCAATGTCCAGACGGCGTTCCTCAGTGACGTATGCGTGCACGGATTCTCCGCAGGAAATCACGCCTTCGGAGACAACGCTGCGATGTGCGATCAACGCTGGCAGCGGATGGCGCGTATCCAGGACCTGTGCCCGGCCATGCGCACCTACCAGGGTGCCCTCGTCGCCAACCTGGCCGCCGCTCTCCGCGTAGAACGGGCTGCGGTCCAGTATGATATCTACCTGCTGGCCAGGCCCAGCCTCAGGCTGCGCCTGCCCGTCGCGGATAATGGCCAGGACCTTCGCCGGGCTCGCGGCCATATCGTAGCCGACGAAAGTAGTCTCCGGCAGCCCGAGGCGACGGTAAAGCTCCTGCTCTTGGTCCATCTGGAACTGCTGCACCGCCCGCGCTCTCTCCTTCTGCGCCTCCATAGCCGTCTTGAAGCCAGCCTCGTCCACGCTCAGGCCACGCTCCTTGGCTACATCTCGCGTCAGGTCCAACGGAAAGCCATACGTGTCGTACAGGCGAAACGCCTTGTCGCCTGGAATGACGGTCTGCGCGTTTTGTAGCACATCGGCAATGACCTGATCCAGGAGGTTCAAACCGGTCTCCAGAGTCTGTAAGAAGCGCTCTTCTTCTTGCGCTGTGGCCTGCAGGATAAAGTCGCGACGCTGCAGCAACTCCTGATAGTGGCTGCCCATGTTGTCGATCACAACCTTGACTGCCTCAGCCATGAACGGTTTCGTGAAGCCGAGCAGCCTGCCATGACGTGCTGCGCGCCTCAGGATCAGGCGCAATACATAGTTGCGGCCTTCGTTACCTGGAAGCACGCCGTCCGCCATCAAGAAGGCCACCGAGCGAGCATGATCTGCAATTACGCGGTAGGACACGATCTGCTCCTGGCGCCTGGCGTTGCTGTGACCGAGAAGCTCTTGCGTGCGCTCAATGATGGGCCAGAAGAGGTCGGTTTCGTAGTTGTCATCCTTGCATTGCATGACTGCAGTCAGGCGCTCCAAGCCCATGCCTGTGTCGATGCTGGGCCTGGGCAGCGGGCGCGTGACGCCGTCGGCAGTGGTTTCGAATTGCATGAATACCAGATTCCACAGCTCCCACCAGCGCTCGCACTCGATGTCCACGTTGCAGTCTGCGCGGTGGCAAGTGCAGTACTGTGGTCCGCGGTCATAGTGGATTTCGGAGCAGGGGCCATTGGGGCCGGTGTCTCCCATCACCCAGAAGTTGTCCTTCTTGCCGCGTCGTGTGATGCGCGTCGCTGGCACGCCAGCGACCTCTTGCCATAGCCCGAACGCTTCGTCATCATCGAGGTAGATGGTCGGATACAGACGGCCAGGATCGAGTCCGATGACTTCAGTGAGGAACTTCCAGGCATAGGCGATGGCATCGCGCTTGAAGTAGTCGCCGAAGGAGAAATTGCCCATCATTTCGAAGAAAGTGTGATGACGAGGCGAAGGCCCTACGTTTTCGAGATCATTGTGTTTGCCGCTGACCCGCATGCATTTCTGCGAGGTGGCGGCCCGGCTGTAAGGGCGCTTCTCAACGCCAAGGAAGACATCCTTGAACTGCACCATGCCGGCATTGGTGAAAAGCAGGGTGGGATCGTTGCCCGGCACAAGCGATGAGCTGGGCACGACTGTGTGATTTCTCTCCTGGAAGAAATCCAGGAAGGATTTACGGATCTGTGTGCTGGATACCATGATGATGCTCCCTTGGTTCTGGGACTCGCAGTCTCATCCGAATGCGGCGACCTTAACGCTACGCCTTGAAATGAACAAGGCAGACAAGGCACAGGATTCGCAGGCTGCGCAGTAGGCGTCTTGCCGCATTCTGCCAAGGCTGCGTAGTAGGCGTCTTGTCGCATTCTGCCAAGGCTGCGTAGTAGGCGTCTTGTCGCATTCTGACAAGGCTGCGTAGTAGGCGTCTTGTCGCATTCTGACAAGGCTGCGTAGTAGGCGTCTTGTCGCA
>Ga0209609_10001221_pt1 | contig 15008 bp, 9 predicted proteins | sample LakKivw325mmetaG_FD_184136 | JGI IMG/M metagenome (GOLD analysis project Ga0209609, IMG submission 184136) | Anoxic lake water microbial communities from Lake Kivu, Rwanda to study Microbial Dark Matter (Phase II) - Lake Kivu water 325m metaG... | ecosystem: Environmental > Aquatic > Freshwater... | reverse complement strand
GGTCTGGAGGGAACGGAGCTAAAGCAGCTGGTGGGCCAGTTGCTGGTGCCGGTGAGAAAGACTTTCATCATCCGGGAAGGCAAGAAGATCGAACGGGAACGCAAGCTGTTCACCGGCTATGTGATCCTGCAGGCGGAGCTCACAGCCGAGCTGCGCGCCTATATCCAGAGCATTTCCGGAGTAACCAAATTCCTGGGGCAGGGCAAGGACAGCAAAGACCCCCTGCCGCTGCCAGAGGATGAGATCAACCGCCTGCTCGGCATTGCCGACCGGGACCGCGACGCCAAGACCTTCAGCTATATGCCGGGGGACATGGTTCGGGTTACCACCGGGCCCTTCACCGATTTTGAGGGTGTGGTGCAGAAGGTTGCCGATGACGGAGCCAAGCTGGTGATCGATGTAACGGTCTTCGGCAGGCGCACCCCGGTGGAACTGAATTCCAACCAGGTGGAACTGGTAAAGAAATAGTACAAGAGATAGAGGAAAAGAAAATGGCAAAGCCAAAAGATGCCGTGGCGATAATCAAGCTGCAACTCCCCGCCGGAAAAGCCACCCCGGCGCCGCCGGTCGGACCCGCTTTGGGACAGGCAGGCGTGAATATCCCCGAATTTTGCCGCCAATTCAACGAAAAGACCGCTGATCAACCCGGAATGGTATTTCCGGTGGTAATATATGTAGCCAAGAACAAATCCTTCACCTTCGAGATCAAGACTCCGCCCGCGGCGATTCTGATCAAGAAGGAGGCGGGTTTGGCCAAGGGATCGCCCACACCCAACAAAGCCAAGGTGGGCAAGATCACCCGCGACCAGCTGCGCAATATCGCCCAGCTGAAAAAGCAGGATATGAATTGTAATACCCTTGAATCCGCTATGAGTATGATCGCTGGCACTGCAAGGAGCATGGGAGTCCTCATCGAGGACTGACCCTCCCTGTGCAGGAGATAATATTCATAAGGAGAGTCAATGAAACATAGCAAAAGGTACAATCACGCCTATTCGATGTATGACCGCCAAAAAAGGTTCGACCTCGACGAAGCTCTGAAGATCCTGAAGGCGCTGCCCGCCTCCAAGTTTGACGAGACGGTCGAGGTTCACTTCAACCTTGGCGTGGATCCTCGAAAAGCCGATCAGCAGATCCGGAACTCGCTGGTGCTGCCGCATGGAACCGGCAGGACGGTGCGGGTGCTGGTTTTCGCTGAAGGCGACAAGGCGGACGAAGCCAAACAAGCCGGTGCCGATGAGGTGGGACTGGATGATCTGATCGAGAAGATTTCGGGCGGATGGTTCGATTTCGATATCTTGATCACCACCCCGAACCTGATGGGACGCATCGGCAAACTGGGCAGAATACTGGGTCCGCGGGGTTTGATGCCAAACCCCAAGGTGGGCACCGTGACCATGGATGTCGGCAAAGCTGTGGAAGAAGCCAAAGGCGGCAAGATCGCCTACCGGGTGGACAAATTCGCCAATCTGCACATACCCGCCGGCAGGATCAGCTTTCCCGCAGAGAATCTGAAGGAGAACATCAAAGCCATCCTGGCAGCGATACTCAGGGACCGCCCCGCCACCATGAAGGGCGTGTATATCAAGAGCATCACCCTCTGCACCACCATGGGACCCGGCATCAAGTTACAGGTCGCAAGCGCAACCTTGGAAGCGAAGAGCTAAAGGGAGTATGAGTAATGGTTCAAAGTGTAAAATATGACATTGTAGCACATTTGAAAGAACGATTCGATGGCGCCAAAGCGATTGTACTGGTGGATTACAAGGGAATAAACGTGGAACAGGTGAATCAGCTGCGCAACCATTTCCGGGATGCGCAGATCGATTACTTTGTCCAGAAGAACACGCTGATCAAGATCGCCCTGCACGATCTGGGCATCAATGAATTGGATCAGTATCTGCTGGGGCCCACCGCAGTGGCGGTGTGCAAGACCGATGAGGTCACCCCGGCCCGGGTGCTGGTGAAATTCGTGAAAGAAGTGATGGAGGAAGCCGCCTTCCCCAGTTTCAAGGTTGGCTATGTGGCAGGCCACATTTTCAGCGATGAACAGCTGAAAGCCCTGGCCAAGCTTCCCTCCCGCGATGAACTGCTCGCCAAGGTGCTGGGCAGCGCCCAGGCGCCGATCAGCAACTTTGTGAGCGTGGCCCAGGGAATTATCCGCAAATTTGTGTATGCCCTGGATGACCTGGCCAAAAAACAAGCAAGCTAAACCAAATTATATTACCCTGGAGGAAAAATGCCTGATAAAAAACAACAAGTTATCGACCTGATCAAAGAGATGACCGTGCTGGAACTCTCTGAATTGGTCAAGGAAATGGAAGAGATATTCGGTGTTTCCGCAGCCGCACCGGTTGCTGCTTTTGCCGCTCCCGCTGCCGGAGCCGTGGCTGAGGCCAAGGAAGAACAGACTGAATTTGACGTGATCCTCAACAGTGCCGGCGACAAGAAGATCAACGTGATCAAAGTGGTACGCGAGATCACCAAACTCGGGCTCAAGGAAGCCAAAGACCTGGTGGACAGCGCCCCCAAGCTGGTCTCGGAAAAAGTTGGCAAGGAAGAGGCCGAATCCGTCAAGAAAAAACTCGAAGAAGCTGGTGCAACTGTCGAACTCAAGTAAGGGAGATGGACCCTTCGACAATGTCCAAAAAAAGTCCTCAGGGACTTTTTTTGGACTAATTAGACCTTTGAAAATGCAATCAGGTAATGTCTGAGCGCCGCTTCCGCACCCAGGGCGGAGGACAGGTCCGGCTCAGGGATCAATGAGTCACACATGCCAAGTATCTATCATGCGTTGGTTAAGACCCGCAAAGGAGTGAGCTTTTGAGAAAGATCAAAAGTTATTCCCGAATCTCAGGAAGATTTGCCGAATTGGGGATCCCGGAAGTGGAAATCCCCAATCTGCTGGCAATGCAAGTGGATTCGTTCAACGACTTTTTGCAAAAGGATATCCATCCTCAGCGCCGCGAGAAAAAAGGACTGCAGGCTGTATTTGAATCCATCTTCCCGATCGAAGACAACAAGGGGAACTTCCTGCTGGAATTCATGGAATACAATATCCTGCAGGAGAAATATGACATCGAGGAATGCCGGGAACGCAACCTGTCCTATCAGGCGCCGCTCAAAGCCAAGATGCGCCTGAGCATCTTTGAAAACAACGAAGGGGTGCGGGAACACAAGGACACCATCGAACAGGACGTGTTCCTGGGCGAGATCCCACTGATCACCGAACAGGGAACCTTCATCATCAACGGTGCCGAACGGGTGGTGATCTCCCAGTTGCAACGCTCTCCCGGTGTGTTCTTTTCCGAGGAAAAGCACCCCAGCGGCAAAACCCTTTACTCCGCCAAGGTGATCCCCTACAGCGGATCCTGGCTGGAATTTGACATTGATATCCACGATGTGATGTATGTGCACATCGACAAACGCCGCAAACTGCCAGTCACCATTTTACTGCGCGCCATCGGCATCTCCACCGATCAGGAGCTGCGCAAGGTGTTCTATGAGAGTGAACTGCTTCCTGTGCAAGAGGCCAGGGGGCGCCATCTGTATCGGGACATTATGGTCAAAAATGCCGAAGAGCCGATCGCCTATGCCAATGAACAGATTACGGACAACCTGATCCAGATCCTGCTGGCCAGCAAGATCAAACAGGTGGAAGTGATCGACTATAACTTTGAAATTGCCCGCAAAGTGCTGGAAAACACCATGGGCAAGGATCCCACCAACAATCAGGAAGACGCCCTGAAAAAGATCTACAGCCTGATCCGCCCGGGTGAGGAAGCTCCCCTGGAAGCGGCCCAACAGTTGGTGGACCGGATGTTCTTCAACGAGAAACGCTACAAACTGGGCAAAGTGGGCCGCTACAAGATCAACACCCGCCTGGGCATCGAGGTTGACCCCAACCACCTGACCCTGTGCGTGGAAGATTTTGTAAATATCTTCAAGACCCTGATCAACATCTATCATGACCAGGATGAAGTGGATGACATCGACAATCTGGCCAACCGGCGGGTGCGCACGGTGGGTGAACTGCTCCAGGAACAATACACCTCCGGGCTGGCCATGGTTACACGCATCATTCAGGAGCGCATGGCGATCTCGAACACCGATGAGATCACCGTGCATGATCTGGTCAACAGCAATGCCCTGATCTCGGTGGTGAATTCCTTCTTCCTCACCGGCCAGTTATCCCAGTTCATGGAACAGACCAATCCCCTGGCAGCCTTGCGCCATAAGCGGGCTTTTTCCGCTTTGGGGCCGGGTGGTTTGACCCGGGAACGCGCCGGCTTCGAGGTGCGCGATGTCCATGCCTCTCACTATGGCAGGATTTGCCCGATCGAAACGCCGGAGGGGCCCAATATCGGATTAATCGTCTCCCCCTCCATCTATTCCCGCATCAATGAACTGGGCTTTATCGAGACTCCCTATCGCAAGGTGGTGGACGGATCGGTGACCGATGATTATGAATACATGGACGCCGCCCAAGAGGAGAAATTCATCATTGCGCAGTGCAATGTACAGTTGGATGACAACCGCCGCATCCTGGACGAGACCATCTTTGCCCGGCAACGGGGCGAATTCATCCAGGTGAAACCGAAGCAGGTTCAATATATGGACGTGGCACCGCAGCAGATGGTTTCGGTTTCGGCAGCCATGATCCCCTTTCTGGAGCATGACGATGCCAACCGTGCCCTGATGGGTTCGAATATGCAACGCCAGGCCGTTCCGCTGATCAATCCCCAGGCTCCCCTGGTGGGAACCGGCATGGAAAAGATCGCCGTCATGGATACCTCCAACATTGCAGTGGCTCCCTATGACGGAGTGGTTACCAATGTAACCTCCAGCTACATCGAGATCAAACCTCTCAGCGAAAAGGACGAGGCCTTCTATCTGGGAACCGGCGACCGCATCCATCTGAAGAAGTTTGTGCGCACCAATCAGGATACCTGTAATAATCAACGGCCTGTGGTCAGGATCGGAGACACCGTAAAGAAAGGCCAACCCATATCCGATGGCGGCTGTGTGGAAGACAACCGGCTCGCCCTGGGCACCAACATGCTGGTAGCCTTCATGCCCTGGTATGGATACAACTATGAGGATGCCATCATCCTCAGTGAAAAGGTGGCCCGTGAGGATACCCTCACCTCCATCTACATCGAGGAGATGGAAGTTTTGGTGCGCAATGTGAAGAACGGCCGCGAAGAACTGGCCTACGATATTCCGAACGTGCCCGCCCATGCTTTGCGCAACCTGGATAAAAGCGGTATCATCAGAGTGGGTTCCGTGATCCACGCCGGCGACATCATCGTGGGCAAGGTCACCCCCAAAAGCATTGAGATCGATCCCTCTCCCGAGGAAAACCTGATGCGGGCTTTGTTCGGCGACCGGGCCGGCGACTTCACCAACAGCTCCCTCAAAGCCAAGCCCGGCATGGAAGGCGTGGTGATCGATGTGAAGGTTTTCTCCCGCAAGGAGGAGGGAACCGACCTCGAGGAAGATGACAAGGATCTCAAATATCAGAAGCTGAAAGCGGAACTCAGTCAACGCCGCAAGAAGGTGGAGGAATTCAAGGAAGAGAAGCTTTCCGCAGCACTGTTGGGCCAGGTGGCCAAGACCATCTGGGATGAGAAGACCAATGGATACTTCATTGCCCCCAAAAAGAAGATCAACAAGGACGATATCGCCCGCATCAACTTCAAGAAACTCGATCTGGATGTGGAACTGGTGGCAGACCCGGTCAAGAATGAAGAGATCTACAGCCAGATCATTCTCAAGATCAAACAGTCCCTGGAGCAGAGCGAAAACCTCTACCGCAAATCCCGCGAACGCATCAAACACGGCGATGAGCTGCAATATGGCGTACGCAAGATGGTGAAGGTCTATGTGGCCAAGAAGCGCAAGATCGAAGTGGGCGACAAGATGGCCGGACGCCACGGCAACAAGGGTGTGATCTCCATTGTAGCCCCCATCGAGGATATGCCGTTCATGGAGGATGGCTCCCCCGTGGATATCGTGCTCAATCCCCTGGGCGTTCCCTCCCGTATGAACATCGGCCAGATCATGGAAACCCATCTGGGCATGGCTGCCCGGGTCTTGGGTTTTGAAGTGGAGACACCCATCTTTGATGGTGCCACTGTCCATGATATCGAGACCGAACTGAGCTCCGCCGGCCTGTCTCCCGATGGGAAGCAGGTGCTCTATGACGGAAAAACCGGCGAACCTTTCAAGGAAAGAGTTACCGTGGGCGTGATCTATATGATGAAACTCAACCATCTGGTGGCTGACAAAATGCACGCCCGCTCCACCGGCCCCTATTCACTGATCACCCAACAACCCCTGGGCGGCAAGGCACAACATGGCGGCCAACGCCTGGGAGAAATGGAGGTGTGGGCTCTGGAAGCCTATGGCGCAGCCCATCTTCTGGAGGAAATGCTCACCATCAAATCCGATGATGTGGATGGCAGGAACAATGCCTTCAAAGCCATCACCCGTGGCGACAATCCACCACCTCCGGGTATCCCGGAATCCTTCAATGTTCTGATCAGTGAACTCAAATCACTTGGTTTTGACATCGAATTCCTCAAGGATACCGAAGGCAGTGAGGGGAGGTAAACATGCTTAAAGACACCAGACGAGAGATCAGACCCAATGATTACGACTTTGTCCGGATCAAACTGGCCTCCCCGGAAACCATCAAGAATGAATGGTCCCACGGGGAGGTAACCAAACCAGATACTTTAAACTACCGCACGCTTAAACCAGAGAAGGATGGGCTGTTCTGTGAACGCATCTTCGGCCCGGAACGGGATTACGAATGCGCCTGCGGCAAATATAAGAAAAAACGTTTCCAAAACACCGTCTGCGACCGCTGCAACGTGCTGGTTACCAGCTCACGGGTACGCAGAACCCGTATGGGGCACATCGACCTGGCGGTTCCCATCGCCCATATCTGGTTCGTGAAAAGCGCTCCCAGCAAGATCGGCACCCTGTTGAACATGACGGTCAAGGACCTGGAACGTGTGCTCTATTACGAATCATACATCGTGATCGATCCCGGCGACAGCCCCTATGAGAAGCTGGAACTGATCGATGTGGATGAGTATTATGAGGTCAGGGACAAGGTGGGCGACAATTTCATCGCCCTCATGGGTGCGGAAGCCATCCGTGAACTGCTGGCCCGGATCGACCTGAAGAACGAAGCCCTGAACATCCGCTCCCGGCTCAGGATGGAAAAAGCCACCCTGCACAAGCAGAAACTGATCAACAAACTGAAGATCGTGGATGCCTTCATCAAATCCAATAACAAGCCCGAACACATGATCCTGGAAGTGCTTCCGGTGCTGCCTCCCACCCTGAGGCCGCTTGTGCCTCTGGAAGGCGGCAGATTCGCCACTGCGGATTTCAACGACCTCTATCGCCGGGTGATCACCCGCAACAACCGTTTGAAACAACTCTTGGAAATCCGCGCCCCGGAAGTGATCCTGCGCAATGAGAAACGCATGCTGCAGGAATCGGTGGACGCCCTGATCGACAATTCCCGCAAACCCAGGCCTGTTCGCGGCAGAGGCAGCCGCCCCCTCAAATCCCTCACCGACCAGCTCAAAGGCAAACAGGGCCGTTTCCGCCAGAACCTGCTGGGTAAGCGTGTCGACTATTCCGGCCGCTCCGTTATCACCGTGGGACCCGATCTCAAGCTCTATCAATGCGGAGTCCCCAAGGAGATGGCAGTTGAGCTGTTCAAACCCTATCTGATCGAAAGATTGCAGAAGATGGGTGAAGTGGACAAGGTGAAGAATGCCAAGAAATTGATCGAGAAGAAGCAGCCTGAGATCTGGTCCATCCTGGAAGAAGTGATCAAGGACTATCCGGTGCTGCTGAACCGTGCCCCCACTTTGCATCGCCTGGGCATCCAGGCTTTCATGCCCGTGCTTACGGACAACAAGGCGATCCAGCTCCATCCCATGGTCTGCGTGCCTTTTAATGCAGATTTCGATGGTGACCAGATGGGTGTGTATGTTCCCCTGTCTCTGGAAGCCCAGGTCGAAGCCCGGGTATTGATGCTTTCCACCCGCAATCTGCTCCTGCCCGCCAATGGCAGGCTGGCCATGGCGGCCAACCAGGATATTGTGCTGGGGTGTTATTACCTGACCATGGAGGAAACCGCGCCACCTGATGATCACACCATCCTGCGCCACTTCTATGCCACAGACGAGGTCATTGCCGCCTATGAGGCGGAGGAACAGCTCTGTTCGGTGAAAGGGGAGCAGGTGATCGAGCGCAGCCTGGATCTGCATACCTGGGTGCGGGTGAAAGTGGAGAATAATTTCATCATAACCACTGTGGGAAGGGTGCTGTTCAACCAGATCATCCCCTCCGAAGTGGGATTCCAGAACATCACTTTCGACAAAGGCAAATTGAACGACCTCGCCATGCTCTGTTTCGACGCCGTGGGACAGTGGCGCACAGCCATTTTCCTGGACGATCTCAAGGAACTGGGCTTCCGCTATGCCACGCGGGCGGGGGTAACCTTCAGCTTTGGCGACATCGTGGTGCCCCAGCGCAAGGAAGAGATCATCGCCCAATCCGAGGATGAGGTGAAGAAGGTTTACAACCTGCACCAGAAAGGCGGGATCACTGAAAATGAGCGGTTTGGCCGCATCGTTGACCTGTGGAAGAAAACCACCGTGCGGGTGACTGACGAGATGATGGAGGAGCTATCCCACAACCGCCAGGGCTTGAACTCCATCTATATGATGTTCAAATCCGGTGCCCGGGGCAGCAAAGACCAGATCAAGCAGTTGGGCGGAATGCGCGGACTGATGGACAAGCCCACCAAGATCGGTTCCACCGGCGGTGCCGATGTGATCGAAACACCCATTAAATCCAATTTCCGGGAAGGTTTGACCGTGCTGGAATATTTCGTCTCCACCCACGGCGCCAGGAAAGGGCTGGCCGATACGGCTCTGAAGACCGCCGATGCCGGATACCTCACCCGCCGCCTGGTGGATGTGGCGCAGAACGCCATTATCACCATGGACGACTGCAACACCGCCCGGGGCGTCCACATGACCGTTCTGAAGGAAGGCAACGAGGTGGTGCAGACCCTGGCCGACAGGATCCAGGGCCGGACTGCGGTGGATGATGTAGTGGATCCCGTAACCGGCAAGATATTGGTTCATTCCGGTGATGAAATCTCCAATAAAATGGCTCGCACCATCCAGAATCATGGCATCATCAGCGTTCATGTGCGTTCCACTCTCACCTGTGAAGCCGAGCGGGGTATCTGTGCCAAATGCTATGGACGCAATCTTGCCACTCAAAAACCTGCCACCATCGGCGATCCGGTGGGCATCATCGCCGCCCAGAGCATTGGCGAGCCTGGCACCCAGCTCACCCTGCGTACCTTCCATATTGGGGGAGCTGCCTCCACAGCGACCGATCTGGCTGAAGTGGTCTCCAATCACGACGGCATCGTCAAGTTCGACCGCATGAATACCGTTACCAACATCGATGGGCACCTGATCTCGGTGAGCCATCTGGGCAAGATCATCGTGGTGGATGAAACCGACGAGGCCAAGGTGCTGGAGGAATACAAGGTGGAATATGCCGCCACAGTGCATGTGCGGGATTCGCAGAAGATCGCCATGAACACCAAGCTGCTGAGCTGGGACCAGTTCAACAATCCGCTCATCTCCACCGCCAAAGGCGTGTTGCATTATGAGAACTTCATCAAAGACATCACTTTCAAAGAAGAATACAACGATATCACCTTCACCCGTGATATGACCATCATCGAATCCAAAGACCGCAAGAAACAGCCCCAATTCCGCATCGTGGGTGAAGATGGCAGCATGGTGCTGGTTCCCCTTCCCACCGGATTGGTGGTGCGGGTGGAAGACGGCAGTTTCGTGCATACCGGCGATATCCTGGGTCAAACCTCGCGCATGACCATCAAGCAGCGCGACATCACCGGTGGTCTGCCCCGCGTGCAGGACCTGTTCGAAGCCAGGGTGCCCAAGGACAAAGCCAAGATCTCCGACATCGACGGGATCGTTACCATCGGCGGACTCAAGAAGACAGGGCGCGACATCTTCGTAACCCCGCCCAACGGAGTCTTCGCCGCCTGCGATGGCAAGGTCTTTGTTCAGCAGGATGAGTTGGTGAGGCGCATCACCATTCTCACCAACAAGAGCGTCTATGCCGAAAAGGATGGCAAGGTGAGCATCGTGGAGGAAGGGAAGAAGAAATATGTCGCCATCGCCAAACGCAATGCCAAACCTGTCCTTCACGAGATACCCAAGACCCTGCAGCTGATCGTGAGCGAAAACGAAAGCGTAAAAGTCGGCGCTCCACTGTGCGGCAAGGTCTTCCCCATTCCCGAAATGCAGGAAAGCATCGTTTCCAGTGGTGACATGGTGAAGGAAGGGCAGCCTCTGGCCGGACGTAAATACTCGATCCCCTCCGGAAAGCGCATCATCGTTCATCAGGGTGATCATGTGGAAAGCGGCGACGCCTTGTCCGACGGCCCCCTGGATCCCCACGATATGCTGGTGAAAGGCATCATCGAAGCCCAGATCATGATCCTGAACGAAGTGCAGGAGATCTACCGTAAACAGGGTGTGAAGATAGACGACAAGCATGTGAGCGTGATCATCCGCCAGATGTTCAAAAAAGTGCGCATTACCGACAGCGGAACCACTTCCTTCCTGGAAGGCGACATCGTGGACAAGGTTCTGGTGGAAAAGGAAAACCGTGACGCCATCAAGTATGGCAAGACCCCGGCGCAGTTTGAACAGCTCCTGCTGGGAATCACCAAAACCTCCCTGCTCACTGAAAGCTGGCTTTCCGCCGCTTCCTTCCAGGAAACCACCAAAGTGCTGACCAAGGCGGCGATCGAAGGACGCATCGACCGGCTGGAAGGCCTCAAGGAAAGCATCATCCTGGGCCATCGCATCCCGGTGGGAACCGGAACCAAGGTCTATAACAATATGCTCGCCATAGCGGTGAGTGAAGGTAAATCCGTGGCGCAGATCATCAAAGAATTCGCCCATCCGGAAACTGACGAGACTGCCGAGGATATCCTCGACTTCTAAATAAAATGCCCATCAAATAAATATGGAGGAAATCAGTGCCAACCATTAACCAACTGATCAGAAAAGGCAGAACCGAGATCGAAAAGAAAAAGAAGAACAGGGCGCTTATGGGATGTCCGCAAAGGCGCGGAGTATGCACTCGTGTTTACACGACGACGCCCAAGAAACCGAATTCTGCCTTGCGTAAAGTAGCACGTGTCCGTTTGGTGAACGGATTTGAAGTTACAGCCTACATTGCTGGTGAGGGACACAACCTGCAGGAACACAGCATCGTTCTGGTTCGCGGCGGCCGTGTCAAAGACCTCCCCGGTGTGCGCTACCACATAGTTCGGGGTGCCCTCGATTCCGCCGGGGTCGAGAAACGCCTCAATTCACGCTCCAAATATGGGACCAAACGTCCCAAGGTCAGGAAATAAACGGAGGTATGAGCCATGCCCAGAAAGAGAAAAGCCATCGTCCGTGAAGTTTTGCCCGATCCCAAATACAATGATGTCGTGGTCACCAAATTCATGAACTGCCTGATGAAAAAAGGCAAAAAGAGTGTGGCGGAGAAGATCGTCTATGGTGCCTTCGATATTGTGGCTACCAAGACCAAACAGCCTCCCCTGGATGTGTTCAAGACCGCTCTGGACAACGTTCGCCCCCTGGTGAAAGTGGTATCCCGCCGTGTGGGCGGATCGAACTACCAGATTCCCATGGAAGTGAACGAGAAAAACGGCCGCGCCCTTGCCTTCCGCTGGTTGATCAGCTATGCCCGGGCCCGCAGTGAAAAGACCATGATCGACAAATTGGCCGCCGAGCTGATCGCCGCCTACAAGAAAGAAGGCGCTTCGATCAAAAAACGTGACGACACCCACAAGATGGCGGAAGCTAACAAAGCCTTTGCCCATCTGAGATGGTAGATCAATCACCCCGGTGATCCCCTCGGGGCTATCATCACCATTATAATTCAAGGCGGGATTTTCTCCCGCCTTTTCTGTATCATTCTACCTGAAAAGCATGGCTGTTTTGGAGTTCAAATGGCCACGTAACTTATACATTGACATCAGATTACAAGGCCATTTGGACTTCAAACAGCCCGGACTTATCAGGATCGGTTGTGAAAGCTTTTCATGATGGTTTCTCTGTTTACTCTATCTCTGCCTTCTCTGCTGCTCTGTGGTGAAAAAAACCTCTGCCCCCTCTTCCCCACCCATGCAAAAAACCCGGCTCAAAACCGGGTTCTTTGATAATAGTTTCGTGGGGTGCGTTCAGCGCAGGATCATCACCTTGCTCTGCCCCTGCTGGTTGCCCTGCTGCCATCTGATCAGATATACGCCGGTGGCCAATGGCCTGCCTTGGTCATCTTTCGCATCCCAATTGATCTCCTTTTGGGATTTCCCGACTGTAAATGTCTTTACCAATTGCCCCTTCAGATTATACACTTTCAGGCTGGCTTCCTGTTCCAGAAGCCCGGAGAATTTGATGCTGGCGCTGCTGGTGATCGGATTGGGATGGATCTGCAGCGTTGGAACTGCCTGCACCAGGTCGTCCTGGTTGCTGGTGTAGATGGACAGAATAAAGTTGGCGGAACCGGTGCCTGCTATCGCAGTATCATTGTAGAAGAAATTGCCCACCGCCACCTGGGTAACCACCAGGCTGCCGGCATTGCCGATCGCCCGGAATCTGGCTTTGATCAGAGTGCCGTCTCCTGTTAGCGGCTCAGTGAAGTCGCAACTGATGGAAACGCTTCCCGGGTTGTTCAGAACTGCCTGCGCGTCCCAATCCCCGCTCAGGGTGCCAACGGATTCCACCCCCACATACTCCAGTTTGGTGGGATCATAGAAAAGATCGAACTGGTAATGGTTTACATTCCAGGAGGGTAATAGATAGGTAGTGCGAATCTCGGTGGTTCCGATCTGCTGATAGCCCAGATGCATCACATTGGTGAGGCTGATCTGGCTTTGGGCCAGAGTTGCCACCGGGGCCTGGGCTGTCACCATCAGATATTGGGTATTGTAAACGGGGCTGTTGTTATATTTCATCCCGCTGATATCGAAGAGGAATTCCCCCGCATCCAGCGGCGTGAAGTTGAAACTGATCAGTTTACCGCCTCCGATCAGGCTGGTGTCGCCATCCCAGCTCACAAACAGGACGCCCGGCTCGGTCTGGTTCACCGTGAGCGTTCCTCCCGCGGCGATGGTGTTTTCGATCGAAGCGCCGGTATACATCATGAAATCCTGGTCATAATGCAGCAGGAATTCAAAGTGGTTCACGTTCCAGGAGCCCAGCAGCGGGTTTGTGGTTATCGTCAGCGGGAAATTCTGCCCCACGGTGGCGGTTATGGCCTGCATCCGCACCCGCACATTGGCAAAACTATAGTTCTCGGGAATGCTGTTGATGATCGCGGACTGGTATTGGTTGAAACTGGAGCCGCCGGGATTGATGTTGGTTACATAGTAGTAGCCATTGCCCGAACCACTCCAGCCGAAGTTGAAATGGAAATACCCCGCCGTGTCATAACCGTCCAGTACAAAGGCATGGCCGCCTCCGCTACCGCTGCCGCTGTAATACATGGGGCTGCCGTTGTTGATCTGGTCGGTCAGCAGATTATTCCAGTTGGTCAGGCTATAGCTGCTGCGGTTGTGAATGGCCGCGGTGGGATAACGGAAGTGGTAGGCCAAGGCATCGGCGGCATCGCTGCTGGAGGCTCCTGAGCCATTGGGTGAATAGTTCATGTTCACCGCCACTCCGCAATGGTAGAGTAAAGTTGCCACCGGAAGATTGGAGGAACCCACGGAATTGGGCATTTCGTCCCACAAATAGGTGGTGGCGCCGAAGTTCGCGCTCTGATATCCGTATCCCGGAGCGTAATAGGTATTGGAGCCCACTCCCGTGGTGGGATGATTCCAGTATTTCATCACCATGCCCATTGCGGTGGCCACGCAGCCGGCATAAACATGGCCTCCAGGGCCTTGGGCATCCACCGGGCACAGTTCATTATAGGGCCAGTCCTGATTCCAGTTCGTGGCTATCAGAGGCGCCACGCCCCGATTTTGCTTATAGTCCGCAGGAGCTTTTCCCTTCAGCAGAGCAGACCATTGCTGCTGATGCTGCTCCAGAACCGTTTCGCTTTGGATGATCTCTGCGATCTGTAGCTCATACAACCCCAGCCATTCCCAAAAGGCAGGGGGATAGGATTGTGCAAGCGGACACGGCTCTGCCGAATAGGCCAACACCGGCACGGAATTGTCATCCGCTGAAACGATGGCAAAGCTGCCATCGGAGAAATTCACCTGATAGATCAGAGGAAGTTCAGATCCCTTTTCATTGTATCTGGACAGGGCAGGCAAGAATCCACCCTGCCTGTACACCAGCACCTCTGACACCGGCGATGGATTCGATAGCTCCGCCGGGCCCGACTTCAACCAGGTCTGGGCTGCCTTCACGGCATCAGTCGGTTGGATGAAAGCCGCCACCAGGGGAATCGCCAGACCGCACAGGATCAGGCTCAGGATCAGCACTTTGGACAGTTTGTGCAATATCGGATGTTTCATTGGTTCCTCCCATAAACTCTGTATCATTTAATACAAGTTTTGTTCCATAGCACCGTTTTTATGTTAAGCGGATGTTGTGGAATCAATTATCCTGTGCCCTTGTTTTGTCGTGAAAGCGTGTAAGCGTGAAAGCGTGAATGCGTGAAACCAATCGTGATGGCGTGGAATCAATCGTGAAAGCGTGAAAGCGTGTAACACCAATTCCAAATCATCGTCTCCCGATATCACGGTTGCACCAGCCATAGGGCTGCCGATCTCCGGTCGGCAGAGGCAGCAGCGCTGCCTGTTGAGGCTTTCACCGTCCGCTGAGCCTGGCCGGTCACTACCGAAGAGGCCTGCCGTAAGATTTAGCTTACGAGGTCGATCGTGTTGTAAC
>Ga0209609_10001220_pt1 | contig 15028 bp, 12 predicted proteins | sample LakKivw325mmetaG_FD_184136 | JGI IMG/M metagenome (GOLD analysis project Ga0209609, IMG submission 184136) | Anoxic lake water microbial communities from Lake Kivu, Rwanda to study Microbial Dark Matter (Phase II) - Lake Kivu water 325m metaG... | ecosystem: Environmental > Aquatic > Freshwater... | reverse complement strand
ACCTACCACTGCGCCATAGATCCCCAATCCGGCGAAGCCACCCCGCCAGAAGGCGATGATGTCCAGGGGATGCTGGCGGTAGTACTCCCAGCCGATGGAGCCGGCAGGGCTGGAGAACACGTGGTAGAGGCGGGCTCCGATGAGGCCGGTGATGAGCACCACGGCCAGCGCATCCCACACGTGTTCGGTTGGATCCCCCTTGCGCCGGGCTTCCAATGAGGCGATGTAGCCCGCCAACAGCGCGCCGACGACGATCAATAAACCGTACCAACGTATGGCCAAGGGGCCAATTCTTACCAGAACGGGATTCATCTCTGCCTCCTCCGTAGGTGATGATCGGATATCTGGCCATCTATTATACCACAAAAGCGCTCTACATCGCAAACTGTTCACTGCGTTCTCCGTCGGTGTCTCTGGTCGGAGCGCTTTGGCCGGAGCCAGGATGTATCCCCCCCACGACCCATCTCGGCACACCACCTGTTCACCTCGCGATGTGTCGCCTCCGGTGTACCGAAGGGGATTACGCTATCTTACGGTGTTGCCAGGGTCGAGAGGGTATGCTATAATCAGCCACAGTGTACCCTCGACCCCCAAGGGAAAGGACGTGGCGTCATGTGGGTGAAATGTAGGGTCTGCGGTGAGGATACATACGTGAGTCCAGCCCAGCAGGATGACTCCTCTGCATACATCTGTCCCATCTGTCGAGAGGCAGCCAAACGGCGGACCAAGGCCCGTCGAGACCGGCTGTTCATGATTGTGACGGCTCTGGTGTTGATAGGGCCTATGATCTACTTGATCAGCCAGGGCGGGGCTCAGGCCATCCAATTCTGTTGGGGTGGACTTTTGCTGCTGGGCGTGGCCTTCTTCTTCACCTGGCGCAGCCGGACCAGAGCCTGAGGTCAGCAGAAGGCACCTTGAGATTCTCAAGTCCCTTTTTTCACCAGCGGAACGGATGTGAAGCCTCCTACAGGTTGCCGTCCGCGGTGCTTGGCAATCCGAATCCCTTGCCGGGGACGAAAGTGTCGTTTTTCTGGGCCTTAAACCTGCAAATGAGTATCTGCCGGCCTTGCTACACAGGTATACTTGTGAGGAATAGCACCGATGACATTTTCTCTTTCGTTGATCTTTCCTCTGGCAACGGGGCTATGCGCTACTGGCGTCGTGGTTTACCTGGTGCGATCGGTCAGCCAAATGGCAGTCCGCTCACCCCGGATGGCTGCGATAGCCGCACACATTGCTACCGGCGCGCATACCTATCTTCGGCGTCAGTTCCGCACCATTAGCTGGGTCACAGCCATCCTGGCTATTGTGATCCTGCTATTCGTGGGGTGGAAGGAGAGCGTTACATTCGTCTTAGGCGTGTGCACCTCACTGCTGACCTCTTGGCTGGGGATGTCCTCTGCCGTACGAGCCAATGTGCGGGTCGCGGACAGAGCGCAGGATTCCATTCCCGATGCCTTTCGCACTGCCTTCCTGGGGGGCTCGATCATGGGGCTGGCGATCACCTCCTCTTCGCTCCTGATCCTCTCCCTGCTCTACTCCCTCTTTGGTGAGGCCAGAATACTCGTGGGCTTCGGCTTTGGCGCCAGCCTAGCGGCGCTGTTTGCCCAGATCGGCGGGGGCATCTACACCAAGTCCGCCGACGTGGGAGCAGACTTGGTGGGCAAGGTGGAGCAGGGAATCCCCGAGGATGATCCAAGAAACCCGGCGGTGATTGCCGACCAGGTGGGGGACAATGTGGGCGACTGTGCCGGCCGGGGCGCCGACCTGTTCCAGTCCTTCAGCAGTGACATCGTCACCGGCCTGATCATGGGCACAGTGCTCATTCCCCGCTACGGGCCACGGGTGGTTTTCTTCCCCATGATATTGCAGGCCCTGGGGATCATCGCCTCCATGGCCGCCATCTTGGCCGCTACGCGGCCGTGGAAGAACCTCTCGCCAACGAATCTCTTCAACATCGGCATCCTCACTAACACGGTGATCAATTTCGCCGGGGCCTACCTAGTAGCCCGCTGGCTGGGTGACACTTCCATCTTCATCGCCATTTGTGCCGGCGTCTTATTGACGTTGTTGGCCTCCTTCACCACCCGCTACTATGCGGGAAAGGAAGGTCGCCCTGTGCACCGTATCGCGGAGGCTTCTCATCGTGGCGCTTCCATCAACATCATCACCGGCCTCTCCTATGGACTCCAGAGCCCACTGCCCTCTATCGTGGGGATAATGGTGGCCATGCCCTTGGTCTATTGGCTCTCGGGGCGCTCGCCACTGAGCCTGGTAGCGATTAACATCGGCACGGACCTGATGATCGCCTACATCATGGCCGCCGATGCCTTTGGCCCCATCACCGACAACGCGGCCGGTATCGCTGAGATGTCCGGTGAGTCCGAGAAAGTGGTGTATGGGCTCGCCGGGCTCGATGCGGTGGGGAATACCATGAAGGCGACCACCAAGGCCTACGCCGACGCATCGGGGACAGTGACCGCCTTTGTCATTTTCGCTACCTTCTCCCGGGTGACCGGGATGCAGGCGGTGAACATCTCGGAGCCCTTTGTCCTGGCTTTCCTGTTCATCGGCGTCTGCCTGCCCTTTCTCGCCTCCTCCCTAGTCATCGGCGCCACATCCCAGGGTGCCCAGTTGATCGTGGACGAGGTGCGGCGACAGTTCCACGAGATCGAGGGGCTCCTTTCCGGCCAGGCCGAACCTGACTACGCCCGGGTGGTGGACATCGCTACCCGCAATGCACTCAAAAGGATGGTGCTGCCAGGTCTGGTGGGCATCATCCCCCCCATAGTGGTCGGGCTACTGCTAGGGGCCGAACCCTTGGGAGGCATGCTGCTCGGTACACTGGCCGTCTCAGCCCTCTTGGGGCCCTTTTTTAACAATGCAGGTACGGCCTGGGACAACGCCAAGAAACTCATAGAGGAAGGGGGCCCTCAGGTGCTCAAGACACCGGTACACGAAGCCGTCGTCGTGGGGGATACGGTGGGAGACCCACTAAAGGATGTAGCCGGCCCCTCCATCCTCATTCTCATGAAGCTGATCGGGATGACTACGCTGTTGATTATGGACTTTCTGTATTGAACTCAGTTCAGGAGGTGTATAGCTTATGGCCAAGCGCATCAACATCACGGCTGGAGAGGTCTCGGCCACGGCGGTGTTGAATGACACCGCCACAGCCCAGGCCATCTGGGATGGACTGCCCATCACCGCCCGAGCCAATACCTGGGGGGATGAGATCTACTTCTCCATTCCGGTGAGGCTGGAGACGGAGAAGGGACAGGAGTTAGTGGAGCTGGGGGACCTGGGTTACTGGTCGCCCGGCACCGCCTTCTGCATCTTCTTCGGCCCCACCCCCATGAGCCGGGGGGACGAGATCCGACCCGCCAGTCCAGTCACCGTTTTCGGACACCTGGAGGGGGACGCTACCCGCTTTCGTGCTGTGCCCGACGGAGCACGGGTGACCATCGAGCGGGCCGAGTAAAGGCAACTTGCCTTTTCACTCCAGCTCTATATACTATTCTGACCGTTGAAGGTGATCTCGGAGAGGATAAGCCCGTGAGGAGAGAGACATAGCTTGGTGGAGATAGGATGTTTGAGAAACAATTGGGGATAGACCTGGGCACGGTCAACCTGCTGGTGCACGTCAAGGGGAGAGGCATCGTCCTTCAGGAGCCCTCGGTGGTGGCCATCTCGCGCAATGACAACAAGATCGTGGCCATCGGCCAGGAGGCACGGGCCATGCTGGGACGCACGCCCGATACCATTGAAGTAGCCCGTCCTCTGAGGGATGGCGTCATCGCCGACTACGTGGTGACCGAGGCCATGCTCCGCTATTTCATCCAGAAGATCTGCGGACGGTTTCGTCTCTTCAAACCCCGCGTCATGGTGAGTGTGCCAGTGGGCGTGACCACCGTGGAGAGCCGGGCCGTGCTGGATGCCGCACTACAGGCTGGCGCCAGGGAGGCCTACCTCATCCCTGGCCCTCTGGCCGCCGCGCTGGGGGCTGGAATGCCCGTCGGCCGGCCGGCGGGGAACATGGTGGTGGATATGGGCGGTGGTACGGCTGAGGCAGCGGTCATTGCCGTGAATGGGATCGTGGTCTCCTCCTCCGTCCGAGTGGGGGGCAACCGGATTGACGAAGCCATTATGACCTACATCCGCAAGAAGTACAACCTCATCATCGGCGACCACACGGCGGAGCAGATCAAGGTGGAGATCGGCAGTGCCCTGCCCCTGCAGGAGGAGATGCACACTCCCGTGCAGGGCCGCGATCACGTGACGGGATTGCCCAAGACCATCGAGGTGGATTCGGAGGAGGTGACGGAGGCCATTGCCGAACCCCTGGCGGCCATTGTGGGCATGGTCAAGAATGTGCTGAGCAAAACGCCGCCTGAGCTGGCCTCCGATATCATTGACCGAGGGATGGTCCTGACCGGGGGGAGTGCCCTCTTGCGCCACATTGACCAACTCCTCACCCGGGAGACGCAGGTGCCCTGCTACGTGGCCGATAACCCCATCGCCTGTGTGGCCATCGGCGCCGGAAAGGCACTGGAACAGTTCGAGGTTATCAGGAAGAGCCTGCCAGCGATGTACATGTAGAGGAGAACATATGAAGGTGCTGGTGACCGGTGGGGCGGGCTTCATCGGCTCCCACGTTGTGGACTTGCTTCTGGCAGAGGGCCATCAGGTCGTGGTGATGGATGACCTCTCCACTGGCCGGGAGGAGAACCTAAACCCCCAGGCCCGTTTCTATCAGGTGGACATCCGCTCGCCAGAGTTGGAGGAGGTCTTCGCTGCCGAGGAGCCAGAGGTGATCTCCCACCATGCAGCCAAGGCCAACGTGCGGGAATCCATGGAGCAGCCCCTCCTTTACGCCGAGGTGAATGTCCTGGGTTCCCTCAACCTCTTGGAACTGAGCCGCAAATATGGGGTCCGGAAGTTCATTTACATCTCCACCGGCGGAGCAGTCTACGGCGAGCCCCAGTACCTCCCTGTGGATGAGAACCACCCCATCCATCCCCTGGACTCCTACGGGGCCTCCAAGCATCATGTGGAGCACTATCTGTACCTCTATCAAGCCCATTATGGCCTGGCCTATACGATTCTGCGCTATCCTAACGTCTATGGTCCCCGACAGGACCCCTATGGCGAGGCCGGGGTAGTGGCCATCTTCACCCATCAGATGCTCCGGAACCAACAGGTGGTGATCAACGGCTCGGGCGAACAGGAACGGGACTTCGTTTACGTGAGCGACGTGGCCCATTCCAACCTACTAGCCCTGGAGAAGGGTGATGGCAGCACCTACAACCTGGGCAGTGGCGTGGGAACCTCCGTCAATGAAATCTTCTCCCAATTGAAGGCCATCACCGGCTATCAGGGCAGTGAGATGTACGCTCCCCCTAAGCCGGGTGAGGTCTTCAAGATATGCCTCGACGCCTCTCGCGCCCGTCAGGAACTGGGTTGGCAGCCCCGGATCAGTTTGGAGGAGGGCCTGAGAAGGACAGTGGAATACTTTGCCGCCACCCCGGCGGGAGCATAACGGTGTAATGGATGCAGATTGCCATCAACGCCGCCTTCTGGGAACAGGAGCACACGGGGAGCGGCCAATACCTGCATCAGTTGGTGGCCCAACTCCGAGAGCTGGCACCTCACGACGACCTTCTCCTCCTGAGCCCCACCTGGGTCACAGGTTCCCCACTGCTGAAAGGGGCTACACCCTTCGATAGCCTGAGCGCTGATCTGGCCAAGCTGTGGTTTGAGCAGGTTGCCTTCCCTCAGGCCTGCCAGCAGCGGGGGGTTGACTTGGCCCACGTGCCCTACTTTGCTCCACCCCTCCATTCCTCTGTGCCCACCTTGGTCACCATCCACGATCTGATCCCTCTTCTCCTGCCTGCCTATCGCGGCTCGGCGCTGGTGAGGCTTTATACCCGGCTGGTGGCCCGCGCTGCATACCGGGCAACCTTGATCCTCACCGATTCCCACGCCTCCCGCCAGGACATCCTCCGCTATCTGCGAGTGCCCTCAGATCGGGTGCGTGTCATTCACCTGGCCGCCGACGCCGCTTACCGGCCCATCCCCCCAGGAGCCCATCGCAAGGCTATCCGGCAAAAATACAGCCTGCCCTCATCCTACTTCCTCTACCTGGGAGGATTTGACCAGCGGAAGAATGTGGACACTCTACTGCAAGCCTTTGCCCGGATAGTTACAAGTTCTGAGCCGTGGTTAGTAGTGGCGGGGAGGCTACCGCAGGGGGATACACCCTTCACCCCCGATCCGCGCCGCATCGTCCAGGAGTTGGGCATCCCTGAGTGGGTGATCTTCACCGGCTGGGTGCCGGAGGAGGACAAGCCAGCGCTCTACTCCGGCGCCCGTGCCTTTCTCTTCCCCTCTCAGTACGAGGGGTTTGGGCTGCCACCCTTGGAGGCCATGGCCTGCGGGACGCCAGTGATCGCCAGCGACAGGGGTTCCCTGCCCGAGGTGGTCGGCCCAGGCGGGATCCTGGTCCCTCCTGACGATGTGGCGGCCCTGGCAGAGGCCATGAACGCGCTGTGGGAGGATGAGGCGCTTCGGCAGGAGCTCAGCGAAAAGGCTCAAGCTCAGGCCGCGCGCTTCAGTTGGACTCGCACAGCTCAGGAGACACTGACTGCCTATCGGGAGGTGATATAGCTCTCACTCCTCCCCCACTGCCTACGGCGGCTTCCCCTCCCCTCTCCCAAGGTTGGGGAGAGGGGAGGGGTCGGGGGTGAAGTGAGGGCCAGAAGGCGATGATGGTGGTTGGGCAAGCCACTGCAACCCTAAAGCGGGAACTACGCCGCCAGGAGCACCTCTGGCTGGGCCTGGGGGTGGGGTTGTATCTCAGTCGCATCCTGGCGGAGAGAGGGACTATGCCCCGTCCCTGGCCTATGGTAGCGGGCCTAGGGCTGGCGTGCGTGGCCCTGGCCATCGCATCACTGGCCTGGGCCCGCCGCTTTCACTCCAATCTGCGTCCCTTGGCTCTCTGCTACAGCTACGCCCTCTATCCCCGGCTGCACCCCCCCTTGGCCCTGGCCGCAGGATTGATAGCCCTTTTGGGGCTGGTGATCGCCAATGGTAGAATTCTCGCACTCAGGTGCCCGGTGCTTGAAAACTCCCAAAGTGCCGGGCACTTCAATTCCACTCTTATCTTTCTAGGGGGGCTAGCACTATACCTGTGCACCTTGGCCCCCACCCTGCTTCCTGCCGACGCCGGGGAGTTTCAGCTTGTGGCCCCACTCTTGGGGGTGGCCCACCCGCCAGGCTATCCCCTCTACACCCTGCTGGGGAAACTCTTCACCTTCATCCCCCTGGGAGACCTGGCCTATCGGGTGAACCTCCTCTCGGCCGTCATCGGCGCGCTGACGCTGGCGCTGGTCAGTTGGTCCATCCACCAATTGACCCCCAGCCCGTGGCCTGGCCTGGCTGCGGCCCTGGCACTGGGGGGAGCAACCACCTTCTGGGCTCAGGCCACCACAGCGTCCATTCGGGGTCTCACCGCCCTCTTCACCGCCCTCATCCTGGCACTGGCCCTGGCCTATGGCCGTGCGCAGGCCCAGCGTTATCTGACCGCGCTGGGCCTGGCCTTCGGCCTGGGGATCTCCCACCACGGCTCATTGGGCTTCCTGATCCTTCCCGTAGGGGCCTACCTGATCGCCACAGACCGGACCCTGGTCGCCCACCCTCGAAAGCTTCTGAAGCCATTGGCCACAGCGATCCTCGGCCTGAGCGTGCTCCTGTACCTCCCCCTCCGCGATGCGATGGGCGCGCCGCTGGCCCCCGGCGATCTGACCACCCTTCGCGGTTTCGCTGAGCACGTGATGGCCAAAGGGTTCCGGGGTGACATGTTCGCCTTCGCCCGCCCCGCCCTGCTGTCCGACCGACTGGCGGTGCTGAGGGACATCCTGCTCATGCAGTTCGAAGGCCCGCTGCTCCTGGCCATGCTCATAGGCGGAGCGCTGCTTCTGTGGCATAGCCACAGGGCTTTCCTCCTGATCGGCGGGGCGCTGCTGCTTAACGGGTTCGTGGCCCTCACCTACCGTGCCCCTCAGACAGTGGAGTACCTGATGCCGGCCTACGTGTGCCTGGCCCTGCTCCTGGGCGGGGCGCTGGGAGCACTTCTAGCCCTCCCTGTGGCCCGATCAGCCCCCACTGCTCTCGCGCTCCTGATGGCCCTGATCCTCTACCTCGGTACGGCGCAGGCCCTGGCCCACTATCCCAGCTTTGCCCTCCTGCACCATGATCGCTCGGCCCGCACCTACGCTGAGGAAATCCTGCAGACTGCACCGCCCCAAGCCCTCATCCTCGCCAACTGGCACCGCGCCACCTCCCTGCGTTACCTTCAGGTGGTGGAGGGACAGCGCCCCGATGTCACCATCCGCTACGTCCACCCTCAAGGAAGCACTCCCCTCCCTGAGTTATGGCGGGAGGAGATAGATCGGCACATCCAAGAGAAGCCGGTGGTGGTGACCAATTTCTATCCCCAATTTGAGGCTAGCTCCTATCGCTTTCGCCCCCTGGGGGAGGCCTTCCTGGTGCAGAAGGAGCCGACCTTCGCCCCTCCCTCGGGGTTCACCCCCCTCGGTGTGGCTCTGGGCAATGTGGTGGGGTTGATCGGCTATCGTTTGGAGGAGGAGACAATAGGGGCCGCCAGGCCACTGGTGCTGCTCCTGGCCTGGCGGCCCTTAGCGCCGCTGGAGCGGGACTGTTCTTTCTTTGTGCATTTGGTGGGATCCGATGGCGTACCGGTGGCCCAGGCGGACACCCGCCACACCGCAGTCCGCTATCAGCCCCGCGAAATCATCATAGACCGCTACACCCTTTTCCTGCGACCCACCGTGCTACCAGGGGATTACACCCTCGTCGCGGGGGCTTATGTTCCCCTGACCAATGGTGGCTGGGAGCGATTGACCACACCGACCGGTGTCGATCACATGGCCCTGACCCAGGTAGAGGTGCAGTCCTCTTCCCTACCGCCGATAACCCTTTATCCCTGCCATCAGCTCTTCTCCGAAGGAGTTGTACTGGTGGGCGTGGACTACGACACCAGTTATCCCCTTTCACCGCGCGTCTATCTGCACTGGCATCTCAAGGGGCAGGTCCCAGCGACACAGGCTCTGCTTCTGTCCGAGGGTCAGCTTCTGAGTCAAGTTGAGCTCCCAGCGAACCACTCACCAAGCACCTACCTGAGCACGGCCTGCGACATCCCGCCGGAGGTCTCCTCTCTCGAAATGGAGCTGCGCCGCGCTGGGGATGGCGAGTTCCTGTCCGCCCTGGGACCCTGGCACCTGGCCGGGAGGGGGAAGATCGCCCTGCCCTCTCTGCAGCCGGGCAGCCGCTACCTCAGCCTGGGGGGGGAGATGGCCTTGGTCGGCGCTCACATCACGCCGGGAGCGCCAGTTTCCCTTCGGTTGGACTTCGTGGCCCTGCAGCCCCTCACCCGCGACTACACCCTCTCCCTGCGGCTTCGCGACGTAGGGGAGCAGTGGCAGGCGCAGGAGGATGGCACTCCGGCCTGGGGGGCCATCCCCACTCTGAAATGGATCCGTGGCACCCGGGTGGCCGATGTGCGGCGCATCAGTCCCCCAGCCGACGCAGCGCTCGACCAGGCCCGGCTGGAGCTGTTGGTCTACGACGCTTTCACCCTGGCTTCCCTTCCCCCGCTGGATGAGCGGCTGCTGGCTCAGGGTCCTCTGACCCCCCTGGGCGAGCTTCGAGAAACAGAACTCAAGGGTGATCACTGACCGCGCAGTGCTTTTGCTCCAATGTCAGTGCGATAGTGCATCCTCTCGAAGTTTATCAACTTCACCTGTTGATACACCCGCTCAATGGCCCGGGCAATGTCGGTGTCCCAACTGGTGACTCCCAGCACGCGCCCGCCATGGGTCACGATGCCTCCATCGCGACGGGCGGTTCCGGCGTGAAAAACTGCCGTCTGGGGATCGGTGATCCGGTCCAGGCCGAAGATGGGCTTGCCCCTCTCGTAGTCCCCTGGGTAGCCGCCCGAGGCCAGGACCACGCATACCGCCGCCCCCTTCTGCCAATGGGCATCCGCCCTCTCCAGCCGACCATCCATGCAGGCTTCGAGGATGGACACGAGGTCGCTTTCCAGCAGTGGCACCTGGGGCTGGGTCTCCGGGTCGCCAAAGCGACAGTTGAACTCCAACACCTTCGGCCCCTCCTTGGTGATAATCACTCCAGCGTAGAGGACGCCCTGGTAAGGAGTCCCTCGTTCGGCCAACCCTCGGATGGCCGGCTCAAGGATGGTGCAGCGGATCTCCTCCTGTAGCTCCGGAGTAACCACTGGAGCGGGGGCATAGCAGCCCATGCCGCCGGTGTTGGGGCCCTGATCGCCATCGTAGGCCGGCTTGTGGTCCTGGGTGGCGGGGAAGAGGGCTAGATGCTTGCCATCACTGAAGGCCAGGCAGGAGGCCTCCTCGCCGTACAGCCGCTCCTCAATCAACACCCGATCCCCCGCGGCGCCGAAGGCCCGCTCCACCATGATCAGCTCCAGCGCCTCCTCCGCCTGCTGACGATTGTCGCACACGATGGAGCCCTTGCCCGCCGCCAGCCCATCGGCCTTGACCACCCACGGGCGATCCTGCCCTCGCAAGTAGGCCAGCGCCTGCTCATAGTCTTCAAAGACGTGGAAGTCACCGGTGGGGATGCCCACCTCCCGCATAAACTCCTTGGCGAAGGCCTTGCTGGCCTCGATCTGAGCCGCCGCCGTCGTGGGGCCGAATATCCGCAGCCCGGAGCTTTGAAAGAGATCCACAATGCCCAGCGCCAGCGGGACCTCCGGCCCCACCACGGTGAGGTCCATTCCCTCCTCCAGGGCGAAGTCGCGCAACTCCTTCAGATCCTCAGCCGCGATGGGGATGCACCTGGCCAACTCGGCCATACCACCATTGCCCGGCGCGGCAAAGAGCTGCGGATGGTGTAGCGATTGGGCCAGCTTCCAAACCAGGGCGTGTTCCCGCCCGCCTGAGCCAATGACCAGAATCTTCATGAGATAACCTTCAATTCCTCCACAGAGGGCAGATCGCTGATGTTCACACCCGCCGCCTGGATCAGACGGGACGCGGCCCAGTTCCCCCAGCGGGCGCAGGTTTCGAGGGGCTTTCCCCGCAGCCAGCCGAAGAGGAACCCGGCAGCGAAGGCGTCGCCCGCTCCCGTGGTGTCCACCACAGCGGTGGGAAAGGCCGGAATGTGAAAACTCCCCTCGGCGTGGGTCACCCTGCTGCCCATCGCCCCCAGCGTCTCCACCACCACCTCACATCCAGTTCTGCGGAGCAACTCTGCTCCACCCAATAGCTCCGCCTCCATTTCATTCACGAACAGGATAGCCGTCCGTCGAAGTATCTTGGCCAGCCGCTCCCACCCCAGGCGGGCGTAGATCTGGCCTGGGGCGAAGCTGAGCGCGACTCCGGAGGGCAACCGCTCGGCCACCCATCCCTGCAGCGCAAGCTGGGCTGGGCCGACAAAGGAGGCAAAGTGTACCAGCCGCGCTTGGGCTATGGCCTCCAACCTGATGTCGTGCTGACCCAGACAGTTGTTGGCCCCCGGCTCGACGTACAGCGAGCGGCGGCCCTGGAGGTCAACCAGGCCCATCACCCGGCCGCTGGGAGCGCCGGGCTTGATCGTGACCTGGGAGACGTCGACCCCACTCTTCCGAAGGTCAGCCAGCATGGCCTGTCCATCGGCATCGTCACCCACCACACCGACGAATCCGGTATCCACCCCCCACTGGGCCAATGCGCGACAGGTATTGGCCGCCGATCCACCCGAGCTCACAGTGACGCTTTCAATGAGGGTCTCGCCCTCCAGGAGTATCTCCGATACCCGGTAGAGGACATCGCGGTTGAGTGCGCCAAAGCCGAAGACTTCAATGCTCAAAGCTCAAGCCCTTCTTTCACTCCACCCGCACCCCAAACTCCCCGTCGCTCACCCGCACTCCCAACTCGTCTCCCCTACACACCTGACCCACTTGGGTGATCAGTTGTCCTGTCTCCCGGTGGCGCACCAGGGCATAGCCCCGATCCAGCGTGGCCAGCGGGCTCAGGCTCTCCAGCCGGGCCCGGAGCCCTCCCAGCCGCTCCCCTCGCAGCGCCAGCTCATGTCGCAGCCGCGTCTGGGCCCGGCTCAGCAGCTCATCCACCCGCTGGCGGGCGGAGTTGATGCGGTTCCGAGGGGAGGCGTGCTCCAGCCGCTGGGCCTGGGCATCCAGCGCCTGCCGGGCGCGGGCCAGCCTGTCCTCCGCGAGCCGGGCCATGCGGTCGCAACGGGCGGCAATGATGGCCCGCAGTTCCTCCTGATCGGGCACGGCCATCTCCGCCGCGGCGGAGGGGGTGGGGGCCCGCAGGTCGGCGGCGAAGTCGGCGAGGGTGAAGTCGGTCTCGTGTCCCACGCCGGAGATGACGGGCGCGCGGGAGGTACGGATGGCGCGGGCCACCCGCTCATCGTTGAAGGGCATGAGCTCCTCCAGCGATCCACCGCCCCGGGCCACAATGACCAGGTCCACCTCCTTTTGTGCGTTCAGCGCCTCCAGCGCCTGCACGATCTGCTCCGCGGCCTGCTCCCCCTGCACCAGCGTGGGGCTGAGAAGGACCTTCGCCAGGGGATAGCGTCGGCGCAGGACGTTGCACACATCCCGCAGCGCGGCGCCGACCGGCGAGGTGACCAGGCCGATCACCCGGGGGAAGGGAGGCAGTGGCCGCTTGAGCGCCTCGTCGAAGAGCCCCTCCGCTGCCAGCTTCTGCTTCAGGGCCTCCACCTGTTGGTAGAGCAGGCCCAGCCCCGAGGGTTGGATGGCGTCTACGTAGAACTGGTAGGCTCCTCGGGCCTCGTAGACCGACACCCGTCCATGGGCCAGCACCTGTTCCCCATCCTGTGGCAGGCGGGCCAGCCGCTGCGCCTGCGAGCGCCACATCACGCAGGAGATGCGCGCGCTTTCATCCTTGAGGCTGAAGTAGACATGGCCGGTCGTGGAGTGCGAGCTGTTGGACACCTCCCCCTCGACCCACAGGTCCTGGAGGGTGAAGTCCACCTCCAGAAGCCCCTTGATGTAGGCGGTGATCTGGGAGACGGTGTAGGTGATTTGAAAAAAGGAGGGTTGTCGCCAGTTCATGGGAGCAGTTCCAAGGTTCGGTGGCGGGGATGATGGTACCACAGGATGAGTGAGATGGACTTTACTCCTGCTCCTCCAAGGCCTGCAAGATCATCTCTCCAAACTGACGGGTTGCGGCAGGGCCGTTGGCGGTGATGATCAGCCCGTCGCGCACCACCGGCTCGCCGGTATAGGTCGCCCCACCAGCCTCCACCTCGCCCCTGGCCGACTGGAACACAGTGGCCTTCTTACCCTCCAGCACACCCGCTTTGGCCAGCGTGGCCGGGGCTATGCAGATGGCAGCCAACACCTTCCCCTGCTCGACTGCCTCCCGTGCGAGGCGGTGCGCCTGGGGATCATCCCAATACTCCGCCGCACCCGCACCGCCGACGAAGATGACTGCGTCGTAGTCGGCTGCTCGCACCTCGCTCACCAGCAGATCAGGTCGTACCTGCCCACCCAACATCCCGTTGGCTATCTCCAACGATGAAGAAGCCACGCTGATCTCCATGCCTGCCTCTTCCAGCAGGGTGCGCGGTTCGGTGTACTCCTCGTCCCGGAAGCCCTGGTGGGCGATGATGAAGACAGCCCGTTCGGTCGGAGCCTGAGTTAGTGTCGAGGAAGGGGCCAACTTGACCGGTGTAGGGGATGGCTCCACAGTCGGCTGCATAGCCTTCTCAGCACCAGGCGGGCCGCATCCCATCCCGAGTATCAAGAGCAGGAGTGAGACTATCCAGAAAAAGCGCTTCTTTCTCAACCTTCGCCTCCTCTAAGCAAAGTCCTGGACTACCCTGGGCCTCACGATCTTGGCTCCGATCTTCCGGTATTCCTCTTCCATACGGCGGTAGACATCCTCATCAGGGTACATGCCTATCACTGCCCCACCCGAACCTGGCAGCTTGGCACTGGCCCCCAGCTTGCGGGCCGTATGGACCAGCCGCAGGTTCAGATCGCTGATGTGATAGATCCGGGCTCTCAGGTCGAAGTTACGATCCATGAGCCGGTTCATCTCCACCACATCCCCGGCCTCCATCGCCTTCCGGAAAAGCCTGGCTCCCTCAGCGATCTCATTCAGGGTGTCAATCACCAGCTTCTCCCCCCGCCGGTACCTCTCGCGGATGTCGGTGTGGAAGACCTCGGTGCCCTCGGTGACGGAGTCGTCGTAGGCGATGAAGAGTGGTGGAAGCAGGGAGGGATCCAGGTTCTCATAGTGGCCGAACCCGCGCTTCATCAACTCTTTGTCGAAGTCCATGTATACTACCCCCCCGTATGCCTGTGCCACCCGGTCTTGCAGGCCGGCGGGGATCTTCAGTTCATCCGTCTCGGCGCTCAGGATCAGGTTGGGCAGGATATGTTTGGGGATGGAGACCCCGTAGAACTGCATGAGGGCTCGCAGGGTGGAGGTGATGATGGCGCTCGAACCGGCCAGCCCAACTCGCAACGGGATGTCAGTCCTGTAGGACAGGGTGAAATTCTTGTGCTCCAGTTCGATCCCCAGCTTCTTACAGTAGTCGGCGAAGACCTTGATGGTGGCTTTGATCAGCCGCACACCGCCGTAGTAGCCGTAGTTGGTCACGTTGTGAACCAAATCGGCGATGCTTTCGAAGACGACCTGGTCCCGTGGTGCGGGACGAATCTCCAGTTCCGGCGACTCCCAGAGCTGCACCTCGACCCAGAAGGCGTCGAAGGTGAAGGCGATGGTCACGCCGTTGAAGCCATCGGATGGGTTACCAATCAACCCTGCACGGGCGGGGGTGCGTGTTTTGATGATCATCTCTCTCCTCCCCTGACCAAGGTAAACGTCAAGGCATCCCAGCGCCTAAGTCTCATAAGTGGGTGTGCAAAAGTTCTTTGCACTTTTGCTCCGCTTGGGTGCCTTATGCTCCGCAGCGAAGCCATGGGGGGTGGTGG
>Ga0209609_10001219_pt1 | contig 15032 bp, 15 predicted proteins | sample LakKivw325mmetaG_FD_184136 | JGI IMG/M metagenome (GOLD analysis project Ga0209609, IMG submission 184136) | Anoxic lake water microbial communities from Lake Kivu, Rwanda to study Microbial Dark Matter (Phase II) - Lake Kivu water 325m metaG... | ecosystem: Environmental > Aquatic > Freshwater... | reverse complement strand
CTTTTAGACAACGCTATCAGGTATACTCGTCTTGGGGGGAAAGTGACAATTTCTTTAAAACATGGTAAAAATGAAGTAGAGTTCTCCATGGCAGATAACGGAGTAGGAATTCCCAAAGACCAGCAGCAAAGAGTGTTCACCAGGTTTTTCAGGGGAGTCAACGTAATAAGGTTGGAGACCGAAGGCACGGGTTTAGGTCTTTACATCGCTAAAAATATTATTGAAACCCACGGCGGGAAAATTTGGTTTGAATCAGAAGAAGGAAAAGGAACGACTTTCTATTTTACTTTGCCTGTGAAAAAAGAATTTGAAGAATTATCAGAAGAGTTCTAAAATAAATTAATATGGCAAAAAAAATTTTGTTAGTTGAAGACGAAGAGATAATGATTGACCTTCTTCAAAGAAACTTGGCTAAGGAGGGTTATGAAGTTTTTATTGCTCGAGACGGGGAAGAGGGGCTGAGGATAATGAAGGAAGCAATGCCCGACATCGTTTTGCTTGACGTCGTTATGCCGAAAATGAATGGATTTGAAGTAATGGAAGAAATGGCAAAAGATAAAATATTGGCGAAAATTCCGGTGATTATTATCTCCAATTCGGGACAGCCGGTAGAATTGGACCGGGTCCAAAAATTAGGAGCCAAGGATTGGTTGATTAAAACCGAATTTGACCCCCAGGGAGTGGTGGATAAAGTAGAAAAACAAATAGCCAAATAAATTTTATTTTTATGACGAAGAAAATTTTAATTATAGAGGACGATAAATTTCTCAGAGAATTAATTGTCCAGAAATTGGTTAAGGAAGGTTACGGGGTTTCCGAAGCGGTCGATGGCGAGGAAGGGTTAAAAAAATTAAAAACTGAGCAGCCGGATTTGGTCTTGCTCGATTTGATATTGCCCGGGATTGATGGTTTTGAGGTCTTAACTCGGAGAAAAGAAGAACCAGCCTTGCTTTCAATTCCAATAATTATTCTTTCCAATCTCGGCCAGAAAGAAGATGTTGAAAGGGGATTAAAATTGGGAGCGGTAGATTATTTAATCAAGGCCCATTTTACCCCGAGAGAAATTATCGAAAAGATAAAAAACACCCTCAAATAGAATGCCCGAACTTCCTGAAGTTGAAACAATTGTTTTAGATTTGCGAAAAAAAGTCCTTAATCGGACTTTTATTGATGTCTGGACTGACTTTAAGAATCTAATTAAAAAGCCAAAAAGCTTTGAGGAATTTAGAAAAGAGATCAAAGGGGAAAAGATTAAAAATATAAGAAGAAGAGGGAAAAATATCCTTTTTGGTCTTTCGGGGGGTAAAACCCTGTTAATTCATCAAAAACTAACCGGCCATTTATTGCTTGGATATTGGGCGTTAGATAATGGATATTGGAAACCTAAAAGACCCGGCCTCTTAGAAGAAAAAATTAATACCTATATCCATTTATTGTTTACTTTAGATAACGGTCAACAGTTAGCTCTTTCTGATTTGAGAAAATTCGCCAAGGTCGAACTTTTAGACCGGAAAGAACTTAAAAAGGAATTCAGCTTCTTTGGACCCGAGCCGTTAGAGAAATCGTTTACTTTTGAAAAATTTAAAGCGGTTTTGCCTAAAAAGGGAAAAATAAAACAAGTTTTAATGAACCAGAAGATCATTGCCGGCATAGGCAATATTTACTCGGATGAAATTTTGTGGCGGGCTAAAATCCATCCGTTAAACGATGTTTCAAAATTATCTGGAGAGAAATTAAAGAAAATTTATCAGGTGATGAAGGAAATTTTGCCCAAAGCAATTGAATTGGGAGGAGAATCTATTTCCGATTTTCGGCGCATATCCGGAGAAAAAGGAAGATTTGACCTTTTAAGAAAGGTCTATCGCCGGGAAAGAGAAAAATGCAGTCGTTGCGGTACAATTATAAAAAGGGTAAAATTAGCTGGTCGTTCTGCTTATTTTTGTCCAAGATGCCAGAAATAAATCCAAAATCCGAATTATGATAATTTTTCTCTACGGACCAGATACATATAGATTGCGCCAAAAATTAAATGAAATCGTTGAACATTATAAAAAAATCCACCAAAGCGGATTGAATTTTAAAATCTTTGATTTAGAAGAAGAAAGTTTTCAGGATTTTCAGAACGAAATTAAATCTGTTTCGATGTTTGCCGAGAAAAAATTAATAGTCCTGAGAGGAGCGCTCAGCAATAAAGATTTTAAGGAAAATTTTCTTAAGAATTCAAAGAAATTTATTGTGTCAAAAAACGTTATTTTATTTTATGAAGAGGGAGAGGTTCCTAAGGACGAATTCGTCAGTTTCCTGAAAAAACGGGGAGAATCTCAGGAATTCCAATTGCTCGACAAAATAAGGCTTAAAAATTGGGTTAAAAAAGAATTAGAAAACTATAAGGCAAAAATCGAAAACAGGGCATTAGATAAATTAATTGATTTTGTAGGCAATAATCTCTGGCAGATGAGCAATGAGATAAGAAAATTAGTCAGTTATAAATTGGAATCTCATGCCCGCGGAGCGGGCACTTGTGAGATTTTAAGCAGGGATATTGAAATTTTAGTCAAGCCGAAAATTGAACCGGAAATTTTCAAAACAATCGACGCCATAGCTTCAAAAAATAAGAAGCAAGCCGTAGGGTTAATTCACAAACATTTGGAAAAAGGCGACCCCCCTTTATATTTGCTTACAATGATTAATTTCCAGTTTCGGAATCTGCTGATTATCAAAGACCTCATTAAAAAAGGCAGGCCGTTTTACACTTTTCAGAAATTAACCGGTCTTCATCCTTATATTGTTAAAAAAAGCTATCCTCAGGCTCAAAAATTTACGATTGAGGAATTAAAAAAGATCTACCAAAAAATATTTCAGGCAGACCTTGATATAAAAACAGGACGAGTGGGACCGGAAACGGCACTGGATTTGTTAATTGCGGAAATCTAACTTACTTTTTTGAATTAATAAGTTTTGTTATTCTTGCTTTCTTTCTGCTCGCCGTATTTTTCTTAATCACCCCGACTTTGCTCGCTTTGTCTAAGGCCTTGTAAACTTGCGCCAAAAGTTTTTTTGCCTCCTCCGTCTTTTTTTGCAAAACTAAACTTCTCACCTCTTTTAAGAGGTTTTTCATTTTATTTTTATAAATTAAGTTTCTAATTTTTCTTCTTAAGTTTTGGCGAAGAGCTTTTTTCGCCGATTTAGTTATTGGCATGGTAATTTTATATTAAACTATTTTGGTTTATTAATCAAGTCCCAGCTTTTTATAATGTGAGAATGTTCCTTTTTATTTTGGTTAAAATTTGCTAAAATTAAAGGAAAATGAAAGAAATTATCAAAAAATTTACCCCCTCTTTTTTGTTAAGCTGGTACCATTTTATTTTAGCGTTTTTAGGGACTTTGTTTTATAGATTTCCTTCCCAAAAAATAAAAGTAATCGGGATTACCGGGACAAATGGAAAAACAACTACGAGCGAAATGATTTCAAAAATTTTAACGGAGGCAGGTTATAAAATCGCTTCTTTATCTTCTATTAAATTCAAGGTTGGCGAAAAAGAGCGGCAAAATAATTTGAAAATGACAATGCCCGGCCGTTTCAAAATTCAGAAATTTTTAAGAGAGGCGGTGGATTCGGGCTGCCGGTACGCCGTTTTGGAAGTCACTTCCGAAGGAATAAAACAACATCGTCACAGGTTTATTAATTTTGATATGGCGGTTTTTACTAATTTGGCCCCGGAACATATTGAAGCTCACGGAGGATTTGAAAACTATAAAAAAGCCAAAGGAAAACTTTTTCAAGCTGCAAAAAATATACACATTATCAATATTGACGATGAAAATGCGGAGTATTTTTTGAAATTTCCGGCCAGGAGAAAACATACTTATGGATTAGAAAAGGGAGATATTAATACCAAAAATACTCAATTTAAACTTAAACTGATTGGAGATTTCAATATCTATAATGCTTTAGCGGCAATTTGCGCTGGATTATCTCAAGGAATTAGTTTAGACAGCTGTAAAAAAGCCTTAGAAAAAATTGAAGGAATCCCTGGCAGAATGGAAGAAATAATTTCCGAGCCTTTTAAGATTTTTGTAGATTACGCCTTCACTCCGAATGCGTTAGAAAAAGTTTATCAAACGTTAACTACTAACTACAAACTACCAGCTAATAGACTAATCTGTGTTTTAGGCGCTTGCGGCGGAGGAAGAGACAAATGGAAGAGGCCGGTTTTGGGAGAGATAGCGGCGAAATATTGCGACGAAATTATTGTTACTAACGAGGATCCCTATGATGAAAATCCGATGGAAATTATCGAACAAGTGGCTGACGGCGCAGGCGGCAAAGCTAAAAAGATATTAGACAGAAGGGAGGCAATCAGAGAATCCTTAAAATTGGCAAAGGCTGGCGATATGATAGTAATCACCGGCAAGGGTTGCGAGCCCTGGATTTGCGCGTCTAAAGGTAAAAAAGTCCCCTGGGACGACAGAGAAATTGTTAAAGAAGAATTTAAAAAATTAAATTTCCTTTTTGACGTATGATTAACCTTTTTCCCAAAGACGAAATTTTTTACATTCTTTTTGAAAAACAAGCCGAAAAATTAACTGAAGCCGTCCAGCTTTTGGATGAGATTTTGGCAAACCCTCTAAATTTAGAAATGGTGGCTCTGAAAATGAAAAAACTTGAAGAAGAGGCTGATGATCTCGGTCATAATATTATTGATAATTTGAGAAAAACCTTTATTACTCCGATTGAAGGAGAAGATATTGACCTTTTAAGACAACACTTAGATAGCATTATGGACCGCATTGAGAGGGCGGTAAACAGGATGGTAATTTATGAAATTCAAATGCCCTTTCCAAAAGAAATCAAAGAATACATAGGGGTGATTAAAGAAGCAATCAGCGAAATAGAAAAAGGAGTAAAAGAAATCAGAAATGTTAATAAATTTCAAAAAGAGCTTCATTTTCGTTGCCAAAAACTCAATGAATTGGAAAATAAAGGAGACGAGATTAACAGGACCGCCTTGAGAAATTTAATGAAACCTGTTCAAATTAGTCCGGAGAGAAATCTCGAAATTATGAAATTAGAGGAAATTTACGAAACATTAGAGAGCACGATAGATTTTTGCGAAGATGTCGGGAACATTTTTGAATCAATCTTAATCAAAAACCGATAATGCCATTATTATCAGTCATATTTATTGTCATCTTAGCTTGGATCTATGATTTTTGGAACGGAGCCAATGATTGCGCCAATTCAATTGCCACTTCAATTTCTACTCGCGTCCTTTCTTTCAGAAAGGCAATTTTTTTTATGGCTATTTTTAATCTCTTGGGCGCTTTCATCAGTACCGAAGTGGCGAAAACCATTGGCAAGGGGATTGTCAAATTGGAAATAATCTCTCAGGATCTCTTGATTTTTTCCTTGATAGGAGCAATTGCCTGGGTGGCCCTCTCCACTAAATTTGGCATTCCCATTTCAGTCACCCATTCTTTGGTTGGAGGTTTGGTTGGGGCGGCTTTGGTTTCGGTAGGAATTTCGGCTTTAGTCAGCTCTGGCTTAGTAAAAGTAGTCACGGGAATGATTTTAGCTCCCGTTGTCGGATTTTTCGCGGCAATTGCTTTGATTTTGGGCTTTTCCTGGTTGATAAAAATTTTCTTTTCAAAATTATCTTCATTTAAAATCTCCCAGGCTTTTCGTTTTGGCCAATTTTTTTCTGCCTCTGCGGTTGCTCTTTCTCACGGGATGAACGATACCCAAAATGCCATGGGGATTATCACCGCTTCTTTGTTAGCCGGAGGCTTTTTGAGCGAATTTAAAGTTCCGATTTGGGTAATCTTCGGCTCCGGCATATTTATGGCTTTAGGTACCTTGTATGGCGGCAAGGCGGTAATTAAAACCTTGGGAAGAAAAATTTACAAAATAAAGCCGATTCATGGTTTTTCAGCCGAAACCTCTTCGGCGATTATTATCATTTTGCAAAGCTTTGCCGGCGTTCCTTTAAGCACTACTCAGATAATTTCCTCAGCCGTGACCGGGGTAGGAGCAATTGAAAGAAAAGCTCAAGTAAATTGGCGGAAAGTGATTGAAATTTTTTTCACTTGGATTTTTACCATTCCCGGCGCCGCAATAATTAGCGGAGTTTTATTTTTGATTTTTAGATTGATTTTTTGAAAAAATCAGTTAAAATCATTTTATGATTTCCAAAAAAGATTTTAAAAAAATAAGTGATTGGCTCTGGGAAATTCCCAAAAGTTTTCGGGCAGATATGAAAGTCCCGGCTCGAATTTATGCGTCAAAGAAACTGCTTGAAGAAACGGAAGAAGAGGCTTTAATTCAACTGATAAATATTACTACCTTGCCCGGAATTGTAAAATACGCCATTGCGATGCCCGATATTCACTCCGGGTACGGCCCGCCGATCGGAGGAGTGGGAGCAACGAGGTTTCCCGACGGAGTTATTTCTCCTGGTTTTGTGGGGTATGATGAAAATTGCGGTTGTCGGATTTTACTTTCTGATTATTCAGAAAAGGAAATTAAACCTTATTTAGAAAAATTAGCGACTGAAATTCAAAAAGAAGTTCCTTCGGGTTTGGGAAAAGGAAGAGCAATAAAACTTAGCACTGAACAAATAAATAAAATTTTAGAAGGGGGAATTCCTTATTTGGTTGAAAAAGGTTACGGAGAAAAAGAAGATATTGAATATTGCGAACACGGAGGAAAAATGGAAGAAGCTGATGCCTCTTGCGTTTCAGAGAGAGCAAAAAATCGGGGAAGAGACCAGGTTGGCACTTTGGGGAGCGGTAATCATTTCTGCGAAGTGCAAAAAGTAGAAGAAGTTTTTAACGAGGAAGCGTCTGAAATTTTTGGACTGCATAAAGACCAAATTGTGGTGATGGCGCATACTGGCTCTCGAGGCTTAGGTCATCAAAATTGCACTGATTATTTGAGAATGATTATTTCCGCTTATCCGAAATATGGAATAGAATTGCCGGATAAAGAATTAGCCTGCGTTCCTTTTGATTCACCTGAGGGTCAGGACTTTTTTAAAGCAATGTCCGCAGCTTGCAATTATGCCTGGGCAAATAGACATATGATTATGCATTATGTCAGAAAAGCTTGGCAGACAGTTTTAGGAGAAAGAGCGAAGTTAAGACTTTTGTATGATGTCGCCCATAATATTGCTAAAATTGAGGAGCATGAAGTTGATGGAGAAAAAATGAAATTAATCGTTCATCGAAAAGGGGCGACCCGGGCCTTTCCGCCAGGCCATCCGGAAATCCCTTTTAGATACCGAGAAGTTGGGCAACCTGTGATTCTCCCCGGTTCAATGGGGACTGCCTCTTATGTTTTGGTAGGGACGGAGGAAGGGGAAGAGGCCTTTTATTCTACCAGTCACGGAGCAGGCCGGACTATATCTCGCCATGAAGCGGCACGACGGCTCTCTGGACAAGAAGTGGTAAAGGGATTAGAATCAAAAGGTATCATCATTAAATGCTGGTCGTTAAGAGGAATTGCCGAAGAGTCTCCAATAGCTTACAAAGATGTGGAGGAAGTAGCAGATGCTGTCCATAACGCAGGGCTTTCAAAAAAAGTCGCCCGCTTGGTGCCTTTAGCCGTGATAAAAGGAGAATAAACAAAAAATTTAAAATTCAAAATTCAAAATGCAAAATTACAATTCAAAATTCAAAAGTTTTGAAAATGTAAAAACCTTTATTTTAAATGAAAAAGAAGATGCCAAAGTCAATTCGAAAATATGTTCGTTTAGAAAAAGCTCGGATTCGCCGGGAGGTTTTAGATGTGAAAGAACAGGGAAAATTAATTCAAGAGATGCATCAGAAATTTTTTAAAAATTCGCATATTTGCAATCCGTAAAGTTATGAAAGTCAACGAAATTTACAATTTAGCAATAAGAATGGGGATTGAAGCTGATTTTAGAGGAAGAGAGGGAATCGAAAAGATTTTAAAAAGAAAAAGAGAAAATTACGAGAAGCTTTCTGAAGAAGAGAAAGAGGAATTTGATTTGGAGGCTCTGGAAAACCCCTTTTTGGATTCAAGAATTTTGAATATCAATCAGGACAAAGAAATCAAGAGAGTTTTAGTTGGGATTGACATCGAGCCATCTGAAATTCTATTAGCTAAAGAAATCGGCAATATTGATTTAATCATTTCCCATCATCCTTTAGGAAAAGGCTTAGCCGCTTTAGCTGACGTAATGGAGCTTCAATGTGATGTTTTGAATATGTACGGAGTGCCAATAAATATTGCCGAAGGCTTGATGAGAGAAAGGATTGACGAGGTAGTCAGAGGAATTAACGCCATTAACCACCAAAGAACAGTAGATACCGCAAAAATTTTGGGATTTAACTTAATATGTTGCCATACCGCTTGTGATAATTTGGCAGCTAAATTTTTGAAAGATAAAATCGAAAAAGAAGATAGTTTGATAAGAATTGAAGATTCGTTGAATTTCTTAAAGAAAATTCCCGAATACAAGGAGGCTTTAAAGATTGGCGCCGGTCCCAAAATTTTTGTTGGCGACCCTGAAAGAAGATGCGGAAAAATTGCCGTAACCGAAATTACTGGCGGAACCGGGGGGTCGCCAAGGATTTATGAAAAAATGGCCATTGCCGGGATCGGCACGGTTATCGGAATGCATATGAAGGAAGAAGCAAAAAAAGAAGCTGAATCTTCGAATATCAATGTTGTCATTGCCGGTCATATGTCTTCTGATTCCTTGGGAATGAATTTATTTCTCGACGAATTAGAAAAAAGAAAAATTGAGATTGTTCCCTGTTCCGGGTTAATTAGAATTTCTCGGCTCAACCCCGTTAAAAATTCTAAGGAGAAATAAAAACTAAACAAAGCCCGAAGCTTTGTTTTTTTATACCCTTATAAAATGTAATAATTTCGAGCGTTGTTTATATTATTATCCCCTCCCGAAACTTCATTGCCGAGCGGTAAACTGCGTGCTCTCTATTGTAAACAACGTTGGAAATCCTTACATATAAAAATATGCCTTCGTCAATTTTAAAAACATTTTCGCCTTTTAAGAAACCCTTAAAAATTCTTTTTATTTCAGCTGAAGTGGCTCCTTATGTTTTTGTAGGAGGATTAGGACAGGTGATGAAATCTTTGCCGGCTTCTCTCAGAAAATTAAAAGTAGATGCGAGGATTTTTACGCCGAAGTACGCCCTCATTGATGAAAAAAAATATCCGATGGAGGTGGTTTTCAAGAACTTGAAAGTGCCGACTGATAATCCGGAGAAAGGAGAGCTTGTCTGCAACGTCAAAAGGTATATTCCGAAAGAGCCGGAAGCTCCCGCTTATTTTTTAGAAAATATGGAATATTATGAAAAAAGAGCCAATGTCTATGGCTATTCTGACGACCCTGTTCGCTTCGCTCTCCTTTGCCGGGGGGCTTTGGAATTTTTAAGAAACTCCGATTGGGTTCCCGATATTGTTAATGCCACCGATTGGCATACCGGATTCTTGCCGAATTATCTGAAGACCAAATATTCTCAAGACCCAAGACTTTCAAAAATCATTACTGTTTTTTCAATTCATAATCTTTTTCACCAGGGAATTTTCGACCATCGCACAATTCCTGAGTTAGATTTCGATGATGGTAAATCCGAAATTGCCCCCTTTTTTTCTGAAAGAATAGCAAAACAAAATTTTATGAAGAGAGGAATTATTTATTCCGATTTTGTCAACACGGTCTCGGAAAATTATTCAAAAGAAATTTTAACCAAAGATTACGGCGAAGGTCTGGATGAATTGTTAAAAGAGATGAGAACAAAAATTTTCGGGATTTTAAACGGCATCAATTACAACGAATTAAATCCAGCCACTGACAAGATAATCCCATTTAACTTCAGCTTTTCCGAACCTAAAAGAAAAATGAAAAACAAAATCCACCTTCAGAAAGAATTTGATTTAGAGATTTCTCAAGACATTCCGCTTTTAGGAATGGTTACCAGACTTTTTGAACAGAAGGGAGTGGACCTTTTATTCCCGATAATGGAAATTTTACTTTCCGATTTTGATTTAGAATTTGTTTTTGTCGGCGAAGGCGAAGCAAAATACCGGGATTTTTTCTTAGAAATGGCAAAAAAATTTCCGAAAAAGTTCAGTTTTCATCCAATTTCTGATTTTATTTTAGGCCGCAGAGTTCTTGCCGGTTGCGATGCCTTTTTGATGCCGTCTAAATTCGAACCTTGCGGATTGACTCAAATGGAAGCGATGAGATACGGGGCTGTTCCGATAGTCCGCAGAACCGGAGGCCTGGCGGATACTGTCGAAGATTTTGACCCGAGAAGAAATTCCGGGACCGGCTTTGTTTTTAAAAAATATGATTCAATTGCTCTTTTCGGAACAATTATCAGGGCAATCGAAACTTTTAAACATAAAGATGTCTGGCAGGATTTGGTTCGGCGCGTGATGAAGACCGATTTTTCTTGGGAAGCCTCGGCTCAAAAATATCTCGAACTTTACAAAAAGGCAATTTCTTTAAAACTCTTTTCTGAATTATGATTTGGGGAAATTTTTTACATATTTATCAGCCGCCTGACCAAAAAGAAGACACTCTTAGACAAATCGTAAAGGAGTCTTACAGGCCCTTAATTAATATTTTCAAAAACAACCCTCAGGCGAGACTTACTTTGAATATTACTGCCTGTTTAAACGAGCAGTTTATCAAATACGGTTATCGAGATTTGATTGAAGACTTAAAGGTTTTGATAAAAACAGGCCAGATTGAACTGACTGATTCTCCAAAATATCACGCTTTTTTGCCTTTTCTTCCGAAAGAAGAAATTGAAAGACAGATTGAATTAAATCATAAAACCAATAAAAAAATCTTCGGTGACGTCTATCAGCCAAAAGGTCTCCATTTGCCGGAAATGGCTTATTCAAGGAAAGTTGCCGAAATAGCTGCCAGCTTGGGATATTCCTGGCTGGTTTTAAATGAAACTTCTTTTGAAGGAAAACTTTTTTCAAAAATTGATACCTCTAAAATTTACAAACTTAAAGGATTGCCTGAAATCAGAATTTTGTTTCGGAATAGAAGATTGAGCGACCTGATTCAAAGGGGTCAGATGTGGCAGACGGAGGACTTTTATAAAGCGGTTAAAGAAGAAATTAACGAAAACGAATATATAATTACAGCCGTAGACGGAGAAACTTTCGGTCATCATCGGCCGGGGTTAGAAAAATTTTTAAATCAACTTTATCAAGAAAATAAAATAAAAACATTGACCATTTCGGAGATTGTTGATTCTTTCTCCGAGGGTAAAGAAATTGAACCCTTGGCTGGCAGCTGGGCTTCAATGGAATCCGAATTGAAAAGAAAAAATCCTTATGCCCAGTGGAAATATCCCGGAAATCCAATTCATAAAAAACAATGGGAACTTACTTATTTGGCGATTAAAATGGTAAATCAGGCCAGAAACGACCAAAATTTTAAAAAAGCAAGAGCTCTTTTGGACAAATCTCTCTTCTCCTGCCAATACTGGTGGGCGGGAGCGGTGCCCTGGTGGGAGATCGAATATATTGAAAAAGGGGCCTATTTTTTAAGAAAGGTTATCGAGACTTTAAAGACTGCTCCGATTGACCTCAAAGAAAGAGCTAAAAATTTGTATAGCGAAATCGTCTTTACCGCCTTTAACTGGGAAAGGTCGGGTTTAGCCCATAAAAAATCAATGGATTATACCAAAAAAATTATTAAAGAGCTTGGCGAGGAAATAACAGAAGTTTCAACTTTACATAGCAAGAAGTGATTATGAATCTTTTTCCAAAAGAATTGTTTTCTCAAAAGACAATGAGCCGCTTTTTCGAAAGGAACTGCCGGCCTTATTTTAAAACTGATAAGCTCATTTCCTTAAAAATTTCTCCTAAAAAAATAATTTCGAAAAATATCGTAGTTCTTTACAAAATCACTTTCTTAAAAAATAAAAAAATTTTTCAGAGAAATGTATGGGGAAAGACAATGGGGAAAAATCAATTTAGATTGCTTAATTTTTTATCTCAAAGTGGAGTCAGTCGTTATTTGCCGAATTATTTTGGATATATGGCTTCTTTAAATTTCAGTTTGTCTGAGGAAGTATCCGGAAAAGCGGTTAGAAATCTTGAAAAGGATTTTTATTTCTGGAAAAGAAATATCGCCAAATTCAGTCAAATTTTATTTGATTTCCAAGAGTTAAAGATTCCCAATAGTTTGTTAAAAACTTACACTAAAGACGAAGAAAGGAGATTTGTCCGCGATTCTTTTACAAAAATAAAAAGATATTCTTCCTCGGTCTGGAAAAAATACAGGGTTTTAGAAAACTTTTATCTGGAAAAATTATTTTCCCGATGCTGGAAAGAGAATTTTTTTTCTTTTTCCCATTTTGATTTTCAGCCAAGCAACATTTTTTATGATAAAAAAGAAAAAGCCATTAAGGTTTTAGACTTTGATTTGTCCCGAAATTTTCATCCAGCTTTAGACCTCGCCAATTTCTGGGTTCATTTTTATCTGATGTCAAGGTACCATTTTTCAAAAAGAAAAGCTCTTTTTCTTTGCGATAAACTTCTTCAGGGCTTTTTAGAAAAATCTCAAAAGAAAAATTTCGCCCCCTTTAGAAATGGAAAATTTCTAACGGGGTTCAGTGTTTGTTTTGACGTTTTAAAATTAAGGGCGGTTATTGATATTGCTCAAATCACCGCCTCCGCCTTTAAAAAACCTTGTCAAAAATCGCTAAAAGTCTTTGAAAAATTAAATGAAATATTAAAACTAATTTCTGTTTGATGTTTATGTCCAAGCCGAAAGTTCTATTTGTAGCTTCCGAATGCGTTCCCATTGCCAAGGTGGGAGGGTTGGGCGACGTGATTGGTTCTTTACCGAGAGTCCTAAAGAAATTGGGATTGGATGTCAGAATCGCCATACCAAAGTATGGAGTCGTTGATGACAAAAAATATCCTTCTCGATTGGTCGCCTCCGGAATAAAAATCAATAAAGAAAAAATTAATATTTATCAAGCCCGTCTTCCAGAGAGCAAAGCTATTCTTTATCTTTTAGAAAATAAAAGATTTTTTGGCGAGAACGATATTTATTTTGAGAGAACGGCATTTGTCGGCTCTTTTAAAGAAATTGAGAGATTTTTATTTTTTTCCAAAGCTGTTTTAGAAATTTTTTCGGCAATTAATTGGTCTCCGGAAATAATTCATTGTCATGACTGGCATACGGCAATTTTGCCAGTACTGGCAAAATTGCAAGTCAAAAGTCAAAAGTCAAAAGTCAAAAGTTTGTTAACTATCCATAATTTGGCTAATCAAGGGAAATGGCGCGCCAAAGATATTTTAGATTTTTTAGGTTTAAAAGGAAACGAGGTTGAAAGTTTAAAGATAAAAAACGGAGAGGAAAATTTGAACATTTTAGAACAAGGAATCTTAAATGCCGATATTTTGAACACGGTTAGCGAGACTTATAAAAAAGAAATTTTAACCAAAGAATACGGCGAAGGTTTGGAAAAACCGCTTTTAAAAAGAAAGAAGGTCCTTTACGGTATTTTAAACGGATTAGATATCGAGAGATTTGACCCGAAAACCGACCCCGATATAAAAGTAAATTATTCTCAAAAGAGTTTTAAGAAAAAAATTGAGAACAAATTAGAGCTTCAAAAGATCGTCGGCTTCTCTAAAGGTAAAAATACTCCATTTTTAGGATTTGTTAACAGGTTGACTTCTCAAAAAGGCGTTGATTTAATAATCAAGATTATTCCGGAGTTGGTCAAAATGGATTTTCAATTGATAATTTTAGGAGTTGGTTTAAAATCTTATGAAGAAAAACTTCTTGAATTGGGTAAAAAATATCCTCAGAATATTTCTGCCCAAATCAAATTCGATTCTGTTTTGGCTCAAAAAATCTATGCCGGTTCGGACATCTTTTTGATGCCTTCTAAGTTTGAACCCTGCGGATTGGGTCAAATGATAGCCATGAGATACGGCGCAATTCCGATTGTTAGAAAAACCGGGGGCTTGGCTGATACAATAAAAGATAAAAAAACAGGTTTTTTGTTTGAAAAATACGAGAGCAGCGCTCTGCTGAAAATAATAAACCTCGCCGCGGGGTATTATAAAAATAAAAGCGCCTGGAGAAAATTAACAAAAAGAGCAATGATTCAAGATTTTTCCTGGCAAAGACCGGCAAAGGAATATTTGAAGTTATATAAAAAGATTATCGAATTAGCCAATTAGATGTTTGACTTAGCTGGCTAATAATTCAGTTTCTTGATAGAATGGTTAAAGGTAATTTTTAAATATCTAAATCGTAAAAATATGAGCAACAAATTTTTTATAAAAAAAGCCCCTCCAAAAACAGGGAAAAATTTCCTGTTTACGTCGGAATCGGTAACGGAGGGGCATCCCTGACAAGCTGGCAGACCAGATTTCCGACGCCGTGCTGGATTCAGTGCTCTCTCAGGACAAATACGGCAGAGTGGCTTGCGAAGTCGCGGTCGGTATGGGTTATGTAATTTTAGGAGGAGAAATTACCACCAATGCCTGGGTGGATGTAAATAATCTGGCGAGAGACGTTGTCAAAGACGTTGGCTACGACAGTCCGGAATACGGTTTTGATTACCACACACTTTCTGTTTTTAACGCCATTCACGGCCAATCCCCGGATATTGCCATGGGGGTAAGAAAAACCGGCACAAAAAAACAGGGAGCAGGCGACCAGGGTATGCAAACAGGTTTTGCCTGCAATGAAACGCCGGAACTGATGCCTCTTCCTATAATGTTGGCACATAGGCTCTGCCGGCGGCTGGCTGAAGCAAGAAAAAAGAAAATTCTGCCTTTTTTAAGGCCGGACGGGAAATCACAGGTGACTCTTTGGTATGAAAATTCGAAGCCGAAAACTCTTCAGTCAGTGGTTATCGCCGCTCAACACGACCCCGATGTTTCAATAACAAAATTGAGAAAAGCAATAATTGAGAAAGTAGTAAAACCTGTTTGTAAAAAATATCTAAATAGAAAGACAAAATTTTATATTAACAATACCGGCCGA
>Ga0209609_10001216_pt1 | contig 15072 bp, 10 predicted proteins | sample LakKivw325mmetaG_FD_184136 | JGI IMG/M metagenome (GOLD analysis project Ga0209609, IMG submission 184136) | Anoxic lake water microbial communities from Lake Kivu, Rwanda to study Microbial Dark Matter (Phase II) - Lake Kivu water 325m metaG... | ecosystem: Environmental > Aquatic > Freshwater... | reverse complement strand
GTCAGATTGTCGGTGTATTCGTTATTGAGGCTGTCCTTGCCGGAGATGAAGGGTGTACCATAATGAAGTGCTCCATCGTAACAACCTTTGCAGGCACGAACCAGGCCGCCCAGGCGGTCGGGCAGGAGCGGGTTCCCCCAGCAAAAGTTGTCCAGGATGGCGATGCGCTCAGGGTCCGCGCTCACGGCCACCACATTGCGCACAGCCTCATCAATGGCCGCAACGGCCATGGCGTAGGGGTCTATCTGCCCATAGGCGGGATTGAGGGCACAGCCAATCGCCAGTCCCTGGTAGGAATCCCACGTTTCTAACGGGCGCAACACCGTGGCGTCCGAAGGGCCGTCGCTTCTCACTCCCACAAAGGGCTTGACGACCGTGCCCCCCAGAACCTCGTGGTCGTACACGCGCACCACGTCCTCTTTGCTGCGCACATCGGGATGGGCCAGAATATGTAGCAGTGCTTGGGCGAGGTCTTCGCCAGTCTCAAGGTATGGGCCGTCCGGCTCGGAGAACATGGGGCGTTGCCACGTGCCCCTGAGCATCCGCCGGGGGATCCCCTTGTGCAGAAACTCCATCGAGATGTCGGCGACAGCCACATCCCCATATCGCAGGTGAAGCCTGCCGTCACCGGAGAATGTGCCGATGACGGTCATCTCCACCGAGAAGCGCTCGCAGATGCTCCTGAGGCGTGCCTCGTTCTCCGGCGGCACGGCGAGAACCATGCGCTCCTGGGCCTCCGAGAGCCAGATCTCCCAAGGCTGCAAACCCTGGTATTTCAGGGGCACTGTCTCAAGCTGGATGCTCGCCCCGACATGCTCGCCCATCTCGCTTACTGCCGAGGAGAGCCCTCCAGCGCCGCAATCGGTGACCGCTGTATACAGGCGCTCGTCGCGGGCGACCAAGATGGCGTCAAGCACCATCTTTTCGGTAATGGGGTTGCCAATCTGCACGGCTCCCCCTGAGGTCTCTCCGGTCTCGCTGGTCAACTCGATGGAAGAGAAGGTCGCGCCATGCAGCCCATCCCGCCCGGTGCGCCCTCCGAGCACAACGACGAGGTCGCTGGGCCGTGCCTGTCGAGGGTGCAGGCCCTTCGGGGCGATGCCCACGCAGCCGCAATAGACCAGGGGATTGGCCGTGTAGCCCGGGGCGAAGATGATGGCCCCGTTGACTGTGGGGATGCCCATCTTGTTGCTATAGTCCTCGATGCCGGCCACCACACCGTTGTATATGCGCCGGGGATGGAGCACGTTGGCTGGGAGCTGGCCTGCGGGCATGTCCAGGGGGCCAAAGCAGAGGATATCGGTATTGGCGATGGGGCGTGCGGAGACGCCGATTATATCCCGCACCACGCCACCCACTCCTGTGTTAGCCCCGCCGAACGGCTCCAGGGCGGAGGGGTGATTGTGAGTCTCAACCTTGAATGAGACCTCATAATGTTCCCCAAAGTCAATGATCCCGGCATTGTCCACGAAGGCTGAACGCACCCAGGGCGCATTGATCTGGCGGGTTGCCGCTTGCAGATAGGTGCGGATCAGGCCGTCAATGCGCTCTTGGGCGACTCCGCTCTCTCCTGTCTCACTGTACTCGATGATCCCTTTGAACGTTTTGTGCACGCAATGCTCGGACCAGGTCTGGGCCAGGCTTTCCAGCTCGACATCGGTCGGCTCGCGCCCTTCCCCCGCAAAATAGCGCTGTATGGCGTGCATCTCGGCCAGGTCGAGGGAGAGCAACCGCTCACGGGACAGGCACAGCAGTCGCTCATCGCTCAGGTGAGAGATGGGGATGGTCTCCGCGCGAATTGTCGCTGGAGGTGGCACGATGCCCACATGAGGTATGAGGCGACCCAACTCGTAGTACTGGATGACCTCGTTGCAGAGCAAGCGTCGGGCAATGGTGTGTGCTTGGTCGGCGGTGATTGAGCCGTGAATCACGTAGCTCTGCGCTGTTGCTGCTGCTCGCAAACCTTCCATACCCAGGAGTCTCGCCCGTGCCAGGAGGTTGCCCGCTACGCTGTCCGTTACGCCTGGACGCAGCCCCACCTCTAGCCTGATAGCACCTGCAACTGCGGGGAGTGCCTCGGATGCAGACCGCAATACGGCACGCTGCACCACTGGATCAGCCAGCAGCTCCTGGCAGAGCCGAGATAGCTCGGTCTCGGACAGGTCACCGCGCAAGAAAAAGAGGTCACTGCGCTCCACCTGCTCGACGCCGCTGATCCCTAGTGCGGCGATGTCGGCCAGCAGGTAGTCCTCCGCCGCCTCGCCGGGAAGCTGAATGACCTCTACGCGGTATGTTCGATCCACGGACTCACTCCCTGCCTCAAAGCCATCTTACGGCTGAAGCTGATAGTTCGGTGCCTCGCGGGTTATGACCACGCTATGGGGGTGACTTTCAATAAAGCCCGCATTGGTGATCCGCACGAACTTGGCTTTAGCTCGCAGCTCCCTCAGACTGGCGGCACCGACGTACCCCATGCCGGAGCGTAGGCCACCCATCAACTGGAAGATCGCATCAGGGAGACGCCCTTTGTAGGCTACGCGCCCCTCGATCCCCTCCGGGACGAGCTTGCCGGCGGAGCGCTCTCCGCTCCCTTCCGCGGCGTCGAGCTGACCACTGGCGTATCGGTCCCGCCCATAGCCCTTCATCGCTCCCAAGGATCCCATCCCACGGTATTCCTTGAAGCGCCTTCCCTCGAAAATCACGATTTCCCCAGGGCTTTCATCCATGCCCGCGAGCAGGTTGCCGACCATGACAGAACTCGCGCCTGCGGCCAGTGCCTTGACGATGTCGCCGGAATAGCGGATGCCGCCGTCAGCAATGATGGGCACGCCATACTCGCTGGCTGCGGCAGCACAGGCCAGGACCGCGGTCAACTGCGGCATGCCAACGCCCGCTACAATGCGCGTGGTGCATATTGAGCCGGCACCAACGCCCACCTTGACGGCGTCCGCACCGGCCAGGATGAGGTCTCGTGTACCCTCGGCGGTAACTACGTTTCCGGCAATGATAGATACCTGGGAGTAGAGGCCCTTCAATCGCTCGGTGGCGTGCAGCACCATCTCCGAGTGGCCATGCGCCGTATCAAGGGCCAGGACGTCAACTCCTGCGGCAACCAGGGCGGCCGCCCGTTCGAGCATGTCCGTGCCTACGCCGATAGCTGCCCCGGCCAGAAGCCGACCGTTGGAATCCAACGCGGCATTCGGGTAGTCGCGCTTCTTCTGGATGTCTTTGACGGTGATCAGGCCTTTGAGATGATAATGCTCATCCACTAGAGGCAGCTTCTCGATACGGTGCTCCTGCAGGATGGCCAGCGCCTGGCCGAGGGTTGTGCCCAGAGGAGCTACAACCAGATTCTTGGCAGTCATGTACTCACTAACGGGCCGGCCATCCTCAGTGGCGAAGCGAATATCGCGATTGGTCAGGATGCCGACCAGCTTTGGGCCTTCGGTGATGGGCACACCGGAGATGTGGTACGTGGCCATGATCTCTTTGGCTTGGGCCAGGGTCGCCGTGGGCGGGAGGGTGATCGGGTCCACGATCATTCCTGATTCGGAGCGCTTGACTTTGTCCACCTCAGTGGCCTGCACCTCGATGGAGCAATTGCGGTGAATGATCCCCAAACCGCCCTCACGCGCCAGGGCGATGGCCATGCGGGCTTCTGTGACGGTATCCATAGCTGCCGAGAGCACGGGCACATTGAGGCGAATCTTGGCGGTAAGCTGCGTGGAGATGTCCACCTCGGCGGGGAGCACAGACGATCTTCCTGGAGTGAGCAACACATCGTCGAAAGTAAAGCCCTCGGTCCATTCCCTTTCTGGTGAGGCCATGGATCCTCCTTTGCCTCGAACAAGCTGGCCCATCAAATGCGCGGTTGCTTCATCCGCGCATGCCCGGAAAGCGCCAGGGCACAGGGGATGTCAGATGGGCCAGCGAAGGACAATCAAGTCGTTGCGCTCCGCCCCCACAGAGATCAGGTCGAGGCGCGTCCCCAGAGATTGCGCGATTCGCTCACAATAGGTCCTGGCTTCAGGGGGCAGGTCTTCCCAGGTACGCGCCTTGCTGATGCCGTCCTGCCAGCCGGGCATCGTCTCGTAAACTGCGGTGACTTTGGCCAAGACGTCCGTATCCACGGGGTAGTCGTCGGTCACGGTGCCGTTGGGCAAGCGGTAGCCCACGCAGAGCTTGATCTCGTCCAGCCCGCTGAGCACGTCCAGGCGGGAGATGGCAATCCCAGAAAAGCCATTGATCCGCGCCGAGTAGCGCAAGCTGACCAGATCAATCCAACCACACCTGCGGCGGCGCCCCGTGGTCGTGCCATACTCCCAGCCGCGTTCCACGATCCAGTCGCCGGTGGCATCAGTTAGCTCTGTGGGGAAGGGGCCTTTGCCCACGCGCGAGGTATACGCTTTGACCACTCCTGTTACTTCCCGGATCGCTATCGGGCTGATGCCGGCGCCGGCGCAGGCTCCCGCCGCGGAGGAGGAGGAAGAGGTGACATAAGGATAGGTGCCGAGGTCCAGGTCCAGCATCGTGGCCTGAGCGCCCTCCAAAAGCACGTTTTCCCCGCGCTTCAGGGCATTATTGATCAGTAAGCTGGTGTCGGTGACAAAGGGGGCCAGGCGCTTCGCCGCCGGCTCATACTGGGAGATGACCTCCTGGGCCGTGAGCGCCCTCTGGCCATACACCTGAGTCAGAAGGGGGTTCACCTGCTCCAACGTCACCGCCAGCCGCTCGGCGAAGCGGCCTGGGGTGATGATGTCCTGCATGCGCAATCCATGCCGCGCTGCTTTGTCGGTGTAGGCCGGGCCAATGCCTCGTTTGGTGGTGCCCAGGGCGTGTGCCCCGCGCTGCTTCTCTTGCAGCTCATCGAGGAGCAGATGATAGGGCATTACCACATGGGCGTTAGCACTGATGTGCAGGTTGCGGGTGGAGAATCCTTGCGAGTCGAGTGTGTCGAGCTCCTCAACCAGCGCTGGAGGAGTAATGACCATCCCGTTTCCCAAGACGGCAGCCACGTGAGGTCGGGTAATTCCCGCCGGCACCTGGTGCAGCTTGAGCACCTTGTCGCCGATGACCACAGTGTGGCCAGCGTTGGTGCCCCCCTGATAGCGCACAACCATCGTGGCTCGCTCGGCCAGGTGATCAACGATCTTGCCTTTTCCCTCATCGCCCCATTGCGCACCGATGATGATGATGGCTGGCATGATGCCTCCCGTACTTCCCTATGACTTATGCCCGGCCCCTCCAGGCGCGTGGCTATCTACTAGAAATACAAAACGCCCCCTCTTAAGCACACTTTTATAGAGGAGACGCCGATGTCTTGATCCTAGCGTGGAACGCTCTATCCACATGGCTAGTATACTACAATAGCAGCGCACTGGCAATTCAAGTGCGCTTTGACTTGCCCGCCGTGTGGTCTAAAATGGCATGGATCGGCGGTTTCTGCCTTGAGACTCCTGTAGAGAGACACGAACCAGATCAAGAGGAGGATGATCTATGGACACACTGCAAGCCATCTTCGAGCGGCGAAGTATTCGCAAGTACAAGCGAGAGGCTATCCCCGATGAGCACCTGAAGCAGATCCTGGAAGCGGGCCGCCAGGCACCTTCGGCGGCGAACCGCCAGCCCTGGCACTTTGTCGTCGTCCGTGAGGCGCAGCAGAAGCAGCGCGTGGCCGAGGCCTGTAATGGGCAGATGTGGATGGCCGATGCGGCGTGCATCCTTGTGGCCTTGGGGCTGCCTGCCATCAGCAGCAAGTGGTATCGGGTTGATGTGGGGATTGCCCTGGAGAACATGGTCCTGGCCGCTCGCAGCCTTGGGTATGGCACTTGCTGGATCGGCGCTTTCGACCCTGGGAAGGTCCGGGCCGCCTGCCAGATTCCCCCTGAGGCGGAAGTTGTCGCCTGCACACCCTTAGGAGTGCCCGATGTCTCACCAGCGGCGCGCGAGCGCAAGCCCTGGGAGCAGGTTTTCTCCGCCGAGAGCTATGGACAGGGGCTGAAAATGTAGGCTATTGGCTCCACATCCTGCGCACAAAGCGCACGGCGGCTTCGACACCCTCCCTGCCGCGCCTGGAGGCTTCCTCAATGCAGATCCAGCCGTCCCATCCTGCTTGATGTAGCCGCCCGAACAGGATCGCGAACGGCGTAACGCCGGTGCCCAAGAGGACCGGCCGCAGCTCTCCGCGTGCAGCCGTGTCTGCGGCATGGACGCTCACAACCCGATCAATGACTTGATTCAGCAAAGCCAATGGGTCTTCGGCGAATGCCGTGGCGTTGGCGGTGTCGAAATTGATCCCCAGGCCGACATCGGCCGTTGCCCGTGCGATTTCCAGGAATATCTCGGGGGGCTGAGAGAAATCGGTGTAGCGCCAGGCCCCGGGTTTGCCGTGGTTTTCATAGACTAGCTTCGGTCCCAGACTGCCGACCGTTTCTACCAGCTTCCTCAGGCCCTCAGTGGCCCAGGTGATGCCCTCTTTGCGTCCGGTCTCCGGGTGAGCCTGGCCGGCGGTAACCCGCACCAGTTTGGCCCCCAGGGATGCCGCCATTGCCACCACCTGCTGCTCAAGAGCCAGCTCGCGCTCGCGTTGTTTCTTGTCAGGATGGGTGAAATCGGGGTAGCTTGTCACCATCGCCACTTGCATCCCGACAGCCTCGATGTCGCGGCGAATCGCCGATAGAACCTGAGGCGTCGGATCCGGGACAAAGAGGGTGCTGAGATCAATGGCATCCAGGGCAAGCTCGGCGCCCATCTTGGCCCATTCGCGGATGGTCATGCGCCCCTCGATTATATCAGTGAAGAAGGAGACGGGTAGGCAGCTCAGTTTCATGGCACCTCCACACGGAGAGCATAGTAACCACAATTCCGCCCGGGCAAGGCCCTCATTGCGGCCGCTGATGTGGCTGCTAGGATAGTGCAGGTGCACTATGGTGTCAATGTCAGGCGCATTGCCTGCGCTCCCTCCCCTCAAACGCATCCGTCCTTGACGACTCACTGCCCCGCCCGTACAATCGGGAGCAGTGACCCTTCCCCAGATCGGTCGCCGCAAGGGCACGACACCGCTCAGAAAAGGAGAAGTATGACGAGCCGAGGAAGTTCTAAGCTGACCTACCGGGACATGGCCCTGGCCATCTTTCGTGGGCAGGACCCCGGAGGTGTGCTTTGGCAGCCAAGGTTGGAGTTCTGGTACGCGGTTAACAAGAAACGTGGGACTCTGCCAGAGCCGCTGAAGGATGCGGATATTCTCGAGGTCTACGACTACTGCCACGCCTCGGTGCGCTACTTTGGCTCAGGCTTATGCCTGCGTTACAAGAACGTGCAGGTCAAAAGCCAGTGGCTGGACGGGAAACGCATCCGGACCACATGGGAAACCCCCATCGGCACCTTGGCCGATGTGACTCACTTTGATGAATGGAACCTCTCTGCCCACAATACCGAGTACAAACTGAAGCGGCCGGAGGATTTCAAAGTCTTGGAATACATCATGCAGGATGAGGAGTGGTACTGGGATCAACAGGCTTACGAGCAGGACCTGCAGCGCATCGGGACGCGAGGTTCCCCGCAGTTCTATTGGAGACGATCGCCCATTCAGGGGCTGTTCGTCGAGCACATGGGCCTGGAGCCGACCATCTTCACGATGCACGACTATCCGCAGGTCATCGCTCGCCATGTTGAGGTGCAGACTGAGGCAGATAATGCACTCTATGATGTGCTCTGCCGTTGTCCGGTGCAGATACTCAACTTTGGTGAGAACATTGATGCCCATATGGATCCGCCGACAATTTGGCGGCAGTATCACATCCCCTACTACACCAAGCGGACCGAGCAGCTACATGCTGCGGGCAAGTTCGTGCATATCCATGTGGATGGCTCGATGAAGCCCTTGCTGCCGTATTTGCGGGATTGTCCCTGGGATGGGATTGAGGCGGCCACGCCCGTTCCCCAAGGGGATGTCACTGTCGAAGAGATCAAACGAGGGCTTGGCGACCTGGTGTTACTGGATGGCATCCCCGCGCTTTTCTTCCTGCGCTCCTTCACCCTAGAGACGCTGACTGACTGTGTGAAACGGCTAGTGGAGCTGTTCTACCCACGGCTGGTGTTGGGGATATCCGACGAGATTCCGCCAGATGGGGATATCGAGCGTGTGCGGCTGGTGGGAGAGCTGGTACAGGCGTTGGTCTAGATAGTGTGCCAGAGCCGCGCGCGGCTCCACTTTGGAAGGCGGTCCTATGAGGAGGGGTGATATATGAGAATTGATACCATTGAGATATATCATGTTGCCATGCCGCTCATCTATCCTTTCCGCACCGCTTACGGCAGCGATGACTGCATCGAGAGCATCCTCGTGCGCATGGTGAGCGGACAGCACTATGGCTGGGGAGAGACTTCGCCCTTGCGCTCGCCGACCTATTCCGGCGAGTGGGCACAGGGCGTGTTTCTGGCAACGCGCGATTGGCTGGCTCCCTTACTGGTTGGCCAGGACGTAACCAGCGGGGAGCAGCTCCAGAAGGCCCTGTCGAGCATCAAGGGTAACCACTTTGCCAAAGGCGGCCTGGACCTGGCTTGGTGGGACCTCCATGCGCGCTTGCAAGGGCAGCCCCTATGGAAGCTCATTGAGGGGAGAGGGGCCGACGTCGAGGTGGGGGCGGATTTCGGCGTCATGGAGAGCCTGGACGCTCTGCTGGCCGAGATCGCTAAGGCGCAAGAAGCCGGGTTCAAGCGCACAAAGCTCAAGTTCCGCCCGGGTTGGGACCTCAACATGGTTGCTGCCGTGCGCGAGAGGTTCCCCGACATGACCATCCATGTTGACTGTAATAGCGCTTACAGACTCTCTGACCTACCCATGTTCCAGGAGCTGGATCGGTATCATCTGGCGATGATCGAACAGCCCTTGGCGCATGATGACCTTTTGGATCATGCCAAACTGCAGGCCAGCATCCGCACTCCGATCTGCCTGGATGAGAGCATCGTGTCGCCGGAGAAGGCGCAGAAGGCTATCGAGCTCAAGTCCTGTCGGTGGATCAACATCAAGCCCGCGCGGGTGGGAGGTGTGACCCAGGCCCTGGCGATTCACGATCTATGCCAGAAGGCAGGGATTCCCTGCTGGATCGGGGGTATGTTGGAATCGGCGGTGGGGCAGGCGTTCAATACGGCCCTGGCGACGTTGCCCAACGTTCGCTATCCTTCTGACATATTCCCTACCAGCCGCTTCTATCGTGAGGACCTCGGCGAGCCAGCGGTGACTTTGAGTGGCCCCTCCAAAGTGACGGCCAGCAGGAAGCCAGGGATTGGCTGTGAACCCCATCCCGAGCGGCTGAAGCGGCTTGCGGTGGAGAGGGCCGTGGTCAAAGCGTGAGTGTGAGGAGGCTGGGATGAGGACTTATCGGGAGCCATCTCGCGAGATACCGGTGATCCGTGATGCAGAGGTAATCGTCGTTGGCGGAGGGCCGGCGGGCCTGACTGCGGCCATCGCCGCAGCGCGCGTTGGCGCGAGGACGGTACTGATCGAGCGTTTTGGCTACCTGGGGGGCACGGCCACTGCGTCGCTCATGGCTTGTATCAACGGCTTTCGCAACCAGGTTGAGCCAGATTCGACGCAGGTCGTCCGCGGCATTGCGGAGGAGATTGTGCTGAGCCTGAAGGCTTTGGGCGGGCTGGGCAAAAGCCCTTACAAGCAAAAGGCCTATCCCACCGAGCCTGGCCAGTTGGAGTATAGTTACGCCATTGACACCGAGCTTTTCAAGTACGTCACCCTCAAGGTGAGCATTGAGGCTGGGGTGGACATTCTGTTCCACACCTACTTCTGCGATAGCATTGCCGAGGGTGATACGCTGCAGGGAGTGATTGTAGAGAACAAATCAGGTCGGCAGGTACTGCTGGGCGAGGTTGTCGTGGACGCCAGCGGCGATGCGGATGTGGCTGCGCGGGCCGGGGCACCCTTTTGGCAAACCGTCAAAGAGGAATCGCCGCGCCTCAACGACACGCTGATGTACCGCATCCTGTTCGGAGCATCTCGCCCATCAGGGACCTATGCTTGCGACTTTGGCACAAGCGCCGTCGTTTGGGGGCCAGGGGTGGGGCCGATCAACGGGGCCGATGGGCAGGAGCTTTCTGGGGCAGAGATCGAGGCTCGCCTGCGGCTCTACGAGGACTTCCGCGAGAAGCAGGCAAGAGACCCCGAGTTGGCTGATGCGCGGATTGTGGAGACTCCGCCGCTTCTCGGTGTTCGCCAGACGCGCTTCGTTGAGGGAGAGTACAAGCTCACTGCCGAGGACGCCACACTTGGACGCCGCTTCGATGATGTGGTGGCCATCAGCCCTTGCCCGATCATTCACTACTATGGTTACCGGCGCTACCTCGAGCATGAGGGATATGACATCCCGTATCGCTGCTTGGTGCCGCGAAAGATTGATAACCTGCTGATCGCGGGGCGATGTATCTCGAGCGAGCAACAACCCTACGAGTCTCACCGGGCCATGGTGCCCATCATGGCCATAGGCCAGGCGGCCGGCACGGCTGCGGCGCTCTGTTGCCAGATGGGAGTTAACCCGCGGCAGTTGAGTGTCCGCCTTCTGCAGCAGACGCTGGTGACGCAAGGGGCTGAGCTGCGGCGCTCCCCAGATAATCTGTTGTAGCCGAGGTTCCTCGCAGCTCCCGATACTGGCCGGTCCGAGGAGGTAACACAGTTTGGCCGATAAGGTCCTTGTCGTCGAGGATGAGCCTACGCTCCTGGAAACGCTGGAATACAACCTGACCCGCCAAGGCTACCAGGTCTTCACGGCGACCGATGGCCGTAAGGCCCTGGAGGTAGCTCGGCGTGAGCGCCCAGACATTGTCCTATTGGATATCATGTTGCCTGGGCTGGATGGCTTTGAGGTCTGCCGCATCCTGCGCCAGGAGATGACTGTGCCCGTCCTCATGCTCACGGCTCGAACGGACGAGGTGGACAGAGTTGTCGGCCTCGAAGTGGGCGCTGATGACTATCTTACCAAGCCCTTCAGTATGCGGGAGCTATTGGCCCGCATCAAAGCCTTGTTACGTCGGGTGCGCCTCGTCCGCGAGGAGTTATCAGCGGAGGCTCAGCGGGCTGGCCTGGGTGTAGGTTTGTCTACTTCTCATCTCCTTTTCGATGATCTGGAGATAGACCTGGCCGGGCGCGAAGTGCTTCTTGGGGGGAAGGGCACTACCCTGAAGCCAAAAGAGTTCGATCTGCTCGTGTTTCTCGTCCGCAACCGTGGTATCGTCCTCTCTCGCGACCTCATCCTGGAGCGGGTGTGGGGCTGGGATTATGTGGGTGAAAGTCGTACGGTGGATGTCCACGTACGTTGGCTGCGCGAAAAGATCGAGCATGATCCCTCCCATCCTACGCGTATTGTCACCGTGCGTGGCATTGGCTATCGTTTCGAGGGGTGAGTCGTGTTCAAGACACTTCGCTGGCGCATCGCTATCCCTTATATTGTCCTCGTCATGCTGGCCATGGCGAGCCTGACCCTTTATCTTTCGGGGTTCGTGCGGGACCTGTACTTGGATGATCTGCGTGCTCAGTTGCTGGCCGAGTCAACACTGGTGGCTGACGCGCTCCAGTTGCCCCTAAGCCGCGAAGCAACGAGCGAGGAACTCGTCTCATCTGTTACACACTATGCGCGAGTCCTCAGCGCGCGAGTCACGATCATCAAGCCGGATGGAACAGTGCTGGGCGATTCACTCGAGGACTGGCGACAGATGGATAACCACTCTGATCGGCCAGAAGTGGCACAGGCGCTGGCAACCGGATCGGGAAGCAGCATTCGCTTCAGCCAGACCGTCGGCTATGAGATGATGTATGTCACTAGCTTGGTCATGTCAGAAGGACACCCTGTGGGCATCGCCCGTGTAGCCCTGCCTTTGGGGCAAATCACAGCTCGTGTCACTCGCCTGCGCATGATGGTCCTGGCTGCGACGCTGGTTACGGTGGCAGTAGCTTTGCTTCTGGCAGTGCTCATTGCCGACCACGCTGCGCGTCCTGTGCATAGGCTGAGGGAGGTTGTCGAGCATGTGACGGGGGGAGACCTGAGTGCGCGTCTGTTTCCTACGACTCGGGATGAGGTTGGCTCCCTCACGCAGGCCTTTAACCAGATGGCCGAGCGCCTTCAGAGTATGATGGACGCTTCAGAGGAGGAGCGTAGTCGGCTCGCCGCGATCTTGGAGCATATGGGTGATGGCGTGCTGATCACCGATGGCGAAGGGCGTGTTCGACTTATTAACCATGCTGCGGCTCGGCTCCTTGGCGTCCGTGATGAGAAGGCCGTCGGCAGCACTTTTGCCCAGGTTGTGCGCGATCATCGGCTCATCGAGTCGCAGCGACGCTGCGCCCAGCAGGGTGAGGAGCAGTTTGAGGCGGTGGAGCTAAACCGTGAAGGCCCTTTCTTGCAGATGATCGCCACACCTCTGAAGGATGCCGGCACGTCATCCTGCCTGGTGATACTACAGGATCTGACCCGGGTTCGGCGGCTTGAGACCGTGCGCCGGGATTTCATCAGTAATATCTCCCACGAATTGCGCACGCCATTGGCCTCCTTGAAGGCTCTGGTGGACACCTTGCGCGACGGCGCTCTAGAGGACCCACCGGCAGCCCAGCGTTTCCTCGACCGCATGGATGCCGAGGTGGACTCTATGACCCAGATGGTACAGGAGCTGCTGGAATTGTCGCGCATCGAATCGGGTCAGGTGCCGCTCCAATTGTCCTCTGTTGCCGTAGCTGAGGTGGTACTGCCGCCAGTGGAACGGCTGCGCCCCCCGGCGGAGCGGGCGGGACTGAAGCTCACAGTATCTCTACCGGCGGACATGCCCCCGGTTCTGGCTGACGCGGAACGCACCCAGCAGGTGGTGACCAATCTGGTGCACAATGCCATCAAGTTCACGCCTGCGGGGGGACAGGTGATTATCTCGGCTAGTGCGGGCCAAGACGAGGTGATCATCTCTGTCAAAGACACGGGCATCGGCATCCCTTCCGAGAGCCTCTCGCGCATCTTTGAGCGTTTCTACAAGGCCAGCCGCGCCCGGAGTGGTCAGGGTACTGGACTGGGGTTGGCCATCGCCAAGCACATCGTCCAAGGGCATGGCGGTCGCATTTGGGCAGAAAGCGTTGAGGGACAGGGGAGCACGTTCAGCTTCTCCTTACCCATAGCAAAGTAGGCGTGTGCGCCATCCCCATAAGGCGCATCGAGCACACCTTGGTGCTTGCGAGTGACCGTGGATTGCATCCTATGATAGGCTCTCTAGCCACAGGATGTTGCTCATTCCTTGTATCCCCTTGAGAATCCCCATCTGGTTGTATCCTCCTTGATAGCCTCATGCACGAAGCCGGAGACTAGCCGCTGGGCTGCTATAGCTCCAGAATGCGGTGGGTCACTCGCAGTGTTTAACAAAGCCTTAACATAGCGGGAACACGGCGTTAAACGTGCTGTGCTAGGATATCTGCTTGGAGAACAGATTCAACCTAACACAAGGAATGGAGAATGAGAAGAATGGTAACCCGTAAGCTCTTGCTCATCAGCATGCTGGCCGTAGCACTCATTGTGACCGGCTGTGCGTCAGCCACGCCACAGGTCATCAAGGAGACGGTTGTCGTCGAGAAGCAGGCTGAGAAGGTCGTCAAGGAGACGGTCGTAGTGGCAGGCACACCTCAGGTGAAGGAGGTAGTGAAAGAGGTTATTGTGACGGCGACGCCCGAACCTATGGATGCCGCTGGCTCAATCAAGCTCAACGCATCCGGGGCAACCTTCCCTCAGCCACTCTATGAGGACTGGGCTTTTGCCTTCAACCAGCGCGATCCGTCCGTTGTCATCAACTATGCGGGCGGTGGCTCGGGACAGGGCATCAAGGATATCAAGGCGGGTACTGTTGACTTTGCCGGCAGCGATGCTTTGCTGAAGGATGCGGACTATCAGGAGAAGCCTGATCTACAGATGATCCCCACGGTCGCTGGGGCTGTAGTGCTCGCGTATAACGTCAAGGGCGTCACCGCCACCGTTACGCTCGATGCCGCTGCCGTGGTCAACATCTTCTCAGGCAAGATCGAGAAATGGAACGATCCTGCACTGGCCGCGCTGAACCCTGATGTCAAGTTCCCCGATCTCCCAATCAACGTTGTACACCGCTCGGACGGCTCTGGCACGACCAATATCTTCACCCTGTACCTCTCGGCAGTCAGCGAGGATTGGAAAAAGGGCCCGGGCGCGGGTACGGCCGTTGATTGGCCGGTGGACAAGCTAGGCCGTGGACAGGGCGGCAAGGGCAACCCCGGCGTTGCGGCGGCGATCCAGAATACGAACGGTGCGATCGGCTACGTGGAGCTGGCCTATGCCAAGAGCAACAACATCCTGTATGCCAAGATGGTCAATGCTTCAGGCAAGACGGTTGAGGCCAGCATCCCCAGCACAGTGGCGGCGATCAAGGATGCCAAGTTCGATGACAAGCTGACTGCCGTCATCGTCAACAGCAAGGATCCCGAGGCATGGCCGATCGCAGGTTTCACTTATCTCATTGTGAACAAGGGCTATAAGGACTGCAAGAAAGCGGAAAAGATCGTCAGCTTCATCAACTGGGCACTGAGCGATCCTGCGGCAGCCAATCGCGCGAGCAAGCTGCTCTATGCGCCGCTGCCGAAAGAAGTGACGCCCAGGGTCATCGAAGTCGTCAACAAGATCACCTGTAACGGAAAGCCGGTGGTCAGCAAGTAGCGCGACGCATTGCGCATTCATAGTGAACCGTCAGAGAGCGTCACGAACAGTGATGCTCTCTAGCTTGGGTAAAGGATTCTGTAATGGCTTTATCTCAAATGCCTCGCAGGCTGAATCGAGTGGCCGTGTCTTCCTTGAGCCGGACTCTGAGGCACGGCGACATCCCATTCAAGGGTGCCCTCGCGTTGTCATCCTTGTCCCTGTTTGGCCTGATGATTGGTGTTGGCCTGATGCTCTGGCTTCGATCTGGTCTGATGCGGGCCAATGCGGGGCTTTCATTCATCACAGCAACGGTATGGAACCCGGTTGAGGAGCAGTTCGGGGCGGCGCCCTTCATGATCGGCACATTGAC
>Ga0209609_10001207_pt1 | contig 15113 bp, 11 predicted proteins | sample LakKivw325mmetaG_FD_184136 | JGI IMG/M metagenome (GOLD analysis project Ga0209609, IMG submission 184136) | Anoxic lake water microbial communities from Lake Kivu, Rwanda to study Microbial Dark Matter (Phase II) - Lake Kivu water 325m metaG... | ecosystem: Environmental > Aquatic > Freshwater... | reverse complement strand
TCTTAGGTGCTGACGGACGGAAAATGGGAAGCGTCCCCAGTTAAAGTGAACGGATGCGCGCGGCCAGAGCTGACCTGAGCGCCACCTGCAGGCGAGCGCCAGGACGACCCTCCGGCCTGACGTCGCTGGCACCTGGCAGTTGCCTTCGGCATGCTCAGCCCCTCGCCACAGCCGGAGACGGGCGGAACCGACCGAGGAAGTCCTGTCCAGTCCAGGCATGCAGAGGATGTTCCTGTGGCACCCGGCTGGAGACTCTGAACCGCCTCTCGTCAGCCCCATTCCTCGCGCCGCCAAATACCGGACCGGACTATCCCCCGGATAGTCCCGGGTAGGCCCCCCTTAGCAGCAACCGTGAACATGAAACCCACGCATCCGGCTTTGATTCTGCGTGAGTTACGGGATAAGCATCCTTTGAATGTAGCAGTTTGTGCTACACTCACGGTGCGGATTTGCGTTCGTCTTCTACTCGTTCGGGCAAGGCCGAACCTGCTAAGTGTTTTCCTGCACGCGGCCGCGCTAGCGGGTGATGATGACCTTGCGGACGACGCCCGGTCTTCCGTCGTCGGTGCCCGGTCCTCTGAGGAAGTAGACTCCCGGCGTCAGATGGCTGATGTCGTTCGGGCCACGTTTGAGGACCTCGGCTCTTCGGCCGGAGGCGTCGAAGAGATCAGTCGGCGTCGGGGCTATCATTGGCAAGCTTCGACTCAAAAGAGTGGGAGCAACGAAGCGCGGCGGACTGGTCGTCTTCAGCTCCTCAAGTCCGGTCAGCATGCTGTCGCGTATCACTGGGATCACATCTCCGTACCTATACACGTCGGTCTGCGCCTCGTAGAGTCTGCCTGTGGCGCGATTCAGCACGAGAGAGTTCTTCTCGGCTTCCATCGTCGCTGGTGGCAGTCGTACCGTCGCGACCACGCTGTCGCCCCGCGCGTCAATCACCAATAGAGCTGAATCGGACATGGCAGCGCAGTAGACGAAGTTGCCGGTATGGTCCAAGCACATGTCGGCTATCATCTGTCCCACCCAGAAGGAATCCACGAGCGTACTGGTCCTGGTATCGATCGCGAATACACGCGAACTGCCGGGCCAGTGGCTGGGGTAGGCATAGCTCCAGTAGGCCTTGTGTGCTCCAGGGATGTTCAGGAAACTCATCTTGCCGCTCTCGGGTATCCGTTCATGGAGGGTATCGACTTCGGCCGGTTTGTCCATGTTCACACTTCGAACGGTGTTTCCTTCCCCGCCTGTGTAGATCCTGCGGTCCTCTGGACACGCGCAGGCGTCATTGATCGACCCAAGCGTGTCAGACGCAGCGTAGACGACGCTGTCGCTCAGGCAGTCTATAACCACCACAGACCAGACGCCCAAGCACCACAACGTGTTGTCTTCAGGCACAAGCAGCAACTCCCAGAATGATTCATAGGGAGTGTCCACTACTTTGATAACGCTGTCTCTCTCGCCGATGACGTCGATGACATAGTTTCCAAGCGTGTCGCGTATGTAGGCGTACAGCTTGTTCAGACTCAAATTCAGCCGACTGGCCCGGACCCCGCCGCTCGTCGTGATCTTGCCTGCCACCGTGCCGGTGGAACAGTCATACGCAATCATCGAACTGCCCTGTCCGCCCCACGCCGCGGTGCTCCAATTCCAGTACAGCCGGTCGTTGTTGGGGTTGTAGCACACCGCGCCCGCGCTCTGGCCGCCATAGAGGTAGCCCGTGACGATGTTTCGAGAGCAATCGACAATCCCGACGCAGCCGCAGGCAGTCGAGCCATACGTGAAGTACAGCCGGTTGTGCACGGTGTCGAGGACGATGTTCTCCGCCTTCACCGTCAGCGGCACGATCCCCGCAATGCTGTCTCCCGTACCGTCGATCGCCGAGAGCAAACAGCAGCTGTAGCCAAGATCTTCGGGGTAGACCATCGGCAGGCCATACAGCCGGTCAAGGCCAGGACTCCAGCCACCGCCGGGCGGAATGCCGTCCAGCCTGGCTCTGGTCAAGAATTGGCCGGTGGAGGCGTCGTACATGTCGACCTCATCGTACCAAGACCTCGGGAAAATGAAGAGCAGGTCCCGCGCAGTATTACAGGCCAGGAAAGTCAACGGCACGTCGGTCAGTCGCGTCAGGAGGACTGTGTCGGACGAGCAGTCTATGCTCACCCAATGGCCCCAATCACGATGGGACCACGTGCAGTACATTCGGTTGCGCTGCGGATCGCACGCCAGCAACGGCCCGAGGCTGTCGAACGGAAGCCGGGCCACGACGCTGTCGCCATCGGTCCGAACGGCGAAGAGCGTATCAACCGTGGCTGCGTAGACCTTCGCCGCGGTCGGATTGAGGCAGAGCGCCGTGGCTCTGCTGACCTCGGACAAGGAAACCACCACGCTATCCGTAGAACAGTCTATCACTGTGAGCGGTCCGTTTCTGCCGGCGTACAACTTGTTCGCAGCTGAATCGTAGGCGAATGACGTTGCAGCAACCGCAATCGTGTGAACGACGGTGTCCCCGGCGCAGTCGATCACTGTTATCGAGTCGCCACCGCAGTACAGACGGTCGTTCTGAGCGTTGTACTGCATGACCGACACGATACCGGCAGTGGGAACAGATGCCGTAACTCGGTCCGTGGCGCAGTCCACAACCAGGACGGTGTCGCTGTTCAGGCTGGCGACATAGAGCTTTCGCTCCGGCGGAACGAGGCAGAGCGCCTTTACCGGACCGGTTGAGACGCGAGCCAGTCGCTTGCAGGTGATGGCCTCGGCGACGATGACGCCGCCGCTGTCGGCTTCGCCCCCGATGTACAGCCGCGGATGCGCCGGATTCTCATCCCAGGCCAGATGGTAAGGTCCGTTCAGCGGACCGAGAGTGTCAGGCAGTCTGATGACAGCCTCGAGGTACTGGCCGGACGCGATGCTCGCGCCGATGCCCATCGCCACCACGCACATGAGCATCGTCGATAGCCGCACGGTTGAATGGACAACAATGCCGATCCGCGAACCATTGAGCGCACCGATTGCCAAACGCTGCCTCCTTTACGAGAAACAGGTTCTTGCGCGAAATCGGCGTCGAGGTCACACCTTTGCATGGCAGCCCCAATACCGCCACGCCCTCTCCGTCGCCTCCATTGTAGAGCGGGCGCTTGGAGATGTCAATGACTATTGCGGTCAGCGCGGAAGTCCGCCGTGGTCCCACGACAGAGGTAGAGCGTATATCACCCACGCCCCCTGCATGCGTCAACCATTTTCACGCCTCGCGGCCCCAGGATTCCGCCCCGAACCTCTCGCCGCCGCCAATCCCGGACCCGAGCTTGGCAGCCCACGGCTGCGACCCGAAGCTCCCGGCGCAAGGACGTTCAACGAATAGGTGCGGAATGCCACCTGCCCATTTCACTTCGATTTCGTGTTTTCGTGGCCATCAATCTCGGTTCTGGGGTGTCCTTGCCAATTTGTCCTCCGTACTTTCGTGTGTATACTTGGCCATGCCCAAGTCCGGCTCAAGACCGCTTATTCTTCTTACCAACGACGACGGTATCGAGGCGCAGGGCATCAAGGAGCTCCATACCGGGCTCAGGGGACTCGGGCGCCTGTGGGTCGTGGCGCCGGCTGTAAATCAATCAGCCGCCAGCCACTCATTCACCCTGCGCAAGCCCATCCGCGTCTGGCGGCTGCGGCCGCGCTGGCTCGCGGTGCACGGGACGCCGACCGACTGCGTGCTTGTCTCGCACCACGGAATCCTGAAGCGCGAGATCGACCTCGTGTTCTCGGGAATCAACGACAGTCCCAACCTCGGCGACGACGTGCTCTACTCCGGCACGGTCGCCGCCGCAATCGAGGGCACAATGCTCGGCATGCCCTCGGTCGCCGTTTCGTACATCAAGACCGGCGAGAACCGTGCGGTCGCCATCCGTTTTCTGCGCCGGCTCGTGCCGCTGCTCCTCGACGGGGTCCTGCCGCCCAAGACCCTGCTGAACGTGAACATACCCGAAGGGGACGTCAAAGGAATCAAGGTCACGCGCCTCGGCCGGAGAATCTACCGCGACATGGCGATCCGAGGCAGGCTGCCCGACGGCGGCGTGTCATGGACCATCGACGGTGAGATGGCATTCGAGGGCAAGGAGGGTACGGACTTCGAGGCGGTCTATTCCGGTTACATCTCGGTCACACCGCTCCACCTCGACATGACATATCACTCTGCCATCGAGCGGCTGCAGAAGGCGCTGGAAAGACTGAATAATGAAGGTGGAGGGATGAAGGAGGAGGGATGAAGGAGGAGACGACCGCGGGAAGCAGGGAAGCCCGAGACCTGGGTGAACGAACAAGGGAATTCGCGCTACGGATGATCAGACTCTGCAATCACCTTCCGTCTAACCTGGCCGCCAGGTCCATCGGGCGTCAGTTAATCCGGTCCGGAACTTCAGTTGGCGCGCACTGGCGCGAAGCTCGGCGCAGCCGGTCGAATGCCGAGTTCATCAGCAAAGTGGAATGCGGCATCCAGGAGCTGGACGAAACAACCTACTGGCTCGAACTCCGGCGAGACTCAGGTTCGGTCATCCCCGAGTCAGTCCGTGAGTTGTTGGCAGAAGCCGACGAACTCATGTCCATCCTCGTCACTTGTGCTCGTAAGGTCAAACAACGCTCTTGTTCGTCTGGCTCCGCCTCCTAGCCCTCTCTGCACGTCTGCTCCTCGGCCCTCTGTCATGCTCCCTCCTTCTTCCTTCCTGTTTCATCCTTCCTCCCTCATCCTTTCCCGCTTCATCCCTTACTCTTTGACTTGGATGGTCACGTCCCTATAATTCCGCAGGAATCATCATGACACGAACTGAAGCCTTCGACCTCGTGACCTCTATGGTCACAAACCGCAATCTCCTCAAGCACATGCTTGCCACCGAGGCGTGTCTGCGGGGGCTCGCGCGCAAACTCGGCGAGGACGAGGAAAAGTGGGGACTTGCCGGCCTGCTCCACGATGTGGACTATGACCAGACCAAGGACGATACTTCGAAGCACGGGCATGTCGGCGCCGAGATACTCACCCAGAAAGGCGTGGAGCCGGATATCATCCAGGCGGTGAAGGCGCACGTCTGCGCGGTGCCGATTGAGTCCAGGCTCGACCGGGCGCTCTACGCCGCCGACCCGATAACCGGCCTGATTGTCGCCGCCACGCTCATGCACCCGACGAAGAAGCTCGCGAACGTGGACGCCGAGTTCATCCTCCGCCGGTATAAAGAGAAGAAGTTTGCGGCCGGAGCGAACCGCGAGCAGATTGCCACCTGTTCCGAACTCGGCCTGTCCCTCGAGGAGTTCACCGCTATCTGCGTGGCCTCGATGCAAGGCATCGCCACCGACCTCGGACTGTAGATGCAACCGCCGATGAACGCAGATGAACGCCGTATCGAACTCGGCCGCATCACGAAGGTTTATCGGCGTCCATCGGCGGTTATGATTTCTATCTGATGTTCTTTCAGGATATCATCTGCCGACTGCAGACATACTGGGCCGAGCGCGGCTGCGCGGTCGTGGCGCCGTATAACTCCGAAGTCGGCGCCGGTACGTTCAACCCGGCCACGTTTATCCGAGTGCTCGACTCAAGGCCGTGGAACGTGGTCTACATCGAGCCTTCCAAGCGGCCGCGCGACGGGCGCTACGCCCAGAATCCACTCCGGGTTCAGCAGTTCTGGCAACTGCAAGCGGTGCTCAAGCCAGCTCCTGCCGACATCCAGGACCTGTACCTAAGGAGCCTCGAGGCCATCGGTATCGACCTAAAGAAGAACGACATCCGGTTTACCGAGGACGATTGGGAGTCGCCGACCCTCGGTGCGTGGGGACTCGGCTGGCAGGTCGAGCTCAACGGCATTGAAATCAGCCAGTTCACCTACTTCCAGCAGTGCGGCTCGATTGACTTGAAGGTCATCCCGGTCGAGCTGACTTACGGGCTTGAACGCATTGCCATGTTCGTCCAGAACGTGGACTCCATCTTCGAGGTGAGATGGAACGAGCACCTGACCTGGGGCGACGTCTACCGCCAGAACGAGGAGGAGTTCTCCAAGTTCAACTTCGAGGAGGCGGACGTCCCGCTCTACCGCGAGATGTTCGACAAGTTCGAGTCTGAGGCCCAGCGCCTGCTCAAACTCGGGCTGGTCTATCCGGGCTATGACCACGTCATCAAGTGCTCGCATTTCTTCAACCTGCTCGAGGCCCGTGGCGCCATCAGCGTGTCCGAGCGCCAGAACTACATCGCCCGTGTCCGCCGTCTTGCCCGCCTGACCGCAACCACCTACCTGGCGAAGGTAGAACCCGACCAGAAGTCATCGTCCTGAACCAGCCCCTCCGCTAGTCGTCGTTTCGCGCCGGCCTTCGTCCTGGAGTGCTTCGCACGGCAGGGGAGCGCGTCGATTGACGGTCAACTGACACAACTTGACACTTGGGCAGCCGAAGTTATAACTAGCTTAAGCGCGGGTGGGTGGCGCCCCGTGCTCTTCGTTGTGCGCCACGAGAACGGGAAGTCTCAACGCCGAGGAGGCTCAATGAAGACCATGACCATGTTGGTGGCGCTCGTGTGCGCCTTCACTTTCGCCGCCGGCAACGCGGTGGTTGCGCCGGCGCAAGCACCCAGTCTGCAATCTGCAATCTCCGTTCCCCAATCGCCAGCCGCTAATCACACTGAGGCAGTCACGATCCCCCGGTTGCTGTCCTACCAGGGCAGGCTGACTGACACGTTGGGCGTGCCGGTGGCAGATACGCTCTACCTTCGGCGAGTCAAACCTGGCGATAAACATGGAAGACGCGGATGGTGTACTGCTCGCCGCGGTGCAGGCGCTGTATGAAGACAACCGGGCACTTCGCGCCGAAGTCGAGGCGCTGAAGGCGGAACGCAGGTTGAAATAGCCGAACGTGGATTCCCGCCGCAGGCCAGGAACACCGGGAATTGACCCGGACGTCGGCTGAGGCTAGGATGCACGAGCGGCAGTCGTGTCTGCGGCTGCCGCTGCCTACGTGAACGAGCAAACCGTACCCGCACCAAGCCTGACGCGACGCGCCATCGCGCGCGGCGTGCGGCTATTCGTGCTCATCGCGGTCGTCGCCGCGGTCGCGGTTCTGGCGTTCACCGCCAGCCGCGAGACCCTCGCCGGACTCGCCCGCGTCAGGTGGTACTGGCTGGCCGCGACCTGCGGACTCTGGCTGCTGGCCGCCATTTTCGACGGCCTGCGCCTGTCCGTTCTCTCGCGTGCGACCGAACACCGACTGTCGCTGCGGGCGTCGATCGAGGTCATCTTCGTCGGCTACTTCATGGCCGCCGTCACGCCGTTCCAGGTCGGCGGCCTGCCGCTCCAGCTCTATATCATGAACCGCCGCGGCATCTCGCCTGGCCGCGCCTCTTCCCTGCTGCTGATGCGCGGCGTGCTGTTCTACGGCCTGCTCTTTGCGGCGGCCCCCGTCGTCGCCGTCCGGCTCAACGCCTCGACTGCAATCGTCAAGGTTCTGGCCGGCTACATCGGACTGATCGTCGCGGCCGGCGCGGCCCTCGTCTTGGCAAGCGTGGCTTTCCCGGCGCGGGTCCGCCGGTGGCACCAGCAGTTGTCGCAAGCGCCAAAGCCGGGACTGATACGACGCGGAGTGCTCTGGGCGCTTGATGAGTTTGATGGTTTCGTGGATGGTCTTGATGTTTTCCGCCGGGTTCGGAACCTCGGCTGGCTCGTTCTCGGCATAGCGGTTACCGTCGTTTGCGGCGTCGCCCTGTTTGCGATGAGCGCCACCCTGTTGGCCGGGCTCGGGGTGGAGACCGATGCCCCGCGGGTGATGGCGCTGAATCTCTTGCTCACGGCGGTACTCCTGTTCGTGCCCACTCCGGGGGCGAGTGGTGTCGCCGAGGCCGGCGGCGCCGGGCTGTACGCCGCGGTCTGCCCCAAGCCCATGCTGGGGGTCTACGTCGTGCTCTGGCGGCTCTTCAGCTTCTACCTCGGCGCGCTGGTCGGCGGCATCGCAACCCTGCGCCACATCTCCAGGCGCTAGTCGGGCGCCGGCGGAGCTGCACAACTTCCGCCTTCCGGCCTGGCGGCTGAAATCCCGCCTCGTCCGGTTTCGATACCTAGTGTTCCGGGCGGGTACCTGACCGAAAAGCGATGCCCGCCGGAAACCGGCGGGCATCAGGGTTCAACAATCACCGCTGAGAAATGCTCGTCTTTCCCGGCAATCCTCAAGGACCCTGTCCTCGGGTTGCCATGCGCCTGAGCCTAGGTCTTCAGGCCGCCAGCGGTCTCAATTGGCGTCGGGAGCGGGGAAACAAGGGGGTTATTTTGGTGGGTTGGGAAGGAGGGATACCCGCTCCCGACAATCTCACGTCTCACCCATGTCATTCATCTGCCGGGCTTAGCCCATCTATTCACCATTGGATGAGACTCAATCTCCAGATTGTGAAAGAACAATCTTGCCGTCTTTGACCGACACCAAGACCTTCGCAGGTCTGGTCCTGAGAATCAATTCCGCAATCGGATTCTCGAGCAGACGCTGGATGACTCGCCTGAGCGGCCGCGCGCCGTAATCTGGATCGTAGCCTTCCTGTGCGAGTACATCCTCAACACTCGGTTTAAGTATAAGACCCACGCCCTGCTCTGTCAACATATCCTTAACGCGGGCCAACTGGATGTCGACAATCTTCCTGATGTCCTCCCGCGACAGCGGATTGAAGACCACGATATCATCGATGCGGTTGAGGAACTCGGGCCGGAAGCTGCGGCGGAGCAAGGTCATCAGCTCATCACGGTCGATCCGCCCCTGCCGCGCAAGCTCGGTGCCGAGGTTCGACGTCATGATGATGATGGTGTTCTTGAAGTCCACGGTATGTCCGTGGCCGTCCGTGAGCCGGCCATCGTCGAGAATCTGCAGCAGCACGTTGAAGACATCCGCATGCGCCTTCTCGATTTCGTCGAGCAGCACCACCCGGTAGGGCCGCCTGCGCACCGCCTCGGTCAATTGCCCGCCCTCTTCGAAACCGACGTATCCGGGCGGTGCGCCGATTAGCCGCGACACGGTGTGGCGCTCACCGTACTCGGACATGTCGATACGGACTATCGCCTCCTCGGTGTCGAACAGTACTTTGGCCAGAGTCCGTGCCAACTCGGTCTTGCCCACGCCGGTCGGCCCCAGGAAGATGAAACTGCCGATGGGCCGCTTTCGGTCGCCGATTCCGGCCCGGGCGCGGCGGATGGCGTTCGCTACCGCGCTCACCGCCTCGTCCTGGCCCACGACCCGCTTGTGGATCTCATCTTCGAGCCGAAGCAGCTTCTCCCGTTCTGACTCCAGAAGATTCTCAAGCGGAATTCCGGTCCACTTGGCCACGACCTCGGCGATATCCTCTTCGGTCACCTGTTCGCGCAGCAGCCGATTGCCCTTCTCCTTTGCTGCAAGCTTCGCCAGCTTCTTCTTCATCTCGGCCAGACTGCCGTATTCGAGCTCGGCCGCCTTGTTCAGGTCGTACTTCCGCTTGGCCGCGTCCACCTCGGCCGCGACCTTCTCAATCTCCTCCTGCAGCTTCTGCCTCGCCTCGACTTCCTTCCGCTCGGTCTCCCACTGCGCCGAAAGGCGCTTCTGGTTTTCTTTGAGGTCGGCAATCTCCTTCTCGATCTCCTTCAGCCGTTTCTGCGACACTTCGTCCTTGTCGCGCTTGAGCGAGAGCTTCTCCATCTCAAGCTGCATGAGCTTCCGGTCAACATCATCCAGCTCGACCGGTTTGGAGGTAATCTCCATCTTCAGCTTGGCCGCCGCCTCATCCACGAGGTCGATCGACTTGTCCGGCTGAAACCGGTCCGCGATGTAGCGATTGGACAACGTCGCCGCCGCGACCAGTGCCGCATCGGTTATCTGGACGCCGTGGTGGACCTCGTAGCGCTCCTTGAGGCCACGCAGAATCGAAATGGTCTCCTCGACCGTGGGCTGGTCCACGTAGACCGGCTGGAACCTGCGTTCGAGCGCCTTGTCCTTTTCGATGTACTGGCGGTACTCGTCGAGCGTAGTCGCGCCGATGCAGCGCAGCTCGCCTCTTGCGAGCATCGGCTTCAGAATGTTGCCCGCATCCACCGCGCCCTCGGCCTTGCCCGCCCCAACCACGGTGTGGAGTTCGTCGATGAACAGGATGATGCGGCCCTCGGACGAGGCAACTTCCTTGAGCACTGCCTTCAGGCGGTTCTCGAACTCGCCGCGGTACTTGGTTCCGGCGATCAGCGCGCCCATATCGAGCGCGACGAGCTTGCGGTCCTTGAGCGACTCGGGCACGTCGCCCCGGATTATGCGCTGGGCCAGGCCCTCGACGATTGCGGTCTTGCCCACACCTGCCTCGCCGATCATCACCGGGTTGTTCTTGGTTCGGCGCGAAAGCACGGTCATGACCCGCCGGATTTCGTCGTCGCGGCCGATGACCGGGTCGAGCTTGCCGTCGCGGGCGAGCTGAGTCACGTCGCGGCCGAACTTCTCCAGCGGCTGGTAGCGTTCCTCGGCCGCCTGGTCGGTAACGCGCTGGGAACCGCGAATCTCCTTCAAAGCAGCGAGAACCTTCGCCGGGTCGACGCCGAACGCCTTGAAGATGCGTGCGCAGTCTCCTTCTCCCAGCGCGAGAATCGCCAGGAACAGGTGCTCGGTAGAAACGTATTCGTCCTTGAACCGCTTCGCCTGGTTCTCGGCATCGGCCAGCACCTGCCGGGCGCGGGCCGAAGTGTAGAGCTGGCCCTCGCCGCCGGTGACGCGCGGCCGGTCCGCCAGCGCGGCCTGGATCTGCTGGTGAATTACGGCCGGGTCGGCGCCAACCTTCTTGAGCAGTTCCGGCACCAACCCTTCCGACTGCTCGAGCAACGCCAGCAGGATGTGCTCGGCGTCAATCTCGTTGTGCTGAAAACGGGTGGCAATGCCCTGAGAGGAAGCTATCGCTTCCTGCGCCTTCTCAGTGAACCTATCAATATTCATATTACGTTAGACGATACGGCTGCCGGCTCGATTCGGCCCTGCGTTCGGCCGGCTGACGGGCAGTTCAGGGTACGTAAGCCTGCCCGCGCGCACCCTGAGAAACGGCGTGAGCCGGTGAAGACGGGCCGTCCTCCGGCTGGAAATCTCCATTACCTGCCACCCGCGCTTTGTGAGCGCGTCGGCAATCAGCGAACGGTGGCAGCGCCAGGGATTGCCCTCAGCACACATGATGGCAGTGACCCGCCTCCGCGCCAGGTCTTCGAGTTGCCCCAGGCCCTGCGCGAACTCCTCGGTCTGCATGTAGTCGGCAAAACCCCGGAACGAAATGTTGCGCCAGCCGAGGTTCACCGAGTCCCTGGCCGCGTGGCGCAGCCCGCCCACGGCTTTAAGGTGTCGATAGCCGATTCCCGCGTCCGCCAGCGATTTCCTGAGTTCGTCCTGGTTGAACTGAGGATTGTGGCGCGAGCGCGGAATCGTCCTGACGTCGGCGACCTGCCTGACTCCATGGGCCTGAAGCAGCGCCAGGAAATCACCGATTGGCCGGGTGGAATGGCCGATGGTGTAGACGACAGGCTTCCGGCGCTCGGGCCCTTTCATCGCTACCTTAGACGCGGAATCGCCCCCGCCGATGACAGCCACTCGACGCCTGCGCGGCCTGAGGCCGGGCATCAACCAGTCGCTCTGTAACGTCGTCTTCACTGATTCCGCGCGGCTGGGCGGTGGGCTCTGGCGGCTGCATACTCCACGCCGGCGGCCGCAGGTCGTACGGCAGGTCATTCCGGGCAGGTAGACGAAAACACCCGCTCACGCAGGCAGCCTCCCTCTACGCCCGAACCGGGGCCGGCAAGCCCCTGGCGCCGGTACTTCGTCGGAGATTGACAGCAACGTGTTTCCGGTATAAACCCTAACCTGGCTAAAGAGCCCGCCCGGTCCGCGCCTGGTTCGGGCCCGGACAAACCAGGGCTTGGATGTTCATGGTCATACCGATACGTCAGGAGGCTTGAGTGAATCAGCAAGTACTGCTTGGACTTTCGCTTGTCCTCGCGACGGCCGCGCCGGTTCAGTCGCGGGAATATCGCGGCGGTCTCATCTACGAGGACCTGAGCAAGACAGCGCCGGCGAACGAGGTGAAAACGGTTCCGCCCCGGCTCGGGTGCGCGAGCTTCCACGAACTGACCCAGGTGGACCTTTCCGCCGAGGTGCCGCCGGTCGGCGACCAGGGCGGGCAGGGTTCGTGCGTCTCGTGGTCGATGGGCTACTACCACCGCACCCAGCTCGAATATCGCGAGCGCCACTGGGACCTGACCGACGCTCGTCACCAGCTCAGTCCTGCTTTCATCTACAACCAGGTCAACGGCGGCGCCGACCAGGGCTCGTATTTCGAGCACAGTGCCCGGCTCGTCTGCGAAGAGGGCTGCGCCAGTATGGCCGACATGCCCTACAACCAGTACGACTATCTGAGCTGGCCTTCGGAATCAGCTTACTCGCACGCCATCCCGTTCCGCGCCAAGACCTGGAGCTGGATGAACGTCCGCGACACGGCCGAACTCGGGAACGTCAAACAGCTCCTGGCCAACGGCAGCACGGTCGTGCTCGGCATCAACTGCTACCAGAACTTCATGAATATCGAGCAGTTCGACAACATCTACTGTGTAGCCGACCGCTACGGCCCGAACACCTTCGGGCACGGCGTCTGTGCCGTGGGCTACGACGACTCGCTTCCGACCCACGACGGCAAAGGCGCCTTGAAGCTCGTCAACTCCTTCGGAGCCGGGTGGGGCGCCGGCGGCTACTGGTGGATGTCCTACCAGGCGGTTATGGATGCGGGCCTGAGCCAGCGCTATGCCGTCTTCCTGACCGATACCACGAGCTACCAGCCGCAGCTACTCGCGCGGGTGCGGGTCGAACACCCGACCCGGGACCGGGTGGCTCTCCAGTTTCTGGCCGGCCCGGCCGGTTCCCCGCTCTGGCAGGCAAGCTTCCGCTCAATGCACATGACGCTCGTCGACCAGCCATTCCCTGACAACAATCTGGTGTTCGACCTGACCGCCGCCGCGCCCTACATCACGGGCGGCCAGACCGACTCGGTCTATCTTGTCATCCGTGACGCATCCGGCGACGGTGAAACCGGAGCGGTCCGCTACTTCTCAGCCCAGTACCTGCCCTGGGGCAATCTCTATCCTTCCGCTGACACGCCGGTGGCGATTCCTGACGACGGCACGTGGGTGTACGCCGGCGCGCGCATCCGGCGTGAGGACCTCGATGCCGGCCCGGTGCGCGTGATTGCCCCTGCGGGCGTGCTCACTGCGGATAGCACCTACACGCCGAGGGTAATGGTGCGCAACTTCGGCTTGAGCACGATATCCTTCCCGGTACTGCTCGCCATCGGCGTGGACTACCAGGACAGCGCGAGCGTATCGAATCTCGCCCCCGGCGATTCCGCGGCCGTCCAATTCCTCCCCTGGACCGCGCCCGGACAGGGAACCGTCCACGTAGCGTGCGCCACGGCGCTCGACGGAGACGAATTCCAGGATAACGACCACATTGCGGATTCCGCCCGTGTCTACTACCGCGACATCGCCCTCGTCGGTTTCACGAGCCCTCCGGACACTGTCGATTCCGGCCAGGCAGTATGGCCGCGGGCCCGCGTCCGCAACAACGGCACGCAGGACGAAACCTTCCTCATGTACTTCAAAATACCGGATGAAGGGTACAGTCATTGGAGCATGGCGCGGTCGCTTGAGCCCAATCGAGAAACCGTGCTCACTTTCACGCCGTGGACTCCGAAATGGCCGGGCGACCACTACTATAATGGTTCGCTCGTTGCAGGCGACATGGACCCATCGAACGATGCCCTCGATGGCAGCGTCTTCGTTCGCCTCGGCGCGGGCGTTCTGGAAACGATGGACGATGAGCGCGGAGTGATGAACCGCCCGCCGACCATCGTCCGCGGCGTATTCGTTCTTTCCCCTTCGCCGCGTCCCCGCGTCTCCGCGTCGCCGTGTCTTCTGGATGCTTGCGGCCGCAAGGTCCTGGACCTCCGGCCCGGCCCGAACGACGTCCGGGCTCTCGCGCCCGGCGTGTTCTTTGTGCATGAAGAGCCGTCAGCCGTTACCAAGGTGGTCATCGCGCACTAACTGCAACCGCCCTATCCGGTCAACCTCCGGCCGGGGCGCATAGTGCCCGGCCGGAGCTTGACTTTGAGGGACGAATTGTACAAGCATGGAGCGGCACCGAGTTGGCGCCGGGGTCCGTTTGTCTTGTCCCCGCCGGTCAGCGGTACGGACTTAAGTCGATTTCGCCCTCCGAATCCCGCTGCGCGAAACGGCAGATGAACGAATCCCGCGTATGGGGCATAAGACCCGTATTATCGGCAGTTTGTGACCTGGCGTGGGATGGATGATTCAAGGGTGGGGGTCCACCGGGGTATGCCTCCCCCCGTAGCGGTCCTTGCTCATCCGTCCGCAACAACCTCCGCTGCAGCCTGAGGCGCGGCGCCCGCTCCCGGCCTCATTGCTGACTCCTGAACAACCTCTGCTCCAGCCTCGGCTCATCCGACTGCAAGAGCACCCGCACCTGTTTCCGGTCCTCCGTCCTGAGCAATCCCCTATCATCCTCTCGCGCAAGCCCCCGCTCCTTCGTCCGCAGGAGCCCGCACACCTGCCTCCGCAGCACGCTACGTACCCTCGTCCGCAATTTCCCAAGGCACAACGCCCGCTCCCGCCTCCGTTCCTTTTCTCGCACCCGCCGCCGCAGTGGCATCGTACTTGACGAACCGGAGCACCACGTCCGCCCGCGCCGTCCGCGCCCGCCAGACTCAAAGCGCTAGCCCGAGCCCAAGGGTAAGATATCTGAAGTCGGACGCGGAAAGCAGTACCGGCTCCCGCTGGACAACTAACCCTCGTATTGTCCCGCGAAATGGCGCGGGTGCGGGAGTAAAGGTTATAGGTAAACTCAGGGAACCCGCACCCGCTTTGTGTCTGAACGTTCCTGACCGGGAGGTGCAGGAACGCTGTATTATCGGCCCGGGGCTCCGCCTGTCAAGCGGCCCCGCCGCCTCTCCTCCCCTCCTGCCGGCGACGCCCGGCCCTGAATCGGATATTGAACCACAGAGCTCACAGAGACTCCGAAGGTACAGACCAGACCTTGGCTTCACCTGCTCCATGTTC
>Ga0209609_10001204_pt1 | contig 15134 bp, 12 predicted proteins | sample LakKivw325mmetaG_FD_184136 | JGI IMG/M metagenome (GOLD analysis project Ga0209609, IMG submission 184136) | Anoxic lake water microbial communities from Lake Kivu, Rwanda to study Microbial Dark Matter (Phase II) - Lake Kivu water 325m metaG... | ecosystem: Environmental > Aquatic > Freshwater... | reverse complement strand
GGTTGAGTTCGTGGGAGAGTGTATTGGAGAGTGTATAGGAGTGTAAAGGTTGTGTCGCCCGTCCCGGGCTTGTTTCAAAGCCTCTGAGGTTAGCAAAAAGACCGGCTAAAGCCAGCGAAACGGCCGGCTGAAGCCAGCGTTACGATCGATGATCTTTCCTGTTTGGAGGAGGAAAATCTCAAGGAGGACGAAAAATCTTCAGGAGGAGGAAAATCCCTCAGGAGGTGGAAAATCCCTCAGGATAAGGAAAATCCCTCAGGAGGTGGAAAATCCCTCAGGAGTGGTAACTATCTGGCGAGGGTAATTTTCCTGGAACTGACTGCCTTGCCACCCAGACGCAACGAAACGAGATATATCCCGCTGGCGCAAGGGATTCCCTGCTCATCGTTTCCGTCCCAAACCAGAGTCTGCACACCGAGCTGAGGAGCATCGAGCGGCAGGAAACGAACCCTTTGCCCCTTGATGTTATGGATGGCGATTCCGGCACCGGAAGACCGGGAGGGATCGTAAACATCGACGACCAGGGTGGTGGAACTCCGGAAGGGATTGGGATAATTAGATTTCATCACCGCAGGCGGCGACTGAGGGACGATCGGATCATCAAGACCAGAGGCGGATTCCAGATCGAGCGCCAGATACATGATGTTGCCCCAGTCCACCCCAGTCATGGGAGGGAGCATGGCGCCCCAGATGTTGTCGTCCAAAAACATCAGATACAAGCGTTTGTCTATTCCGCCTCCGGCAGTAGCAACCTCGGTGAAGCGGTCGGAGGGGTAAAACCACATGGGTGTCATACCATCAAACTCAGGCGTTTCGACTGCACTCATGACAATGGGTTCCCGCCAGGAAACGCCGCGGTCATAACTCACGGCCAGGTAAAGCTCCGGGGCGTCAGCATAGGCGGCGTATTGCGGATAATCGTTGGGATAAAGGTTGTAGCAGCGGGCTTTGTAACTATCCTGCCAGAGGCAGGCCATCATGCCGCCGGCATCGTCTTCCGTAAGCCGGACATAGTTGTAGTAGAAGAACATTGCATCGTCATGCAGGGTATTGTCCCAGTGGCAGAAGGGAAAATGGAAGGTGAATCTCGGTTGGAGCTGGGTCGGGAGCCAATAATCCGCCTGGTGGTCGCCATCGGCATCCCAGGGCATCCACCACATGTCGTCGGAACTGGTTCCGGCGATGGGAAAGATCTCTCTGATCCCGATAGTGGCTGAAATCGGATCAAAAACCGCCTCCTTGATGGTGGAGGTATGGCGGTTTATCAAGTCTGGATAACCGATGCGCAGGGTCCAGATGCCTGGGATGTGCAGCCTGCCCTCGGCATCCAGCACCAGGTTGAAATGGGAGGAATCGCAGAGGTAATAGTACATCTCCTCATCCGGGATCGGGATCTCGGGTTCCGGAGGCGCTCCATAATAGAAAGCATACCGCATCAGGAACGGATTCCAGGGATTGTAGGAGGGCACATGGCTGGAAAAACAGTGGTGCTGCCAGGTTCCCTGGCCATAGTTGTCGCAGACGAAGACATCCAGATCGGGCTCGATGACCATCTCTTCAAGGTTCTCATCCCAGGTGGTGTGATAGCCTGCATAATAGATATTGCCATCGTTTCCCACTGCGAAACTGCCATACATCCGGCGGCAGATCGGAGTGGTGTTGTTGTGCCAGTCATCCAGGACGGGGATGGTGGTGTAGGACCAGGCCAGGGGCTGCAGGTTGGTGAGCAGGGCGTCGTTGTAATCGGCATAGGCGATCAGCACATTTTCAGAAGGGCGGTTCACATTCGTGTAATTCCTGCCCAGAATATAGACGCGGCGCATACCGGAAACGGGGGAGGGACCCACCTTGATGCTGGGCCAGATAAATTCATCATTCTCGTGGCCAGGAGGCACCAAAGGTGGGTCAAATACCTGCTGCAGAGGGGAATAGATGCCGGGATTGGTGGCGGGATAATTCTCATAGAAGGTGGACACCTCATAGGCGGTGTCTGCGTCAAAGCTATCGTGCCAGGCATAGAAAGGCTTGCCCAGGGTGCGGTCCATCGCCACCGCGGGGTAGCCCATGGTTCGGAAAACGTCCAGCCAGGGATCGACCACTGGCTGAAGCACTCCGGCGGCATCGAGATAGGAGAAATAGACCTTGCGCTGACTGGCGCTGGTCCTGCGGGCATGATAGGTCATCACCATACCCCCGCCGAATTGGGGTGGGATCTCCTGCAACGGCAGATCGTGGTAGCTGCCGATCATGTAGTCATACCAGGTTTGCATGATCTGCACGGGCGGGATGGAGACGCTATAGTCCGGAACCTGCGCGCACAAGGAGATGGCGGCGGCAAGCAGCACGGCAAGCAGGGCTGTAAGGTGCTTCATAATTTCCTCCCCTCGGGGGATTGATTGATATCACTATATCCAGCTTGGGATCAGGTGAATATTTGTCAAGCAAAAGTGAGTACGAAGGAATATGCCGGCATTGTCTTGCTCCACTTCTCCAGGGCAGGACCTGCCGTGGAGAAGTGGATCAAGACAATGCCGGAGGGGCATTCCCTGCCCAAAGCATCGGTGCCGTCCCAAGCGAGATCGAGCCTGCCCTTGGCATGGAAGCCGTCCTCCAGGATGCGCACCACTTCGCCTCGGAGGTTGTGGATGACGATGCGGATGATGCCATCCTCAGCGTGGGACAGTTTGATATTGAGGTTTGCCTGGCAAGGATTGGGAAACAGGCTGACAAATGGCAGACCGGTCAGAGGTGGAGTTGTTCCGCCTTCGGAGGATTCCAGGATCACGGATACCGGCCCGCAGTAGAAGACGCCGCCATCACTTTGAAGGGCCATCAACCATTAATTCAGGATGGTCGGGGCGGATACCTCCCGGTCGGTGTGGCTGTAACACTGGAGGGTGGAGGTATTGGTGGCCGGGATCAGCACATTCAGGTCCAGAGCTTCAGCCAGGGAGGGGGTTTCGGATCGGAGCAGTCGGAAGCCGACCAGATTGCTCTCGGATTGGGTGACCCAGGTCAGCATCACATAGTTCTGGCAACTGACCACAACGCTGAAAGAGGAAAGGGAAACAGGCAGGGTCTCATCACTCAAATCCACGGTCCAGTCCGAGAAAGCCTCCGCGCTCACGCTGATGGAACGGGGATCGGAACCCGATACATCAACAGGATTTCCATACTGCTGCCAGCCGGAGCCAGCGTTACGGTAAACCTGGGCGAGGTTGGTGGAGGAAAAACCCAGGCCATTGTCGGCAGAGCTGTCCCAGGTGAAGGTGAGCCCGACCGCAGTGTCAAAAGAGCCAGCAAGGCTCCAGCTTCGCTGGATGGAATTGCCACCGGGCAGAGTCTGGGCATCCGGTGAGTGCTTCACTCCAAACCCGCTGATCTGGGTTCCGGGTGCGATGATGATGCCCAGGGTCAGGGCGGGAAGATTGCTCAGGTCGTAAGCCAGATTCAGGGTCAGGCTGCTGTTCACGTTTCCGGACAGGGTTCCGTTAGTTCTGATTATCCTGCTGTTGACCGTCAGGGAACTGTTGGCCAGGGCCAGGGTTCCCGCGGAAAGGTTCAGGTCGGTGGTGGTCATCGCCCCCAGCAGGGTGCAGGTGCTGGAGCGGTTCATGGTGAAGCTGCGCAGAGTGATCGCATTCAGGCTCTGATCCAGAGCAGAACCAGCCAGGGTCAGATAGGAAGAGGTGGTGCCCACCAAGCCTCCGCCGTTGTAATATATAGTTCCGTTCAGGATCAGGCTGTTGGGGCCGATGTTCAGGTTTCCGCTGTTCAGTACCAAATCTGAGATCGTGCTGATCCTGTCCCCGGTCTCGATCACGACCTTGGCTCCGCTGCCATTCACCAACCAATGGTAGGAGGCGGTCAGGTTATGGCCATTTTGGACATAGAAGACCTGATTGTCACCGGTAAAACTGGACGGATGTGAACCAGTTCCATCCCGGTTTGTCCACCAGGTATCCAAAGAATTGACTTAGTGATCAGGAGAAGAAAAGTAATCAATAGCGGCCAGAGGTATCCTGAGGGCGCAGATCAGGGCGGCCAATACAAGTGCGTGGCGTATGGTAACCTCCAGTGACGTTATTCCATATATAAATGGACTGAATAGTGTTTCATGGTTTTCTGTCAAGTCTTTTTTCGCTTGATGATGAAAATTATGAGTGGTAAGTGGTTAATGGTGAGTGCTGCGCAGGGGGTGGATGTGGCATACGATTCTAATCGTGTTGTAACAGCAGGATGCCGATCCGGCGGCACAGAGGCACCGGTGCCATCGGCTGTAATGCCGGACAAAGATAGTGAAGCCAAGACAGGCGGGGATCGGCATCCCCGCCTGCAACAGGCTTGGCAAGTTATCCTACAAAAGCAGCATTTGTTTTACAAGTGCTGCAGTTATCTTACATCGATTCTATGATTCGATCACTTCCACATTGGCACGCGGAATGCTGAAGCGGGTGCCATCCTCGAATTCAGCTTCCAGAATGCGCACCAGGGTCTCGGATTCCACTTTGGTGAGCTCTTCCGGCAGGCGGGTCACCCGGGCGATCCTGCCGAAATTGGGTTCCCGGATGATCCGGATCATGGTTCCTGGCTCGAGCACCGGCAGGGAGGCTTCCTTCACCACCAGTTCGGTTTCGTCGAATTCCTGGGGGATGATGATCTCGGGGCGGATCACTCCTGCCCGGATCTGGGTTCGGCCATGCACGGAGGATTTGCGTCCGTTGAATTGGCGCAGCAGCTCAAAGGTCTTCTTCGCCATGGTGATCTTGCCGAAACCTTCGGTGACCACGATGGTGAGCCCGATCTTCTCATGTCCGGTGATGGCGACCCCGATGTCATAGCCCAACAGCTTTTTGATATCCTGGTCATCGATCCCGCCGGTGATGATGGCCTTGACGCCGTGCTGGCGGGCTGCCTCGATGGCGGCATGGGAGACGAAGGAACCGCCCACGATCACCTTGTCCCGGCAGGATTCGTCGATCTTGTGAGGATCGAGTTCGGCTTCCGGGCTGGTGGCCAGCAGCTTAAGCTCGCCCACGGTCTCGTCACCGATGCCAAAGATGCCCTGAATATAGGCGCTCTTGTTTTCGATCACCACACCCTCGTCCTCGATCACATTTGTAACGATGCCATCGATGAAGGCCTTCACCTGCACCGGGATGCGGGGTTCACGCAACAGCACCTGTCCGGTTACGGCGGAGATGTTTTCCACCTCGCCTTCCAGGGGGGAGCGGACTTCGTTTTTGAAGATGCCGAGTCCGAAGAGCCCCTTGTTTTCGGCCAGGATGGTGTGTTTGGTGATCTGCTGGCCCGGTTTGATCTTGATGTAATTGACCAGTTGGCCAGGAGTTACGCCCAGTTTGTTGGCCAGGTTGAAGGGCACCACTTTGCCGGGAAGCAGGGTTTCCGCCACCACATCCTCGGCTTTCACCTTGTCGCCCTTTTTCACCAAAACCTTTCCTTTGAGGGGCAGGATGCGTTCTTTTTTCAGTATGATGCTTTTGGTTACGGTCAATCCGGCTGAATATGCTTGTCCCATTGTTTCCTCCTTATGCCAAGATCGAATCGGGATACACTTTGAATTCGCGCATCCACTTCTTCAGCATTTCGATGCGCAGGGCTTTATCCGCAGGCAGGGTAAAGGGTTGCCGTCCGCGGGTGTCCAGCACGATGCCGACCTGTCCGCCATGCAAGTCAATGTTCAGTTCGCGGTTCTTGTCCTTGTCCAGGATCAGTCCGCCGTGGGTTTTCAGATGGGCTTTGGCAACTTCGCCCACGCCGCAGGGGATGAGCCGCACTTCGCCGAAGGGGATATCCTGTTCCCAGGTGCTGCCATCGGGAAGCTGCAGCTTGGCATAGAGGGCAGGTTTGCCCAATTTGCCCTTGCCCACCGGGGCCAGGCAGGAGCCCAGATAGATCATGCAATCCTTGCGGAAGACCTCGGTGGCGGCCTTGGTGCTGATATCGGAAAGCACGCCCAGATGCGGCATCATGAAGATGCTGTCCACCGCCAGGCGAGTGTAGCCCTCGGGCAGGAAGGAATCGATCAGCATCATCACGGTCTGGTGGCGACGCGGGGCATGCGACAGCACTCCACCGCTTCCCACCAGCAGGTTCAGGGTCATCAGGTTCACGATGGTGGCACCGGAAGTGCTTTGGCTGAAGGCTTCGGAGATATCGCGCTGGCGTTGCATGCCCTTAAGGCCGGAGGCGAATTCCTTGTGCTGCTCGAAAGCGAGGCGCAAGGCTTCCTTGGCGATCGCCTGCTCCAGCACCAGCTCCTCGAGCAGAGAAGGGATGGTGGTGGGGCGGATCATCTTGTTCTTGATCATGTTGCGCAGCGTGCTTTCATTGATGTCGAAGGGCACCCAGCGCATGATGTTTTCCAGCCCGGAGGAAGCCAGGACGTTGGAGATGCTGTAGCTCATGCCCAGATTGGCGCTCACGGTTCGGTTGAAGACAAATTCCTCGGTGAACACGGAGAAGATATCCGTGGTGGCGCCGCCGATATCCACGCCCACCACCTCGATGTTCTCATCCTTGGCGATGGCCTGCATGATGTTTCCCACCGCAGCGGGAGTGGGCATGATGGGCACATTCTCGTGGTCGGGCCCCTGGGTCCATTCCATCAGCTTGTTATAGCCGGGAGCCTGCTTCATCACGTGTTCCATGAAGAGGTCGTGAATCTTGTCGCGGGCGGGGCCCAGGTTTTCGGTTTCCAATTTGGGGCGGATGTTGTCCGTGATGATCAGATCCACCTTTTCCTGCAGGGTGTTCTTGATGTCGTCCTGGGCCTGTTTGTTGCCGGCATAGATCACCGGGAGTTTGTAACCGGAACCCAGGCGGGGTTTGGGATCGGCGCCGCTCACCAGCTCCGCCATCTCCACCACGTGTTTCACGGTGCCGCCATCCTCGCCGCCGGCCATCAGGATCATGTCCGGACGGAGCTGGCGGATGCGCTCGATCTTCTCGTGGTTCATGCGTTTGTCGTTGCTGGCGATCAGGTCCATCACGATCGCTCCGGCACCCAGAGCGGTGCGTTCGGCGCTTTCACCGGTCATGGAGGCCACCACACCGGTCACCATCATCTGCAAACCGCCGCCGGCAGAGGAGGTGGAAACATAGGCGTCCACTCCCACATCGCCCCGGCGGGGGATTACAAATTCACCGTCTTCCATGAATTTGATGTTGGGGTTCTGATACTTGAGCCGGGCGAGTTCCTCCAGCTCCTGGGTGGCGTTGATCACACCCTTGGTTACGTCGTTCAGCGGCGCTTCCACCGTGGTGGGGGCTTCGCCGCGGATGGTCTGGCGATATTCGCCATCCATCCATTCGATCAAAATTGCCTTGGTGGTCGTGCTGCCACAGTCAGTGGCGACGATGCGGGTAAGGCGTTTTTCATCGTATTGCATTATTCCTCCGCTTATTCAGCATTTTTATCCTTGATTTTGAAGATCTTTCTCATGAAGGCCCTGAACTGGTTGCGCCGGCGTTTGCGTTTCAGGCGGGCAGCAAGGCGGCGCTCGCGGTTGATCTCCTCGTCCAGCTCATCGATGCGGGTGATCAGTTGTTTCAGATACTCCTCGTTTTCCAGCATCAGGGCGAAATTCTGGTATTTTTGGGAATCGAACAGCACCTCGGCAAAAGGGAGCACGAAATACATCGCCTGGGCGCCGATCCCATGCAGGGGGCGCATGGATTCCAGAAACAGGATGCCGGCGGAGCCCAGATGCCGCTCGGCGATGAAGCGGGCGACACGTTCGATGGTCTGCTGGGCTTCCTCTTCGGTGATGGTTACCTTGATTTCCTGATATTCCTTGTTCATCTACACCGCCCGTGCCGCCGTGAGCACCATAACCTTCATGGCTCCATTGGCTTTCAGCAGGGCGGAGATCTCATTCACCGTGCTGCCAGTAGTGAACACATCATCCACTAGAATGATGTTTTTCCCCTCCACAGCAGCACCCCGGCGCAGGGCAAAAGCCCGGTGCAGATTGCGGATGCGTTCGCCGCGGCTGAGCAGGGTCTGGCTGGGGGTGTTATAACGGCGGTAAACCGGCTCGGAATAGGGCAAAGCCAGTGATTTTGCCAGCTGTCGGGCGATCAGTTCGGATTGGTTGAAGCCCCGTTCCCGGCGGCGCACCCGATGCAGGGGAACGGCGGTCACCAGATCGAAGCCCTGTTCGAGCATGGCGGAGTCGGGGATTTCCAGCAGCGAACGGGCAAAGAACCCTGCCGCAGAGCGGAATCCATCATATTTGAAACTGTGCACCAAAGCCTGGATGGAACCGGTGAAGGCATAGGCGGAACGGGCCAGATCGAAGGCAAATTCGGTTTCCTTGCATTGGGGGCAGTCATCCTCCTGCAACAGGCTGCCGCATTTGACGCAATAGCCCTCGCTGATGGGTAGAACTTCGGCCTGGCACTGCCCGCACAAAAGCTGGCGGGGGCTTTCCATCCGTCCGCCGCAGCCCAGGCAGGCCGCCGGCAGGGCAAGATCAAGCACCTGCGCCAAAATATTCTTCGATCGCTGCAAAGATATATTTGCCGTCATTGCTGGTTACCGTGGGAGTCGCCGCCCGTTCCGGATGCGGCATCATACCCAAAACCCGGCGGGTGGGATTGCAGATCCCGGCGATATTGGCCAGGGAGCCGTTGGGATTGGCTTCCAGGCTGGTTTCGCCCTGGGCAGTGCAATAGCGGAAGATCACCCGGTGGTTATCCTCCAGCTCGTTAAGACCGTTTTCATCGATGAAAAAGTTGCCTTCCTTGTGGGCGATGGGGATGTCCAACACCTTGCCGGAAGGAATGTTATAGGTATAGGGGGTGTCGGAATGCTCCACCCGCAGATATTGGTGTTGGCAGATAAAGGCCAGGCCCTGGTTCATCATCAGGGCGCCGGGCAGCAAGCCGCATTCGGTGAGGATCTGGAAGCCGTTGCAGATGCCCAGCACCAGGCCACCGCGGCGGGCGAAGGCCACCACTTCCTTCACGATGGGTGAAAAACGGGCCAGAGCGCCGCAGCGCAGATAATCGCCATAGGAAAACCCACCGGGCAACACCACCAGGTCCGGATTCATCAGGTCGCTGTCTTTGTGCCAGACCAAACGGCTGTCATGACCCCGGTGCAGGAACACCTCATGGGCGTCATGATCGCAATTGGAGCCGGGAAAGGTGATCACACTTACCCGCAAGGCTCAGTCCACCTCTTCCAGGGTGTAATGGTAATGCTCGGTGTTGGGATTGGCCAGCAATTCGGAGCAGATCTTTTCCACTTCGGCGCTTACCGTGACGGTATCGCTTTCTGCAAAAGTGATCTCGATGTATTTGCTCACCCGGGTCTCAAGCACCTTGTCATAGCCGAGGTGCTGCAGCGAATTGGTGACCGCCTTCCCCTGGGGATCGAGCACGCTGGGTTTTAACTGAACGAATATTCTGGCTAACAGCATCAGGCAACCTATTATTTTTTCTTAATTTTCCATAAACTCGGGGCTGGGTGATTTAGTCAATAGTTTTTTTGCACTGGGGGTGCGGGGGTGGCGGTGGAGAGGATCGCAGGTGTCCCGCCTGCAGTGTGGGATAGGATTGCAGGCATCCTGCCTGCCTGGAAGGACAGCCGACTCCACTAACTGCCAGTGTCCCATACCCTTCCGCCAGTCAAGACGCCTGGCTTCCTCTCTCTCTTGTCTGGCATCGCTCCCATTAGCAATACGGAATCATTACGGAGTCATTACGGAGTTAATCCGTAATGACTCCGTAATGATTCCGTATTGCTAATGGGAGCCATGGTATTTCCAAGAAGATGGGGAAAAGGATCGGAAACAGCCTATGGAGAGTTCCGCAAGAGCGAAACAACTTAGCCCATGGTGGAGTGAAACGGAACCATGGTGCAACAATGTTGATAGGTTTCAAGTCTCTTGCGGGCGACACAAACATTTGTTATATATTGTCTTGGTTTGAGGTTTCGCCCCTCCAGGGCTTGAACATCAACCTGGCCACCTTGCCCCAGGGTTTCGCTACGCTCAACCCTGGGCTATGTTGTGCCGCTCGTCCCGGGCTTTTTCTCAGAGCTCTTGAAGAGGATGTGCAAAAATCCCAGGATGATTGCCACTGGAGTTCCGTAGGAACGAAATTTTAGATAGAAATACATGGATGTGAAAAGATCATTGAGTCCTGTAGGGACGATATAGTGGATGATGAACATATTCATTTTAAGTCAGATAGTTCCTCTGATATATCGTCCCGCGGGGACTTGGTTTAGAAGGTTGGATTTGATATGCTATCTCGTCCCGCAGGGACTCATCCAGAAGGTGAAAACCAAATCCTATCTGAATTACCGTCCCGTCGGGACTCGCCATATGATTTTTTTTCACAATCCCTGAGGCCATTTTTTCAATCCACACCAGCCATCAACACCATCTTACCTCAATTCCACGTTACAAACCTTTCAATTATTCCACTTACAAATCTTACCACTACCAAACCTATCATACTCTCAACTATTCCACTTGCAAACCCTTCCACCACCCCCTTTCTCACCTTTCCATTGACAGCATCGCGGGATCAGGATTATTGGCACAGCGAATCAATACACTTGCATAAATGTTGAAAAATCATGCAAAAGATAACAAAGATCAGATCAGCAGCGGAGGTTTCATGCCAAGAATGGAAGTTTTGACACCACAACAGGAGGCACCATGCGCAAGCTCTTGCTTATAACGCTGGCGCTGCTTGCCGGAAGGGGGTTGTTCGCTGCCACGGTCAGCGGATTCGTGACCCGGGCCGACAGCGGCGAACCGATGCAATATGTGAATGTCCTGATCTCCGGCACCCGTACCGGCACCCAGACCAACAAGAAAGGCTATTATGTAATCAACCTTGCCCAGCCCGGTTCCTACATCCTGGAGCTGAGCCTGGTCTCCTACCGCAAGGTTTCGGTGCCCTTCACGGTTGGCAGCATGGACGAGAATGTGAGCCTGGACGTGCAATTGGAGAAAAGCGCCATCGAGCTGAGCAAGACAGTGATTACCGCCGATGCCGAGGCCAGCCTGGACGGGCCTCTGATACGCACCAGCAGCATCCGCCGCAGCACGGAGGACATCCAGACGGTGGTCTCACCGGTGGAGGCGGATGTTTTTCGCGCTGTGCTCACACTGCCGGGTGTGATGCCGATCTCGGATTTCTCCGCTGGGCTCTATGTGCGGGGCGGTTCCCCAGACCAGAACCTGATCCTGTTGGACGACATAGATGTATATAATCCCAATCACTTCGGCGGGGTGTTCAGCACCTTCAGCACCGACGCGGTGGAGAGCGTTGACCTGATCAAGGGCGGCTATCCCGCCAAGTTTGGCGGCAGGATGTCCTCGGTGCTGGATGTGATGAACCGCCAGGGCAACCGGGTGCATCATCAGGGTGTGGCGCGCCTCAGCCTGATCTCCTCCTCCGCCACTCTGGAGGGTCCCTGGAAGATCGGCTCCCAACGTGGCTCCTATATGGCATCCATCCGGCGCACCTATGTGGAGCTGATGAAACAGTTCTATGACGAACTGCCGGATTATTATTTCTACGACGGGCATGTGAAGCTGAACTGGGACTTCGACGCCCGTAACAAGTTCAACCTGAGCGCCTACTTCGGACGCGACGACCTCAGCTTCGATTTCGGAAGCACCCTGGCACTGGATTGGGGTAACCGCACCTTCACCGCCCAATGGGTGCATCTGTTCAATCCCCGCCTCTTTTCCCAGTTCATCATCGCCGGCAGCGAATTCAGCAGCCAGTTCGACCAGATCACCAAAGAAGGCGAGACCACATTTCAAAGGCTGAATGGCATCCAGGACCTCAGCACCAAGGGGATTCTGAGCTGGAAACCCAGCAACCGGCACCAGATCGACAGCGGTTATGAGATCAAATGGAACGACACCTGGCTGAAGATGGACACCACTTTCCAATATGACCAAAGCTCCCTGCCGGATGTGGATGTGAAGTCTCTTACAACTGCCGCTTTCATCCAGGACGTGTGGGAACTGAATGAGCTCTGGACCTTCCAGCCTGGCTTGCGGGCTGCCTGGTATCGATCCCTGAAGGTCAATCTGGAGCATATTCCCAAGGCGTCATACTTCAACCTGGAACCCCGCCTCTCGCTGCGCCGCAAGCTGGATGTGGGCGAAATCGTCTATGCCAATTTCGGCGTCTATAACCAATACCTTACCCTGATGTCCATGGAGATCAGCACCCCCTTCGACGTCTGGTTCCCCCTGGACGGCAGTTTGGAACCGGGGCGCTCGCTGCACTATATCCTGGGCTACCGGCGCGACCTCAACCAATACTTCAGTTGGGACATCGAATTCTATTACAAGACCTATCGCAACCTGCTGCAATATAACACCGCCACCGACTTTTCCTGGAACAACGAGACCGGCACCCTGGCCGATACCTTCCACGTGGGCAAGGGCTACACCTATGGCTCGGATCTGATGATCCGCAACGACTGGAACGGCCTGCAGGGCTTTCTGGGTTATACGATCAGCCAAACCCGCCGACGCATGGAGGGGGTGAATCTGGATCCCCTCACCGGCGAAAGCCAGTATTTCTATCCCCGCTATGACCGCAGCCATTCCGTCAGCCTGATCCAGACCTTCAATGTCAGCCAAAACACCGGTTTCCAAGTGCTGGGCGCCGACCTTAAGCTGGGCATCAATTTCAGCTACAATTCGGGCCAGCCCACTTCGCTTCCCGAACGCATCTACTTCGACGGAGAGAACTTCCAGATCAGCTACAGCTACCAGGACCGCGAACGCCTGCCCGCCTATATGCGCCTAGACCTCAGCACCAAATATGAATGGATCAGGCGCTGGGGCTCGATCGAACCCTATCTGGAGATCATCAACGTGCTCAACCGCAAAAACGTGAGCTACCGCAACTACCGCCTGGTGGCTGACGATACCGGGAATGTGGAGCTTTCCTCCAGCGATGGCACCCAATTCCCCTTCCTGCCCTTTATCGGCGTGAACGTAAGGTGGTGAACATGAGATACTTCCTGCTTGTCAGCCTGATCCTTTGCTCCCTGCTGCTGGTCTCCTGCGAATGGACCTCCGGTCCCCGCTTCGAGGGTGATGTCTTTACCCTTTCGGGTCTGTTGATCGCCGGGCGGCCGATCGATCGCGACCAGCCAGTCTATCTAACCCGCAGCTCTTCGATCGAGGAGTTCGACTACATGAACATCTTCGTGTTTGATGCCAATATCAGGATCATCGATCTCACCGATTCTCTGGATTTTGATCTGGTGCCGGTTCCGCACGAGTTCAAGGTGAAATACATCGATCCCACTGAAACTATCATCCAGGCTGGCCACCGCTATCGCATCGAGGTGCAGGTGCCGGGAAGCGATTCTTTGATCTGGGCAGAAACGGTTGTAACGCAAACGGTCGGGCTGGAAACCAACCTCTGGGGCACTTACCCCGAAGGGGAGGGCTATTCCCTGGATCCCGATACACAGAACACCATTGTCTATTCGGAGGTGGATGTGGGCTATCCGATCGTGCTCAATACCGGGGGCACGCAAGGTGTGTTCAATTTCCTGGCGGAGATCTACTGCCGCGAGGAATTCAGCACCGAGCTCGAATTCACCAATCCCGTCTTTGGCATCGTCCATCCCGATGAATCGCTGGAGCCCATCTACAATTCCACCGGGGAAAGCATGCGCCGCATCCTGTTCCTGGGGCGGTTCAGCTCTTTGCCCCAGCCGGAGCTGCCGGACAACTATATCCTGGTGCGCAACTACAGCCAGGCGATCGCCTTCTTTGGCCGTTACCGGGTCTCCGCCTATGTCACCGATGACAATTATTACCGCTATACCTATATGCCGGAAGGATATCTGCACGGCGGTGTCCACAATGCCCTGGGCTACTTCGGCTCGGCCAGCGGTGGGGTGATGTATGCCAGGATTGTAAAGTAGGAGGACACCCGGCCTGAAACCGGAATTCGTTCAAAGACTGGAACAAATTTGGAGTGTCAGCGCTGATATTTTCCTTCGGATAGTTCCTTCAAATAGAGCAGAGCCTGCATGGCGTTGAGGTTAGTTTTGCATAGATAACGCTGCGGATCAATGAATTTGGGATAGGATATGGCGGGATGCAGCAGAGTGGAGACGGTGCTGGTGAGAAAGGCTTTTGGGTCGGCTGGATCCAGGAAACGGCCATAGCGGGGGTCGTGAATTGGCAATCGGGCCGGATTGGTCAGCCGGTTCCAGGCACGCCGGAGCAGGGAAAAATCGTGGTAAACGGGCACCGGAAGTTTCTGGTATTTGGCCACATAGCTTTTATAGAGCTGCCGCTGAAAGCGCTGCCGGATCGGGATCCGCCGCCAGTATTCCAGAAAGTCCAGTTCCCACATCGGCAGACGCCATTCGTAGCCCCAGAACTCATAGACCCGCACCGAATTGACGATGAATTTCGCCTGACGTTCACGCCAGTCGAAGAAGTCATATAGGGAGGCCGCTTCCTCAGCAGTATGAACTGCTCTGATCTGAAGCAGCTCCAGAAACCGGTCTCCCATCTCTTTCACAAATTGTTCATCGTAGGTGATCCAGAGATTGAAGTGTTTGAAATAGATGGCGTTCATCACTTCGATGCCGGAGATGACCTCCTTTTTCCCAAAGAGAGGCAGCAGGTTTGCACCTTGAAGGAAACCGCCGGTGTGGCCAGGCACAAAGATGGTGTCCGGTGGCAACTCTTCGTGCTGCTTGAGCAGCCACACCGCCAGCCAATCCTGGATGTGGGGGGAAGAGCAGAGGCCGGTGCCGAAGCGGAAGAACTGCCGGCGCTTATCGGCTTGGAAGGCATCATACCATGCCTTGGGCTCGTATTCCAGCATCCGCCAGGGGTAGCCCAGATAGCGAGCGATCGCCCTTGATGCTTTGCTTTCGCCCTTATGGGGATGGGAATAGGTGAAACAGATTACCTTGTCATAACCCAGCCGCTTCAGCATCACTGCCAGCAACCGGGAGTCGTAACCGCCGCTGAGGGGAATCGCCAGGGTTCTCCCTCTGGCGCCCGCGATCAGGCTGTGCGCCATGCGCACGTGCATGTCATCCATCGCGGCTAAGGGGTCATCGGGTGCCTCGCCCTGGATATGGA
>Ga0209609_10001203_pt1 | contig 15142 bp, 9 predicted proteins | sample LakKivw325mmetaG_FD_184136 | JGI IMG/M metagenome (GOLD analysis project Ga0209609, IMG submission 184136) | Anoxic lake water microbial communities from Lake Kivu, Rwanda to study Microbial Dark Matter (Phase II) - Lake Kivu water 325m metaG... | ecosystem: Environmental > Aquatic > Freshwater... | reverse complement strand
TATCAGGTTTTGCTACATATGTACGTAATAATCCCACTTCTCAACCGGGACGGGCAGGGGATGATTGAGCTCCACGGATTTCTTGGCCAGTTCTGTCAGGTAGGTTGTCCGGTATCCTGCCATTTCATCGCAGGGAGTCCGGGTATTATTACGAATCGCATCAATGAAAGCATCAAACATCTTCTGGTAGCCATGGTCGGCAAGAAGCAAATCCCACGTTTCTTTTTGATTTGCCGCTCCCTGCCGCGAGGCAGCCCTTTTCTCCATGTAACCGCTCAATCCGCCCTGTTTCCCTGCATCGGGTCGCGGGTCGCGCGCCAGAGGAAAAATTTCACGTTCCTGCCCTGGCCGGCCGAAGTATTGGTTTTCCACGAAAAACTCCATCCGGAAAAATGCTCCATCATGGGCAATTTCATACATCTCCTTGGGATAATCAAAAGAACCGTTGGGAGTCATGATTATCGTGGCGGCATTGCCGCTCTGGAAAAGAAGGTGAATCCCGTAACGCATACGGCTTGAGCCCCAGGCATGGACTTCAACGGGACGGTCATTATCGTAAAGCCACCATGCAAGGTCAATCCAGTGACCTGCCTCGCCGATAATCAACCCTCCCCCGGTAAACGGGTCAAGGTGTACCAGTCTGTATGAGCTGCTTTCGTCCTGTACCCGGACAAAAAAATCCGTTGCCTGTTCTTCAATGAATTTACCGCGAGGCACCTCCACGTAACGCCATGGCTGTCGTTCAGGGCTTTCCTTGTGCTTCAACCACTCTCGTTTCAGTGCCACTACTGCCGGCGCTTTGCGACGCATGTAATCCACGCAGAATTTAATATCATTTTTCCGAACAGCCTTGATTATTTGATAACTTTCCCATTCTGTCATAGCCATGGGTTTTTCGCAAAAAATATGCTTGCCGTTCTTACAGGCGCTTTCAATTATCGGGACGCGCGCTTCGTGTGAGGTGGCTATCAGAACAATATCCACTTCAGGGTCCGTGGTCACGTCCGTGAAAGAAGAGGTGATTTTCTCCACCTTGAATTTATCCGCGTACGCTTTCGCGTTCTTCCCGGATAAGTCGCACGCCCATTTTATCCTTTCAATATAAGGGTTTTTCATTGCATTGTGACCATGCTGGTCCTGGGCAAAACTGCCGCAACCCACCTGTCCTGCCACAAATTTCTTCTTCATATCAGTAATCCTCCTCAGCGTACCTCCATTTTAACCGTATTACCGGACGCAGCAGAATTCTCGGCCGCACACATGACCGCCACAGCCATCCTGGATTCCTCAGGTGTAATTACAGAAGGTTTGCGGCCGTTGATGATGCAATCTGTAAAATACAGCAGTTCATCTCTCAGGGCACCTGTTATGCGTCCGTGCGTCTTTGGCCAGTAAACCATGTCAGGGGATTTCAGTCCGTCCCTGTTGTTTATGATAAGGTCACCGTCGGAACCGTTTATGTAAATGGCCCCTTCAGTTCCTATTATCTCCATGCGGCTGTCGAGGTCGTAAGGAGTTCTGTCAGGGAGGTACCAGGCGCTTTCAATCGTCCCCAGGGAACCGCCCTCAAACTTATACATTGCCCACCCGATGTCGGGATATGCGAGGTTTCTTGCCCTGACATAGGCGGCATAGACGGTTTTCACATGTTCCCCCGTAAACCAGAGCATAAGATCGGTGTCATGCACCCCGTCTCCCATGAGCGGCGAAATCTTGGCAAGGACAGATTCGCTGACGCCGGCCGGTATATTGCGGCGTGCATAGATGGAAAGAATCTTCCCTATGCCTCCCTCCGCTATTATCTTTTTTGCCCTGGCATAGCGAGGGTCAAAGCGGCATATGTGTCCGACCATGAAAAATTTATCGGTCTTCTCAAGACTCTTAATGATGGTATCGCATTCCTGCACGTCTTGCGCCATGGGTTTTTCAAGAAAAACATGTTTTCCCGCCCTTATTGCTGCAATTGCCACGGGCAGATGCATGTCCACGTGAGTTACTATATTCACCGCTTCAACTTCCCTGTTTGCGAGAAGTTCGTTATAATCGGTGCAGGTATAACGGACATTATATCTTTTACCTATCTCTTCAAGACGGTCGGTTCTCCTCGTACAGACAGCTGTGACCTCACAATCATTCAGTCCGGCAAGAGTCTCCACATGTTTTTCCCCGAAAAAACCGAGTCCGATAACGCCGTATTTTATTTTTTTCATGATTCTTGATTATAGCAAAAGAATTGGATTTTGCAAGTGCATCTCTATTCGCAGATATATCTTTCGGTACCGGCCGGAATGCGTCGTTGGAGAAGATGGATTGAATTCATCAGGATTTTTTGAGATAGATGATGAGGATGGAGATCGCGGCCGGCGTTATGCCTGATATCCTGCTTGCCTGGCCAAGAGTGAGGGGCCTGACGCCTGATAACTTTTCCCTTATTTCAAGAGAGAGACCCGGTATCCCGGCATAATCAATATTTGAAGGAATTTTTATCCTCTCAAGGTTCTTGAACTCTCTCATGTCGGAAACCATCTTCTCTATGTAAGGCGCATACTTTGCCTCTATTTCAACTTCCCTCGTTACTTCATCGGTATAATCATTTGCCAGATCAAACGCTTTTATCTTTACTCCCGGTTTTGACAGATGCTCAAAGAGAATTATTTTGCCGTTTTCAACGGGAATCTTCCTGCTCTTCAACAGACGGCTCAACTCCTCGATTTTCTCTTTTTTTACTCGTGTCTTTTCCCATTCGTCCCTGCCTACAAGCCCAAGTCTGTAACCGGTTTCCCTCAACCGTATGTCAGTGTTATCCTCCCGCAGCATCAGTCGGTATTCAACTCTTGAGGTGAACATCCTGTAAGGTTCCCTTGTCCCTCTTGTTGTGAGGTCATCTATCAGCACTCCAGCATAACCGGTTGTCCTGTCAAGGATAAGCGGCGGCCCTTTCTTTATTTTCAGGGAAGCATTTATACCTGCAAGAAGTCCCTGTATTGCGGCTTCTTCGTATCCGGTGGTACCGTTTATCTGTCCGGCGAGGAACAGGTTTTCAATTTTCTTCGTTTCCATGCTGGGGTAAATCTGCGTCGGCTCCACAATATCATGCTCTATGCCGTACCCGTAACGCTCTATCCTTGCGTTTTCGAGCCCCTCTATCGTATGTATGAATTCATCCTGGACGTCTGCGGGCAGACTGGTTGATATGCCGTTCGGATAGTAAGTCGTTGTCCCGAGACCCTCCGGTTCAAGGAAGACGTGGTGTCTGTCATGATGGGGGAATTTTACTATCTTGTCTTCTATTGAAGGGCAGTATCTCACACCTGTTCCTGTTATCATCCCAGTGAAGAGCGGAGAGCGGTCAAGGTTATTCCGGATAATACCGTGTGTTTTTTCATTTGTATAGGTTATATAACAGGGCACCTGCCGGATATCAAGTTTTCCGGTTGAAAACGAGAAGGGTACAGGAGGATTGTCTCCATTCTGGGCTCTCAATCTGCCGAAGTCTATCGTTTTTCCATCAAGGCGCGCGCAGGTTCCTGTCTTGAACCTGAGTATCCCAAAACCAAGTTTTTTCAGGTTGTCGGAGAGCATCTTGCTGGATTTCTTATCCTCAATCCTGCCTGCTGGAAAATGCTCCATGCCCATATATATTGTGCCGTTAAGAAATGTCCCGGGAGTGAGAATAACCGCTTTTGCCGATATCTTATCTTCGCCATTGATTTCAATCCCCGTTGCGGTATTATTTTCCACGATGACTTCTGTGACTTCTCCCTCAATTATATGCATGCCGTACTGGCCTGCCACAACGTCCTGCATATAGCGTGCGTATCGCTGCCTGTCAACCTGTGCCCTTGATGACCAGACGGCAGGACCCTTGGAACTGTTCAGTGTCCTGAATTGAATCCCTGCCGCGTCAGTGGCTTTTCCCATCTCCCCGCCGAGTGCGTCAAGTTCCTTTACAAGTTGTCCTTTTCCCACACCCCCCACGGCAGGGTTGCAGGACATATAGCCGATTCTTTTCCTTGCAAAGGTGACGAGAAGAACCGAAAGCCCCATCCTTGCTCCGGCAAGGGATGCCTCCACTCCGGCATGTCCTCCTCCTGCAACAATAATGTCGTATCTCTGTTCCATGTTCTTGAATTATACCTCAACAAAGAGTATTTGTAACAGCCTGGCAAATGCGATAAACTTGAAGAAATGAATCATGCTGGAGGAGACGATGAGAAAAAAACAGGAAATGAAATCTCAAAGCAGTCTGGATAGGCCAGAGGAAGAGGCGAATATCATATTCATGAAGCGGTGGCTGGATGCTCTTTGCAGCGGAAAGGCTGAAGACCGTTTCATTGCAGTTGAGGGCGGGCAGCCCTTCAAGGAAAGCCTGTCGTTCGCCAGCCGCCGGATCCGCCTGGCAGGACAGAATTTTGACAGCGGTCTGGCAATGCTCACAGACGGTTCCGTGGAAATCCGCAGCAGGATTCCCATGACCAGATTCAGGGCAACCGTTGGGCTGGACGACAATCCCATTGCCCGGCGGATGGTCCTGGCTTCGGTGGTCTTTTCAATAGAGACTGCCGGCCGGGAATTATGGCGCAGCATTCCGGTCGGCCCGGCAGACCGTCCGCAGAAGGTTGATTTGAAGCTTGATGGTCCGCGGTCTCTGGTGCTGAAGGCCGTGATGGTCAGCGAGTCTGCCAGGGCACTGAATGGATACTGGGCTCATGCCGATTATGCCGGCGCGACGGTGGAATTGTCAGACGGAAGCGTGCGGACAGTGGCGCGTACTCTTGACGAGCAGAGACTGGAGCAGGCCGTTCAACCGCCGCTCTCTTTCAGTGCGGGCGGGCTTGCCAGCGAGAAGTTTTTCATGGAGTGCAGTCGGGAACTTTCCGTGACCGGGATGGACGGAGGGGGTCGTGTATGCGTTGTGAGCTTCAAGCATCCTTCAAGCGGCTTGACCTGCCGCGTTGAAGCCCGGCAATTTGAAGATTTCCCTGCCGTTGAATGGACAGCATATTTCATCAACGATTCGGAAAAAAAATCGCCGCTGCTGGAGGATGTGCGTGCGCTTGATATCCTGTGGCCGGCGCCTGCGCCTGCACGTTTGCACTGTGCACGCGGTTCGGACGAACGGCCTGATGATTTTCAACATGTCGTGGAGGAGCTTGGCACCATCCGTTCTGACCTGCGTACTGTCCGGCTGGATTCCGGCAGCGCCGGACGTTCTTCAATAAATTTCCTGCCGTTTATGAACATGGAAACCGATAATGAGGGACTTGTGATTGCCATTGGCTGGAGCGGACAATGGGCTGCGGAAATCGGCCGTGAAGCCCAAAGCGGCGCCATGCGTCTCCGGTCCGGCATGGACGGGATTCACCTGCGCCTGAACCCGGGAGAGAGCATCCGTACGCCCAGGATACTTCTGTTGCGCTGGCAGGGAGAATACGTTGACGGCAACAACCTTCTGAGAAGATATCTTCTGAAGCATTGCGTGCCGCAGTTTGCAGGCAGGCCGGTTGAGGCACCTGCATGCCTTGCCACCTGGGGAGGGCAGCCCACGCCGCAACACAGGGAGTTGATCAAACAGCTGGGCAAACACAATCTCCAATATGACTGTTACTGGGTTGATGCCGGATGGTACGGCACTTCGGCGACGCCCTGCCCGGATGTCTTCAGCGGAGAGTGGTGGAAGGTAGGCGACTGGCGCGTCAATCCCCATTACCATGAGAAAGGGCTCAGACCGTTGAGCGATTCTATTCATAAGTCCGGCATGAAATTCCTGCTCTGGCTTGACATGGAGACTGCGCTGCACGGTGCGCCTGTTACGGTGGAGCACCCCGAATGGTTCCTGAGCAAGAATGACGCTCCCAGAAAAGAAGGAACCCCTCTTCTTCTCAATCTGGGTCATCCGGGCGCCCTTAACTATGCGATAGAAACGGTTGCAGGATTGATTGAGAAAGAAGGGGTTGACTGGTACAGGCAGGACTTTAACCAGGGCAGTCCCATTGCCTTCTGGCGTGCCAACGATGAGCCGGAGCGCCAGGGGATGACACAGATACGGCATATTGAGGGACTGTATGCTTTCTGGGATGAACTGCGCCGCAGGTTTCCCCGGATGCTCATAGATAATTGCTCCTCCGGTGGGCGGCGAATAGACCTGGAGACTGTGAGCCGCAGCATCCCCCTGTGGCGGAGCGACTACGGGTGTTTCGCCGAGGCCGATCCGGACGGCCTCCAGGTACATGCCGCGGGCCTGACATTATGGGTACCTCTCAGCGGAGGCGGGTCTGTCTGTCCCCCGGGGGATACCTATTATTACCGCAGCAATCTGTCCGCTGCCCTTACAGATGCCGGTTTTTGCAATGATGTTGAATGCATGAACGAATTCCTGGCAGGAAAGGCAGATGACCGATGGGAGTGGTGCCGCAGGATGCTGGCAGACTACTATCGTGCCCGGCCGTTGTTCTACGGAGATTTCTACCCGCTGACCACTATTACCACGCTTCCCGACACCTGGCTGGCCTACCAATTACATAGGCCGGATCTTGACCGCGGGTTGGTGGTGGCTTTCCGCAGGAGTCAGAATCCTCACCCGACGGCGATGTTCCGCCTCAGGGGACTCATGCCGGGAAACAAATATCTCTTTGAAGATGCCGATACCATGCGGTGCAGCGAGTTTACGTATGAGGAACTGGAAAAGACCGGATTTAAGGTTTCGCTTCCCGAACCGCGCTCATGCCGCCTCGTATTCTACCACGCAAAAAAGAGGCGACGTCCTGACAGGGATTGACCCTGTCTGAACGGGAGAATCTTGTGATATAATTATGACGTTATGGAAAACCTCACGCCCATGCTCAAGCAGTACAACGAGATAAAGAAGGCCCACCCTGGTTATATACTTTTTTTCCGTCTCGGCGATTTTTACGAGATGTTCTATGACGATGCAAAAACTGCTTCAGGGATACTTGACCTCGTGCTTACCGCACGAAGCGCGGGAAGCGCCGGGAAGGCTCCGATGTGCGGAATACCTTTTCACTCGGCGGATTCATATATCTCAAAACTGATAAAGGCGGGATGCAGGGTTGCCATATGCGAACAGGTTGAAGACCCGTCAAAGGCAAAAGGCATAGTCAAAAGGGAAGTTGTTCGCCTTATCACATCCGGAACGTTTATTGACGAAAATAATCATGATTCCAGGTATATCATCTCTTTATATCCCGACAGGAAAAACACCGGGATTTCTTTCGTGGACCATTCCGAAGGGGGAACCGTATACGCAAACGAATTCACGGATATGGGCAGGGTTGCGGAGATAGTTTCCAGGATGCCGGTTTACGAATGCATATTCCCGGTGGAAAAAAAGGAGATTGTCGGGGAATTGTTCAGCCAGCCATTCTTGAAAGGCAGGAAGATAGCGCTGAGCGAGTGCGAGGACTGGATGTTCAACAGGGATATCGCAAAGAAAAACCTGTGTGACCATTTCAGGACAAGGAATCTCGCTGGATTCGGCGTTGAAGAGAAAGAACAGGCGGTCAGGAGTGCAGGAGGACTTCTTGAATATCTGCGGCAGGTAAACAGGAAACCGCCCGGGCACGTGACACGGCTTTCGCTGTATACCGATGCGGACTACCTCCATATAGCACCGTCCGCGGTCCACGGACTAGAAATAGACAGCCTTGTCTCCGTTCTTGACTCAACGGTAACCCCGATGGGTAAGAGGATGCTGAAAAGATGGATTTACTATCCTTTGCTTGATGCGGCCGAGATAAAGAAGAGGCAGGACGGCGTAAGGATACTTATTGAGCAGCCCGGGTTGCGCGGGGGGGCTCTGGAGATTCTGAAGGGAATTACCGACGTTGAAAAAGCATTGTCCAGGATGAGTTGCGGGTACGGCAGCGGTGTGAAGGAAATACTGGCTGTGAACAACCTTCTTGTCAAAATCCCGGAATTGAACCATACCGTGCAAGGGCAGGCTGGAAAAAATCCTTTATTCGGGATAGGCGATATTCCTGAACTCAGGAAATTTCTGTCCCGTACGGTGAATCAAGACATACCCGCAGCGGGTTCCGAGGGAAGGTTTGTGAAAACAGGTTACAGCAGGGAACTTGACGAACTGAAGGATATGAGGGACAACGTCAAGGAATGGTTGAAAAGCCTTCAGAGGGAAGAGATCAAAAGGACCGGCATCAACTCCCTGAAGATAGGATACACGAGCGTTTTCGGGTATTACATAGAGATAACCAGGGCAAATCTTTCCCTTGTGCCTCCAGAATATATCCGGAAGCAGACGCTTGTCAATGCCGAAAGATTTATCACTCCGCAGCTCAAAGAATTTGAAGAAAAGATACTGAGCGCCGAATCCAGAATTCTGGCCATGGAAAACGAGATAATCGAGATTGTAAAATCAGAGATTCTGAAGAATGCCTCCGCCATATATTCAATCACTTCTTCAATAGCGGTTCTTGACGTGTTGTGCTCCCTTTCGTCAGCCGCGCAGCAGAACGATTACACAAGACCCGACATTGATGAGAGATTTGACATAGCCATCAGGAACGGAAGGCATCCCGTCGTGGAAAAAATGACGGATGAGTTTTTTGTCCCCAACGATACGCTGATGGATAACAGCGAGAATCACTTCCTGGTCATAACCGGTCCAAATATGGCCGGCAAGTCAACATACATAAGACAGGTTGCGCTTATTGTGATAATGGCGCAGACCGGGAGTTTTGTGCCGGCCGAAGCGGCCAGGATAGGGATTGTTGATAAAATCTTTACACGCATAGGCGCTCACGATGAAATAAGCAGGGGGCAGAGCACTTTCATGGTGGAGATGACGGAGACCGCGGGTATTATCAACAATCTTTCCAGAAGGAGTCTCGTGGTCCTGGACGAAATAGGAAGAGGCACAAGCACGTATGACGGATTTTCTCTTGCATGGGCCGTTGCCGAACATCTGGTAAGGGAAAAGGTGAGGACGCTTTTTGCGACGCATTTCCACGAACTGACAGGGCTTGAAAACAATAATAAAGGCGTAAAAAATTACAATGTGGCGGTAAATGAAAGCGGCAAGGATGTCGTATTCCTGCACAAGATCATGCCGGGAGGTACTGACGAAAGTTACGGCATATACGTGGCGCAGATTGCGGGAATTCCATCGGCTATCATAAAGAGGGCTGACGAGATTCTTTCCAGACTTGAACTCCAGGGGACGCTCCAGGAACATATCATTGACCGTATGCGCACCGATACACCTTCATTGTTCAGCGGGACGGAGGAATCTCCATACAAGGATTTGAAGGAGGACATTGATGCCCTCAGGAGATTGAAGGAAGATGTCCTTGCGATTGATGTTGACAGCATTGCGCCGGTTGAGGTGAGCGCAAAACTCAGGAAGATACAGGAAGAGCTGAAAAATGGGAAAGGTTAGTTTTTTGTCGAGAGACGTGATAAACAGGATAGCCGCGGGCGAGGTTGTTGAAAGGCCTGCTTCCGTTGTCAAGGAACTCCTTGAGAATTCGGTTGATGCCGGGGCGGCAAACATCTTTATGGAGATAGGCGCTGCCGGTAAGAAACTGATTTCCGTAAGGGATGATGGCTCGGGCATTGAGCCGGATGACATTGAGAAACTTTTTCAGAGACATGCCACAAGCAAGATAGCCAGGGCAGAAGACCTCTACAGGATAGAGTCCCTCGGATTCAGGGGGGAGGCGCTCTACAGCATAGGAGCTGTGGCGGACGTCCTGCTGCGAAGCAAATCAGGAGCCGCAACAGGCGGGGGCAAGGAGATACATGTAAGAGGCGGGCAGAACATCGGCATCAACGATATCGGCCATCCCGAAGGGACAACCGTTGAAGTGAGAGAATTGTTTTTTAACACTCCGGCAAGGCGGAAATTTCTGAGGTCAGATGCCACGGAATTCAGGCGGATTCTTAACATGGTTATTCCCTACGCGATGGTCTTCTACGGGAAAAGATTTTCTCTGTTTCATAACAGGAAGGGTGTTTTGAGTTTTAATCCCTCCGCGGGTCTTCTGTCCAGGTTCTGCGATGTTGCCAACGTGGACAAAAGGAACTTAATCTATGCCGAAAAGGAGATACCGGAAATCTCCCTATCATTGAAGGTCCTGCTCGGAGACATCAACCTCAAGATGCCCACGAAGGAAAAACAGTACGTATTTATCAACAACCGGCCTGTTCATAATCAGTCAATATCATATTCAATAGGCAGGATTTACAGGGAGATTTTCCCCAGAGATACCTATCCCGTGTTTGCCGTTTTCGTGAAGATGCCGCTTGAGGAAATTGACGTTAACATACATCCTGCCAAGAGGGAGGTCAAACTCAGGGAGGAGCAGCGTATTGCTTCAACGCTTTCAGATTTCTGCAGGGAGGTTCTTCTCCGCAGAGGGAAAACGACGGAAGTGGTCAGGAAAACGAGCATTTATTTTGAGAGAAACGAATCTCAACTCAAACCCGATGGCGGGGTGTTTTTGAAGGAGAGTCGTAAACCCGAATCGCTATTTACCGGAACCGGTTCGTCCGAAACCTCCACGGTACCCGAACAGGAATCAATAAGAGCAAAATTGATGAATGCCTCCTACATAGGCAGTTACAGAAACAAGTATCTTCTTTTTGAGTCGGGTGATTCACTGCTTGCGATGGACCAGCATGCGGCGCACGAGAGGATAAACTATGAACTGCTCAGGAGACAGTTTGAGACGGGGAAGATAGATATCCAGCGGTTGTTGACCCCGCTGATAATCAAACTGGACAGTGAAGAGATTGTGGTCTGGGAAGAAGGGGCCGAAAAACTTGAAGACGTCGGTTTCCTGACCACGAGATGGGATGCAGGTTCAATTGCCGTGCATGGTTTTCCTCAACCAATCAGGAATCCCGAAGCGGCTGTGAGAAGCCTGCTTTCCGAAAGGGGTATTGACAGGGCCGACAGAGAGATGCTTGCGAGGAAAGCATGCAAGGGTTCCGTGGCCGCCGGAGAGAAAATCAAGGATGAAGAAGCCATATCCATAAGGAACGAATTGCTGGAATGTGAAGTTCCGTTTGTCTGTCCCCACGGGCGTCCCACGGTTGTGGAATTTTCCGAATCATTCTTTGACCGGCAGTTCCTCCGGTGAACGGCCAACCCGAGAACGGAGCCTAAAAGGGTCGCGAAGACGATACTCCCTGTGGCAGAACTCACCGGTTTCCTCTGCAATATTGTCTCCTTCATAGTACATCCGGTCCAGTTTGACCTCAATGAAACCCCCGTTTTCTGCACAACAGGCATCGAGCAATCTTTGAATCTCATCGGCAAGTATTTTCTTATTTCCTTCTACCAGCGTGGTCTGAGCGTCCGCACACATCTCAAAGCAGAGTTTTCCTCTAAATACGGATAAATTTTCTATCGGGAAAATATTTGGCTGCATGAGATTTATTACGTCCATGCCGGCTTCCATCAGGAGCGGGATAATCTCATATATCTGTCCGCATGAATGCATCCAGACATCAATGCCGGCTTTGTGTGCACAGTCAAAAATATCCCTGTATACGGGCTGGAATATTTTCCTGAACAGGGAGGGGGAAATCATGCCGGAATTCTGGGTTCCCCAGTCATCGGTGCAGCGATAACCATGAATCCGGCCGGGAAAATTGTCGCTGATGTAACGAATCGTGTCGAGATGATATCTGCCTATATGCCTCAAAAAATCAATTGTTATTTCAGGTCGGGTCATTATATCAACAAGGGTGTTCTCGAACCCGTGAAGAAAATGCGCTCTTTCAAAAAGACATGGACCGTTGCAGCAGACAACATACTTGTTTTCTTCCTCCGCATGCCGGAGAATCTCTGCCCACCCGGAGTATCTTGAAGGGGCAAGTGCATCGGGAATCTTCAAAGCCATTAAATTTTCCAGGTCATCAAGAACTATATTCTTAACCTGTCCCATATCTTTATGACCCTGTTTGATTTCCCATTGCGAACCCCATTCATCCGTTCCCCCTCCGCCCAACCACCATTTCATACCCACATCGGGAAATATGGCAACGGTATCTCCTGAAAAGTTTGTTTCTGCCATGCTGCCGGTGAACGGCAGACGTTCAGGACCTTCAAAATGTATGGTTCTGGTAACCAGTTCTCTTGATGTCATGATAAGAGTCCTGTATTCTTCAATTCTTCCGAAAGGCCGTCTATTTCCTGTATCTAATCCATACCGAAAAATCTTCTGTAGGTCTTTACCACGGCAATGTAGTTTTCAATCTTCACGTCTTCATGAACGGAGTGACTCAGGTGAAGGATATGACCACCTTTTGCTCTGAGCCCGTGGTTGAGACACTCCGTAACTTCCTTTTCAACCTCAGTCGTCCCTGCATTGCACATTGTGTATCTTGCGTCAATGTTTCCGATGATGCATATCCTGTCGGCAACCCCTTCGCTGAAAAGTCTTTCCCATGTCATTCCTGCGGATTTGTCAACCTCTTTATATCCGTCAATCCCTGAATTGAAGAAGAAATCGTCCTTTATCGGCCAGTGGTTTCCGTCCGAGGTATACACGGCAAATGCTCCCATCTTATGTATCAGGTTAACATGCTCCTTCATTACAGGCAGAATGAACCTGTGGTAAAGGTTCGGTGATATGAAAGGACCCTTGTCGCAGCTCACGTCTCCTCCTATTGCCATGACACTGCAACCCTGTTCTATCATCTGTTTTGTCTGTTCAAAGGCGTATGCTTTCTGGATCTCAATCCAGCGGAGGTACATCCCGGGTTTTTCAAGCATCCACATCAGCATGAAAGGCTGATAAAATGCCACACCTGTGCCTGCTCCGGATTCAGCCATATAAACCCAGTCAATACCGTCGGCTTCTGCCTGTTCTCGGACCCTTTTCAAAACAGGGTTGTGCATATCGGGTTGTCCGGCGTTCCTGTCCCATGCCTCTATCTTTTTTATTATTTCTTCTTCGGATACCTGCTGAGAGTAAGAATGAGTTGGATTTTCCGGCTGTACAAGTTTTGTTTTTTCGTTGAATACATAAGGGATACCTTCAAGCGTCCATCTTCTGATGCCTGCCCTGGCAGGCCTCTTGTTCCTTATGTACCCGTGACCTGTCAGCCGCACCATGTCCAGGCCAAAAAACCTGCATATCCTGTACTGCGCGACGGCGGATGCCTCTATGAATTCCTCTTCTGAAACACCGTCGGCCATTGCATCCCAGGCCATCGCCGAGTCGGTTGCGATTGTCCTGCCGCATATATCCCAGTATATCGGATGGAATGGCTGGAATATTTCAAATAGAGGGGTCCTGTCGGGTTTCTTGTGCGAAAGCGCTTTTCTTACTCTTTCTTCAGAACCTCTCATGTGTTGTGCCTCCTGAACAGGGATGATTACCCTGTTTTTCTGAATTTGACAGTTTTGTATTATACCACAGCCCGATTTATAATATACGACCGACGGAGGATAAGTGGGAAAAAACAAGAACAGGTACTACAAAGCCCCGGTGCTCAGCCTCATCAGCAAGAAGCAGCCAATATCCCGGATAAGGATAGGCGAAATAACCGGGATACGTCTTGCCACAATAACCGAAGTTGTCAGAGAACTGCTGGAAAGCGGCCTGGTCAGGGAAACCGGAAGAATCAGGAACCGCCAGGGTGTGGGAAGGAAGGAAAAATTGCTGGAGATAATACCCGAAGGCAGGTATTTCCTTGGATGCGAACTTCTGTCGTCACAGGTCAGGGTTCTGGCCCTCAATTTCGCAGGCGAAGTATTGAAGCTAACCTCGGTACCGTTGTGCGGGAGAGAAGGCACATCTGCCATTCTTGAGAAGATAGCCGGCGGAATTTCCTCGCTCGTGAAAGAAATAATGCTGCCGGAAAAGAAGATACACGGTCTGGGTTTTGTTGACCCCGGTATTATTGATGACGAAAAGGGGATATCAGTATTTTCCACAATAATGCCGGGATGGAGCAACGTGCCGGTAAAACAATACCTTCAGGAAAAACTCGGGTTCAGGGTCCACATGATAAATACGTCGCAGGCGAAAGTCCTTGCGGAGAATTCCTTCGGCAGCGGGAGGAATGTGGACAATCTTATTTTCATAGAGTACGGAGAAGGTATTTCATGCGGCATCATAAGCGAGAAAACGCTCATAGGCGGATATAAGGAAGTGGCGGGAGAGATGGGACATTTCAATTTTCCGGACCGGAATGAAAAATGCGGGTGTGGACGAAAGGGGTGTCTGGAAGCGATTGCCAGCATACCCGCGATTGAAAAGAGATTCAGGCAATACACGGGAATGGGAAAACAATCCTTCAAGAAGGGCAGGATTTCCATTGGAGATGTTGTGGAAGCATCTGAAAAAGGAGACCCTCTGGCCGAAAAAGTCATGAATGAAACCTCCATGTACCTGTCGTCTGCGGTTGCCAGCGTTGTCAAGCTCCTGAACCCAGAGGTGGTAATACTTGACAGGAACTTCCTGAAACTCGGGAAAAAGTTCCTTTCCGTTTTTGAAAATGACGTGAACGGGAATCTCCTGTACGGCGAAAAAGTGAAATTCAGAGTATCTAACCTGGGGAAGGAACAGGCAAGTCTTGGCGGGGCCGCGTTGGTGCTGCAGAATTTTCTCAGAAAACTTGACAGGTAAATTTTTTATCCTATAATTTACTTATTGGTAAATAATAGAAAAAGGGGGAGAAAATGGCGGCTAAAAAGAAAGATGCGATGTACACGGGATCGGATACAGAAGGTGGCATAACGTCCGGTTATAACATGAACGACGGCGTCAGGCTAAAAGTCCCATATTCCTTTTTCGGTTCAATCTATGATGAGGAAGAGGAGAAGGCAGTTTTAAAGGCGATGAAACAGGAATCTCAGACAATGGGCCCGCAGGTCGCCCTGTTTCAAAAGGAGTTTGCGGATAGATTTGAGGTCAGGCATGCTTTTGCAACAAGCAATTGTACCACTGCAATGCACGTGGCAACGCAGGTATTCGGGATAAAAGAAGGAGACGAGGTGGTTGTTACACCCAATACCTTCATAGCGACTTCTCTCGTGATTGTTAAAGAAGGAGGGAAACCTGTATATGCGGATATCGACCCGAGAACGTTCAATATAGACCCTGCCAAGATTGAGAACAAAATAACCGACAGGACTAAAGCTATTTAT
>Ga0209609_10001201_pt1 | contig 15148 bp, 15 predicted proteins | sample LakKivw325mmetaG_FD_184136 | JGI IMG/M metagenome (GOLD analysis project Ga0209609, IMG submission 184136) | Anoxic lake water microbial communities from Lake Kivu, Rwanda to study Microbial Dark Matter (Phase II) - Lake Kivu water 325m metaG... | ecosystem: Environmental > Aquatic > Freshwater... | reverse complement strand
GAACTGGCCGCGCTGCTCCAGCGGCTGATGCAGCGCGAAGGTATCTCGTTCGAGCTCGGGGTCAAGGTGAGCGAGATCGTGCGCGCCCCTGCGGTCGCCGTGCGCTACCGTCCCGGAGCGGATGTCACCACCAAGACGCCAAGCGCGGACCTCGGAGTGAACCACAGAGACACAGAGTCTCAGACTAATCCAAAATCCGAAATCCAAAACCCAAAATCGAGTGTCCTGACCCCGGACCCCGGACCTTACCACCAAGACACCAAGACACCAAGTACGGACCCCGGAGCCCAGACCCCTGACCCCGATTTCCGTTCCATCGAGGTTGACAAGGTCCTGGTCGCGGTCGGACGCAGGCCGATGAGCGATGAACTCGGACTGGAATGGGCCGGGGTCAAAGCGGAACGCGGGTTCATCAGAGTTGACTCCGGGTATCGAACCAGCAATGAACGGGTGTTCGCCATCGGGGACGTGACGTCCGGGCCGTTGCTCGCGCACCGGGCGATGGCTGAGGGAATCGCGCTGGCAGAGAACATTGCCGGTTCAGGCCGGAAGTGGAAGTTCAAGGCGATGCCTTCGTGCGTCTACACCGACCCGGAGCTTGCGACCGTCGGTCTGTCTGAGCCTGAGGCCAAGGCCCAGGGCCGGGCCGTGAAAGTCGCACGCGTGCCGCTTTCGGCGGTCGGCCGGTCGCTGACGCTGGGCCGAGGCGAAGGCCTGTGCAAGCTCATCTGTGATGCGGAGAGCGACAAGGTCCTTGGCTGCGCTGTGGTCGGGCCGCAGGCAGACAGCCTCATAGCCGAAGCCGCGGTCGCAGTCGAGCTCGGACTTACCGCTGAAGACCTTGGCCGGGCGGTGCACCCGCATCCGACGATGAGCGAGCTTCTGTTCGAGGCGGCTGAGGCGATTCACGGCCGGGCGATACACGTAGCGAACGGATAGGGTTCGAGGGGTCGAGGGGTCGAGTGGGGAGCCGAGGACGACACCAGATTCCTGATACGAGATTCCAGATACCAGATTGACGAGCCAGAATAGAGCAAAGCCCACAGCGCTGGTTGAACTCGGCGTCGTTGATTACTTGCAGGCGCTAGAGATGCAGCGCGAGCTGGTGCGAAGGCGGCAGGCGGACGAGATTCCGGACACGCTGCTGCTGTTGGAGCATCCACCGGTCATCACCCTCGGAAAGAACGCTGACAGGAAGAACCTGCTGGTGTCAGATGCCGAACTGGCAAGGCGGGGAGTGGAACTGGTCAAGGTCGAGCGGGGCGGAGACATTACGTTCCACGGGCCGGGGCAGATTGTCGGATATCCGGTGTTCAGACTGGGGGCGAGGGGCACCGGACGACGTCAGATGTCAGACGTCAGATGTCAGATGTCAGAAGTGGCGGACGAGGGCGCCAAAGCAGGGTTGGTGGGAGTGAAGAGGTTTGTCGAGTCGGTCGAGAAGGCGCTGGTGAACGCTCTGGCGGAACTGGGAGTCCGGGCCGAGGTCAGGGAGAAGCACGTGGGAGTGTGGGTCAGGGATGCGGGCGACCGGACGAAGTCAGAAGACATAAGTCAGAATCCAGAATGCAGAATGCGGAATGAGGAGACGGACCGCCGAGTCCCCTCTGCGTCCGAGTCTCGACCCCTTGAATCCTTGACCCCTGGAACCCTTTCCTATCGCAAACTCGCTTCCATCGGCATCGCGGTCAGCCGGCACGTGACCTTCCACGGGTTCGCGCTGAACGTCTCGACCGACCTGTCTTGGTTCGAGCTGATGAACCCGTGCGGTTTCCCGGCCGCCCAGATGACGTCAGTTCAGCGCGAAGGCGGGAACGCAGACATGGCTGCAGCCCGTCGCTCAGTTGTCCGGGGTCTTGAGTCGGTCTTCGGCCGGGCCTTCGCGGCCTAGAGGAACTTCCCTCTCAGCCTGATTTCCTGAACATACGGCGCGAGCGCCGAGACAAACTCCTGAATCTGTTCCGCGGTGTATGGCTTTCTGTCACGCAAAGCAGGGCTGGCCGCTTCCTGCGGGATGAACTGCTGGAAGTAGAACCGGCGCGCGCCCTTCACTAGCTCGCCAATCAGCGGTATGTCGGCGAGCGTTACCAGGCCCGGCACGGCGGTGCAGCGGAACTCGTAGTTCGCGCCTGATTCCATGAGGATTCTCACCGAGCGGCGGATGACGGCAGGCTCGACCGGATGCCCGCAGGCAGCGGAGTAGCGCTCCAGGCAGGACTTGACGTCCATCGCTACATAGTCGCAGAGCTTATGCTCAAGGATGCTCTTGAGCCGGTAGGGAAATGAGCCGTTGGTGTCGAGTTTGACTTTGAGCTTGCGGCGTTTCAGACCTCTGAGCATCGCGTTCAGCTCAGGGTGGAGCAAGGGCTCACCGCCGGTGACGCATACGCAGTCGTACCAGCCCGGCCGCTCGGCGAGCTTGTGAGTGACGACATGCCAGGGCATCGCTGCCAGTTCCGCATCGTCGCGCGCGACCTTTGAGTTGTGGCAGAACGGGCAGGAGAAGTTGCAGCCGCCGACGAAGATGACCGGCGCGACGTGGCCGTCCCAGTCCACGAGCGACGATTCAAGGAACCCGACGATGCGCATCGGCCAATGCTAGGCCGCAGATGGGCCGAGTCAATTGCTGGAAACAGGGCGCAACGAGGGTAGAATCTTGCGATGGCGGAAAGCGACCTCGCGAGCGTCCTGCGCGTCGGCACCAGCGGGTTCTCGTTCGACGACTGGCTGGGCAGGGCGTACCCCAAGAACCTGCCCAAGACGAAGATGCTCGAATTCTACGAGCAGGGGCTGGGATTCGACGCTGTCGAGTTGAACTTCACCTACTACTCATTGCCCAGCGCGAAGACCATGGAGTCGCTGATGAGAAGGACCGGGTCCGACTTCCAGTTCGTGGTGCGGTCGCACAAGGACATGACTCACGAAATCTGGGAAGATGAAGGCCGGAAGAAGCTGAAGGATACGAGCGAGGCATTCCGAGTCTTTCACGAAGGCATCAAGCCGCTGGAGCAGTCCGGCAAGCTCGGCTGCGTGCTGATACAGATGCCCTCGTACTTCTGGCCGATTCCGGACAACTTCAGGTACGTGCGCCGTTTTCCCGAACTCTTGCCCGGGCTGCCGCTGGTGGTCGAGTTCAGGAACCGGTCATGGGTGCGCGATACCGCGTTCCGGATGCTTGAGGAGACCGATATGGGCTACTGTGTTGTGGATGAGCCCAGGCTGCCCAGGCTGATGCCGTTCGACCCGCGCCGGACGTCGGACATTGCCTACTTCCGGCTGCACGGCCGGAACCAGAACTGGTTCAAGGCAAGTAGGGACGAACGGTACAACTACCTGTACTCCAAAGAGGAGTTGGGCGAGTTCATCGAGCCGGTGCGGAAGGTGACGAAGGGCGCAGGTCGGGGCTACCTGTTCTTCAATAACTGCCATGCCGGCGCCGCGGCCAGGAATGCGGTGCTGATGAAGCAACTGCTCGGGCTAGTTGACTCCCTTACCCCGCAGCAGCAGCGGGTCGTGGACGGGACTGGTCCGGACTGAGGCAGAACCGGGCGAAGTCAGAAGCGAGAAGCTAGAGTTCAGAAGGCAGAAGGCGGGGAGGGCCGAAGTCCGCAGCCGGGAGCTAAGGCAAGAGAGGGCAGAATCCCGGCGCGAGCGGCGTGAAGCGTGTTGAGTGAAGCGTAGAGCGTCCAGGAACCGACATAGGACAGGTCTGTCACCCTGAGCGAGCGCAGCGAGTCGAAGGGTCTCGCAGGCGCGATTCCTCGACTCCGGCGAGGACGCCTACGCTCGGAATGACAGCACCCGCTTGGTGACAGCGCCGACTGTGGTTGGTCTGGCGGGAACTTGTGCTTGGTCAGTTTCTATATCGGGATTTGGGGAGCGGCAATGCCTTGACACCTGAGACCCGTTCACTATTCTCAGGCACCCAGTGAAAGTCATCCTCGCCGGCTACAACATCGAGCACGAGCTGCTCGAAGAACTCGGCAAAGGCCGGCGAGTCCTGCCCACGCCGGAGACCATCGCCGCGGCGTATGCGCGCATCAGCCGGAGCGACAAGTCCGTTGACGAGCTGAGGTCCGAAGCCCGCAAGGAGGTCGCCCGTTCACGCAAGTCGAACCAGACCATCGTGTTCGAGATGGGCCACCATTCGATTGCCGAGCACGCGGTTTTCAACTTCGACATCATCGGTATCTCCCGGCTGGCTTCCGAGGCGCTGGAGCATCACCGGCTGAATGCCTATACCGAGAAGTCGCAGCGCTACGTGAGCCTGACCGACGACTTCGTAGTCCCGGCCGAGCTTGAGGCGGACGAGTTCCGTGACGAGTTCGTCAGCACGGTCAGGACCCAGAACCGGTACTACCACCTGCTGTTCGAGCGGCTGCTCCAGTACCAGAAGGAGAAGCATCCGGGCCGGGCCAGTGAACCGGGACTTGAGAATGCTGCCAAGGAAGACGCCCGGTACATCACGAGCCTGGCCACGAGGACCCAACTCGGCATGACGGTGAATGCCCGGAACCTGGAGCTGATGGTCCGCAGGTTCGCGGCCAGCGAGCTGGCAGAGGTGCGGCAGCTCGGCCAGGAGCTGTGTGCTCAGGCATCAGCGGTCGCGCCGTCACTGCTGCTGTTCTGCGGGGCGAGCGACTACGACACCCGGACCGCGCTGCGGGTGCGGGAGTTCGCCGCGACCTTTATGACCCCGGCGTTTCCGCGGCGTCCCAAGAATTTCATCGCCCATTCGGCATCGGACGTAACGCTCGTGGACTACACGCCCAACGCGGACAACAAGCTCCTGGCCGCGATGATGCACTCTTCGTCCAAGGCATCATTCGCCGAATGCCAGGCCCGCGTCGAACGCCAGACCCTGGCGCGCAAGAAGGAAGTGTTCAAGCTCGTGTGCCAGGACCTGGCCGCCTACGACGCGGTGCTGCGGGAGTTCGAGCACCTGTACGTGAGCTTTGAGCTGGTCCTGTCGGCCTCATGCTTCGCCCAGCTCAAGCGGCACCGGCTGATGACCCTGACCTGCCAGCCTTACAACCCGACGGTCGGTTGGACGATTCCGGTTTCGGTCGCGGAAATCAAGGAGCACCGCAACTTCAAGGATATGCTGGCCCAGACCGAGGAGGCCTACGAGCACATCGCGGCGACGAACCCGGCCGCGGCCCAATACGTGCTGACCAACGCCCACCAGCGACGCTGTCTTGTCACTCTCAATGCGAGGGAGCTGTACCACATCTGCCGGCTGCGCGAGGACATGACCGCGCAATGGGACATCCGCGACATCGCCAGCCGGATGGTCGAGCAGGCGCGGCATGTGATGCCCTTGACCCTCACCTTGGCCTCGGGCAAGGACGCGTACCCGAAGCTCTTTGCCGAGTTGTATGGTCACCCGCCGGCGGTCACAAGTCTTGAGCTTCCGGCCAGCAGGCCCCTGCCGCAGGAATGCCGGAGCTTCGGACCTTCCGAGCCTGCGGAGTCGGGGCAGGATGTCACCAAGGCCGGAGCGGCCAAGCCGGCGCCGCGCAAGTCGCGCAAGCCCAAGACGAGAAAGGGGTAGTAGATGCAGGTAAATGACCTGAGCGAACTCAAACAGGCTGTCAAACAGGGCGCTCCCGAGATCTTTGTGTCCGACGCCGAGCTCGCGGGAAAAGTAAGGGCCTGGGAGATAATCCGCCGGACGTGCAACATCTCCGTGTTCGTGATACTGGCCCTGGCCTTGTTCGCGTGGGCTGACCCGCTTCGCTGGTCGTTTCTGGCAACACCTGAGGCCCGAGTGATAAGGCAGGTTATGCTCGTCCTGGGCATTCTGCTCCTTTTCGCTGACTATGTCCTTCCGGCTGTCCGACACTACAAAATCGCCGGCCAGGACGCCGCCGGGCTCAAACTCGTGCCGCGCAAGAGCCGGTAGCCGGCGTCAGCTCGCGGCCTGTACCGAGAGTCCCGACTCACAACACACGGAATCCCGGCAAGTTAGCCAACTAGACTCAGGTGGACGGGTGGCGGCCGACCGGGGGTAGCCGCTGGAGTGTGCGGACAACGTATTGGTACATCGAGAGTTAGGGCGCTGACAGACCGATTCGCCCACTTGCCCTCACTCGCGCGGTTGCAGTAAGGTTGTGTAACTTGCTGTATTGACTAAGGTTAGTGCTCAGCGCCGGCTTTTCTTGACATAACGTGAGGGGGTGGATAATAACTACGATGCGAAAGTGTGCTCTTGGCCTTGTGTTGCTGTCCATGTCATGCATGGGGCCGGAGATGCGATTCCTGGTGCGCCAGCCAGTGATAGTGCCGCCTGATTTCTCGCTTACTGACCAAGGGTTTGCGCCCGAGGTGCCCAGCGCCCGGTACTTAGGCAAGTTCAAGACTACATTCTATTGGGTCGTTGACGAGAATGACTACAACCAGAGCCGCACAGTGCCCCTGTACGATGATGAGGGGAATCTTCTGGGCAAGTTCCCGTCGGCCTTTGTTCAGGATTTCAAGCGCGAGGCGGCCGCCAAGCTAAGAGACGGTCGGTGCATCAGTTACCTGAAGCGGGCGGGCAGGGCACAGGTCGTTGACAGGTTCCTCGGCACCGGCGGGTTCAAGCTCACTGAACTCAGCTCAATCGCCGTTGACCCGAGGGTCATCCCGATGGGGTCATTGGTCTACATCCCTCAAGCCGAGAACGTGACTGTGGACGGCAAGCGGCTGACCGGTCTGTTCCGGGCCCACGACATCGGCAGCGCGGTCAAGGGCAAACACATCGACATCTTTGTCGGCTCAAAGGACAACTGCGAAGCTTTCCAGCTAGCGGGGGTGCGAAGTGCCGGTAATGTCGATGTTTACGTCCTCGAATAGCAGCACCTTGCGCCGGTCCGGGAACGCCCGGGCCACATCATCCATGTACTCAGCCAGCCTTTTGAGCCACCATTCGCGGTAAAGCGCGCGCAGGGTGGTCACGCGGACGTTTGTGCGGTCAAGCCACACCATCAAGCTGTCGAAGTCGCTGGTTGACCATTGAGTGAAGGCGGTCGGGTTCGGAACGACCTGGTGGAAAAGCAGGATAGTTGTTTTGTGCCGGCTGATGTGGCGCTGGACATCGGCCAGCGGAGTTTCCATGCGCAGCTCGAAGGTCGGCAGACGGAACGGGTCAGCCCAGAAGTTCGGGTCTCCGGGTCGGACCGCGCGGCCGAGTTTGTACCCGGCTCGGCGCGTGAACCTGCGGACTCGGGAGTCCATGTCACCGTAGGGATAGACGAAGGTATAGACCTCCTGGCCGAACAAAGACTCGATGATGGACTTGGGATCGGCGATTTCAGACCAGGCTTTCGCGCTGTCCAGCTTGGTCAGGAACGGATGCGATTTGCTGTGGCTTGCCACCTCGATTGCGCACGAGTCTATCAGCTCCTGGATTTCCGAGCGGTTCATGAATCCGGAGGACGGACCGTACGACGGCTTGCCCTTACCCACGAAGTCGGTAATCAGCGCCAGCGTCATGGTGAAGCCGTATCGCTTGAGCAGCGGATAGACCGCGGTGAACATCGAATGGTAGCCGTCGTCAGCGGAAAGCACGACGACGTGGCCGGACAGGTCGAGCGAATCCAGGCTCGGGACAGCCGGCCGGGCCAGCGTGTCCGGGGCCTGGGTCAGGAGGAAGAGCGGCAGCAATGTCAGGGAGAGGTTCAACTGATTGATGTTAGCCATAGTTGCGCCGGTTGACAAGGGACTCGGGATGGGGAAACTGCTAAGGAGCGCCCATCAATGAGAATCGCGCTTTGCCAGCTCAACCCGGTAGTCGGCGACGTACCGGGGAACCTTGCGCTTGTCCGGCAGGCCTTGGAGCAGGTCCGGCTTCCGGCACCGGAGCTGGCCGTTTTTCCCGAACTGGTCCTGACCGGGTATCCGCCGCTCGACCTTCTTGAACGGTCCTGGTTCATTGACCGGGCGGAGCACGGGCGGCTGGAGCTACAGGAGTTGTCCCGCGATTACCCTGACACGGGTATTATCTTCGGCACAGTCGTGCGCACTGGACGAACGTCCGGCAAAGGGCTGCACAACGCCGCCATCCTGGTTCAGAACGGGGCCGAACTACTGTGCCAGCCCAAGACCCTGCTGCCGACCTATGACGTGTTTGACGAGTCGCGCTACTTTGACCCGGCAGACGTGGTCAAGACGGTGCGATTCAAGAACGAGGTGCTGGGCGTGACGGTGTGCGAGGATGCGTGGACAGGCTGCGCGGGACATAACCCGATTCCGTCAGCGGAATCGGGATTGTGTCCCAAGCCCGACGTATACAACCGTGACCCGGTTGCCGAGCTAGCCCGCGCCGGCGCGACCTTGCTCGTCAACGTATCGGCGTCGCCGTTCGCGGAAGGCAAGGACTTCGTACGATACGGGTTCCTGGCCGGACACTGCCGCAGGCACAGGCTGCCGCTCGCATTCGTCAACCAGGTCGGAGGCAACGACGAGCTGGTGTTCGATGGAGGAAGCATGGTGCTTGATTCGTCGGGCAGGCCGACCTCAATACTCGAATCGTTCGGCGAAGAGACGCGCATCGCTGACACCGGTGCGCAAGGAGCAGGCGAGTTCAGGGCCCTGGGGCGTATCGAGTCGGTCCATCGCGCCCTGGTGCTCGGGCTTTCGGATTACTGCCGCAAGTGCGGTTTCCGACAGGCGGTCATCGGGTTGTCGGGCGGGATTGACTCAGCGGTCGCCTGCTGCCTGGCGGTCGCCGCCCTGGGCAGGGACAACGTGCTCGGCGTGACCATGCCTTCGGAGTATTCCTCCCGGGGAAGCGTCGAGGATTCCAAGCTGCTTGCCGCGAACCTCGGCATCGAGCTGCGCGTCATCCCGATAGGCAATACCTACCACAGCTACCTGGCTACCCTTGCCGCGGTGGGCGAAACCGACCAAGGTCCATTGAGATGTACGAATACCGCAACACCTGCCGCGGGCAGGCCGAGTGTCACTGAAGAGAACCTCCAGGCAAGGGTCAGGGGCAACATCCTGATGGCGCTGTCGAACAAGCTCGGGCATCTGGTCATCACCACCGGAAACAAGAGCGAGCTCGCGGTCGGGTATTGCACCCTGTACGGCGACATGAGCGGCGGGCTGGCGATACTTGCCGATGTGCCGAAGACGATGGTGTATGAACTGGCCCGGTACATCAACCGTGAACGCGAACTGGTCCCGCAGGCGACGCTGGCCAAGCCGCCGTCCGCGGAACTTCGGCCGAACCAGACCGACCAGGACTCTCTGCCGCCGTACGACGTGCTCGACCCGATTCTCGAACACTACGTCGAGGATGGTTGGTCAGAGGAGCAGATTGTCAAGGCGGGATTCGACCCGGTGACCCTCGGCCGCGTCTGCGGCATGGTGCGCCGGAACGAATACAAGCGGGCTCAGGCCGCGCCGGGCATCAAGGTATCGTCAAAGGCATTCGGCATCGGCCGCCGCATGCCGATTGCCGCCCGGTACTAGTCCAAAGACAACCTAGTTCGGCTTGTTCCGGCGCGCCAGTTTGTCGTGGAGCTGGCGCACAGCCTCAAGGTCAGGCCGCAGGCGCAGGGCCCGGGCCGCCAGTCGCTCGGCACGACGCACGTCGCCTTCCGTCGAGTAGAGCACCGCGAGGTTGTACAGCGCGGGCACGAAGTTCGAATCAAGCGCCAAGGCCCGGTCGTAGTAGCACGCAGCGCGGGTCGTGTCGCCGAGCGAGACCAAGAGCGAGCCGGCCCGGTTCGCGAGCGCCGGGGTCGCGTTTGCGGTCATGGCGACCGGCTCCAGAACGCCGGCCGCACTGTCGAGCCGACCGGACTGCTCGAAATGGTCGGCAAGGAGCATCCGCGGCTCGGCAGAAGCAGGGTCGAGCGCCAGCGCGGTCCGCAGGTCCGAAAGGGCAGCGGAATCCCGGCCCAGCACCCGCAGCGCCAGCGAGCGGCTGACGTAAGGCCGCGCCATGTCCGGCGCTGACAGCACCGCGCGGTCGAGGTAGGTGAAGCTCGATTCCGGCTCGCCCGCGGACAGGAACGCCAGGCCGAGGTTGTTCAAGATCTGCGCCGAGCCGGGTCTGAGCTCGTCCGCGATGCGCAGGTGATGGACCGACTGCCGATGGTCGCCGGTCTGGCCGTAGAGGATTCCGAGGTTGACGTGCGCGTCAACGTAGCCCTGGTCAAGGGTGATGGCCCGGTTATAGAGCTTGATTGCTGAATCCGGGCAGGCCTCGCGCACCGCTCCTGCCAGGTTGGCGAACCCGCTGGCCGCGCGGGGCGCTTCCCTGGTCATCGCTGAGAACAGCGTCGCCTCGTTGCGCCAGATGCGTGAGCGGCGCAGCGTGTCGAAGGCCATGCCGGCAACGGCCAGGATGAGTACGACCGCGGAAAGCCGGCGCAGCAGCGCGCGGGTGTGGAGCGTGCGCGAAAGCAGGGTCGTCAGGATGACGACCAGCCCGGCTGATGGCAGGTAGAGCAGCCGTTCGGCAGCCTGCGGGCCGATGCTTGCGACCGTGACCGGCAACAGGAAGAGGATGGTCCAGGCATATCCGAACTGCGTCAGCCAGAACCGGCGCCGGAATGCCAGCACGAGAAGCGTCACGACGAACAGCAGCGCGACAATGGCGTAGGGGGTAAGTTCGGTGAACGACTGGTCGAGCGGGAACTTGACCTGATGGGCAGCGGGCCAGAAGAACATCCTGATGTACAGCCCGAAGGTGTTGGCGATGACTACGAACGGCTGGAAAAGGTCGTGGCCCGGGACCATGAGCCCGCCGAGCACGAGGCGGCGCACGACCAGGTAGAGCACGGCGACCAGCACCGTGCCGCCGGCCAAAAGCCAGTACCCGCGCGAATACCGGGTCTGGGTGAGGAGCGGGGCAAGGAGCACGAGGACCGGGAACAGGATGACCGTTTCTTTGCTGAACATCGCGAGCAGGAACCCGAAGATGACCAGCGGCCACCAGCGGAAGTCGCGTTTGCGCAGCAGCCGGATGAGCGCGAACCCGGCAAGGCTCAAGAAAGCGCTGGCAAGCAGGTCGGTGCGGCCGGAGATGAACGCGACGGACTCGACGTGACTCGAATGGGCGGCAAAGATGAGGCCCGCGAGCCCGGCCCAGACTCCGGAATGCAGCAATTCCCAGACGATGAGTGCGACCGCGACCGCGCACAGGGCCGCAAGAACGGTGTTGACAAAGTGGAAGTAGCCCGGGTTCAGGCCGGCGAGCCGGTAGTCCAGCCTGAAACTCGCGCTGGCGAGCGGACGGTAGTAACTCGCGGCCGGGCCGCCCGGGTCCTCGGTGCCGAACCAGAACGGCCGGGTAAGAACCTGGGCAAGTCCGGACTTCGCCAGCACCGGGTTGTCGCGGATGAGCAACGTGTCGTCCCAGACGAAACCGTACTCCAGGGTCGGCAGGTAGAGGAGAACCGACAGGAACGCCACCAGCGCCAGGACCATGACCATGCCCTGTCGGGTGCGCAGGCTGTCGGCCAGAGCGCGTTCGCGCATCGGCCAAGTTTCTATTTCTCCCGCGCGAAGTCAAGCGGGAGATAAACGTGCGTGGCGGCACCGGCCGGGTGAGAGCCACCCGGCCGGCGTATCGGACTGCGGTTACGGAGCGGGGGCCGGAGCGGCCATGTGTGCTGCGACCGACAAGACGCTCTGACAGGTGCACGTGCAACGACGATAGGAGTTGCGTAGACCGTCTTGAGGGGCGGAGCCCATAAGGTGCGGGGTTTGGGGAGAAGCCCGCCGGCGTGGCAGTCCGTCCGCGGGCTTCCGGTTCGCTTCGGTTCGTGGTCCGGGGTCCTCACTCGACCACTGGGCCACTTGACCACTAGACCACTTCCTTCGGCTACGGCGTCGGCGCTGAGACGTGTGCTGCGGCCGACAAGGCCGCAGTCAACGTCATGGGAGGAGCGACCCCGCTCCTCCCATTCCGGGCATCAGTTCGTGGCAGACCGAACAGGTGCTATACCGCCGTTCTCGTCGCATCACGGCGTGGGTGCTGAGACGTTGAAGACCTCGAACCGTATCGCCTCAAGCACCGCTTGGGTCAGACCTCTACTGACCCAGGTCGCCACCAGGGTCGCCGCTTCCTTGGCCAGCGATTGGCCGGATACGCCTCGGCGCACCAGGCTCCACATCTGGCGTCCGAAGTCGAGGTACAGCCCGTAGAACGAGGTCGAGACCGACTTGGAGTCCAGGCACTGCTTCACCTGTTCCTCCATCGAGGTAATCTGCGGGAAGATGCCCTGGACGTTCGTGTACATCCGCTCGCGCGAGTCGTCCAGCGCGCCCTTGATGCGCTCGGTGTTGAACTTGGCGTTCCACTTCGCGATTCTCTGTGCGGGATTCATTTGAGTCACCTCCTCTCTGCGGTGGATACCGCCGGCTCAGCGGCCGGCTGCTGCCTGCGACCGCCGGGCTGCCAGCTCTCAACCGTTCCTGATTGTCTAAAGAGCTGCTATATCTTGTTCGTTCTCGAAGCCCGAAAAGGACGGAAGTATCTTCTCACTTTGTTCCTTTCCGGCACAGGTCCCAGATAGAGAAGTCGGGGTGCGTTATCTTCCACTCCTGCACCTGGGCGATAAACCACTCCGCAGCCTCCAAGGCAGGTCGGAGCGACTCGCCATGCTCCGGGTACTTGGCGAGGTGCGCCGCAAGGCTCGGCCGCTCGCCCTTCACCAGCGCCTCCGTAAACTCGCCGAACGCCTCCAGTTCCTCGTCGGTGTAGTCTTCCTCAGGCCTCAGGCCCGGGATTCCCCAATGGCAGTGTTCCATCTGACCTCCGTTGCTCGTTTGTGTTCTTAGAATCGCGCCGCCTCGAGTATCACCGATACGCGGGCGCGCAGCCACAGCATCCCGGCGTTGGCCCGGTAGCGGGCCTGGCGCGGGGAAATCCCTGACAGCGCCGCCACCGTATCGTAGTCCTTGCCCTCGACGCAGTGCAGGAGCACCGCGTGTCTGAGCCTTGGCGGCATGTCGGCGAGGAAATGGCCCGCAGCCGCGCCGAGCGCGAGCGTCCATTCGTCCGGGTTGCACTCAGCGGTCAAGAGGCCCGCGTACGCGTGCTCGGTCATCCGGCGGCGCACCAGGTCAACCGACTTGTTCCGCATCACCCGGTACATCCAGGTGTAGAGCTTTGAGCGGTCCGGGTTGTAGGTGCAGCGCGGACTCAGAAGGCACGCCCAGGTGTCGCACGCCACGTCCTCGGCGTCCTCATGCTCATTCAGCCGCAACGATGCGGCATGGACCAGCCGCTGGTGCAGCCGGTCGAACAGGATTGCGTATCGTGCCTCAAACTCCGGCCGGTCGCATTCCGCAAGGCCTCGATACAGGTCCTCGTCAGACAGCCGTTCGAGCTCCTCGGTGCACATAGGCACCTCCTTTGGGCCGGCTCATGCCGGCCTGCCTTGCGCCCGGCAAGGACGGCATCCAGGCCGGACGCCTTGACTCTGACCAGAAGTTGTTTTGGGATGTAACCCGGAGCGGGTCCAGAAGCTGCTTCTATACATTAGACGCGCCCCCGGTTTCGGTAGTTTGCTCGGTGGGTGTCAGGTTGAACACCTGGCGGCAGATGGTGACGAGCACCGGCCGGGACAGACCCTGCTTTTCCCAGCGGTCAATGAGCCCGGGCGCCTTGTCGCGCACGGCGCTGCCCGCAAACCGCCGCACGAGCCGGTCCACCTGCCGGGCGAAACAGAAGTAGTACCCGAAGAACATCGGCGGGACCGAGGCCGCGCACAGAAGCTGCCGGGTCGTCGCTTCAATGTGGGCCTGGTGTTTGCGTGCCGCCTCATAGTGCTGGACCTGGGCCTGCAGATTGCCGTCGGTGCGTGCCGACGAGCGACCGGAACCCAATGACTTGCGATAGTGCGCAGCGTCCGGCGTAAGGGACGGCTTCGGAGGCTCAAGTGCCGCGTACCAGGCGGAAATCTTCCTTGCCGCCTCGCTCTGCTTCACGACGCCCTCCGGTCCATAATGCCCTCGGCAATCAGCCAGAGGAGACGGCCGGACAGCCCGCGAGAAAACCAGCGGGAAACGACCAGCTTCGCGGACGGGGAGAAATCCAGGCAGAGTGGCCAAGTGGTCAAGTGGTCTAGTGGTCCCGCGTCCCGGCCAGAACTGCTCATTCCTTTCTCCCTCTCCCTTGTACGGGAGAGGGTTGGGGTGAGGGTGATGAAGTGAGCTGTCCTGCGCATCGCGCGCAGGTACTCTCTCGCAAAGCACAACAGCGCCGGAAACATGCACGCGTGCAGACCTGGCTCTCGCCACCCATGCCGCTCCTGCCTGAACCGCACCAAGGCGCACGCCACCGCATGACGCAACATCTTCTCACCCGCGCTATGCCGATGCGTGTCTTTCCCGCTCATGTCCTTTCTCCTCACTCTATCCCTTTATCTCTTTGTCTCTCGGTCTCTTTCCTTCTGCATTCTGCAATCTGCATTGCGTCCTCGCTCCTCACTTTATCCCTCTATCCCTTTATCTCTTTGTCTCTCGGTCTCTTTCCTTCTGCACTCTGCATTCTGCATTGCGTCCTCGCTCCTCACTCTATCCCTTTATCTCTTCCTCTCTCGGTCTCTGCTCTCTGGTCTCTGGTATCTGATTTCTGCTCTGTCCGTCCTTCTCCTCCTCCTGCTCCCTGTCCTGCTGCTCCCTCTCTGGCTGTCCGGCTCTCGCCTGTGTGGCGAGCCACTTCCGTCACAATGAACTGCAACGTATTCGGCTCCACCCCGAAGTCGTGCCACTTGCGAAGGAGCAGCTCAAGCTGGAACGCCAGCGCATAGCCGTACCTGGTTCGAAACAGCCGGGCCAGCTCCAGCACAAACCAGCGCACCTGCATCAGCACCGCGGCCGGCAAAGCCGCACCCTCGAACATCGGCTCGGTAACCTCGCGCAGCAGCTCAATCGCCCGGTCGGATTCGAGCCCGTACACGGGCGACGGCTCGTCTGAGTGCCGGATGGCATCCAGCGCCAGGCGGGTCTCAGGGTTCAACTTCATCGGACCGGGCATAGTGTCCATAAAAGCTCCTTTTGAGTCTCTATAGATTGTTCGTTCTCGAAGCCCGAAAAAGACCAAAGAAAATGGGGCCAGGCCCCGTCCGCCCACTTTGTCTCTTTATCTCTCTATCTCTTTGTTCTCTCTCCACTCCACCACTTTCCTAATCTGTCAAGTACG
>Ga0209609_10001199_pt1 | contig 15159 bp, 10 predicted proteins | sample LakKivw325mmetaG_FD_184136 | JGI IMG/M metagenome (GOLD analysis project Ga0209609, IMG submission 184136) | Anoxic lake water microbial communities from Lake Kivu, Rwanda to study Microbial Dark Matter (Phase II) - Lake Kivu water 325m metaG... | ecosystem: Environmental > Aquatic > Freshwater... | reverse complement strand
CTCCAGAACTGGGCTCCCAGCTTTTTAGGGGTCTGACCCCTATATTTCCGCGTTCGCTTTGCTCTTGCACTCTAGTAAGGGTTTTGCCGTTTCACCCTTCGGCTTCGCTCAGGGCAAGCCCCAAGTTTATACGAAGATTCGCCAAGCACATAATAAATTATATGCTCGGCGCTTTTCGCCTTTCGGCTCAAAGCGTCTCTGTTCGCACCTCTAACCTCACGGTCGACGGGTATTACCCGCTGCCATTGCCCTGTCCCTTGCGGGCGGGCCGAGTGTTCGGACTTTCCTCTGCGGAGAAATCAAGGTCAGACCTCCTAAAAGCTTGGGCCCAGTTCTGGGGAGGTCTGACCTTGATTTCTCCGCAGCGATTGTCTTGTTCGCTTGGACATGGATATCATACCAAAAAAACTGTAAAAGTCAACCCACTAAAAAAGTGCCTGTTTTTTATCGGCCCCATCAAGCGCTTCGTTCACCAATTTATCAGCTAATTTATTGGCCTCTCTGGGGATAGCCACAAAATCAATGTCTTTGAATCCAACTTTCAGATTCCAGGCCTTCAAAAACAATTTCTGAATCTCGGGATGGGAGATTTTATACTCCCCTTTCATTTGTTTGACTAAAAGTTCAGAGTCCGAACGAATTTCTATAACTGAATTTTTAATCTTTTCCTTACCAAAAAGCGCCTTGACTTTCTGCAAGGCAAAAATTAAGGCATAATACTCGGCCTCATTATTAGTGGCAGTGCCGATTGTCTGGCTGTAAGATTTCACAACCCGCCCCGCTGCATCGGTAAAAATAACCCCGAAAGCCGCCGGGCCGGGATTGCCTCTTGAGCCACCATCAATGTTAATAATGATTTTATCCATAAAATTGTGAAATTGTACGGGGTCAGACCCCGTACAATTTCATATCATGCGTTAGTCGTTAGTTAAAATATTTTTCTAAACATTCCTTTAATTTTTCTATGTTCTCATTTTGCACCGTAAAACCGGCGGCCGGTGGATGCCCCCCATACATTAAAAGCAAAGGGGCACAGCTTTTCAGGGCCGCAACTGCATCTAAACCATGGGGCGTCCTTACTGAGCCGCGGCTTTTTTCAGCGTCCCTGCGGAAAATAAAAGTCGGCTTTTTAAATTTGTTGCAAAGCCGTGAAGCCACCGCCCCTGAAAGCACTCTTGACCAGCGAGACTCACCCTCAAAGATAATCGGCGAAAAAGAACTCTCTATTTTTTGGGAGATTTCTCCAACAATGCGGGTAATTTCCTGATTGCGGGCATTCGCCTCCTGCAGCAGACCCCTGGCCATGGCTGCGGCCGCTTCTTCTGACGGCTCTTTAAACAAAAGATAGCTTTCCGTCAAATGATTTCTGACTTGCGTGATATTTAAAATGGTGGATAATTTCTGAAAAATCTCCCGCGGTGACCTATCCGCAAGGCCAGCTACCTTAATCATAGCTGCCAAACCCGGCCTTAGCGTCTCTTTAATGGTGCAGGAGCCTTTTCTGATAACCTGGGCATTAAGATCCTCTTCGGGCATCATATCAGCCACTGTGCCCAGGGCCGCAAGCTCCAGAAAACCCTGCTCCACGACCGGACTGATTTTTTCGCCTAACAAAACCTGGCCCAAACGATATGCCAGGCAAACGGTAGTCAGCTTTTTGAAAGGATAAGGGTCGTGCGATTGTTTGGGGTCAACCACAATGTCAGCGGGAGGTATCTTGCCTAAAATTTCGTGGTGGTCAACAACGATGGTTGAAAAGCCGGCTTTTTTAGCAATCTTGAGCTCTTCAAAATTGCCAATGCCGCAGTCCAGAACAACCAATAATGCCGGAGAAAAATCTCTGAGAAGCTGCAGGGCCGTTCTGTTCAAACCATAATCCTCGTTATCCCATTCGGGAAAATAAAGCAGAATGTCCCGCGCCCCTAAATTCCTTAATGTTTCTTCCAGAATCAAGGTTGAGGTGGTGCCGTCTAAATCCGAGTCGCCGAATAAAATAATTCTCTCATTACGAGAGACGGCTTTCAAAATTCTACGGCCCGCTTTTTTTAAATTTTTAATTTCTGCCATAATTATCCGATAACCGATACGGCTCAACAAGCCCTATTGCCTCCAGACCGGGCATTTTTTCCCCGGCCAGGAAGCCCAGCATCGCCCCCCCGCCAGTGGAGACAAAAGAAAAACGGTCAGCAAGGTTAAAATGTCTCAAGGCAGCCACGGTGTCGCCTCCGCCCGCTAATCGCAACGAGGCCGGGGACTTAGCTATATGTTGTGCTATTTCTCTTGTGCCATTGCTGAATTTTTCCTTTTCGTAATAACCCAGAGGACCGGACCAAAATATAGCGCCGGCCTGCTTAATGATATTGCAAAAAAGCTTAGTGGTTTCCTGCCCAATGTCAAACACATCTTCATCTTGCCTGACCGCCCCCGGCGCTGTTTCCCTGATTAAGGTCTCGCCTTGCGGGTCGGCTGAAGCCAATACATCAAGAGGAAGATAAACCCCGCACCTTTGAGCGGGATACCAAACATCACTCAAAAAATTTACATCTTTCGCAATACCTGCGGCCTGGGACGAAACACTTAAAGGTGCGGGGTAAATCTTCTGATCAGTAAGGTTAATCTCGCCAATAAGCGAAATCTCCTCTTGGCTGGGAGATGGCTCTCCCATCCAAAGCCCCTTAATCGCTAAAACGGTATTGGCTATTTCACCCGCTAAAAGCAAATAATCAGCTATTTTAAAAAATCTTTTTAAGACCTTAATCTTGGACTCTATTTTAGCGCCGCCAATCAAAACCACAAGGGGACGGGGCGGATTTTCAACTACTTGCGATAAGAAGTGAAGTTCTTGCTTAAGCTCCGGGCCGGCGAAATGCTTCATAAGCTTGGGCAGGGCCACCACAGAAGCATGCTCTCTATGGCAAACGCTGAAGGCCTCGTTGATATAGACATCGCCTAGCTTTGCTAACTGCTTTGCAAACTTTGGATCGTTTTTCTCCTCGCCTGCATCAAGCCGCAAATTTTCCAAAAGCACAATATCGCCGGGTTTCATTCTCCTGATTAATCTTTCAACGCCACCCCCCTTAATCTTTTTACTGAAAATAACCCGTTCCCTTAAGAGTCCACACAAGCGCTGGCTAATTGGCCTTAAGGTCAACTGCTTTTGCCGCTTCCTTTTATTCTTAAATTCTTGGGGGTCACCCAAATGGCTTATTAAAATAATTTTAGCCCCTGCTCTCTTTAAAAGGTTGATGGTCGGGAGCGCCCTTTGCAAGCGAAAATCATCAACAATTTTACCATTTGCAAGGGGCACGTTAAAATCGCATCTCATTAACACCCGCTGGTTATAGAAATTATAATCTTCCATAAAGTTATTCAATAGGCAGGTTGGGCGGAGGCGTGGCCTTCTTTGCCAAAATGCGCGGCACGCCAGCTGGCAAATCCAAAGCGCGAGCCGGAAAGTGGAAAATAGAGGCCAGTTCTTCAGAGTTGAGAATCATATTACCCGGCCCCGACATTTGCGGGTACAAAGGCGGAAAACGTTTCACATACAAATCAAAAATTTTTTTCTTCCTGGTATAAAGCCGACGTTTGCGGAAAAAATAATGAATTTTGGTTTTCTCTTTGCTCCAGTCCTTCATCGCATTCAAGCTTGACGTGCTAAAATGTATTGTATATGACCGGGGAATCCGCTTATTGGGACTTACAAAAGCGTCTTTAGTATAGATATAAACCGAACGCATATAGGTTTTAAAACCCAGCTGACCCACTTTGTTTTCTATAGCGGCCAGTTTTTCTTTCTCGCCGGGCGTGAGCTTCATCTCCGGCGGAATTAACGACTCGGCTTTCTCCTCTTCGCTGTACGGTTTTTTACCCAAAAAGAAAAACTTCAACCCCTCACTAATCATTGACTTACGGCCCGAAGCAGAAGGCCGACGTGCAATTTTATCAGCTAAGGCCTTGCCATCGTCAATCCAAGGTATATCGCTGTTAGTAATCGGAGTTATGGAAATTTGAAACCACAACTGCTCCCCTTCTTTCAATTTAGCCATTGCTTCCATTAAATTCGCAAACGGATCTAATTTCTTTTCTTGCTCTATTTCTTCGGGCCTGATTTCAAAATATTTATAGGTCTTAATGGGATAGGAATCCTCCTTTAGCGTGGTAAGGTACTCGCCGTAAACGTCAAAGGTTTTATTGGGCAGATCCTGGGGCACATTTTGGGTATAATCTTCAACCTCAAATATCTCAATATCAGGATAATGAGTATGAAAAATAGATTCAACAAACTTTTTCTGGTCCTTGAGAATACGCATATGAAAATGAACTTGGCCGCCAATGCTGACAATCTCAATAGTCAGCCAAAACGGCCCGCAGATCATCTCGCCCTCGCACCATCTCTCCCGCCAATTGGCCGCGTCATAAATCGGCCATAAGGCATTGAAAACATCTTCCATAGCCAAATAGGGCTTCAAGACCTCAGCGGGCGGAATCATCTCTAACATAATCCACTCCTCTTCTTTATACCAAACCTCCCAGCGAATCCACCACAAATGGAAAAAACGCGCCGGAAAATAAAGAACAAATGGCAAAATCAGCCACCACCAAGTAAGGAAAAAAGCCCAAAGCAGAGATAAGGTAATTCCAAAAAATGAATCGTAAAAATTAACAACACTCATAATTATTTGAGGGGTCGCAGAGTTTTTATCATAATTAGAATTGCAGATTGGACGGGGTCAGACCCCCTTTAATCTTGCATGCAGTTTTCTCGGGGGTCTGACCCCGTCCAATCTGCATACAAGAATATAAAAACTCTGCGACCCCTCAATTATTTACCGTAAAGATAAAAAAATATGTAAATAAAGATAAAAATCAATGTACAGTATAAAAAAACCTTGAACATATGGAGAGCGGAGACCTGAATGCCAGTCATTATATTCTGGCGGTTAGGCACGCCTCGGTTAGTCCATAAAAAACAAAGATAAGCAAAAACACCAAAAAGTATTAATCCAATGCCAATTAAAATATAAATCCAAAGAGAAAGCAAAACCATAAAATAACTAAAAACCCCTATAATCAATTATTTAATTATAGGGGTTGCTTAGATTTCTTTCAAGGTGTATTTTCCCTCTCTGTCCTTCTGAAAATATGTCTTATTGTTGAGATTAAGAAAAATAGTATTCTCCTTAACCAGCCGCTGCTGTAAAACCTGTTGCAAAATCTCTTGACGGCCCAAGGGCATATTGGCTTTTTTCATAATGCCGCAAATAACGTCGCGAACGGTTCCGTCAGAATAGCCCCAGTCCCTTAAACCATAAACACCCCGACCTACCAAGATGAACTGCGGGTCGCGGATTAACTCGTTGTGCACGGTTTGCGGCAAAATCTTACGTTTCTGGAAAAAACTGCCTTTTAAGCCGTTGGCATTGTTAGCGATTTCTTGAAAATGCAAGGGCTTGCCTAATTTTTTAAGCACTAAATAAGCGGCATCCCTCACGCCCCGCGGTTTAATCTCTGGCCAAATGGCCAAACCAACCTTACCCAATGGCCCCACCTCAACCGCTTTGCTTGCCTCAATTAAGTTATCAACAAAAATGCGTGGCTGCTGGCTAATCTCTCCATAAATGGTCTCTTTAACAAGGGGCGCTTTATTATCTTTTAATCGTTTTAATAAGGCCTTGAGCAAAACACTCGCTTTCGCAAAAGTGTCGCTTCCCTGACCCCAGAAAGAATAAAAATCATCACACTTTGCAAAACGTTGCATATTAGGGGCCAAGCACAAAAGAAAAAACAAAGAATTTTGTTCAGAGGACTCGGCCAAATCGTTTAATAAAAAATCCTCTCTCTTTAATCCCCCTTGTTTCTTCAAATAATCATAAAGATAGGCAAAAACAGCCCTCAAATTGGGAGAGGAGGACTTAACTTTGACTCTTGATAAGGCCTCTAACTCTATCTGGCGAATTCTCTCTCTGGTAATGCCAAAGGATTCACCAATTTGCTGCAAGGTCTGACGTTTTTTAATCGTATCCAACCCAAACCTTTTTCTAACGATTTCCTGATATTTCGCAGGTAAAGATGAGAGTGCCTCCGAGCAAATTTTTGAATAGTTAAACTTAGATTTCATATTCAAATGGTAAGACCGAGCTTATTCTGCCATATTTCGGGCGGTATGTCAAGGAGGGGTTGCATCTATCCCCTTCTGGGCCTTTTTAGTCCCCTTTTTTCTCGGCTCTCAAAAATAGTCACCACTAAAAGTGAAGCCACAAAAATAGATGAATAAGTACCAAACCCCACGCCAAGCAATAAAGCCAAAGCGAAATAGCGCAAAGTGTTCCCACCGAAAAGTAAAATGGCCAGCAACACCAAAATCACAGTAAAAGAAGTATTCACTGATCTTCCAAGGGTCTGATTCAAGCTGGCATCAACGATTGTATCAAAACTCTCGCCCTTACTTTTGAAAAGATTTTCCCGAATCCGGTCAAAAACTACCACTGAATCGTTAATAGAATAGCCAAAAACCGTTAAGAGAGCCGTGATAATCGGAATGGTGATTTCCGCTCCCAAGTAACGGCCTAACCAAGCAAAAACCCCAAGGGGTATAATAATATCATGGCATAAAGCCACAATACCAGTAAAACCGTAAACCCAGGATTTAACAGGACGGGAAATTTTGCGAAAACTAATGGCAATGTAAACCAAAATTGATAACAATGATAAAAATACCACTATCTTGGTTTTATTTTTTAATTCTTTGCCAATAACCGGGCCAATCACCTGAAAACTTTCCGAGCCCTTTTCAATCTCGCCTAAGGCCTCTAATTTTTGTAAAATATTCTCTTTCCCGGCCTCACTAATGGGTTTCATTTTCAAAATAACTCTTTGCTCCCCAGCCACCTGCACCGCTACCTCCCCTAAATTTAATGCATCTGTTTGCTTTTTAATATTCTCCAAAACAGGGGCTTGCTGCTTATATTTCACTTCCAACACCGAGCCGCCGGTGAACTCAATACCTAACCGCAAACCAAAAATCACCATACTCGCTATGGCCGCTATGATTAAAACAAGAGAAAAAGCATAAAAAATCTTACGATATTTGGTAAATGAAATCATAGCCAAAGTTTTTTGATATTTTCCAGTCGCGTGCCAACAAAGATATTCATCCAAAGCTTGGTGGCAAACATTGCTGAAAACATACTTATCAAAATACCCAATGACAGGGTTAAAGCAAAGCCCTTAACAAAGGACGACCCAAAGCCGAACATAATCACTGCAATCAATAGGGTGGTCAGGTTGCTGTCTCTGATAGAGGGCCAAGCGCGAGAAAAGCCCAACTCCAATGATTTTTGAAAGTTCTCGCCTTTTTTTCTTTCTTCCTTCATCCGCTCAAAGATTAGGATATTGGCGTCAACCGCCATACCCACTGACAAGACCCCCCCGCCAATGCCAGCTAAAGTAAGGGTAACAGGAATAAATTTAAACAAGCAAAGCAAAATAGCAGCATAAGTAATAAGCGATAGGCAAGCAAAAAATCCGGAGAAACGGTAAAAAACCAACATAAACAAACAAATGCCAATTAGCCCAAACCAAGCCGCTCTTAATGACTGCTGCAAAGATACCAAACCCAAGGTGGGGCCGATATTGGTTTGTGAAATAAGTTTAATAGGCAAGGGCAAAGCGCCCGCATTAAGATTACGTACTAAGTCCTTGGCTTCTTGCACAGAAAAAGTGCCGGTAATCTGCGCCTTGCCCCCGGAGATTGCTTCTCGCACTACTGGCGCAGAAATCAAGACGTTATCAATGTATATGGCAATGCGCTTATTGATATTTTTTTCGGTTAATTCCTTAAAAATAGCGGCGCCCTCATCATTGAACTCCAAGAGAACCTCTGACGCCATAGTTGATTGTTCAAAACTCAAGGTGGCTTTCTTCAAATACTGGCCGGTAAGTTTTGTAGAAACAAAAGATGGCTCACTGCTTGTAGTATTATTCGGGCTTTCTTCCTTAAATTCCAAATAAGGCGTTTTACCAATCATTTCAATGGCCTTGTTGATGTCTTTAACGCCCGGCAATTCCACCACCAACCGCTCACTGTCACCGGCTTGCTGCGTAGAAACAACCGCTTCGGTAACGCCGAACATATTGACCCTTCTTTCAATAACATCCCTTAAGCCCTGCATTGAGTCCTTCCGGCCTTTTAATTCAACTTGAGAAACATCGGCTTCATAAACCAAGTGGCTGCCGCCCTGCAAGTCAAGGCCCAACTTGAAATTCTTTTCTGGCAAATGAGGAATAAAACCAATGTTCAAATAACTCAAGACCCTGTTTACCGGCCCGGGAAAAACCAAAAGCAAACAGGCAACTGTTAAACAGAGCACCACTGCTAAATAAATTTTGTTAGCGCTTTTAGTCATACAACAGATGTTTTAACATACCAAAAAAACCTAATCTTTGCAACATCACTTCGCGTCCCATTTCCCTTGCGATCGCAAGGGAAATGGGACGCGGTAATTTAATCATACCTTTGAGATAATCAAGGTGAGATAATCAAGGTGAGATAGTCAAGGACAGCTTCAAAATAGTCCGGGCGATTTGCGAATGAATACTTGACCAAAGTGTTTGAAACAATTTATGGCCTTCGGTTTTATACTCCACCAATGGATCCTTGCCTCCATACGCCCTCAACATCACCGAATCCTTCAAATGTTCCATATTCACCAAATGTTCGGTCCATAATAAATCCAGACATTTCAAACACACAAAACGATATGTCTTGGTTAAATTTTCCTGCCCCTCCTGTTGCTCCCTTATTTGCAAAAGATTTTGGCAGTATTGCTTAAAATAATCAACCGTTTCATCACTCATTTGAAGATTTTTTAATTCCAGGAGGGCCCCTTCTGACAAAGGCATAACTGTTTTCATTTCTTCAATTAAGCCGGCTTGGTCCATTTTTTCACTTGAATAAGCCAAAACAATCTTTTCAATCTCCTCTTCTAAAATTTGATTCACTAATTCTTTCAATTTTTCATAGTTAGCGTTCAAAATTTCTTTTCTTTGAACATAAATCTTCTGGCGGTGTTTGGCCATTACGTCATCGTACTCTAAAATATGACTTCGCGAATCAAAGTTAAGGCCTTCAACTTTTGTTTGTGCTTTCTCAATGGCTTTGGAAATAATCTTGGCTTCAATGGGCTGGTCTTCGGACATTCTCATAAGCTCCATTAAATTTTTAATTCGCTCTCCACCAAAAATTCTCATCAGCTCATCTTCTAAAGAAACAAAAAACTGCGAAGAGCCAGCATCGCCCTGCCTGCCGCCCCGGCCCCTTAACTGATTATCAATACGCCGGGCTTCATGCCGCTCCGTACCAATAATATGCAAGCCCCCTAAGGCAACCACCCTTTCCCTTTCGCCTTCCCACTTTTTATATTCCTCGCTTATAAAAGCATCTTCCTTATTTTTGATTTTTGATTTTTGATTTTTGATTTTGCTCGGCGGCACCCCGCCCAACATTATATCAACTCCCCGGCCCGCCATATTGGTGGCCACAGTAACAGCCCCCAACTTGCCAGCTTGAGCAATAATCTGGCCTTCCCGCATATGGTTCTTGGCGTTGAGAACCTCGTGCTTTATGCCTTCCCTATCCAGCAACTTGCTTAAGTATTCATTTTTCTCTACGGATCTGGTACCCACTAAAATTGGCTGCCCCTCTTGGTGTCGTTTTTTTATTTCAGCCACTACTGCTTTAAACTTTACTGGCTCGGTTTTATAAATGCGATCGGAAAAGTCCTGCCTAATCATTGGCTTATTGGTGGGTACTGCAACAACCGCCAATTTATAAACCTTGTCAAACTCTTCTGCTGAAGTTAAAGCGGTACCGGTCATACCAGATAATTTCTCATACATCCGAAAATAGTTCTGAAAGGTAATGGTGGCTAAAATCTTGGATTCGGGCTTAACCTCAACATTTTCTTTGGCCTCCAGGGCCTGATGCAACCCGCCTGAATAACGTCTGCCGGGTAAGAGACGACCGGTAAATTCGTCAATAATCAAAACCTCGCCATTCTTGACTAAATAGTCCTTGTCTCGCTGAAAAAGGGTTTGAGCCCTCAAGGCCTGCTCCAAATAATGCAAATACCTCATTCCCTTTTCTTCGTAAATGTTCTTCAGGCCCAAAAGCCCTTCCACTTTTTCCACGCCCTGTTCAGTTAAAAAAGCACTTTTCATTTTTTCATCAACCTGATAGTCGCTCTCGGATTTCAACTGGGGCACAATTCGCGAAAATTCGCGGTAATGGCTTGACGATTCAAAATCGGGTTGGGAAATAATCAATGGGGTTCTGGCTTCATCAATGAGAATTGAATCAATTTCATCAACAATGGCAAAAGAAAAACCTCTCTGCACCATCTCGCTCGCGTCCATTACCATATTATCCCTTAAATAATCAAAGGCGAACTCATTATTGGTACCATAAGTAATATCAGCCAAATATGCCTCTTTTCTTGTACACGGCCTTAAATAACTCTCCTCCACCTTAAACCCACCCACCCTGTCTCGTTCTTTATCTCTCTCCTCTTCCTGTTTTGAATTTTGATTTTTGGAATTTGAAATTTGTTTGGAAATTGGAGCTTGGAAGTTGGAATTTTCCATTCCATACTGGAAATCGTATAAGTATGATCCTTCATTCACAATACAGCCCACCGATAATCCTAATGCGTCATAAATCTGTCCCATCCACACTGCATCCCTCTTAGCCAAATAATCATTAACCGTAACAATATGAACGCCCCGACCTGTCAGGCCATTGAGAAAAGCTGGGGCAACAGCCGCCAATGTCTTGCCTTCGCCGGTTTTCATTTCAGCAATCTTTCCATCGTTGAGAATTAGGCCGCCAATTAGCTGCACATCGTAAGGCCGCTGACCAAGAGTACGGCCAGACGCCTCGCGGACTAAAGCAAAAGCCCTTGCTGCCAGATCGTTAAGTGAAGCACCTTCCCCAATCTCTTTTTTTAATTCGCTGGCTTTTTGTTTCAATTCGTCATCAGAGAGCCGATTAACCTCAACCTCCGAGTCGTTTATTTCTGCCACTATTTCCTGATAATACTTAATGGTTTTGGCGGCCGGATCACCCAAAATTTTAGAAAAAATTGACATATACAGAAATTAAAATCCTAAATATTGGATTTCCTCCTCTAACTCAATGCCGAATTTTTCTTTTACTTTTTGTTTGGCTAATTTAATCAATTTAATTACATCGCCGGCTTTCGCTTCACCTGTATTCACAATAAAATTGGCATGTTTTGGCGAAATCTGCGCCCCCCCGATTATCTTGCCCTTCAAGCCACATTGTTCAATCAGCCAGCCCGCCGGAATAATCTTCATTTTTTCAAATTGTTGTGCTTCGGGAAATCTTTTTAATAATTGATAACCCTTCGACAGGCTCAGGGTGCTGAGCCCTTCGGCAGTGAGCTCAGGGCCGAACTGCGAAGTCGAAGCATTGATAATTGATAATTGATAATTTTTAAACACCGAGCCAGCCGATGGCTCAACAGGGTGATGTTCTTTTCTGTAGTCCAAAATCTCTTGAACTTTATTTTTTACTTCCTCTCTTGTTTTCTTCTCTAAAACCAATTTTGCAGACAAAATAACCAATCCCCTATCCCTCTTAAAAATACTATCCTTATATCTGAATTGGCAATCTTTGTTTCCAAAAATTTTAAATTTTGCATTTTCATTTTGCCTGCCCCGTAGGGTCCCGAGCGATAGCGAGGGACTCCTTTGAGGAGACTTGAGATTTGAGATTTGAGATTGCATTGCTCCCACCTCCCTCACCACCTCCCCTATTGTTTTGCCAAACGCCCCGGCATTTCCCCAAACTGCTCCCCCGACCGTTGCTTGCGGTATACCTGCCGCCCACTCCAAACCACTCAATCCTTGTTTAAGACACAACTTAACCAAATCAGCCAACCTAACCCCGGCTTCTGCGCGAACGGCATTAGTTTCTTGCTTGTAGCTTGTAATTTGTAGTTTGATAACTAAACCATTAAACCCTTTATCAGCCACCAGCAAATTACTGCCTCCAGCTACAATATAAAACGGCAGGGAGTTTTTCTGTGCCCAACAAATCGCCTTCCCAACTTCCTTTTCATTATAAACTTCGCAGAAAAACCTTGCCGGACCGCCAATCCTGAAAGTCGTCAAATTTTTCAAAGAAACGTTTTTCTCAATTAACATAGAAAAGCAATGAGCCGGGTGGGAAGCCTCCAACCATATCTAAGGTGAGGACGCACGCCGGCTCAATATAATTATAATAAACTATCTGGTAAAAAGCAAAGCAAAAGACCTCGAAGTTTTCACCAGAGGTCTTCCGCTGATATGTGTTGAAGGAAAACTCGGGATTTCTCCCAAATTTATTTCCTCACCTTTGCTTGTATCCTACCAAAAATAATCCAAATTGTCAAGCCTCATAATAAAGCAAAACTCACTGCAGGGCAAACCTCTGCAAAAAAGCAAGCCCTCCGCTATAGGGTCAAGGAGTAGTCGTTGAGGCCTTGCCCAAAATGTCTTCAAATTCGTTTTGCCATTCGGAGGGATTGTGCTGCAGAGCTCTTTGGGCAATTTCTTTGGCTTTTTCCATTTGCCCCAAATCAGAAGCAAACCCCGCTGCAGATTGATAATAGCTCAAATTGTCTGGATTTTTCTCAATGGCTGACAAGGCCAAATCCAAGGCCTGCTGTGCCCATTCTTTCAACTTTTCTTGATTGCCGCTCCTCCGGGCTACCTGAATAGCGATATCCCAAGAGCCGAACCATCTTGGCTCCAAGTCCACGGCTTTTTTGGCTGCTTCTATTGCCTCATCAAATTTGCCTGAATAAATCTCGGATTGAGCTAATGCCCAATAACCTTGAGGATTGTCCGGCGATAAAACCAAGGCCTCTCGAGCATAACTTTCTGCTAAAGCGGCCTTGGAAAAATCAAACATAGTGTATAGATTATAAATCTGGGCAAATTTCAAAACAGCGCTATAATCCAAGGGCGACTCCTCTATGGTCTTTTCTGATTCCTGAACCAAAAAATCCAGCTGATTCTTGGCTATTTGCTTCGCCTCGTCGTTAGCCATTATATCTTGAAAATGCCGCTGGATATCCAGCATAAATTGTTCGGCAAAAAAGTCACGAATCTGGTATTTACCAGCGGCTGAAGCAGTTAATGCCCCCTGGGCAAACTTCAAACGTTCCGAAAAACTTTGTGCCTGAATGGCCTTTAGGGTGTAGCGATCGGCCTTGGCTGGCTGAATCACAAAATAAGAAAAGGAAATCAAAAATATTATTACAACTATAATGGCCGGCCATTTATGCTTTATTGATAAAGCAATGTCTGCTTCCTCCCCTTCTTGCTCCCGGTTTAAGGAAAAACTGCCGAAAGCTAAAACCATAATAAACAGCAATAAACTAACCGGCATATCAAAAACGCTCAAATTCTGAATGAAATAAGCTACTGCTAAAGAAGTCAAAGCAGCGAAAGCCCAAAAGTCCTTTTGGCGCGACTTGTAGAGGGCTGTAATTAAAACGGCCAATAGTCCCAAATAAGCAACTAAACCGAAAACACCGCTGGTCACCAAGGTATCCAAAACAATATTATGTGTTCTGTCAAACCAGATTTCGCCGCCGCACTCGGGCGTAAATAAACAAGGGTTAAAATACTTAGGGAAAACCAAATAATAATTCTCCAGCCCCCAGCCAAACAATGGTTTTTCTATAAACCCTTTCCAAGCCATAGCCCAGTTAACCGGCCGTGACTTTGTGGCAATAGCAGTAAATTTGTCGGAAACGGGCGTATGAGGAATAAAGAGCATAACAATGGCTGCCAAGACCGCCAAACACCCAATGGCCAACATTACCCGGCCGACAATTTTTATTTTTGCCCGACGAGTCCTAAACGCCCAAAACAGCATCCCCATTAACAACAACCCCCCAATAGAGACCCAGGAAGCGGCCCTGGCATGACTAAAATAGATAGCCAAAACAGCTAAAATAGTACTGGAGGCCCAAATAATTTTCTGCCAGCCCTTGCCGCTGAAAAAAAGATACGCAGCAAAAAACACATTGAATAAAAGATAAGTGCCCAAAAATGAGGTGTTGCCCAAAGTAGAGCCGCCTCTTTGAGAGAAATCAAATGCCTTCACTCCCGCCTGCTCCGCTATGGCCATTAAAGAAATAATGGTACCAATGCCAACCGACAAAGCGAAGAATCTTTTCCAGGCCTCAACGGACTTTAAGGTATTGCTTAAGGCCAAAAATAAGCCGAAGAGATGCAGCCAGGTTGCCAAACCAGTCATTCTCTCAAATTTAGACCAAAACGAACGCGATGGATCCTGCCCTAAAATAGTGCTGGCAATCAATATCAAAAGGAAAAAAGCAAAAACAATCAGCACCTTGTTCAACCGAGGGCGATATTTTTTACCAACAGTGAACACTAAAATCAACCATGAAAAAAAAGCCACCGAAGAGCAGCCCATTATGAAAAGCCCCTTGGGCCCGACAAAAGGAAAATAAAACTGACCACTAAAAATAAAAGGGGAAAACAATGCCGCCCCTGAACTCAAATAAATCAACCAGAGCCAAACCCTCTCCCAAGCGGTTTGGGAGTAAAATTTTTTATTATTCTTATTAGGCAGCGGGCCTTGAGGTGTCCCGCCTGACCTGATTTCCTTTTTGAGCCGCGATTTTTTTCCCATAAATTTAAAGATTTTTCCTTATATTACATTATTATAGCGAATAAATGCAAGGTGTGATATAATAATAAAGAATTATGAAACAAAGAATAAGAAAAACCACTTTGGTCGCAGGTGATATTGTTTTCGCATACCTTGCGCTTTTTTGTACGGTCTATTTGAGATTTTGGCCTAACTTTGATTACAACATCCTAAAGCAACACCTCCTGCCCTTTTCCATCCTTTATCTAATGTGGCTCGTGCTTTTTTATATCTTCGGCCTCTATGACCTGGACTTTACCAACCCAAGGGCCAACCTACTGGCACGATTAGGCACCTGCTTGGCGGTTTGTTTGGCAATCAGCGTAATATTTTTTTACACTGTGCCCTTATTCGGCATCACGCCTAAAACCAACCTTTTGATTGACATCATCATTTTTTGTCTCTTCATCATC
>Ga0209609_10001197_pt1 | contig 15165 bp, 15 predicted proteins | sample LakKivw325mmetaG_FD_184136 | JGI IMG/M metagenome (GOLD analysis project Ga0209609, IMG submission 184136) | Anoxic lake water microbial communities from Lake Kivu, Rwanda to study Microbial Dark Matter (Phase II) - Lake Kivu water 325m metaG... | ecosystem: Environmental > Aquatic > Freshwater... | reverse complement strand
TGCGGGAACAGCGAAGACTTCCCGGAGAGCCGGGATTTCCTCGCCGTGCTCTATCCGGTCAGCCATGACCCGCAGCGCAAGCGCCTGAACGCCGGCGACCGCCTCAGCCCGGGTGGCGCCGTATGCCATGACGCCCGGCAGGTCAACGACCTCCGCGAGCCACCGTCCGTCGGTTTCTCTTTCTACTTCAATCTTCACTCTTGCTCCTGTCTGCGCACAAGGCCTGCTGTCCGACACAGTGTAGTTTGACTCGAATAGACCAGAGTGTCAAGCGTCGGCGAGCGCCTGATGAAGAAGAGAGCGCCTGTCTGAGACGGCTGCAGCGGCGTACGCCGCCCGACGTTGTCTACACCTTGCGCGGCAAGGAGCTCGGAGCGGTGAGCCGCAAGCCGAAGACGGATGTCGATCGCCGATTGGCGGCGCAGGGCCAGCCCGCGTGTCCTTGGCTGGTTGCCGTCTCCGCTGTTTGACTCGGCGGCAGGCTGCCCCATAATAGGCAATGCCGGCAGTCGAGTTGAGTTTCCCTGTGCGCGGGACCCCGCTGCCCGCCGACAACGGGTACATTGTCTATCAGGCCGTGGCTCGGGCGGTGCCGTGGGTCGGTGAGCAGGCGCAGGTCGGACTGGCTATATTGCCGATTCAGGGAAATCCCCACCACGGTTTCCTCGACCTGACTTCGGTGTCCCGTCTCGCATTCCGCCTCGCGGCCGGCGACGTGCCGATGCTCTCGCCGCTTGCCGGCCGGTGTCTCGTCTTCGGGAACGTGACCCTGATACTGGGCCAGCCGGCGCAAGTCGACCTGAGGCCGACGTCAAGCCTTGCCAGCGCTTTCGTCGTGGCCGAGGGGTGCCGACACAGCGACGAGGTGCAGGATTGGCTGGTTCGGCAGTTTCGCGCGCTCGACATCGGGGCTGTCCCGGAATTGCGACTGAAGCGGTTCAAGGAGCAATCCGTTACTACGGCCCGCTACGGTACTTCTTGTCCTTACGTGCGGCGGTTTCGGCAGGTCGGCGAGAGTTCGGTCGTCGGGTGGGAAGTGCAGGTACGCGGGCTTACGCCCGAGGAGTCGCTGCGGCTGCAGGAGACTGGGATCGGGCCCGGCCGCCGCTACGGCTGCGGCGTCTTCGTGCCGGATACGGGAGCGCGCGTCCGTCCCGCCCCGCGCCACGACACCGGCGTCTGGTTTCCCGACGCCTGAAGGCCAACTCAGGTTTCACTCTAGACAACTAGTGCTGGTTGACGCGCCGCAAGAGCGGGGAACTACGCCGCGGCCGATTTCCCGAGCTGGATGAGGACGAGCGCTAGGACGGCGAGGGCGATGCCAAGCCAGCTCCGGACGCCGACCTTCTCTTTCCAGAGCACGACTCCGGCCACGGCCATCAGGCCGACCTCACCGGCGGCAATCACCGGGTAAACGACTAGTCCGGGCAGGACCGAAAGCGCCAGCACGAGGAAGAGGTAGTTGCCGAAGTTGGCCGTGCCGAGCAACGCGCCCCATTTGAGGGCGGCGGGTGTGGTGCCCAGGGCCGGGACACGATCCGAAGCGGCGGGCAGTTGGCCTCCGCGGCCCCTGTCCGACAGCGCGGTCATGTCCCTGCCGCGGGTGTTGCGCAGGTAGTAGAGCAGGGTCGTTACGAAGAAGGCCGAGACGAAGATGACTGTCTGGAACGGCATAGTCTCGGTCAGGGGCAGTTCTTTGCGGAAGATGAGCGCGGCTGTCATCACCAGGCCGTCGGCGAGGAAGAGAAGGGAAAGCCAGAGCAGGGCCGAGGAACCGGCGAATGAGCGATGAGGGATGAGTGCGGGGTCCGGTTCACGCCTGGCGACGTCGTACAGGATGAGCGCGAGCGCAAGCAGGGCGAGGACGCTGCCGGTTATTTCGAGCATCGAGGGTTGCTCGTGCCAGATGAACACGGCCGCGACGAGCGGGATGACGACGGCAGTCCGCATCGCGACAACCGAAAGGGCAAGCCCGGCCGCCTGTATCGCGCGGCTCCAGACGAGCAGGCCGGCGACGAAGAGGAGGCCGGTGATTGCGGCCAACAGGGCGGCGGAGTTCGAGATATGGGGCTGGTTCAGGGCGACCGAGGCGAAGAACCCGATTACTGCCGCAGCCGCGTAGTTGATGCGGATGAGGGACAGTCGGTCGAGCGAGCGAGTGTCGGCTCGCTTGAGCACAAGGCCCATGCCGACGGCCGATGCCACCTTGAACAGCAGGTAGAGCACAGAGGTAGTATCCGCGCCGCAGTCGGCGCGTCAAGCACGGGTCGGCTTGCATGCGAACCGGGTTCAGGTATATTGGGCGCATGGTTTCCGACCGAACACTCAGGCAGGCTACCCGCTTTCATGGTCATCTCGGGCCCTGGCTGGTGCTCGGCTTGACGGCCGGGACGTACGCGCGGCGTAAGCTCGCGGCCTCGCCGTTTGACCTGAACGCGCAGGTGTCCTGCCCGGCCGGGACTCCCTACACGTGCTTTGTTGACGGTGTTCAGTTCAGTTCCGGGTGCACGATGGGCAAGGGGAACATCGTTCACCGCCGAGCCAGGGATTGCCGGGTAGTATTCACGCGGACAGGAGCGGGATATCGCCGCAAAGCCACAAAGGCACAAAGAGGTTCGGGCACAAGGTTGCGGCTGGCGGTGCGGCGCGAGGTGTGGGATGAGCTCCATTCGGGAGCGGCCGAGGGTATGGCAGGGGCGGCGCGGCTGGGACGAGAGTTCAGTCGGCGGCGAGTGGAGGAGCTTTTCACCGGATGAGCTACGGCGGGCCAACTGCGGCTCCTGATTCCACGTCAAACTAGTCGTATGCGCTGGTTGAAGAACCTCGTTAATGAGTGGGGCCCGGTGATTGTCGCCGTGCTGCTCATCCGGTCGTTCGTGGTCGAGGCGTTCATGGTGCCGACTGGCTCGATGCTCAGTACCATTCTCATCGGCGACATGATGCTGGTGAACAAGTTCGTCTACGGGGTCAAGCTGCCTTTTACCGACAAGACCGTCATCCCGGTGTCGAGCCCGAAGCGCGGGGACATTGTCATCTTCCGTTTTCCGCTGGACCCGGATGTGCCGCCCGGCGCGAGCCGCATCTTTCCGGCCAAGCTGCCGCTGCTGCCTTTGTTCTGGAACAGGACCAGGGGCTTCTTCCAGTGGTACACCCCGCTGGCGCTGGTCAAACGCTGTGTGGCCGTTGCCGGCGACACGGTCCTGTACCGGGACAAGCAGCTCTACATCAACGGCAAACTGCAGATCGAGCCCTACGTGCAGCATGTCGACCCGCGGACATTTCCCGGCCTGGAGGGACTCAAGGACTTTCAGCGGCCCTGGGAGAACCACAGCTTCTTCCGAACTGAGGTATCGGTCTATGTGCGCGACCAGTTCGGGCCGGTCGTGGTCCCGCCGGGCTGCATCTTCGTGATGGGTGACAATCGCGACAACTCCGAGGATGCGCGGTTCTTCGGGCCGCTCGCGCTGCGCCACGTCCGCGGCCGGCCGCTGGTTACCTACATGTCAACGGCCGCGGCCGGGTACCCCATCAATATCCCGAAGATGGTGCTCTCGCCCTGGGCGATCCGGCTCAACCGCATCGGCCACCTGGTCCGTTAGCCCGGCAGACGCTGCCAACCAGGTTTCAAAATGCGGCGTGCGAGTCTCAAGGTGACCGGCCGGCGGTCCGTTCTCCTGCGTCTCCTGCCTTGCGCTTGCATCCTGCCTCCTCCTGTCCTATACTGACCGCCTGTGCTGACAACCGATAGAGGCGCCGTGCCGTGAGCGGCTTCCGCTGGCTGCGCAGCGTCGGCCGCGACTGGACCCCGGTCATCGTCGCGGTGCTGCTTATCCGGTCGTTCGTGGTCGAGGCGTTCATGGTGCCGACCGGCTCGATGCTCGACACGATCCTCGTCGGCGACTTCATGCTGGTGAACAAGTTCGTCTACGGTGTGAAGCTGCCATTCACCGACAAGACCATCATTCCGGTGTCGAGTCCGAAGCGCGGGGATATCATCGTCTTCCGCTTTCCGGTTGACACCGATGACCCGCAGCCGCCCGAGCGCTACTCGAGGATCTTTCCCCGCTGGCTGCCGCTATTGCCCTTGTTCTGGGACAACCAGGCGCACTTCTTCACCTGGTACGTCCCGCGCAACTTCATCAAGCGCTGCATCGCCGTGGCCGGCGATACGGTCGAGTACCGGGAAAAGCAGCTATACGTGAACGGCAAGCGGCAGGACGAGCCATACGTTGTGCACAAGGACGCGGGGATAGAGCCCGGCCTTGAGCCCGCACCCACGCGCGCCGCTTTCCAGCGGGCCTGGGAGGAGCGGCGGTTCTACCAGTCCGAATACTCGCTCTACGTACGCGACCAGTTCGGCCCGGTGGTTGTGCCCGCCGGATACGTTTTTGCGATGGGCGACAACCGCGACAACTCCGAGGATGGTCGGTTCTGGGGTCCGCTCGACATTCGCTATCTGCGCGGGAAGCCGCTGGTGCTCTATTTCTCGTCCGACGCGGCGCCGAGCATTGCCCGGATCATCATTTCGCCGTGGGCCATCCGTTTCAACCGGATCGGCCGGATCATCCGATAGTCCGCCGACGATTGACACGTCGGCGGTTCTGAGCTACATTCGGTCACGATGAACCGGTCGAACCGGCGGTTCGCAGTGGTCCTGTTCACGGCGCTGGTGCTCGCCGGATGTCGTCGCCCGCAGAGCAGAACCGAGCCTTGGGTCTGGCCCGGGGCCAACCGCAGCAACACATTTCTCTTTGCTCAGAGCGGGACCAGACCCGCGCCCGCACCGCGGTTCGTCGCGGTGTGGGAAGCGGAGTTGTTCGACGTTCCGGCGGCCGAGCCGGTCCCGGGAATCGCCCACGCCGGGCATCGCCCGCTGCTACTGGACCTCGACCGTGATGGTCTTCTGGAAATCGTGACGTCGCCGCTCGGCGAGCGTCCGGCCGCAGTCCTCAACTGGGAGGGCGCACCCCTTACCGGCCGCGCCCGGAGCGGCACGGACTGGCCGCTGATCCAGTCTGACTCGGCCCGTATCGTCGCCGACGACAGCACCGGCTGGGTGCTGTTGCCCGAATTGAGCCGGTCCCGGTCCGGCTCCGGCCCGCTCGCGGTCAGGGTTAACAGGCGGATTGTCACGCTCGATGTTGTGCCCGAGCCGGAATCGTCCCATTCCGTCCCGGTGCTGGAGTGCCGGGATATCGGTGACGGCCGGCTCCTGTGGCGGTACGAGTTCGGGGCGCGGCCGGACCTGATGGCCGTTGCCGACTTGGACGCGGACGGCAAAGAGGAACTGCTCTTGACAACCTACGCCGGGGAGCCCGGTGCAGCCGAGATCAAGACCGGCGGGAGCGATTCCTGCCATTGCATTGCACTGCGCGACGATGGGACTTTGCTCTGGCAGCACGGGTTCGGCGCGCACCGGTTCATCGGCTGTACGGCCGGTGTCGCCGACCTTGACGGGGACGGCAGAAGCGAGGTATTCGTCGCCGTGTATTCATGGCTGAATGACTTCGGCGGGCTGGCAGTCCTGGATGGCGGGACCGGAGAGGTCAGAGCCGAGTTGCCGGCACCGAGTCAGTCGCCGGTGTCGTACGCTGCGGCGGGCTGCGCCGACTTTGACGGCGACGGCAGGCAGGAACTGGCGGCCGCGGCCTGCGGCCGGAGGGCCGAGGTCCAGCTCTACCGGCTCGAGGCGAACCGGCTCAAGCTGAGTGCGCGCGCCCCGCTCGGGGAGGTTCGCGATTCCGGTGAGGTGAGCGAGTGCCGGCTGCATGGCATCTGCGACCTGGACGGCGACGGGAAGTACGAGCTGGTCTTGTCCCGGTGCCTCAAACGGATGATATGCAGGGACCCGCTGTTCTACCCGTTGACCTTCGACTCGTGCGGCCTGTTCGTCCTCGGAAGCGACCTGAAGCGCCGGCAGGAGATTGCGCTGCCGGATCGCTGCCAGGACGTTACGCTCGGGGATGTGATTCCGGGCGGTAACATCGAACTGCTGGTCGTCACCGACCGACTGTGGCTTTACACGACTTCATCCAGGTAGCGGCAGGGGCCGAAAGCTTTGCACCAACCTCGCCGTCGCCGGTCGAGCCGGCATTCGCTGTTCGAACGCGGTCCGCAGCTACAGCGGCGACTTGACGATGATCCGACCCCGGCTGAGCAGGAACTCCAGGCCTTCCTTCATGCCGCGCAGCAGGCCCGCGTCCCCCCGGCCAATCACGATATCGGCGCCGAGCTTCCCGCCCGCCGCACTGACCCTGAGCGTCAGCGGCAGTCCTAAATCGGGGCGGTCCAGAAGCTGAGCGAGTTCGCCCACATACTGCACTGTGTGGCCCCCGGGCGAGCCGGCCGCTGCCGACTGTCGCGGGTCGAGCAGCAAGATCCCGCCGTCATCGTAGAGCTTCGCGAACAGCGCGGGTTTGAGCTTCGACCCCACCCCGTCGAGCAAGAGTGCGGAATACCGGCTCAGGAAATCCCGCGTCGCCGGGGAGAGGGCGTCGGTCGCGTTCGCTTCCGCCTGGGGAGCGGTAGCCGTGAGCGGCGCCACCGCGCCTTCCACACCGTTTTCTCCGTAAAGGTCGCACTCCATCTCGACTTCGACAATTCCGCCGGCTGAGTCGTAACGCGCCGGCCCGTGCTGCCGGGCGGCCCTGACGACGGCTTCGGCGCGATGGTACACGGAGTCGGATGCGGCCATCAGGTCCAGGACCCTGGTGTCGGAATCGACCCTGATACCTTTGACGATTTCGAACAGGTTGCGCTGAGCAACAACTGCGGCGGCGCGCTCGGCCATCTGTCGCGCCAGGTCACGATCGGAGTTGCCCGGGTCGAGCACGCCGGCCCCGCGGGCGAAAACGGTCCGGCCCGACCAGTCAATCGCCCCGCCCGGCACGAACTCACGGACCTGGCCGGGCTCGGAGATCGGGCCGAGCGGGGAAGGTGGTTCGAACCGGGCCGTGGCCGGAGGCACAGACTCGACCGGCGCAGCCACGAACGGGACCACGGTGGTCTTCGTTACGCAACCGGCAGAGGTCAGCAGCAGGAGGCCCGCGGCCAGGAATAACGGACTGGTGAGGCCAGCGTGCCGGTTCATCGAGCATCCACGCTAGTCCCCGGCCAATCGGAGGAGAGGTCCGAGTGCCTTGGCGAGTGCGTCATCGAGCGCCGCGTCGGCGCCCTCGAAGCTCGAGCCGCGTCCCTCGGCATAGTACAGCGCCTCCGCGGTCCTGACCGATATGATCTTCACGAAGAGGCGGGCGTCACGTTGTTCCGGATTGTCTTTGAAGAAGTCGTCGTGCTTCAGCTCGGTCACGTTGACGGTGACGACCGCTTCGGCATTCATCAGCCGGCCGAGCCGGCGCATGTCGTGCGGGTCCACAATTCGGGGACCACCGGACCGCTGCTCCTGTAGAATCCGTGCGACCTCGGTCCGGTCGATAAGCGTAAAACAGCCGGGTTTCATCAAGAGGAGCCCGGCGCGGTCGTATAGCTCGGGGACCTCATCGTCGCCGTTGTGCGGCGGGAGGACGGCAATCCGCCAGTCGCGGTCCAGCTTGAAGTCCGGCGCTATGCTGTAGGTCTGGTTCGCTTCCTGCATCTGCCGCAAAGTGGCGGAGTTGAAGCAGCCCACCGACACGGCGACCAGCAGGAACGGCGCGACCAGGCTCAAGAGTCTACCAGTCATCAGACGTACTCCCTTCAATGTGATTGGACGTGAGATTATCCGGGGTGTTGAAGCCGGTGTCAAACCGGGCGCGTTCTACGAAGAGGGACGCGGCGGCGGATGCCGTCTTTTGTCGTGCCGGCTGCCCGACCGCAGTTGCACCCCGGCCCCAATCAGGGCGAGCACAAGCCAGCAGGCGACCATCATGCCGTAGTGGGTCGGCGGTTTGTGGGCGCTGGCGGCGTGATACCAGCCGAGCAGTCGGAACCCACCGACTACGACTCCCCAGCTGCCGGCGAAGGCTGAAAGGACAGAGACGAGCGGCCGTTCGAGAAGCAGAGTCAGGATACCGCCGACAATCGCCGAGATTGCGCGGATGAGCAGCGGGTAATGCGTTCCGGTTGCCACGATGACGACGCCGGCAACCAGTGCTCCCGCACCTGCACCGAGCAGGAACACGCCGAATTTGTACATCAGGGTCGCGGCGAGTGCGCCCAGTATTCCGCAGACGATGCCGGCTACAATTGTCAGGACCTGACTGGCGTGCGGCACGAGTCCGGCGATGGCCAGTCCGAGGGCAAGCCCCACCCCGAACCCGACCAGGCCGAGGGTGAGACGGAGAAGCCGATAACCGAAGAAGCAGACGATGAACCCTGCAACCAGCAGGATGATCGGCGGCACTGTCGAAAGTGTGTTCATGGGCACCTCGCTGAAGCATCACGATTGCGAACCTGTTTTCGCCGCTGCAGCCATCCGAACACCAGGGCGGCGAGGAAAGCAAAGACCAGCGGGTCGGTGACGAACCGGAACCGATTGTTCTCGCCGACCTCAAGGGCGTTGGCGACGAATGTCATCAAAGCAACGTTGTACCAGAGGAAGAAGAGCGATGAAGGCTGAGTGACAGACGATGTCCGACGAAACAGCAAGGCCAGGCCCAGGACGAGGACAAGAAGGTAGGCAGTGATGAGCAGCCACCCGGTGTTGAAGAACCCCTGCAGGTAGTACCGCCCGGGCTCGGTCTGACGCAGGCTGCGCTCGAAGTGGTAGACGAACCGCCCGTTGAGTATGCTCTCCAGGCGTGCGAGCCCCTTGATGTGCGCAGCATTGCTATCGAGAAACAGGTAGGCACTGGCGGGCAGGAAGTAGAGCAGATACGATTCGGCGAACCCGCGCAGGTAGGCAGCCGGTCGCGCGGTGAGAATGCGAAGAGCATCGCGCCCACATTGCCGGGACACGGGAACAAAGATGTAATTGTTGAAGTTCGGCACGCCGGAAGGTTTCACTTCCTGGTCGAGAACAGGGATGCCGGCTGGTCCGGGTTTCGGAATCAGGCCGTGGTACTTGCCTGGAGGGCTGAAGGGCGGGACCATGGACAGGGCCGAGATCGTGCCGTTGTCGTATAGCGCCCTGCGCTCAGGTACGGTCAGCATGCTGTTGGTCATCTTGGAGAAGTTCATGCCGAACCACGTGCTGCCCGAAAACTCGCCAACCTGGACGAGGTTCTTGCCGTACCAGAGTACGACGAGGAGCACCGGCACCGCGGCGGCGGCCAGCACCTTGCGCCAGTCACGCCGCCGGAAGAGCAGGAGTGCGAAAGCCAGGCCGAGCAGCCAGACGAGATGGAAGAGACTCCAGGTCAGCGCGAGCAGACCGGCGGAGATGAACAGCAGCAGCGCATCGACGAACCTGCCTTTACTTGCGAACCGCTGCCAGAAGAGGGCGCTGGCCAGCAACAGGGCGGCCAGAGGATAGGTGTAGAAAAGCCAGTTCTCGTAGAGAACACATGCCGGGCCCGCAAGGTAGATTGCGGCCAGCGCTGCGCTGAGCGCGTTCGGCATTCCCAGTTCAACGAGCAGCAGGAAAAGGGTGGCGGCGAACAGCACACCGACCAGCAGGTAGCACGCGGCGAAGGCGGTCGGCGCGTGACCGGGAAAGAGGGCAAGGACAGTTCCCAGAAAGAAGTTGAAGGCCGGTGGCTGGCTGTGAAGGTGCCAGAGGCTCTGCGCCAGGTTCGTCCTGAGCAGAGCCGGGTCAACGTATTGCCAGAACCAGGGGAGGGAAGACGCATCGAACCTGACCCCCGCGATGTGATACGCGACCCGCGACATGATGACCAGACCGATAGTCACGAGCAGCGGTCTGAGCCGCAGGCACTTCACGGCCTGCGGGGTGGGTGCGACGCGGAGCGGTCGGCGTTTGTTCACTGCGCTGAGCATATTCGGCTGTGCCGGCCAAGTCAAGTCGGTGGCATTCGCATGGAGCTGAAACGGTTGCCGACTCCTGGAGTCTAACAGGCCAAGGTATACGTGACCGTCCAGGAGGTAATACCATGGCAAGAAACCTGATTGCATGGGATCCGTTTCGTGAAGTGAGCACCATGCGTGAAGACATGGAACGGCTTTTTGATTCGATGCTGAGCCGCTATCCCCGCGAGCGGGTGCAGGCAGTTTGGGCGCCGCCGATTGACGTCGAGGAAACCAATGACGCGATGATAATCCGCGCCGAATTGCCCGGCATGAAGCGCGAGGAGATAAAGGTGACGGTAGCCGAAGACATCGTCACCATCAGCGGTGAGCGGAAGTACGAGAGCGAGAAGAAGGACCGGACTTTCCACCGAGTCGAGCGTGCCTACGGGTCATTCCAGCGCTCGATCGGGCTGCCGGTCAGCGTGCAGGGAGACAAGGCCCAAGCCAGCTACAAGGCCGGCGTGCTCGAACTCGTGCTGCCCAAGGCCGAAAGGGTCAAGGCGCGCGAGATAGCGATCGAGAACAAGGACTAGGTTCTCTTCAGCCACTCCGGAGACGGCCCGCTTTGCGCGGGCTGTCTTCCGCTTTGCGGCTTGACGGAACGCTCGATTCCTGGTTTAATGTGACTGCGATAGACCATGATGCACACCCGTCGGGCTGCAGCATCCGCTGCCCGTTAACGAGAAAGGACTACCTGCGTGATCTGTCCCGCTTGCGGCACGCGTAGCCCGCGCACGTCGCGGGTTTGCGTGACGTGCGGCACAGTCCTCTCGGCGGTGCCGAGGACCCAGTTCCGGTACGAGCAAGGCCTGCTGGAAAAACGGCAGACCGCCGACCAGCCCAGGACCCGAATTCTCAGTGGCATCGCCCTTGCCCTTGGTCTGGCGGCGCTCACCCCGCTGACATTCGTCACCGGCATACCGGCGGTCGTCCTGGCTGCAGTCGCGCTGAAGAAGCAGCAGCCCGGCCGGGGCATGGCATACACCGGACTGGTGACCGGCGCGTTCGGCTCTCTGGTCCTTACGTTCGTATTACTGCTGCCGATGGTAGCCTGGCAGCGCGAGCTTCACCGGGTCGCGTTGGTGAAGCAGAACATGCGGTCATACCGGGTGGCAATGGACAACTACGCGACCGATAACGAGGGACGCTACCCCAGGTCAGGCATCTCCTGGGAGAAGGAGGACGAGCACGGGATGGTCCTTCACTTCAAGACCGAAACCGGGCTCCTGACCAGTATCCCGTTCAACCCCTACACTGGCGAGCGCTACCGGATCGGCAGGGACTTCTTCTATCTGCCAGAGTTCCTGGGCGAAACCGAGCTTAACGCAATTGTCGACCGCGACTACCCCCGATGTCCCTACGTCGGTCTCGCCGCGCCGGGTGGTGTGCCGGGCACCATCGTCATCGTGGGGTGGTCACCACCCGAATTCCACGGGTCGCCGATTGAGTACGCAGTTGTCGGCTACGGGCGCAACACAGCCGAGCCTATCCGCCGGGGCAAGGACTACCTGGTTCTGCACAACTGACTTCGGCAACGCTCAGTCACACCCGCTGTCGCGGATTGACAAAGCGGCGCCGCAAACTATCTTTTCCAGCCATGCTAAAGGAGTACCTTCCATGAGAATACGAGCATTGATCATAGCCCTGCTGGTCCTCGCCGCAGTATCCTGCACTCGCAAGTCCGACAGCGAAACGGCATCCGCGACGAACGCCAGGTGGCCGAAGGAAGCGCTGAGTCCGCTGAACGAAGGTGACCTCGACCAGTTGGTCAAGGCGTTGCCGGCGCTCAACGGAGCCCTCAGGGCTGCAAACTGGGATACGAAACCCCAGCGGCCGGGGACGAACCCGCTGTCGACGCTGACCGATCTCGTCGAAGGCATGAATGTAGCCGGCGTCGACGAGTCGCTCAGGCCATACGGAGGCTGGGCCAAGATACGACCTACGCTATACAAAGTGTACGCCGCATCGGCTGCGCTCGTTATCGACCGGGCGTCGCCGGAACTGATCGCGCGGATGAAACAGGACACCTCGGAGGGGGCGAAGAAGAGCATGAAGGATTACGACTTCTTTAAAGCCGTCTGTGCCCAGGTGCCGGAGGCGAACAAGAAGATGGTGGCCAGGTACGAGGGCCAACTCCAGCCTCTCGGGTCGCTTGGGCGTGGGCCTCAACACCCGTAGCCGCTACCGCCGCTGTGGGTCGTCCGCTACGGAGTGCGCCACGAGGCGACGTGGCTGTAGCCCTTTATACATAGTATCTTGTTATATGTAGATATGATGGTATCGACTTCTCCGCAGCAACCCGGCAAACCGGTGCGAAGTCTATGTAATATCGGCACGTCATCCGAAAGGAACCACATTATATGGAAGAACTGAAAGACGACATCAAGCGAGTTCACGAGGAGATTGAGCGCGAGAGTCTGTTTGTACAGACTATTACCAATGAGATCGGAAAGGTGATCGTCGGTCAGAAGTACCTGGTCGACCGTCTGCTGGTCGGGTTGCTGGCGAACGGGCACGTGCTGATCGAAGGCGTGCCGGGTCTGGCGAAGACCTATGCGGTCAAGACGCTGGCCAGGGCCATCGCCACCACGTTCCACCGGATTCAATTCACCCCGGATTTGCTGCCGGCCGACATCATCGGGACTCAGATATACAACCAGCGCACGGGCGAGTTCACTTCCCGCAAGGGCCCGGTCTTCGCTAACCTGGTGCTCGCCGATGAGATCAATCGCGCCCCGCCCAAAGTGCAGAGTGCGTTGCTCGAGGCGATGCAGGAACGGCAGGTCACCATCGGCGACGACACGTTCAAGATCGAAGACCCGTTCTTGGTGCTCGCGACCCAGAATCCGATTGAGCAGGAAGGTACTTACCCGCTGCCGGAAGCCCAGACCGACCGGTTCCTCCTGAAGCTCCGGGTCGGCTACCCAAACAAGGAAGAGGAGAAGCAGATTGTGGACCGGATGACAACCGGCGTCGAGCCGACCGCATCCCCGGTCGTCGATCCGGCTGCCATCGTCCGCGCCCGCTCGCTCTGCACGCGCATCTATGTGGACGAGAAGCTGAAGGACTACATCCTGAGCATCGTCTTTGCGACCAGGCAGCCGAAGGAGCACAACCTCGCCGACTTGAGCCCGCTGCTCCGCTACGGCGCTTCGCCGCGCGCTTCCATCTATTTGCTGACCGCGGCCCGGGCCATGGCTTTCCTGCGCCGGCGCGGGTTTGTGATTCCCGAGGACATCAAAGAGCTGGCGCCGGACGTGCTCCGGCACCGCCTGATACTGAGCTACGAGGCCGAGGCTGAGGAACTGACGACCGACGACGTCGTGAAGCGCGTGCTCGAAGGCGTCGAAGTGCCGTGAAGTTCGGCCCGGAGAAACCAACAAAGTCGGACGGCCGCACCACGAAGCGGCCGGATACTGCCGGTCGCTCGCGCATCCGGCAGATAGAGATCCGGACGCGGCGGCTGGTGAATACGCTCTTCTCCGGCGACTACAAGTCGTCATTCAAGGGGCGCGGCATCGAGTTCCTCGATGTGCGGGAGTATCTGCCGGGCGACGACGTCCGGACGATAGACTGGAAGGTGACGGCGCGGTTCGGACGGCCGTTCGTGAAGAAGTACGCCGAGGAACGCGAGCTCGTCGTCATCCTGCTGGTCGACGCCTCCGGTTCGGACCGGTTCGGGACAAGGCGGCTGTTCAAACTGGAGCAGGCGGCGCAGGTCGCGGCTACGCTGGCGTTCTCCGCAATCCGCAACAACGACAAAGTCGGGCTGGTTTTCTTCACCGACCATATCGAGAAGTACGTGCCGCCGAAGAAGGGCCGGGTCCACGTGCTGCGGCTCATCCGCGACATCCTCTACTTCGAACCGGAGCACCGCGGCACCGATGCCAGGCAGGCACTGGAATTCCTCGCGCATGTGCTCAAGCGCCGGGCGATTGTCTTCCTGATTTCGGACCTGATGGGTGACACCTATCGGCCGGACAGCATCAAGCGGCCGCTCGGCATAGTCGCGCGCAAGCACGACCTCGTCGTCGTTTCTGTCAGCGACCCGGCGGAGAAGGACCTGCCCAGGCTGGGCTTAGTCGAGATGGAAGATGCCGAGACAGGGGAACTCGAGACCGTGGATACGTCCGACCCGGTGCTCAGAAGGCGGTTTGGCGAGCTTCAGTCGGCGCGGCAGGAGGCGTCCGAGAGGCTGTTCCGGCAACTAGGCATCGACCACATTCCGGTTTCGACTGCCGAGGACTTCACCAAGAAGCTACACCAGTTCTTCCAGAAGCGAGCGAGACGGTACAGGTGAACTCCACCCTGCTGTCATTCCGAGCGAGGCGCTCCGCGCCGAGTCGAGGAATCTCGTCGGCGAGACCCCTCGACTCCCTTCGGTCGCTCGGGGTGACAACGTTGTTGCTGTTGGCCGCAATTGCGACAGCGATGCCCGCGGCGTCTGACTCGACCGCGGCCAGGGATACAGCCGCCAGCGACACCGTTGCCCGCGATACCACTCCCACCTACCACATAGTCGCAGGCGGGCCGGTATCGGTGACCGCCAGGCTGCTGCCCAGGCCCAAGCGCGACCTGACCGTCGGTGACCGGTTCAAGCTGGAACTCACCATCCGCCACCATCGCAACACCAAGGTCGGCGAGCCATTCGCTCCAAGTCTCGACCCGTTCATGGTCATCGACCGGAAGAGTGTCACTCGCTATGCGGGAGACACGATAGTCGACGTCCATACCCTGACGATGGCGCCGTTTGCGACCGGCGAGCCGAAGATTCCGTCGTTCATCGTGCCCTACCCGCAAGATGGCGAAGTCCTGGCAGCGGCTTCGGATTCGATCCCGGTTAAGGTCGCAAGCGTGATGCCCAAAGACATGAAGGACATCAACGACCTGAAGCCGCAGATCCAGTTTCCCAACTTCCTGCCAATCTGGATAATCCTCGGGCTGCTCGCGGCCGCGGGTCTGGGCTACGCCGGCTGGCGTCTCTACCGCCGTTACCGTCGAATCAAGCTCTATGGCGCGCCGCTGCCCGACCCCTGGGATGAGGCGCTTGCGGCGCTCGACAAGGTCCCGGCCGACGACTGGCTCGCCTCGGGCTACTTCAAGCGATACTACTACACAGTGTCAGAAGTGCTGAAGCACTACCTCACTCGCCGGTTCGGCTTCCCGGCCATCGACCAGACGACCACCGAGATCCTGCGCTCGATGAAGGTGGCGAAGATGCCAGAGCGCGAGGGGTTCGGCGAGTTCTTCCAGCGGGCG
>Ga0209609_10001195_pt1 | contig 15174 bp, 10 predicted proteins | sample LakKivw325mmetaG_FD_184136 | JGI IMG/M metagenome (GOLD analysis project Ga0209609, IMG submission 184136) | Anoxic lake water microbial communities from Lake Kivu, Rwanda to study Microbial Dark Matter (Phase II) - Lake Kivu water 325m metaG... | ecosystem: Environmental > Aquatic > Freshwater... | reverse complement strand
GGAAGCGGCCCATTACTTGTGCGAGCGTCAGTAGCTTCTGCATTTCTTGCTTCCAGCTTCGCCCGTTTCGCCAATGCCGGCGTACAGCGTGAAGCGGGGCGCGTCTTTGCTGAACCGTTCGACGGCGGTTTATCCGGCTTTGAGCAGCCGCTTGATTTTTGCGAGCGCCTTCTCGATATTCTCGACCGAGTTGGCGTAGGAGAAGCGCAGGAACCCGTTGCCGTACTTGCCGAAGCAGGTGCCGGCCAGGGCCGCGACGCCGCCTTCCTCGAGCAGCCGGTTGGCCAGCACACCGCAGTCCAGACCGGTGCCCTCGATGTTCGGAAAGGCATAGAACGCGCCGAGCGGCAGCTTGCAGCGGAACCCGGGGATTTCGTTCAAGCCCTTGACGATGGTGTCGCGCCGGCGCTTGAACTCGGCGAGCATGTGGTTGATTTCATCCCGCGGGCCCCGCAGCGCGTCAATGCAGGCGCGCTGGGCGAACGACGAAGTGCAGGAGTTAGTGTTGGTCTGGAGCCGGGCGAGCTTTTCGGCCATCTCGACCGGCATGATGCCGTAGCCGACGCGCCAGCCGGTCATGGCATAGGTCTTGGAGAATCCGTCGAGAACGACGAGGTGCCGGCGGACGTCGGGAAACTGGCCGATGGTCTCGAACCGGGCGTCGTACATTATCTCGGCATAGATTTCGTCAGCCAGGACCCAGCAGTCGTGCTCGACCGCGACCTCGGCAATCATCTTGAGGTCCTCTCTGGTCAGCACGCCGCCGGTCGGGTTCTGGGGCGAGTTGATGATGATGAGCTTGGTCCGGCGGTTGACGAGCGAGGCGAGCTCTTCCGCGTCGAGCCGGAAGTCGTTGTCCTCGCGCAGCCGGATGGGCACGGGCCGGCCGCCCATGAACTCAATCATTGACTCGTATATCGGGAATCCCGGGTTGGGGTAGATGACCTCGTCGCCCGCCTCGACCAGGGCCATGATGACGAACGACATCACCGGCTTGGCGCCCGGCGTCACGACAACCTGGCTGGCGTCGAACTTCACTCCCCGCAGTTTGCCCGCATAGTCGGCGATCGCCTCGCGCAGGTCCGGCAGGCCGGCGGATGGGCCGTAGTGGGTCCAGCCTTCGTCCAGCGCCCGCTTGGCCGCCTCGCGGATGTGCTTCGGCGTGTCGAAGTCCGGCTCGCCGATTTCTAAGTGAATGACCTCCATCTTGCACTCAAGCGCCTTGGCCCGGCACAGGCAGTCGAACGCGGTTTCGGTGCCCAGGCGCGACATCCGGTCCGCAAGCCGCTGCATCATTCCCCCTTCGTCTTCTTTGCCGGCTTCTTCGCCGGTTCGGACGCCGGCTTGGGCGCGGCCTTCTTGGCCGGCGCTTTCTTTGCCGGCTTGCCGGGCTTGGCGGTGTCAATGAGTTCCTTGGCTTTATGGCAGATGTGTTCGGCCGAGACCTCGAACTCCCACAAGAGTTCCCAGGGCTGGCCCGATTCGCCGAACCGGTCCTTGACGCCGATTGAGCCGTAGGCCACCGGGTGGCCGTAGAGCTCGGGCGCGGCGAGGATGGCCTGGGCCACGAGGTGCGCCAGTCCGCCAATCTGGTGTTCTTCGGCGGTCACCACACAGCCGGTCTCAAGCGCGGCCTGGACGATGGCCTGCCGGTCGAGCGGCTTGAGCGTGTGCACGTTGACGACTCGGGTTTCCAGTCCGTACTCGGCTTTGAGCATCCAGGCGGCGCGCATCGCCTCGGGCACCATCGGGCCGCAGGCGATGATGGCCAGGTTCTCGTGTTCGTTCTTGTAGCTTTCGGCCAGCTTGACCTCGAACGCCTCGGCGAACTTCGGCTTCTCGCCCCGGAACCGATACACATTGGCCTTGCCCCAGACAAAGGGCGTGTCCGGGCCGGTGACGATGGGCGTGGCCTCGCGCGCGAAGCGGACGTACTTGGGACCGGAAAGTCCGAGCAGCAGGTGCTCGGTGGCGCGCTGGGTTTCGGGAAAGTCGCAGGGCACGGACACGTTCATGTTGGGCAGGCCGCAAATCTGGAACAGGTCTTCGAGCGCCTGGTGAGTCGCGCCGTCCGGGCCGACCGACACGCCGCCGTGCGCGCCGGCGATGAGCACGTTCAGGTTGCCGTAGCAGACGGTGGTGCGCAACTGGTCGAGGTTCCGGCCCGCGGCGAACACGCCGTAGGTGCCGAAGATGGGGATTTTGCCTTCCCGGGCCAGGCCGCCGGCCAGCGCGGTGCCGGACTGCTCGGCGATGCCGACCGAGAACCAGCGTTCGCACCGGCTGTCGTCGCATTCGAAGAACCGGCTGATGGCGATTGAGCCGGAGATGTCCGCGCCGATGGCGATGGTCCGGCGGTCCGAGCCGCACTTCTCAAGCGCGACTCCGAACCCGAGCCGGGTCGGCTTCATCTCGACCTTCATGTTGTCCTGCCGGTTCCAGAAGTAGTCGCGCGAGAACTTCGGGACCTTGGCGAGGAGCTTCGCGGTCGCCTCGGCCTGGTACTCCGCGGCCTTGGCGAGCAGCTTCTCGTGGTCAATCCGGAAGTCGAGCTTCAGCTCCTTCAGGCCCGCGACCATCTGTTCGTGGTTGGGCGACTTGCCGTGCCAGGCCGCGACGTTCTCCATGAACGACACGCCCTTGCCCTTGGTGGTGTTGGCGATGATGACGGTCGGCTTCTCCTTGAGCTTGGCCGCCTTGTCGAACGCCTGGATTATCTGGTGCATGTTGTGGCCGTCAATCTCGACCACGTGCCAGCCGAAGGAACGGTACTTGTCGGCTATCGGGTCAATGTTCTGGACGTCCTTGACCCAGCCGTCAATCTGGAGCCGGTTCTTGTCCAGGATGCAGCAGAGGTTGTCGAGTTTGAAGTTGCCGGCTTCCATCACCGCTTCCCAGATCTGCCCTTCCTGGTGCTCGCCGTCGCCGGTGAGGCAGTAGATGCGCGAGTCGCGGCGGTCGAGCCGGGCCGCAAGCGCCATCCCGACCGCGATCGAAAGCCCCTGGCCCAAAGACCCGGACGACACCTCGACACCGGGCAGCTTGAGCCAGTGCGGGTGTCCCTGGTAGGGCGAATAGAGCTTGCGCAGCCGGACCACGTCCTCGACCGGGAAGTAGCCGGCCATCCCCAAGCCCAGGTAAAGCGAAGGCGCTTTGTGCCCGGTGGACCAGACCGCGCGGTCGCGGTCCGGCCAGTCGGGCTTCTCGGGGTCGTGGCGCATGACGTGCAGGTAGAGGGCCGCGGTGATGTCCATGATTGACATCGTCCCGCCGGCGTGGCCCGAGCCCGCGGCGCACAGCGCCACGAGGTTGTACCCGCGCATCAGGTTTGCGGTCTGGATCAGCTCGGCCGCGGAATACTCTCTTCTCGTCTTGCCCGTGATGGAATCAACGATCGGCACCTAGACCTCCAATCTGCAATCTCCAATTGCCAATCGCTCCGGCAGGGTGCGGCGATTGGAGATTGGCAATCGGCAGTTTGAAATCTTCATTTCGGTATCTTCTGGTAATCCTCGTAGAACTTCTTAATCCCTGAGTCGGTCAGCGGGTGCCGAACCATCTGCACGAGCACCTTGTACGGCACGGTCGCGATGTGGCAGCCGAGCCGGGCCGAGTCCACGACGTGCAGCGGATGGCGGATGCTGGCCGAGATGACCTGGGCCGCGAGGCCGTAGGTGTCCACCATCTCGACAAGGTCGCCGATGAGCGCCATGCCGTCGTGCGAGATGTCGTCGAGCCGGCCGACGAACGGCGAGATGAAGGTCGCGCCGGCCCGGGCGGCCAAGAGCGCCTGGTTGGGCGAGAACACCAGGGTGCAGTTGGTCTTGATCTTCCGCTCGGCGAGCGCCCGGATGGCCTTGAGCCCCTCGATGCACATCGGGACCTTGATGGTCACCTTCTCGGCGTCGAGCTTCGCCCATTCCTCGCCTTCCTTTATAATGCCCGGGGCGTCCGGGGACACCGCCTCGACCGAGACCGGGCCGGGCACGACCGCGAGAATGTCTTTGACGCATTCCTTGAACGGCCGGCCGGTCTTGCAGACGAGCGACGGGTTGGTCGTACAGCCTTCGAGGATGCCCCACGAGGCGACTTCCTTTATCTCTTTGATGTCGGCGGAGTCAATGAACAGTTTCATGTTGCTCTCCTGTTGGAATCAATACCGGAGCGGTCGGGCAGACGATTGTTGTCCAGATGGAAACGACGCGGACTTGCTTCAGGGCGGATTGCCGCCATGGTTTTGCAGTATAACTGCGGGTTGGCCGGAATCAAGCCGCACGGCAGACCGGATGAGGAGTAAACACAAAGACACTAAGAGCACCGAGTTCACGGACCGGGAAAGAACCGCTCCAGCGCCCGCATCGTTCCGATGGCGGTGCCGAGGTCCTTGCTCCGGGTTTGACCTTTGTGCGCTTTGTGTTCTTAGCGTTTAGTCCGCCCGCGAAAGCCGGGCCCGGCGGTCAGCCGGACCCGGCGGTACCCAGCGCGGACCTGGGAAGTCCGCGCGGCGGGGACCTCTCCTCTCTCGAGCCAGCCGGCATCAGCCGCTTGAGTTTCATCCTCACTCTCCGGAGTTCAGTCCGTCGTACCGGTTACGCGCATGTTCGAACAGCGAGAATGCCCCGGCGACGTCACCGAACGGGTCGGGCAATTGCGCGAGCTGGCCGCGGAGCTGCTTCGTGCCGCTGGCCTGTTCGCCGAACGTCAGAATTCGCATCGAGGCGTTGGAGCGCTCGACGACGTGAACAAGAGGCGGGAAGGCGGAGAGCCCCAAAGCAAGCAGAACCCAGACCAGCGCCGTGGCCTTGGCCAGACCCAGGAAAACGCCCAGGCCCTGGTCCAGCAGCGGATACCGGTCCCAATCCACCAGCCGGGCCAGCACCGAATGCAGGAGCCTGAATCCGGCCCAGACCACGGCGAGAATCAAGAGGAAGCAGAGCACGACCGTGACGGTGTAATCGCGGAAGACGGCAACCAGCGGCTCCGCCAGGGCATCACAGTGGCGCAACGCGAGCCAGATACCCAGGACCGGCGTAGCCAGGGACCGCAGCCCGGTCACCAGTCCTGAGCCGTATCCGCGCCAGGCGAACACCGCCAGGAGCGCGATAATCGCGACATCTAGTATCACATCCACCCTTTCGCGCCCGGTCCATTGCAGCGTCCGTGCCACGGCGGCGAGCGCCGGTTAGTCAATGACTGTCAATGAGTTGTCCGAAATCCGGCCCGTTCGAGCGCCGAGAGCAGCGCGCCGGCATCGGGCGGCGGTCGCGGCCAACTCATTCGTCCGCCGGAAGATGTACCGCGGGCAAGGCTTGAAGCACTGAGTCCGCGTGTCCGGCATATCGCGCCCAGAAGCCGACATTCACCACGAAGACTCGAAGACTCAAAGGGGTCAACCCCACGAATGGACGTACGTTGCAGTGACAAACTCCGCCGGGAAGTCAGCACCCGTCGGGTGAAGGTCGTTTCTTTGGGCTTTGTGTCTTGGAGTTTTAGAGGCAGGAGCCTTATGTCGGTTTTCGGGTCGCGTGCAGGATTTGACAAAGCTGGCCGTCTTGGCGATACTGTTGCCTGAATACGGGTCAGGAAGGAGCCGAAGCTGGCAATAAAGTGCAGTATGAAAGGAGAACAGATGGCTGATGAAGTGAAGGCCGCCCCGACCGGAGTGTCCGACAAGAAGTGGATGACGACGCTGCTACTGTGCATCTTCCTCGGCGGACTGGGAGTGCACCGGTTCTACGTCGGCAAGACCGGCACCGGTATCGTATGGCTCCTGACCGCCGGCTGCGTCGGCATCGGGACGATCATAGGTATTATCAAGATCGCCACCAAGAAGTTCACCGACAAGCAGGGCCGGCTGATTACGCAATAGCAGAGGATTCCAGGGGTCGCGGATTCGAGTGCTGTCTCGGTTCCCGGCCCCTGCGCTTTTGGCGACTTTGCGTGACTTGACCACCAGGTTTTTGGACCGCTCACGCTGATGCCCAGGCAGTATCCGCTCGAGCGCGTGCGCAACATCGGCATCATGGCGCACATTGACGCGGGCAAGACCACGGTGTCGGAGCGCATCCTCTTCTACACCGGCCGGACCCACAAGCTGGGCGAGGTGCACGACGGCGAGGCGGTGATGGACTGGATGGAGCAGGAGCAGGAGCGCGGCATCACCATCACCTCGGCCGCGACCTCGACGGTCTGGCGCGACCACCTCATCAACCTGATTGACACGCCGGGACACGTTGACTTCACGGTCGAGGTCGAGCGGTCGCTGCGCGTGCTGGACGGCGCAATCGCTCTTTTCTGCGCGGTCGGCGGGGTCGAGCCCCAGTCCGAGACCGTCTGGCGCCAGGCCGAGAAATATTCGGTGCCGCGCGTGGCATTCGTGAACAAGCTCGACCGGCTGGGCGCGGACTACTACTCGGTGGTCGAGCAGATTACCAAGGAACTGGGCGCGAACGCGGTGCCGGTCGTGATTCCCATCGGCCAAGAGGAGAAGTTCGCGGGCGTCATTGACCTGGTTGACGACGTCGCGGTGTACTACGACGAGACCGACCAGGGCATGACCTGGCGCGAGGAGCCGGTCTCCGCCGCCATGCAGGCGGAAGCCCGGCGCTGGAAGCAGCATCTGTTGGAGAAGATCGCCGAGGTGGACGACCGGCTGCTCGGTAAGTTCCTGCACGAGGAGAAAATCGGCGACCGCGAACTGTCCGCGGCAATCCGCCAGGCGACCATCGCCCAGAAGGTCTGCCCGGTGATGTGCGGCAGCGCCTTCCGGAACAAGGGCATCCAGCGGCTCTTGGATGCGGTCGTGGTCTACCTGCCGAGCCCCCTTGACCTGCCGCCGGTGCTCGGCACGCAACTGTCCGGGGAGCCGATTGAGCGCATCCCCAAGGACGAGGGCCGGCTGGCGGCCCTGGCGTTCAAGGTCGCCTCGGACAAGCACGTCGGCAAGCTGGTCTACGTCCGGGTCTATTCGGGCACGCTCGTCCATTCGAGCCGAGTGCTCAATTCGACCCAGGGCCGGGAGCAGCGGGTCGGCCGGCTGCTCCGGATGCACGCCAACCACCGTGAGCCGGTCGAGGCGCTGTACTCAGGTGAAATCGGCGCGGTCATCGGCCTTTCCGAGACCGTGACCGGCGACACGCTCTGCGACCCGGCGCACCCGATCGTGCTCGAAGCCATCGAGTTTCCCGCGCCGGTGCTCTCGATGGCGGTGAGCCCGAAGGAAAGGGGAGACCGCGACAGGCTGGGCATGGGCCTCGCGCGCCTGGCCGAGGAGGACCCGACCTTTGTGGTCACCCAGGACGCGGAGAGCAAGGAGACGGTCATCTCCGGCATGGGCGAGCTGCACCTTGAGATAATCGTTGACCGGCTCAGGCGCGAGTTCGCGGTCGAAGTGGCTACCGGCGCGCCCCAGGTCGCGTACCGCGAGACCGCGACCATCAAGGCCCAAATCAACGAGCGACTAGTGAAACAGACCGGCGGCCGGGGCCAGTTTGCGCACGTGGTGATGAAGCTTGAGCCGCTCGAACCCGGGCAGGGGTTTGAGTTTGTGAACAAGGTCGTGTCCGGCCGGGTGCCCAAGGAATACGTGCCCGCGGTCGAGCGCGGGGTGATTGACGCGATGCAGAAAGGGCCGTGCGCCGCTTTCCCGGTCGTGGACGTAAGGGTGACGCTGCTCGACGGCTCGTACCACGAGGTGGACTCGTCGGACATGGCGTTCCGGCACTGCGCGACCCAGGCATTTCGGAAGATGTTCCTCGCCGCGCACCCGGAACTCCTGGAGCCGGTGATGAGCGTCAACGTGGTTACGCCGGATGAGTTCGCCGGCACGATAATGGGCTCCTTGGCCAACCGGCGGGGGAGAATCGAAGCGCTCGACGTCCAGGGCAATGCCAAGGTGGTCAAGGCGATGGTGCCCTTGGCGAACATGTTCGGTTACGCGACCGAGGTCAGGAACATGAGCCAGGGCAAGGCGCTGTTCACCATGCACTTCGAGCACTACGAGCCGGTGCCCCTGGCCGTGGCCGAAGAAATCATCGCCAGCCGCCGGCGGTCGTGACCGCCCGCGCCCCTTGACCCGGCTGCGGGGCTGCCTAGGATTGAGCAAACAAAAGGAGGCCCGTGTGAAAAGATACGCTCTGACCGTTCTCCTGCTGGTTCTCGCCGCCGCGTTCTGGACCGGTTGCGGCAAGGCAGAAGAAAAGCCGGCGGTCGCAAAGCCGGCGACCGAGCCCGCAGTTGTAGATATATCAACGCTCCAGGAGTTCCTGCGCTACCCGGGCGCGGTCGCGACCGAGCGGATGGACATCTCTACATCCGACAGCAAAGGCACGTCATGGACCCTCGTGACTGCGGACCCGGAATCCACGGTGGTCGCGTGGTATGCGGGGTCAATTGAAAAGGCCGGCTGGGTGAAGGTCCCGGAGACCAAGGTCGGGCTCTACTCATGGGAGAAGCCGGACAAGTCCGAGACCATCAAGATGATGCTTTACCCGAAGGACGGCAAGACCGCCATCTCCATCACGCACGGCCTCAAGTAGCCGTCCGCCGCGTCCCGGCGGTTTGACTTGGCCGGGCTTTAGGAATAGACTCAGGCCAGGAGGTATGATGCGTCAGATGCTCCTTGCCTGCGCTGTTCTTGCTGCTGCCGCCGCGGCGAGTGATTCGATTGTCGTCCATCCGCAGAACGTCGCCTTCTGGAGCGGGTTCGCGGAGTACAACATCGGTCATTCGCCGGTATACACCCACTGGGACGGGTACGTCACCTGGGCGTTCTATCCGGACATTGACAACGCCCGGGACCGGGGCTGGGCTAAGTTCGACCTCGCGCCGGTACCCGACACCCAGGCCATCGTCTCGGCCACCGTCCTGTTCTACATGGATTTCCAGACATCGAGCAAGCCGCTGAACCTGCGGGTCATGACGACTGACCCGGTTGCCGCCGAAGCCCAGGTCATCTACACCGAGGCGGGCAGCGGCACGCTCGCGGGTTCGCTGGCCTCGACCGACACCGGCTGGAATCGGGTCGAGCTGAACAGCGCCGGCATTGCCGCGCTGCAATCCCGGCTCGCGCAGGACTGGGCCTCTCTGGGCTGGGACTATCCGGGAACCGAGTATGCAATCCTCGAGGCCCATGGCCGGCAGCATCCGAACCGGCCGAGCATCGTGCTGCGGTTCAGCCAGACCGGAGTCAGAGAAATGGCGAATGGCGAATGCCGACTGCCGAATGGACCGACCGTCGTGAGGGGCAGGCTGAATCTCCAATCTTCAATCTTCAATCTCCAATCGGCGGAGCTGATGGATGCGGCGGGGCGGAGGGTGATGAAGCTCGTTGCGGGCGAGAATGACGTGAGCCGTCTCGCGCCCGGGGTCTATTTCCTGCGAGAGGCAACTGGCGCATGGCGGGCGACGACCACGCGGCTAACCATCATTAGATAGGAGGTTCGTATGACACGCATCTGTCTCGTGCTCGGAATAGCGCTTGTCACCTCGGTCGCGTCGGCGGGCGATACGACCTGGATTAACTACCACAACGGCTATCTCGGCTTCTTCGCCATCTACGGACCGGAGCGAATGACGCTCTTCGACCCGAGCGACTTCGGGCTGCGCTACCCATTCCAAATCGAGTCGCTCTACACGCGGTTCTACTCAGGCATGGGCTCCTGGCGGGATTCGGTGTTCGTCATCAAGGCCTACTCCGGCGACGGGCAGCAACTCCTTTTCGCGTCTGAGAGCCTCATCGCGCCCCGAACCCTGGAGTACAAGTACCAGCTCAGCAGTCCGGTGGTCATTGACTCAGGCGACTTCTATGCCGGCGTGGCCGTGCGCTACGAGAGCCTGGGGTTCGCATACCCGTTTCTGACCACCGACGACAACACCTCCGCGACCCACAGTTGGTTCGGCATCCCCGGAAACTGGCAGGCCTGGTCAACCGGCGAATACTTCCTGGCCGTGTTCGTCCGCTACGTCGGCGTGGGCAAGGAGGAGGGTTCATGGTTCCCGGCCCGCAGTTCGCGGCTGCCCGCCGGCATCGTCAGGGGCAGGCTGAATCCCCAATTGCCAATTCCCAATTGCCAATCGGTGTGGCTGCTGGACGCGGCGGGGCGGAAGGTGATGGACTTGCACCCGGGCGAGAATGACGTGAGCGGGCTTGCGCCGGGGGTGTACTTCGTACGAGAGCAGCCGGCTTTCAGCAATCGTTGTGCGGCAATCCGCAGGGTGACAGTGACCAAATAGGAGGACGGTATGAGAAGAATCGTGTTCGCGCTGGCCGGCGTATTGCTGGCCGGCATCGCGGCCGGGCAGAGCTGGACGAACGGGCCCCAGTCGCCCTTCAGTTACTGCCGCTTCGACGGCGAGTACTTCCCGGCCACCGCCAAGGTGTATTTCCTGGGCGGCCGCATCGGCAACTCCACGACCCGGCCCGACATCTACAGCTACACGCCCGCGACCGGCGCATACGCGGACCTGGGCGTGGACATGCGGCTGGCGGTGTCCAACTACGATGTCTGCCTGCTGCGCGACAATCACGACCTGCCGACAGGCGATACGTTCGGGCTGTACATCGTGGGCGGCAGATACGACGCCTCGCCCAACTACACCGACTCGGTGCAGGCGTTTTACCCGATAAGCAACACCGCGTTGATACTGGCGACCGACGTTTTCCCGGGCCGGGTCGGCGGCCAGATAACCGTGGCCCAGTCGTCCATTGTCTACGATAACCTGATGTTTTCGGTGGGCGGGTTCAGCCAGACCGGCAACGCGACGTCCGCAGAAGCATGGAGCTTTGACCCGCTGGGCACGCCCGGCGCGCGGTGGTCAAGACTTCGGGACATGCCCTTGGCGCGCGCCTACCCGATTGTGGCGGTCGTCGATTCTTTTCTGTTCGCGTTCGGCGGAGACAGCTGGCGGTCGCCCGACTCATTGATGGCCCGGGCGCAGTGCCAGCGGCTGAACCTCTGCGATACCGCGGCCGGCTGGTCGGCGGTCCGGGACATGCCAGCGCCGACCGCGCAGGCGCGCGGGTTCGGGTTCGACTCCGATGACCCGGGCGAGTTCCGAGGCAAGGTCGTCGTCGCCGGCCGCGGGGTGTGGCCGGCCGAGTCGGCCAACTGCTACATCTATGACGTGGCGCGCGACTCGTGGGCGGTTTTCCCGAGCCTGGCCCAGCGCCGGCGCAACCATGCGGGTGTATTCATCCCGGCTGAGGCCGGCGGCACCGGCGTGCCGGGCATGTGGGTGTTCGGCGGCAGGCAGACGACCGACACCAACGGCCTGCGCATCAGCGAGTACTACGTCGTCAACCAGACCGGGATGGAAGAGGGGAGAGGCCGACCCGCGGCCCGACTCTTCGTGACGCCCAACCCGAGCCGGGGAGCGTTCAGCCTACGCCTGGCCGGCAGTGCCCGAGTCGAGGTGTTCGACGTCCTGGGCAAGCCGGTGTGGAGCGGCACGTTCAGAGGCGAGCGCCGGGTGTCAGGGCTTGCGGCCGGGGCCTACTTCCTGCGCGCCCTGACTCCCTCCGGATGGCTGGAGCGGAAGGTTATCGTCACCCGCTAGGGGTTCCGGGCAAGCGGAGAGGAGGCCGGACGAAGTCAGAAGCAAGATTGCAGAGTGCAGAAGTCCGGGCATTCTGACTGCTACTGAGCTTCGTGTAAACAATGCAACGCTTGTCATCTTCTTCCCTCTCCCTTGATGGGTGCTGTTCTTACAGTTTCTGAGGGCAAGGGTGAGGGTGAGAAGGCGGCTCACGGCTTACCCCTCACCTTCATCCTCTCCCCCAAGGGGAGAGGAGAAGACAGCGGAGATGGAAGCGGTCCATTACTTGCGCGAACGTCACTAGCTTCGCTGCTTCGGGCATCTGCTTCGCTCTGTTCTCTGTGTCTCTGTGGTTCAGTCCACTTCGGCTCCGGCGGCGCCCATCAGGGTTGACGACCGGGTAAAGCGGACTACCATCTATCACCCTCTTTTGAGGGCAAAGGAGCGTTTATGAGAAAGCTGCTGTTGCTGCTGGTCGCCATCGCCCTGCCGCTTGCGGCCGGGAATATGACCTGGACCGCGCGGTTCGACCGCACGGACGTGGTCGTGGCGAAGGACAATTCGTACGACATGGTAGCCCTGCGCGGTTACCCGGCGTTCAACCACCCCGGCGAGCCGCTCTTGCCGGTCGTGGTCCAGTCGGTGGTGATTCCGTCCGGCGCGACGCCGGTGCGGGTCGAGCTTGTGGCTATGGACTGGACGCCACTTCCCGGAACGTACAACATCGGCCCGGCCCAGCCGGACGCGGTGTTGCCCAGACCCGGACATACCGAGACGCCGGAGCTCGTGCCGGCCGACGAAGCGGTGTATGCCTCGGCCGAGCCGTATCCCGCGTCGTATGTCCGGCTGGTCGAGCCCGGAACCATGGCCGGGTACCGGATGGCGAACGTCGAGCTTCGGCCGGTACGCTGGAGCCCGGCGACCGGTAGGCTTGAACTGGCGACGAGACTCGTCTGGCGCCTGGTCTGGAACGAAGGCCTGCCTGGCGTCGTCGCAACCAGGGACCAGCGTGACGAGTTCGGCGCGACGGTCAGGGCTCTCGTGGTCAACAAGTCGGACGTCGAGCGCTGCGCCCCGAACGTGCGCCGGAGCGCGCTTTCGACCCTGCCGCCGGGCAACTACCGGTACGTGGTAATAACCGAGACGCCGATGGACACGGTGTTCGCACGGCTCGCGGCCTGGAAGACCCAGAAGGGCGAGGACGGCACGGTCGTGCTCGTGTCCTGGATAAACACCAACTACACCGGCTACGACCTGCAGGAGAAAATCAGAAACTTCATCAAGGACGCCTTTTCGACCTGGGGCACGCAGTACGTGCTCCTGGGCGGCCAGGGCGACTATAACTCCAGCGGCCAGAACATCGTGCCGACCCGGATGGCGAACTGCGGAGACGGCGACGAGCCCTGCGACCTGTACTACGCCGGCCTGGACGGCAACTGGGACGCAAACGGCAACCACATTTACGGCCAGATTGCCGACCAGACCGACATGTGCGCCGACATCTCCATCGGCCGCGCGCCGGTCTACAACGTGGCGATGGCCCAGAACTTCGTCGCCAAGGTCATCCGCTACGAGCAGAACCCGCCGGCCGGCTTCATCAAGAAGATGATGCTGCCGACCGGCATCCTCTGGTCGAGCTATGAAGAGCGGCCGCTGCAGGAGTCTTTGGCGCGGATGACGCCGGTCGGCTGGTCGGACGGCCGGCTGTACGAGCGCACCGGCGCGCTGTCCCACCAGGCGGTGATGGACTCGTTCAACGCCGGCGCGGGCATGAGCCACTGGGACGGCCACGGCAACGAGAGCGGCATCTACATGAACGGCGGCTCGACGCCCTTCTTCGTCTCCTCGGACGCGGACGCGCTGGTCAACGGCTCGAAGACCGGCATCGCGGTGTCCATCGCCTGCGACTGCGCGGCCTGGGACTGGGTGACGAACGGCGACTGCCTGGCCGAGCACATGGTCAACCGCGTCGGCGGCGGGTTCATCTCGACGATGATGAATACCCGGTACGGGTACGGCGCAATCGGGCCGGGCGGCAACTACGTGCCCGGGCCGTCGGAGCGGCTGGACACGACGATGTACGCCGGCGTGTGGGAGCACAACATGCCTCAGGAAGGCAAGGCGCTGGGCTACTCCAAGGCGACCTGGTCGCCCTATGCCGACTCGCTCTACCAGTTCGCCAAGCAGCGCTACTGCATCTACGACCTGAACCTCATCGGCGACCCGGAGACGCCGCTGTGGACTGCGGAGCCCGGGCCGGTGGACGTCAGCCATACCGGGGTCATCACCATCGGCAACAACATCCCGTACCCGGTGACCGTCTCGACCCCGAACTTCGCGCCGGTCGAAAGCGCGCTGGTCGTCCTGCGCAAGCCGGGCGAGGTTGACGTCCGGGGCAGGACCAACTCATCGGGCCAGGTGACGCTACTCGTGTCCGCGCTCACGCCCGGGCCGATGACCCTGACCGTGAACGCCCGGGACCGCCTGCTCTTTACCGACACGGTCCAGGTCATCGCCTCCAGCCGCTACGTCTCGCACCTTCGGTCCTGGATTCTCGACCCGGGGCCGGGCGGGAACAACGACTCGATTCTGAACCCGGGCGAGACCGTCAACATCCCGATGTGGGTCAAGAACTGGGGGCAGCAGACCGCCCAGACCGTCTCGGCCAAGCTGCGCACCCATGACCCGAACGCGCAGGTGACCGACTCGGCCCGGACTTTCGGCAACATCGCAGCCGGCGACTCGGCCTTCACCGGCATCCCGGGCTTCGGCCTGCACGTCAACTCCGGCGTGGCGAACGGCTATTCGGTTCCCTGCTCGCTCCTCTGCCGCGACGTCAACGACTCGGTCTGGGTGTCGCTCCTCTCCTACCAGGTCGGCACGCCGGTGCTCGAGAAGCGCGGCGTGGCGATATCCGACACCGCGCACGGCGGCAACGGCAACGGCCGGCTGGACCCGAACGAGACGGTTGACCTGCGGGTCACCATCAGAAACACCGGGCTCGGGCACGGTTACAACTGCCGGGGCGTGCTCCGGTCCGCGGACGCGCGGCTGTCGGTTCTTGACTCCGCGGTGACCTACGGGTACGTCCGCAAGGGCGACAGCATGGTCGGGCCACTGGACTGCTTCGTGGTCCATGCCCAGGCCGGGATTCCGCCCGAGACGCCGCTCGGCTGCACGCTCGCCTTGTTCGCGGACGGCGGGTATTCGGCCAAGCAGGGATTCTCGGTCATCGTCGGCGAGTTCCGCAACATTGACCCGATACCGGACGGCCCGCGGCTGCCGGCGCTCTACTACGCCTACGACGACAAGGATACCGGCTATGTCCGGCACCCCGAATACTCCTGGGTCGAGGTCAAGTCCCAGGGCACGCGGCTCAACTTCTCGCACAACGACGAGGTGCTGCTGGTCACGCTGCCGACCGGTTTCGGGCCGGTCAAGTATTACGGCGAGCGGTTCACCCAGGTCTCGATTTCCGCTGACGGCTGGATAGTGCCGGGTAACTACACGACCACCAACTTCACCAATACCGCCCTGCCTTCGACCGGCGCGCCGCCCCGGGCGGTGTGCGCGAACTGGGACGACCTGTACCCGGGTTACGGCAGCGCGGGCTACGCCTACTGGTATCACGACGCGGCG
>Ga0209609_10001193_pt1 | contig 15178 bp, 12 predicted proteins | sample LakKivw325mmetaG_FD_184136 | JGI IMG/M metagenome (GOLD analysis project Ga0209609, IMG submission 184136) | Anoxic lake water microbial communities from Lake Kivu, Rwanda to study Microbial Dark Matter (Phase II) - Lake Kivu water 325m metaG... | ecosystem: Environmental > Aquatic > Freshwater... | reverse complement strand
TTTTCCTATTATTCTGACTGATACTGCAGGAAAATGGTTTAGTATGAATCGCTTCGAAATTTTCAGGATGCTGGGGTAGTTTCTATTCCAATGCCGCTTCTGCCATCACCTGTACATTTTCTGGCGGCACATTTGGGAGCAATGCCTCATGGCTCGGACTGACAATCAGCCTGGGACCAAGGATTTGTTTTATCCTGCGCACGTCTTTTTTGACATCCTCAGGGCTTCCACGCACAAGCAACTCCTGGGTATCAATTCCTCCCATGAACGATATTCTGCCTTTGAATTTTTCGGCAAGACTCTCCGCATCCATACCCGCCGCCTTTGCCTGAAGAGGATGGAGACAATCAACCCTTGCATCTATCAGTCTGTCTATCACCTTGAAAATCGCACCGCAGGAGTGAAGTATTACCTGGTACCCGTGGTCGTGTGCCTGCCGGGTAAATCTGGTGAACCACGGCATGATAAAAGCGTCAAAATGCTTTGGTCCACATATCAGGTTGAGCTGGGTCCCAAAATCATTGCCAAAGAAAAAACCGTCAATCACATCTCCGGCAACCCGGTAGAAGCGCTCATTCGCCTCGTAATAAAATTTACAGACATGGTCTGTCACCGCATGGACTATTTCAGGATGGGTATACATTTTTATCATGTAACTTTCCATTCCGAATAAATCCATCACGTTGTGATAGAAACACGTCCAGAATCCACTTGCCCGGTAAATATCTCCGGCCTCATTAAGACTTCTCAGACATGCCTTAAAATGCAAGTGGTCAGACTCAGGCCACGGGAATTCCTCAACCTCATTAATGTCCTCGCAGTCTGCAAACGGACCGACAGAACCGTGTTTTTTCCTGTCAAGTCCCTCGTCAAACACATCCTCAAACGTTTCCTTGCCGTCAGGAGATTTGTATGCATCAGGGAAAAACTGCGGGGATATCCATCGAAAGTCATCTCCCAATTTCTGGCGCAGTTCCTCCTCATTTTTTGTGCCGAAGTATTTATGCAGAATCGGCCAGGTGTCCTTATGCGGATTCCCCAACCAGAATCCACAGCGGTCAGCTTTTTCACCTGCTATGATGGCGTTGATCCTCTCTCTGCTGTTCATAGTAATTCACCCTTTTTTTTCGCTCCGCCGCTCCTTTTTCCTCAGAAGAACAACTGCACTGCCGGTCACAGGAACATTGAGTTTCAGCTCTCCTTTGCCAGTAATATGATCGCCTTCAGTCAGCATCCCCGTCTGTGTATCCAACCAGACAACTGAAAACCCTCCCCCTTCTCCCAGGTCTATACATATCTCTTTTTCTTGAGGAACATATACCAGGTACTCCCGGCCGTATTGAGCAAGACAATACCTGCTGGAGGCCAGTTCCGGCCGGGGAATCATTGCGGCCAGGTTCACGCGTTCGGCGAAATATCTGGTATAACCCATGTTCCTGCGGACAGGGTCCCACGCGGGATGGTTCCGGAAATTCAAAGGCGCCCAGACAGCATAATTTTCCAGTCCATGCAGAGGTTCATAGGGATCCATCAGGGCAGTATGCAGCCCGCGCATGAAACTCTTCCATGCCCATCCGATATTTCCACCAACACCCCACAAGTGATCCGTGTCTGCGACAATCACTTTTCGACCGTTGTTGACAGGCGGGTCGTCCATATACGAAGCTGAAAAGTCCTCGTTGTTCTGACGTGGAGCAATCCAGTCTGCAGGACTTGAAAAAAGCTGGCTGTTGGTCACAGCATCGTTAGACCCCCCACCGGAAGTCATGCCTATCAGGTGCTGTTTGGGCTTGGTCTTTTCGTAACCCCTTATGTAGTTGACCATATGACACTGCCACTCAAATGACTCCTCATAGTGTTCGTTGCCAATTTCATATATGACGTTGTCAAGGTCGTTCACCGTATCAATTATTTTTCGTACGTACGCTTCCTGCAGCCTTGTCACCTCAGGTATCTTGAGGGTATGAATGGCGCGGCCGCCTTCCGGATTGCCTGCGCTGCCGTCTATTCCGTTTACATTGTTTGCCCTGTTGAACGGATGCCCGTCCCACGGATTATCCGTAGGATGTTCCGCTCTTCTGTCCACGCTGAATCCCTGGAACAACATCACGGAAAAATAAATACCGTAGTCTCCCGCTTCGATAACCCGATGTCTCAGACGGTCAAAATAATTCTGGTTGTATCTGGTCAGGTCAAATTTGGGACCATCGTCAAGCGCTGTTCCGGGACCGGTACGGGCATACGGTAGAGGACGGACAGGACTGAATTCGCCAGGTCTGGTAAAGCCGTTCCAGTGTGTCGCCTCCCAGTGCCAGCCCCTTGTGTAATTATGCCCGAATCCTGCGAGCCATTCAAGATAGGCCCTATAATCAAATTCCTTTTCCTCGTCCGGGGAAAAGATTTCCTGTATATTGCTCCAGTTATGTGAACCGGTCAACAATACCGCTTTTCCATCACGGTCGGCAAAATATCGGGGATTCTCTTTGTGAACCCTGAGCGGTCCGTTAATTTTCGTCCGGGTGATTTCAGGTTTTCCTATCTTTTCCATGTGGCATTGCGATCATTATATCGGGTTTCTCCGAGGGAGTCAATCTCTTCAAGACTGAAATATATTTGACTTTTCAGAACCTATATATTACACCTTTCTACGAATGTCAATACAGGGGGAATAATGAGAACTGATAAGGCAGAGGGAATTGACTGGGAAAAATATCTTTCACAATTTGACTTGATTTACGAAACTCCTTCAAAGATATGGCAGGATGGATTTGCCATCGGCAACGGGTCCCTGGGAGCAATGGTATACGAACCGTTCCATCTGGAATGGACTGTCAACAAAAACAACGTCTGGGACTACCGCAAACCAGAGGTAAAAAGGCATAGCATAGAGTACGTCAGGGAAATCGCAATGAAGAACAAGAATTACGCCGAAGAGATGCGGAAGGAGGATATATACGGTGGAAATCTTTATCCCGCACCCAAGACCTGCGGACAATTGCGGATACGCTTTGGATATGATTCCATTTACGCTCCGCCGCACAAGGTGAGGAAGCGCCTCGACCTCCATGAAGGCACAATTTATACCAGCCTTGACAAACACCTGTCACATCCCCGCGTTACAAGTTTTGTATGTGCCGAGGAAGACCTGCTGGTCATACGTGTAAGGGACGTTTCCGCAATGACAGCTTTTCACAATAATGTAGATATATATCATATTCCCGACGCCCTGCTTCCGACCTGCAGGAAAGGAGCGGAAAAGGACATACTGTGGATAGAACAGCCGTTTCATGACGGATTCAGGTACGTGATGATGGCTAAGATCGTGCCGGCAGGCACGTGCGCTTATTCCGGGTTATTTAAAAAGACTGTCCAGAAGAAATGGTGGTACGCCATTGAGCCGTCAGAGAAGGTTGAAAGCCGCATAGACGGTGAATATGCCGTGGCGCCCGTCGCGGGAGATTTTGACGTATACGTTACCGTTGTTACCATGCTTGATGCGAAGAATCCCATGGCAACCGCCCGCAGGCGTCTGGACGATGCGGCCAGCAGAGGCGCTGGCAGATTGCACAGGGAGCACAGGAAATGGTGGAGCGGCTTCTGGGAGAAAAGTTACGTGGGCATGGACGACCCGTTCCTCGAGCAGATGTGGTATGTAAGTCTTTACAACCTTGCGACGGTTCTTCCGGGAACGCCTGTCGGCGGATTGTGTGGCCTCTGGTACGGACCGATGGAGACTCCCTCGCAGATTCTTCCGTGGAAAGGGATGTATACAAACGACTATAACGCACAGGCACCGGTAGCGCCGGTATTCCGTGCCAATCATCCGGAACTTGCGGACGGCTCTTTCAGAACACTTCTCGCACAGCTGGTGGAGGCGAAAAATAGTGCACGTCAACTATACAAGATGCCGGGGGCGTATTATCCGGTTTCATCAGACCCGACGGGGCGTGAGGTGACAAACGGTGCCTACAGGTTCTGTCAGAACAGCGGACCGGAATGGTGTGTTTTTCTCTGGTGGCACTACCTTTACACAAAAGATAAGGAGTATCTGCGTCAGGTTTCTTATCCCATCATGCGCGAGGTGGCGATGTTTTTTGTCAACTATATGAGGTGGCACGGAGATGAAAAACTTTATCACCTTGAAGTGAGCCAGAACCCGGAACTGATGTACATAAAATACCCGGACCCCGTGTATACGCTTACACTGTTGAAATATACGCTGAAAGGCGTTATTGAAGCGGCGGCCATACTGAAAACTGACAAAAAGCTCGTGACAAAATGCAGGCACGTACTGGAACATTATCCCCCGTATCCCATGGATGGAAAAGAGATACTGCCTCTCAAGGATTTGAGGTCCAACCATATAAACCATTGCAGGACCATATCCGGACTCTTCCCCTGCGGGGAGTTTGACCCGGAAATTGCTCCCGAGTGGACGGAGAGCTGTGCTGCCGAAATAAGAAAGGGGGATACATTTCTATGTACTTACGGCTGTAATAAGGGGCGGATAAATACCTGGACAGGAGGATATTATTTCGTTGGTGCGCCCGCCTGCTGGATGGGGATGAAAGAAACCGCCTGGCGTTATCTGGAATACCTGCTGAAGTCCAATCTGAAACCAAACGGACTGGTGACGCACAACGGAGTGACACTTGCAGACAGCCGGCTGAGCGAAGAAAACATAAAGAATATTCCTGATGCCGAAATATACCACGACCTTGACCATGAACCTCTCAAGATGGTGGAAATCCTTACCGGCAGGCTATCGGAATCCACGACCGAAAACCTGGAATATAAGGAAACGATATTCCCTGCGCTTGAGGGGCCGGCGATGTACCTTTTGATGGTTGGTGAAATGCTTCTCCAGAGCCATAACGGCATCCTGCGAGTGTTCCCCGGGCTGCCCGACAAGAGAGACGCCCAATTTATTGACCTGCGCGCACAGGGCCCGGTTCTGGTTTCCTCTCGCAGGAAAAAAGGGCAGGTGGAATTCGTGGCATTGCGCGCACTGGCTCCGGTACAAATCACACTCAGGAGTCCCTGGACAGGAGCAAAAATCTGGCGGTCTTCGGGACGCGACGGCAGAAAAGTCTCTGTGCATAAGAATGAGAGACATATTGATATCACCCTGCAAGCAGGAGAAAAAACAGTATTGGCACCGGTTCGGAAGAACCTGTCATGGCCGGCTCTTGTTGCTCCGCGTTCAGGAGAAAAATCGGAAGCGCGCAGTATTACTCTGAGCGACGGGATGACCGCATGGCTGGGAAAACCCGTGCAGGACAGGTATTATAAGATCCTCAGAATTGCCAGGACCGGCAAGAAAAATTCATAGGGATTCTTTCATCCTGACAACTAACATGATGTTATAACGGAATCCAGGGACCGGTATGATTACATTCTGACCATTCAGTTCAATCTCAGGAACTCGTTCCACAGATTGCTGTTCCTCTTCATAATAGTAAGGCCTCATCGCTACAACTTTTTCAACCTTCCCTTTGCCGATCGCGGCTGAAATCTTGACGTCTTCCAGAGGCACGGGTTCATCCAGCCAGTTGACATCCCATTTTTCAAAGGGAGACCTTCTCACCAGGTGGATAATCAGGTCGTAACCGGTATCTGTCCTGCGCTTGTAAATCAGTTCTTTCCACCAGAGTTCTTCTGGAGATTTCACCGAGATTGTCTTTTCAGCTTCCGGGACAACCCTGATATCAGGTGCCCAGATGAACCGTGAGTAGCGTGTCGTAAACTGGAGTGCCGGCCTGTAACTGGGGAGAAATCCACTTGCATGGTGTACCTGCGTACCGATGAGTTGCGCCATATGGTAGTTTATTGTTGCCCATGCCCATTTTGACGGGCCAGGGGCAGGGTCGTTATAGTCTATGGGGATGAAACTGTAGCCGATAAGTGTGTTGGCACCCCACTTCTGTACTGCAAAATCACGCTGCTCTACCAAAAACTTTTCCCATTCAGTCGGTCTTCCCAGCCAATCTTCCCTGCCTTTAAGAAAAGAGCCTGTTTCCGACAGAATCATCACGTTCTTCCAGTTTGTGGCCGCCCGTATGTTGTCGTCTCCGGAATCGCCTTCCTTTCCGGTCCCGGAACCGACGTAGCTGGTAAGTCCTATGGAAGCTCCCCACTCGGTGGCACGATAGCCCCAGTTGTACCATGTACCGAAATTGGGATTCTCTTTCTTGAGGATCCCGGAAAAAATGTTGTGGTTACGGCCGTTCAGCCGCGCGAAATCCTCCAGCTTGTTAGAAGGAACATTGAGTTTCCCGTCGTAACCATATCCTTTCCATATGCCCAGATTGCCGTCTATGTAAACTCCATCTTCTTTCAAAAATTCAGCATATTCCTTTATGCAGTTCGCCATGAAGATAACGGCATCTTCAAGAGCATAATTGGCAACTCCGTGCTCCCAGTAAGTGAGTTTCCTGTTGAGATAGGGCTTGATTACCTTGCGATTGGATCCCAGTTCCAGCGGTGAAGCCAATTCCATGGGATTCGGGTAGCCGCCGTATATGGGGTCAACGCCAAACTGTCCGTTGGAATCGTATAAAGCGAACTCCGGGTGCTGGCGGATAACTTCATAGCCCATCTGCCCGCAGTAACCGAACGTCTGGTAGAACGTGTGCTTCACGCCAAGAGAGCTGAAATAAGCGTTCTCCCCGAGACGGCCCTTGACATTGAACTGGTTGAGTCCCTGTCCGGACTGGTATGTCTCCAGCTCCTTCATCGTTTCTGTCTGTATCCCCCAGTCGGTCGGCTCAGCGGCAAAGTAATGGCGCTGGTTATAGTAAGTAACCCACGGGTCAACCTTGTAATACTTGTTTTGCCCGGCATATGTATGCTGGTGTATCCGGAACCACTCGGCCGCAACACCATAGAACTCCTGCCAGGAATCAACGATGGTCCCCTTTTCATCTTCAAATCTTACTTCTATTCCGCGGCCGTAGGTCTCGGGTCCGACATTGTATGTGAAACTCCAGGTTCTGGTCCCTCCTGCAGGTATGGAAATATCGGTCCGTCCAAGTTCCCTTTGTGTATCCAGATCCAGGTGCATTACGGATACCAGTCTTCCCGTGCGTGGGATATCAGAAGTATTTACCACGGTTGCCGTCGTAGTGGCGGTTTCATTTTCAGCGTACATGACCTTGTTTGAGCGGATATCTATCACCGTTACTGTTCCTGGCCGACTTGCACGCTCACCGCACTTGTACCCGGCAATTGACGGAGCCGGTTTTGTCTCCAGTACTGCCACCTTGCCGGCATCCTCTCCGGTCAACCTGCGCAACACCCGTGTCAGGACTATCATATCGCTGTAAGAACCGGTGAGCACCGTCTTTTTATCTTCCCCTTTCAGATATGGAGCAAGAGCGGCAGATTTCCTGGTTATTGAATCATACAACTCCTTATCTGTGCCGGCCGGGTTTTTCTTAAATTTTGCCAGTGCCTCTTCGTATTCTGCCAGGTGTTTCTTATATTCATCGTCAACAACTACCGCTGGAACTTCCAGATTCTCGACAAAACCTCCGGTACCGTAAAGATTATTAAGCTCTCTTACCATCTCGACGTCTACCGGCTCCCCGGGAAAAAATTGAACTTCTGCGATATCAATCGGCCCTTTACCGGCCAGGAAAAGGTTAATTCCCAGATCAGGCTTGTCCGAAGTTTTACATAATACGCGCCCCTGCTCCGTAAGAGACGGATTGTCACCCAGGTAAACCCTGTTCACGGGGAAAAAGATCCTGTATTCCACCCAGTAAGAGGTTGATATATCCCTCTGAAGCATAACGGGACTGCCAAGCCATGCACCGCCCCCGTATATGTATCCGCCGAACCAGACAGTTCCTTTTCCCCTTACCTTGACGGACCCGATGTACGTTTTACCGAATTCCAGCGGCCCGAAATAAGAGGCAATGTGCCCTCCTCCGTCCAGCCTGACAAAAGGCCCATTAGACAACCCGCCTGTGCGCAGGTATTCAAAAGAACCGTTCGGTGTTGACGCATTAGGCATCCACCATCTCGGTAAGACAAGATCCGAAGACAGTTTCCAGCCCGCTTTCTGCGCATCAATAATTTGTTGATTATCCGCACTTATCGTCTCTGTCTCGGTAAATTTTCCGTTCCTTGTGCTGCCGGCTGCAAATAGAAACCCGGAAGAGGAAAATCCCAGAAGAATCAAAACTGTCAAGGCCAATTTTTTCATGATATACCCCCTTGGTTAACCCAGTCTGAATTATACGCCACCAATTCCCTTTCCCCCAATTTCAATTACTATTGCAAAACCCTCTTTGTTATTCTTCAAAGTGAAAGAAGTCTTGCCGCGTTTCCCCAGAAGTAATTCTCAATCTCCCTGTCTCCAAGGTTGAGCATTTCAAATGCAGATTTTACTGCACGAAGGTTTTCCAGCCCGAGAAGAACAGGTTCTCTCCGGTACAGTATGTTTTCGCAGATATCTGCATTTTCTTCAAGCCAGAGGAAAGAATCCCCGACAGGGAAATTAGTCCCTCTCATATGGGAACAGTAAAAGTCGGATCCGTACAGAACATGGTCCGCACCAAGATATTTCAGGCATGCCATTGTGGCCAGGGGTGTACAGTTGACCGAGGTATCCACGTACAGATTCCCGGGCATATCTTTTGAAAGTTGCTTTAATCCCTCCATACAGTGCCATGGATTGAATCCTCTTGCACTGTGGTCAAGAACCAACTTCATGTCCGGATATTTCTTACAGTAGCTACCGATCCAGAAAAGATTGGAAGCGTCTGCCAGGCTTCGACTGCGCTGCATATGAAGGGTGACTGTCCATCCTTCCCTGTGTGCAATCTCCGCCATCCATTCTGGAAAATATTCAGGTATTTCGGCATTTTCCTTATCCGGCCTTCTGGCAAAGCAGGCAAACGGTTTCAATCCTTTCATCCCCAGTCTTTTTCCCTCGCACCTAATTCTTTCAGGGTCATCATCCGGCCTGACATAGAGTTGCCCGCGGGCCAATCCATCTTTCCTTACCTGTGCGGATACCCATTCATTGCACGGAGCAGGGTTATTAGGGAAAGAAGCAGGAAAAGGAAAATGAAGGCCATGAACCTCGCGGGACGGAAGAATCCATTCCATATGCTCACTATAAACTTCAAGTGTAATTTCATGAGGGGCCATCTGCACATGAACAGGAGGGTTCCCTTCCCAGTCCGAGATGCGCCATAGATGAGCATGCATATCATAGACCCTGGGTGGAACAAAACCTTCCAGCTCCCGGTTGAAGAACTCCCTGTCGCAATCCTTTAATTCCCAGGTAAGATTTCTCATGGTTCTGCTTTTCACCCGTATTCTCGTTTCTCGGTCCTACAGATAAGATATATTATTCTCTCTCGTCTAAAAGTCAAATCTCCGTTGAGTTGACAAAATTGCGGCTCCATATATAATAAAATCTATAAACCTCTCACCATAAAAGATACAGGGGGCGAGGTTCAGGATAAAGGAGGCACATGGAAAATCTGCAGATATTCTTTTTTCTGGGGCTGGCGATATGGGTTATCTCTATTTTAGCAGTTTTTACGGCGAACCTTTGTACAATCATGAAAAGTCCTGCAAGGAACTCCAAGATAATTCTCATTTCTCTCATCTATATGTTTCTGTTTTCTCTGCTTGCAGGTTCACTGATAACCCGTGTGTTATTGATAGTATTCTTGAAAGAATAAGAATATAAGCGTCTGGAATAATGTTATACAACCTTTCACTCATCATTTCATTGCACATAATATACAATTTGACCATGATTTTTAAAGCCTGCGGTCAGGATAAACAGGCGTTGACCCCGAAATATAATCCGAATAGGATAATCACGACAGCAGATGTTCCCATTATTATTCTGTAGAGACGCAGCGACAGGAATCTCCTGCCCTTGCTGAAGTTGAAAGAGATAAAACTGTACCATGCAAGGTCGGCAAGGATATGACCTGAGAAGAAAAATAAAAAACCCGGGATACCGCTCTTCCACGAAGATAGAAGTAACCCGAGACCGATGGTCAGCCACCAAACCGTCCAGTAAGGGTTGGAAATACTCATTGCTATCCCCTGAAAAAACAGGTTTGATGATTTGCCTCCACTCCGGGAATCAAGGTTTATGGAGACCGAAGGCAAGGAATGCAAAATTTCTATTCCGAAATACAGAAGTATGGCCGCTCCGGCTATGGATATTACCCTGATAACAGACGGTGTGTTTATGAATCTTCCAAGTCCCATAACCAGAACTGCAACCATGCATATTTCCAGTATTGCATGTCCGAGAATGACAAGAGGACCTGTCTTGAACCCGCTTTTGAGACTGTTTGAGATGACCGTTACAAGCAGTGGACCGGGAGCAATCGCCCCTGACAATGCAATTGCAAAAGAGCCGACAAAAATGTAAAAGTAGTTCATCCGTTTGTCTTCTCCTCGCAATCTATCAATCATCCAATGCGTTCGCAAGCACCCAGCTGCAAAATGATTCGGGGTCATCGGGTCCGTGTGGATGATGTCCACATCCGCGTTTCACAAAAAGATTCATCCTGCCTCCGGCAGCAGCAACCCGTTCGGCCATCAACCCGGTATTTTCTTCCCATGGCACCACCTCGTCAGCGTCACCGTAGATATGGACAAGCGGTATTCCTGCCCTCACAAATATACCTGCACGGTCAACGGGATTTCCATCCCAGGCAAGAGCTTCGGCTTCTGATTTGAACCCATAACATTTCTGTAGCAATATCCACTCTTCAGGGCTGCCCGGCCCCTTGCCTTTCCCTCCCGGCCAACTTTTGAAATCGCAGACAGGATTATCCCCGTAAATCAGACCCACGCTCCCGGTATTGCAGGCCGCCCAGTTATACACGTAGAGCCCTCCGCGGCTCAGTCCTTCAAGAACCGGCTTTCTGTGAAAGCAGTACTTCCGTGTCATCTCCCTGTAAAAAGAATCAAAACGCCGCATTGCCCCGGGAGATCCGAAAGTATTCCCCACATTTATGAATACCAGGTACCATCCTCTCGCTAACATCTCCAGGTCGAATGCCGGGAATGCATTGAAGAATTCAGCTCTCCAGACCCATCGTCTGCCTGCCTCAGGCCTGCGTGGTTCAACCACGACAACATCATTTTCACCAAGCTGGAAATCATGCCTCTGGTACCCGAAATATCTATTTCCCGGGAAGGGTGGTACATCAAACAACTTTTTCTCTGTCATATCTTCTTCATGCCGGGTAATGTACCCGCAATTACCTTTTTATACTTTGCGCTTTCCTTTGCAATTTTATGAATAATTCATGGATAATACAGGAACGGGGAAGTGGACAGACATCGCAGATTCATTATAACATATGTGTGAAATTCCAGGCATCTGCCATGGAAAAACTGTAAGTTACCTGCGGAGGAAATAATGCAATCAATGAACCCGGATGATAGGAAAATAGCTTGGAAGAATGTGGCAGAGAAGCATAGATTAGAAGACGGGCTTCGCATCCAGCGAGCTCCGCAGAAATGGGTGAACATATTTGCTGAAGGGGCTGCATGGCGCTCCCTCCAAAGCGCCAATGTAAGGATGCTTTTGAAAACCGGGTCAAAGCGGATTGGGATCAGGTGGAAAAATAACGTTGAATGGAGCCAGTTTGAAGTTCTCGGAGAGGTGTCGTGTAACGGGAAGAGATGCGCAACATTCTCGTGCAGACCTTGCATGGAAAATCGCGAGGATATCTTTGAAACACCCGTCAGCGGAGAAAACCTGTGGGAAATACATTTCCCGTGGTGTGCCGAAATAATTATTGAAAGTATCCTCATAGACAGCGGGGAAAAACTCTCTGTCGTGCCTGCCGACAGGCGCGATGTCATGTTCACTTACGGCAGTTCCATAACACACGGGTTCAGCGCCACAAGAGCGAGCGGAACATGGCCGTGCATTACAGCAGCGGCTCTCGGTATAGATTTTTATAATTTCGGATTCGGCGGAGCAGCCTTCTATGAAAAGGAGATTGCCGAATATATAGCCTCACGGAGAGATTGGAAATATCTTACGGTGGAAGCAGGGACAAATACCTGCGGCGGTTATGAAACACCTGCGTCTTACCGAAACACTTTTGATAAGTTCCTCCATATTATCAGAGAAAAACATCCCTGCGCACCTGTTCTCTGTTTTACATCAACCTATTACACAGACCACGATGAAAAAAAGATTAAAAACAGCAAGGGATACCTGATAGAAGATTACCGGGTAGTGACCCGGGAAGTAGTCGGGACAAGAATGAAAAATGACAGCAATCTATTCCTTGCCGAAGGTCTTGACTGGATAGGAAATGGGAAACACCTTTCCGACACCATCCATCCAAATGATGAAGGGATGCAACTCATGGGTTCGGGTATAGCTACGGCATGGAAGAAAACACCTTTTTTCAAAGACCTTTCTTTACCGCTGAACTCATTGCCTTTTGCACATTTTTAGACTGAGCAGTCACATTATCTGTAATGACAGCTCCTCAGGGGATTCTCACGCGAAAATTCTATGGGCTCAGGTGCATTGCTTACCGGCAGCCATGACAGGTATGGAGTCCCGCCCTCCCCTGCACTGCCGTAGTCGCACAATCTGATACGGGAACCGTCCGTTGCCCGAAATTCAAGAAGCAAAAGTGGAGGGAGCCATTCATTCCAGGAGATCTTTCTTCCTTTCATTCTTTTTGCGTCAAGTACCGGGATTATCAGGTTATCAGTGGAAAACGGTTTCCAGGGGTCTCCGTCGCGAACGCAACGTTTTTCGCAAAAGGGCAGATGCATATTATACCGCCTGTCAAGCGTCAGCAGAAGCGGTCCGCGGTAGATAGACGTCCTGCCTTCGCACTCTTTTTTCCCGGGCCAGTAATGAAACGACATGTCAAAACGTATTTGAATCCGATTGACTCTGCCCCACCGGCGTTCTATCTCCAGGTATCGCCCACATCGTACATTCTTCAGGGCTTTTCCGTTAAGCATTACCGTTGTTCTTTTCGACCAGCAGGGAATACGCAATCTGAGTTGAAATTGCAGAGGTCTCAACAATAGTAAATCAATATCAACGGTACCTGAAAGCGGGTAGTCTGTCTTCTGTATTATCTCAACAGTAACGCCGCGCTCCACGGGAACCGTCATATGAGACTGTCCATAGTAATTTAACAGAATACCATTTCTGTCGCGCATTACAGCCCATTCGCTCAGCATTCCAAAACCTCTCGGGCTATTGACGCTGCAGCAGTTCAATTCCGGGCTGCCGGCTCGGGACTGGAAAACGATATGATGTGCACTTGCCCTCCGCAGACCGTCCGAAGGGGTATCGTAAGTCGCCCACCGCCCGCTGCTGGAATGCATTCCCACAACAGAATTAAGCGTTGAAAGCTCAATCTCGTCGGCCACGATGGAGTTACCCGTAAGTTTTAGCATTTCAACACTCATGGCAATCCAGGCGATTGTACAGCAGGTTTCTATGGCACCCGGTTCAAATGGATTGCCTGTCGCTTTCTCACCCGAGGTGAACCCTCCTGTATTGTGGCGGTCAAACTTCACAATGCTCCACCAGAGATGTTCAAAAGCGTGTCGGTAACGTTCATCGCCTGTAATCCAGTAAAGTTCCACAAACCCCATGACGGGATGCAAACTTTCCCATCTGGGTTTGGGCATCTCAAAGAATTCCTTTCCTGCAAGCGCCTGATTAAGATAATCCCCTGCCAGGGCTCCCTCAGAACCCGTGGCGGAAAATTCCCCAACAATCTGAAGAGCCATATCAAGATAATGTTTCTTGTGCGTCTTCCTGTAAAGGATGCACAAAGAATGTACGGGAGCCAGGTTCATTTCCGTGCAACCCGTATCCACAAGCCGAGGATTTGCCTTTCCCAGATATCTCTTGCAGATTAAGTCTCCGATACGCTCAGCTGCCTTGAGGGCATTGCGGTCCCGTGTCTGTTCGCTCCACAGGAGCAAACCCATCATTATGTGGTAGTGCCCCCATGTATCCCAGGTATTCATACCCTTTTCTCCGAGATGGGACACAAAATTTGTCAGCCGCCCTTCCTTCGGCCATGGGCCCATGTATCCGTCGGCAGCCTGATGGGAAAGAAGAAGCGGAACAAATTCCTTTAACCATGCCTTAAGGCGTCTATCTCCACTGACTTTAAGTACCTGCGCGGCAGCCGTCAGGTATTTGCCGGCGAACTCTCCTGCCCACGGGACCATGTCGCGCAGAGGCAGAGCATCCCTGTCCCTGAACATCTCAAGCATGGCAGAATTTGCTCTGGGGGCGATAAGAAGCCACTGGTCCGTAACTCGGTCAATGTAATTCTTTATGAATCCTTCCAATTGGTATCGCGTGCGCAGGTCGCCGCTGCAAACAGGCTGTGGCATTTAATCCCCCTGTATCAGGTAGAAAATCTCATTTAAGGAATTTGTCCAGAAGTATCTCATCAACCCCGGGTCTGAAGTGGTCTTTCCTGTAACCGCATGGGATGAATCCGTTCCTTATGTAGTATATCAGCGCTCTTTTGTTATGGGCGGATACGCAGGTGCAGATCTTTCTTTGATTTTTCATCCTGCAGAAACCTTCAAGTTTTTCCATCAGGAGTGTTCCAACCCCTTTATGGAACACATCAGGCGATACACCTACCACCTCGAGCGACGCAAGACCGTTGATTGTTACAATCCCTCTTATATAGCCGATTATTCTTCCATTTTCCTCAGCCACATAGGAAATTGTTTCAGAAGTTTTTCCAGACATGTTGCTTATTTTCCTGAAATTCTCGGGAGAAAGGTGCTTCCTATCGGCAGCATTGAATCTCTCTTTCAAAAATGAACTGAACGCTTCTATCATTACTCCTGATACGTCCGTGGCATCCTCATTCCTGAATTTTCTTATTTTCATGTTATTGTATACCTCCACAAAAAAGATGACTGGCATCAAATTCAATAGTAGTATATCATAATTTTACCATCAGCCTTAGTGTGCAACAGAGTAGTTGTAAATTCTGCATCACCGGGTAAAATATAAAATCAAACACAAAAATTCCAACATATTGAAACTAAAATTCCGACATAAGATAAAGTTTTCTCCAGCAGTGCCCTGCCGGGCGGTTTCTGAAGCGGGCGTCTGAAGGAGGAGCGGGCACGGATTCACGATGTTTGGTATCGTGAAGAG
>Ga0209609_10001191_pt1 | contig 15182 bp, 13 predicted proteins | sample LakKivw325mmetaG_FD_184136 | JGI IMG/M metagenome (GOLD analysis project Ga0209609, IMG submission 184136) | Anoxic lake water microbial communities from Lake Kivu, Rwanda to study Microbial Dark Matter (Phase II) - Lake Kivu water 325m metaG... | ecosystem: Environmental > Aquatic > Freshwater... | reverse complement strand
CGCCAGAAGATACATGGCCGTGAGGGTGTCCAGAGATGACCCCTGGTCAGGCATCAATCCCAGCAAGAGACGCTGATAGCTCGTGGGTGTAAGCCCTGGGGGGCGGGCGTATCCCAAATCTCTGGCTCTGGCCAGGAGCCGCTGATAGAGGAGGCGGATTGCCTGCCGAGGCTCGTCGGGCTGGGGAAGCTCCAAGAAGAGTGGGGATGAGCTGCTGCTTGGTCCGCGACGCAAGAGATCACGCAACTGGCGCAGTAGCAGTTCCTTTGACCAGATGAGCTCGCGCTGCTCGTTTGCGCCGTCCTTTGAGCGGTCCCGCCGTCTTTTCTGGGCCAGCAGGAAGGCTAAGGCGATCCCAGCTAAGATGGCCAGAACCGACAATATGCGTAAGGCCTGGAGGAGAGAAGGCGAGAGCCTAAGCGCATTCTCGACGGAAGGGAGTTCCTCTAGAGGCTTGAGCTGCCCAGGGCGCTGGGACTCCGCTGGGGGCTGAAATCTGGCCTTTAGGGCGTTGAAAAGTGGTATCAGAATGAGGGCCAGCAGGTAGACGATCACGGTCAGGATGTACTCGAGGATTTGGCCGATAAAGCGAGTAACAGGCCTGATAGCTTGCCAGGCTCCTGCTACGGTCTCGGGGGACAATATTTGCCCCACAGCCCAGCCGATGACCGCGATGGCCAAAACCACCGAACCCACGGCCAAGAGCCAGTAACGGCTCAGCGGTGAAGTGACGCTATCTCGAACGCGCTCCATCGCGAGGGTATCAAGTACTCCTAACAGCCCCAAAGCAAGCAGGCCAGTGATGACAAAGCTGGCGCAGATACCCCATAGCTTGGCGTGGCTTAGGTCGCCCAGAACCGAGCTAGGTAGGGCCATCAACAGCCCAAGGATGATGGTTCCGCTCAGAAAGTCGCGCCAGAACTCGCTGTGAGATTCCCAGTCAATTGTCAGTCCGCGTCGCCAGAGCACGCCCGTGATAAGCAAGACCAGCAGAGAGGCCGGAAACCCCTGTTGAAAATCGGTAAGGGAAATGACCGCGTCTGCTGCGTTGCTCAGGGGAAACGATGCAGACTGGATGACGAAATAGTAGGCAAGCGCCCCAACGACCGCCAGCAGGCCGGCGACGACGATCAGCGCGGACCCTCGCGGATGATCCTGCAGAGGATGCCTCAAAAAAGAGGCAGCAAGCAAGAGCAGCAGGATCAGCCAGGCGGGATAGTCCGTACCCCGAGGGGCGACGAGAGGGTTATTGAGTATCACATGCACCAAAGGGGTCATCCAGGCCACACGTGCGGCCGCCGAGACAAAGGGGATGACCCCTTCCTCAAGCCAGTTCCAATGTCTCCAATCGCTGCCACGCATCATGGCCTCCCAAATGGTAAAACATCAACTCTTCGGGCACTTGTGGCTTTATGTCCCCTACGGTCAACAGGAGCATCCCGTGGCCTGCCTCTTGTAAGGTGAAGAGGGTCTCATAGAGCGGGTCCTGCGGCAAGGCGGTGATGGCAAGGACGGATGCGCCGAAGGGGAGAGTCGGTCTGAGTTGACGGAGCATCTCGTGAAAGGGCAGGCCCTGGAAAGAGTTGAGTTCGGCCAGCATCGAGAGGATCTGAGTCATCTGCTCAGGGTGGCGGCCGGGACGGACGTACAGCCACGTCTGACCGGCCCTGCTGAGGCCGTTAGCACAAAGGCCCACCATATGTCGCTCGTTCAGAGCGTGCACGGCCAGCGACGCAGCGGCACAGATCACGTATTCCAGATACTCGGGCACGTACTCGTAAGGACGGGGCAAGGTTTGCACATCTACTGCGATGATCAGCAAGAGCGTGGCGCTGGGGTCGAACGCTTTGGTCTGCAGGCTGCCCACATGCGCTGAGGTTTTCCAATGGATGAAACGGGGATTATCGCCTGGCGCGTACTCTCGCACCATGGCAAAACGTAACGGATCCTCGGAGACGCGCCGATGAGTCAGCCATTCCCCGAGAGGGCGATTGGCTGGCAATCCTAAGGCGGACACAGGCACGATCTTGGGGTAGACCGTGAGGGTGTCGGTCTCGGAATCTACTCGCTGGCGACGCTGAAAGCCGAATATATCCCCTGAGTTGACTTCAGCCGGCCCGAACTGGAAGTGGCCGCGGTGCTCCCCTTTTAGCCGATAGGTGCGAGTTACCCGTTCATACCAGCGCAAGGAAAGCAGGGAGACAAGCAGAGCACGCTGCGGCGGAGCCTTCTCATGTGGACTGCTCGCCAGCAGGCCGACTTTGCTGGGGAATTTGTCACGTACCAGCAGCCAGGCCAGAGGCAGAGGCTTGGCGTTGGTGAACTCCAAGGATAGGGTAGTCTCCTCGCCATAGGCGATTCGGGGATGGGCCATGTGGCGACGATAGGTGACATTGCTGAGGCAATAGCGTGCCCATAGCTCTGAGGCCGCTGCGGCCAGGGCCAGGGCGATGACGAATACGGCCAGTATCGCTTGGCGCCGCACGACGGCGAGCAGGAAGAGCACGGCCAGCGTCGCCCACCAGAAGCTGCCCTTCATGTACTGTGCTCTCCCGACCAGTTCTCTTCCACCGGCACCGGCACCTGAGCCACAAAGTCGGCGAGGATGTCCCTAATCCCCTTGGCATGGAGGCGCATTTTCGCGCTGGGGATCAAGCGGTGTCCCAGGACAGGCTCGATGAGGCGCTGGACATCGTCGGGCAAGACGAAGCTGCGACCCTGCAATGCAGCCAGGGCCTGGCTGGTGCGGTGCAGGGCCAGAGTGCCTCGTGGACTGGCTCCCAGAGCCAAGGCATCGCTGGTACGGGTGGCGCTCACCAGGGCGATCATGTAGTCCTCAATCGCCTCGTGCACGAACACCTGGCGGCATCGGGCCGCCAGGGCCAGCACCTGTTCTGCTGAGAGGACGGGCTGCAATCCGACCAACGGATCCTCCAGCCGGAATCTCCTCAGGATTGCGCGTTCCTCATCAGGCTCTGGGTAGCCGAGGCTTAGGCGTAGCAAGAAGCGATCCAATTGAGCCTCGGGCAAGGGGAAGGTGCCTTCCAGCTCGATGGGGTTCTGGGTGGCCAAAACCAGGAATGGCGGTGCCAGCGCGCGCGTGATCCCATCCACAGTGACCTGGCGTTCCTGCATCGCCTCGAGGAGCGCGCTCTGTGTTCGTGGGCCGGCGCGGTTGATCTCGTCCGCCAGCACAATCTGGGCAAAGACCGGTCCGGCGCGGAACTCGAATTCGCGCGTAGCCTGATTGTAGATGCTCACTCCGGTAATGTCCGACGGCAGGAGGTCGGGCGTGAACTGGATACGGCGAAAGGTGCAGCCCAGGCTACGCGCCAGGGCTTTAGCCAGGGTGGTTTTACCGATGCCGGGCACATCCTCCAAGAGGACGTGCCCCTCGCAGAACAAGGCCACAAGCATCAGCTCGACCACACTCTCCTTGCCGACTATGACGCGGGCGACGTTCTCACGCACGCGCCGCCCTCCCTCCTGAATGGCACTGGTATCTAGCCCGGTCATATCCCCACCTCAAGAGCCATTATAATTGACATAAAGGTGAGACTCTCCCTTCTACCAGTCTATAGCCGTGCCGTCGTCCGGGTGATACGTCTCTGGGTTGCGCCAGTCGTGGCCGATCTTGTCGGCCATGGCCTCCTCGTCCAGCTCGATCCCCAAGCCGGGGGCGGTGGGTAGGTCTACGTAGCCGTCCTTGAGCACGAAGGGGGACTTCAGATAGCCTTCGCCCAACGAGGCATGTTCCTGGGCCACGAAGTTAGGAATCGAGGCATCGAGCTGGATGCATGCGGCCAGGGCAATAGGCCCAAGGGGGCAATGAGGCGCGATGGCCGCATAGTAAGACTCGGCCATGCCGGCGATGAGCCGCCCCTCAAATATCCCGCCGACGTGGGCGATGTCGGGCTGCAAGACCGAGGCGGCCCGTTTCTCGAGGATCTCGCGGAAGCCCCATTTGGTGAAGATACGCTCGCCCGTGGCGATGGGCAGATGGGTCTTGCGAGCCAAATCCGCGAGAACATCCGCATTTTGGCACTGCACTGGCTCCTCGATGAACATCGGCTGATAGGGCTCGAGGGCCTTGATGAGCAGAGCTGAGGTCTGGGGGCTGATCGCGCCGTGAAAGTCTATGGCGATATCAATTTCCTTGCCCACGGCCTCGCGCATGGCGGCGAATTGAGTGACAGCTCGTTCGATGAAAGCTGGAGACTCAACAATGCGCGCCGGGCGTCCGCCGTTTATGCCCGTCTTCAGGGCGATGAATCCGCGCGCCACACGCTCTCGAGCATTACGGGCAGCCTCCTCTGGGGAGCTTCCACCGCAACCGGAGTACATCTTGATGCGCTGCCGCAACGGCCCCCCAAACATCTTGTAGACTGGCAGACCTGCCGCCTTTCCTGCCAAATCCCAAAGGGCGTGCTCGATGCCCGAAAGCGCGCTGGTTAAGATGGGCCCGCCGCGATAGAAGGCGTGCTTGTACATGGCCTGCCAGTGATGCATGACGCTAGTCGGGTCTTTTCCCGCCAGGTATGGCTCTAGCTCCGCCACAGCCTGGGCGACAGTCAATGCTCGCCCTTCCAGGATGGGCTCGCCCAGGCCGACAAGGCCTTCGTCGGTATGCATCTTGAGGAAGAGCCAGCGGGGCTTGACCAAGAAAGTCTCTAGTTTGGTGATGCGCATCTTTTTCCTCCAACGCAGTTGTCCATGCGCTACACTTGGAATGTAGCGCTACGGGGGCAAGTATAGCGCATTGTGGCCACTGGCACAACACCGGAGCAGTCGCGGTGGGGGAAGCGGCCTCGCCACTTTGCCCATAGCACCCATCTATGCTATCATTTGCCTAGCTCCATGGGGGGTGTGGTATCGGTGACGGAACGACCTGCGGTCGTGGTTATCGGTGGCGGGCTGGCCGGCTGCGAGGCAGCCTGGCAGATCGCCAGTCGTGGCGTTCCGACAGTGCTGTACGAGATGCGGCCTTTAGTCAATACGCCGGCTCACACGACGGGCTTGCTGGCCGAGCTTGTGTGTTCGAACTCACTGGGCTCTGACCTTCCCGACCGCGCACCGGGCTTGCTCAAGAGGGAGCTGCGACGCCTCGGCTCGCTGATCCTGCGCTGTGCTGACGCCACCAAGGTCCCGGCCGGCGATGCTCTGGCTGTGGGGCGGGAGGCTTTCTCCGAGGCAGTGACGCAGGCCATGTGTAACCATCCGCGCATTGCCCTTGAGCGCCGGGAGCTGACGTGCCTGCCCGACGACACCATCACGGTGGTTGCCACTGGACCTCTGACCTCTGATGCTCTGGCGAAGGAGATCGCCGCGTTGGCGGGTCAGGAGCATTTGTACTTCTACGATGCTATGGCGCCCATCGTTACCCTGGAGTCAATTGACCAAATTAAGGTATACCGGGCATCCCGGTACGGGCGGGGCGAGGGCGACTATATCAACTGCCCCATGACGCGGGAGGAGTACGACCGCTTCTGGGAGGCACTGGTCTCGGCAGAGACGATCCCTCTTCGAGGCTTTGAGCGCGAGGACAAGCGTTTCTTCGAAGCCTGTTTGCCCGTGGAGGTGCTGGCTTCTCGCGGCCATGACGCTCTGGCCTTCGGGCCACTGAAGCCTATGGGGCTGCGTGATCCGCGCACGGGCCAGCGGCCCTATGCGGTCGTGCAGTTGCGGCAGGATGATTTGGCGGACACGTTGTACAATCTGGTTGGCTTCCAGACCAATCTGCGATGGGCGGAACAGAAGCGGGTTTTCTCCCTTATACCTGGATTAGAACATGCTGAGTGGGTGCGCTTTGGGCAGATGCACCGCAATACTTACCTCAACTCCCCTGAACTGCTGGAGCCAACCATGCGCTGGCGTAGGCGACCGAACCTCTACTTTGCGGGGCAGATCGTGGGTACTGAGGGCTATGTGGGATCCACCGCCAGTGGCCTGGTTGCCGGTATCAACGCTGTCCGGGCCATTCGGGGCCAGCGGGAGGTCGTGTTCCCCCAGGAAACGGTGATCGGGGCGCTGATGTACTATGTGACCTCCTCTGAAGAGCGGCCCTTCCAGCCGATGAAGCCAAACCTGAGCATCCTGGCCCCGCTGGAGCCTGCGGTGCGCAACAAGAGGGCGCGCCACCTTGCGTATGCTGAGCGCTCGTTACAAGCGCTCGAGGCATTCATTACTGCTGAGGCACTTTTGGATGACGTCACTGCTCAGGCGTAAGGTTAGCCACAATCGGGGGCTAATGATCTTCCGTAGTCCTGGAAGGGTCTCTAAGGTCAGGCGAAGGGCGGCGAAGGCGCTATGGCTAATGCTTGCCTCCGTGCTGATTATCGTCGTCGGAGCCTGTAGAGGAGGCGAGCAACATTTCAGCGGGAAGCGATCTCTGGCGCACGTTAAGGCGCTGTGTGCCCTCGGCCCGCGGCCCGTAGGCAGCAAGGCGAACACCGAGGCCGCGGAGCTGATCGCGCGCACGCTGCAGCGGTATGGTTGGCAAGTGGAGTTCCAGTCCTTCGCGTATGGTGGGCTTGCAGTACGGAACGTGATCGGCACGAAGGGTGAGGGGCCGCTCATCATCTTGGGTGCTCACTTCGATAGCCGCCCGGTCGCCGACAAGGATCCAACGGACCGATCACTCGCCGTGATGGGGGCCAATGATGGTGGGAGCGGCACAGCGGTGCTGCTGGAATTGGCACGAGTCCTCGACGAACGGGCCACCGATCAGGCGCAGATCAAGTTGGCCTTCTTTGATGCCGAGGACCGGGGAGAGCTTGCGGGGTGGCCCTGGTGCGTGGGCTCGGCCCATATGGCCGAGTCGCTGGCCGGGACGCGCCCTGCCTATGTCATCGTGGTTGACATGGTTGGCGACGACGACCAGCGCTTCTATTACGAGTGGTCGTCTTCGCTGTGGCTAGAGGAGAGGCTCTGGCGCATCGCAGAGCAGTTGGGCTACAAGCAGCACTTTATCCCCGAGCATCGCTATTCGATCCTTGATGACCACACTTCCTTTCTGGAGTGGGGCATCAACGCAGCTCTGATTATTGACTTTGACTATCCTTACTGGCACACGCGCTACGATACGCTGGACAAGATCAGCGCGGATAGCCTCCAGCGCGTAGGTGATGTGCTGGAAACCCTACTCGAAGGGGAGCCGTTGGCGTCGAGCGCCAGCGACGAGTCTGGCCCAACCCCGAATCGGTGAAAGGAGACTATCATGAAGATCGCGGATCGTATCGCCAACCTGCCCCCTTATGTCTTTGCCACTGTGGAAAAGAGGATCAACGAACAGCGCGCCAAGGGAGTGGATGTAATCAACCTGGGTATTGGCAGCCCCGACCTTGCTCCGCCCAAGTTCATCATTGATGAACTGTATCGCTCGGCCCAACGCACAGACACTCATGGCTATGCTGGCTACTATGGCACGCCAGCGCTGCGCAAGGCCATCGCTGGCTACTACCAGAGGCGCTTTGGTGTTGAGCTGGATCCGGGCACGGAGGTGCTGCCTCTGATCGGCTCCAAGGAAGGGCTGGCCAACATGGCCTTTGCCTTCATTGATCCGGGTGATCTGGCATTGGTGCCCGACCCTGGCTATCCCACCTACTCGATGGGGGCGCTGATGGCCAATGGGGGCTACCATCAGTTGCCTTTGTTGGAGGAGAATGACTATCTCGTAGACCTGGAGCGAATCCCAAGTGACGTGGCGGCTAGATCAACGATTTTCTGGCTGGACTATCCCAATAATCCCACGGGCGCAGCAGCGCCCAAGTCATTCCTGGAACGGGCGGTGCAGTTCGCGCGCGAGCACGACATTCTGATCTGCTATGATAATCCCTACTGCGATCTGACCTTTGACGGGTATGTGGCGCCAAGCATTCTGGAGATCCCAGGGGCCAAGGAAGTCGCTGTGGAGTTCAACTCGCTGTCAAAGACATACAACATGGCCGGGTGGCGCGTGGGCATGGTGGTGGGCAATCGCGAGGCAGTGAATGCCCTGACGACGGTGAAAACGAACATTGATTCGGGCATCTTCCGTCCCCTGCAGGATGCGGCAACCGTGGCACTCAACGGCGACCAGAGCTGGATTGCGGAGCGCAACTTGATCTACCAGCACAGGCGCGATGTGGTGCTGGAGTGGCTGCCGCGCATGGGCATGAGCGCCTGGCCGCCCAAGGGGGCGCTATACGTCTGGGCCAAGGCTCCCACCGGAGTGGATTGCGAGCATTTCGCTCTGGATGTGCTGCAGAGGGCCGGCGTCTGGATGACTCCCGGAACAGCCTTTGGCCCCCACGGCAATGGCTATCTGCGTCTCTCCCTGTGCATTCCCGAGGAGCGGCTAAGAGAGGCGGGTGAGAGGCTATTAAAAGTCATCTAGCACACGAATTCGGCTACACAGCGACTGGTGCAGGCGAGCCTGAACGCGCCCTCGTGGTGGGGGCGGAGGTGCGTGGGCATGTGTCCCTGCTTACCATTGCGGACTCCTTGGACGAACTGGAGCAGCTGGCCCGCACTGCTGGGGTGAGCGTTGTAGGGCGAACGTCTCAGCGCCTGGAGGCTATTCATCCGGCCACCTTTGTCGGCTCCGGCAAGGTGGAGGAGATCAAGGCCCTCCGTCAGGAGCTTGGGCTTGATCTCGTCATCTTTGACGACGAGCTTTCTCCGGCACAACTACGGAACCTCGAGGACGCTCTGGAGACCAAAATCCTTGACCGGACTGCGCTCATTTTGGATATCTTTGCCAGACACGCCCGGACTCGCGAGGGGGCGTTGCAGGTGGAGCTAGCGCAATATAGCTATCGTTTGCCCCGGCTCACTCATCAGTGGACGCACCTGTCTCGACAGACTGTAGGCGGTGTGGGGCTGCGCGGGCCGGGCGAGACCCAGCTCGAAATTGACCGGCGTGAGATTAGCCGCCGCATGGGCTACCTGAGGCGAGAACTGGACCACGTGCGTCAGCAGCGCGCCCAACAGCGGCGACGTCGGCGGCGCGCGGGCATGCCCGTTGTCGCCATCGTCGGTTACACGAATGCTGGCAAGTCCACACTCCTTAATTGCCTGGCCGGGGCAGATGTGCAGGTTGCCGACATGCTTTTTGCCACGCTAGATCCCACCACGCGCAAAGTGAGTCTACCAAGCGGTAAGGAGGTGTTGTTCACTGACACGGTGGGCTTTATCCAGAAGCTTCCCACGCAACTCGTGGCGGCATTCCGCGCGACTCTGGAAGAGGTGGAGGAGGCCGATGTCTTGCTGCATGTGGCGGACATCAGCGACAGGAACCTCCAGAGCAAAATCGAGGCGGTGAACCAGGTCTTGCGCGAGATTGGCGCTGCGGATAAGCCCGCGATCGTTGCCCTGAATAAGGTTGACCTGGTTGACCCAGAGACCGAGTTGTCATCAGAATCGGGGCTGTCTATGCGCCACAGCGCGCTCGCCGAGCTTTCGGGGCGCTATACTCATATTGTGCCCGTGTCGGGCCAGCAAGGGGTGGGAATCGAGGATTTGCTGGCCACCGTAGAGGCCGTCTTGGCGGAGCAGATGGTCGAGCTTGATCTTGTGCTTCCTTACAGGGCTGGTGACCTGCTTGATCTGTGGCACAAGCAGGGAGTGGTCGAGCGCACTGAGTACAAGCCAACGGGGATTCGGGTACGTGGCAGGCTGCCCACGTGGCTCGCGGGGCTGATGACATCGAGCGCGCCTCCTGGCTCTCGGTCGGCGAGGGGGTAGCTGCCTGCTGTTCGCGGCAGCCATCAGGGTCATGCCTGACTTGGGATATTTGGGATTCGGGTTGGGATAACTCTGCTCTTGGTCTGGCGTGGGCTGCGTTTAGTGACCAGGAGCTGAACTTCCGATTCAGAAGTGCGGTTCTCTAGCGGATTTGCACGGAGCCAGCTCCAATGCAGCGTTGGATCATCCTCGCAGACCTTGATGCCTTCTTCGCCTCCGTTGAGGAGCTGCTCAACCCGGCTTTGCGCGGCAAGCCGGTTATCGTGGGGGGCGACCCCCGCCAAAGGGGTGTTGTCTCCTCTGCTTCCTATGCTGCAAGGGCCTTCGGGGTGCGTTCGGCCATGCCCATGACGCGAGCGCTGCGCCTGTGTCCTCAGGCGGTCCTTGTTTCGCCACACTATGAGGAGTATGCGAGGCGGTCTCGGGCTGTTATGGACATTCTGGGAGAGATCACGCCTGTCGTGGAGCAGGTTTCCATTGACGAGGCTTTTCTCGACGTCACCGGCTGTGAGCGGCTCTGGGGTTCGGTCAGCGAGATCGGCTGCCTCATCCAGCGGCGCATCAAGGAGGAGCAAGGCCTCCCGGCGTCACTAGGTATCGCGGCCAGCAAGCTGGTGGCCAAGATAGCCTGCGACGTTGGTAAGCCACAGGGATTGATAAGAGTTGAGCCTGGCGAAGAGAGCGAGTTCCTCGCTCCGCTGGTCGTCGAGAGATTGTGGGGGGTGGGCAAAGTCACCGGGGCGCGGCTGAGGGCGAGTGGTGTCAAGACCATCGGCGACCTCACGAGCTGGTCCGAGGAGAGCCTCGTGGAGGCCTTTGGGGAGATCGGCCATGCCCTCTACGCTGGCGCACGAGGAATTGACCCTAGTCCGGTGGAGAGTGCCCATGAACGGCGCTCGATCAGCCAGGAACGCACTTTTGCGCGGGACCTGGGTGAGGCGGAGGTTATCCGGCGGCTCCTCCTGGGGATGTGCGAGGACCTGGCCTCTGCCTTGCGCAAATCTCACCTGGTGGCCCAGACGGTGCGCATCAAGCTGCGCTATCCTGATTTCATCACCATGACACGGCAGGCCACTTTGAGCCAGCCCACAGATCAGGGGGCCGCAATACACGGCATGGCGCGGAAGCTCCTCGACGACAACTGGCACGAAGGACAACTGCTGCGATTGTTTGGCGTGGCCGTCAGCGGCCTGCTGGATGGGGGTGGATACCAGCTCGGCCTGTTTGAGCAGGCCGATCAACGACAGATACGCCTGGACCATGCACTTGACGTAATCCGAGAGCGATTCGGGAGCAGGGCGATCACCAGAGCTTCGCTCTTGCGGAGCGACACTCGCTCAGATGACCAGACGCCTAGTGAGGAGTAGCCCTACGAAGCTGCCTGCCACTCCCACAGAGGCATCTGGAAGCTCGGACGGCGTCCGTCAAGGAGGATGAATGGCGCGGCACGGTCCGCGTCAGCGCCGGCCTCGGCGAGGTGGCGCAGATCGCGCAGCGCGCCCTGCTTGCGCCAATTGACTATTCTTTGGGCTGACTTGGGCCCGATCCCGGGCACGCGCAGGAGCTGCTCTTGGGGCGCTCGATTGATCTCCAGTGGGAAGATCTCGGGATGGTGTTGTGCCCACACCTGCTTAGGGTCTGCATGCGCCGGCAGGTTGCCCTGGGGATCGAATACGATCTCCTCGACCTGGAAACCATACTGACGCAACAGGAAGTCAGCCTGGTAGAGCCTGTGTTCGCGGTGTGGCGGCGTTGCCGGGTGACCTTCCAAAGGCGTATCGCTGACTGGCTGAAAGGCGCTGTAGTAGGCCCGGCCGAGTCTCAGCCCGCGATAGAGGCTGGCAGCACTGGAGATAATCTCTTGGTCTGCCTCATCGGCAGCGCCTACCACGAATTGTGTGGTCATGCTCACCGGCCGACCGATCCGACGGCGGAGCTTGTCTGCCCTGGCTAGAGTCTCGAGAAGCTCATGCTGAAAGTCCTTGCTGTGGCTAATGGCCAGCATTCGTTGGGAATTGGGGGCCTCCAGATTCACTGACACTCGCTGGGCCATCTTGATTGCGGCCTCGATGCAGGCATCGTCGGCGCCCGGCAGGATTTTGAGGTGCACATAGCCGCCGAAGTGATAGTGTCGGCGAACCAGCTCCACGGTGGCTAACATGCGCTCCATAGCGTGTGAAGTGCTGCCGCAGACTCCGCTGGAAAGAAACAGCCCTTGCACCAGGTTGCGATGTGCCATCTCGTCGAAGGCGCGGGCAAGCTCGTCAGGAGTGAAGCTCACTCTCCGTGTGTCGCGCCCGCTACGGTTAGCGCAATAGAGGCAGTCCTTCTCGCAAGCGTTAGATTGGAGCACTTTGAGCATGGCAATGCGGGTGCCGTCCGGTCTGACCGCAGGATAGATCCAGCGGCCCAAGTCATCTCGGTGGCGGCTGTCTTGTGTGCCGCAGCCGCGACATATGTCCCACTGCGCCGCGCCGCCAAGCAAGTCAATCTTCTGCATGATGTCCATGAGTGGCCTGCCTCCTAGATAGGCGTAGCCCGAGATATCGCCTAATCTATGACCATTATAGGACATATGTTCTATTGTGTCAATAGCAAGGTGAACCCTTTTTGCCCTGTGCGGGGAGCCGCGTATAATAGACTTCAAGGCTTCGCCGCCGGGCCTGCTGTATCCCAGACAAGGCCCCGGCGTTGCACAATAGTATCGCAAGGAGTGTGAGATGGGATTGTTTGGTCGCAAGAGTGGCGGGAAGAACCGCTGTCCTGACTGCCGTTTCTACGCGATGGTGCAAGGCAATGGGTTTTGTGCCAAGGCCGTCCCCCCAACAGTGAATATACGTCTGCTCTCTCAGGAGGCGATCAGGCGGCAGTGCTCGCGCTGTCCAGAGCAGATGACGTGTGCGGACTTTCAGGCCAAATAGGCTGGCGTGTCGGATATGATGTGGGGCGGGCGCGGCACGTAGCTGCGCCCGCTAAGCAAAATCGGTAGCTGTGCGGCAATCACCCTAGTGGGTCCTTCGGTCAGGTCGTGGTGTGTCGCTGCTTATCTGGCAGTCGCTCTTCACGCTCAGCGATGAGCACCAGGTCGCCGCTCTCCGATGGATCATATGCCTCGCCTCGGTAGCTCCCGTAGACGTGCGTCACCTTCAGTCCAGTGCTGGACATGAGGTCTCGTAGCGTCTTGTGTTGCCATCCCCGCAGGTCGGTCGCTTCCACGCGCGAGGTCCACTGGCTATCTCCCTGGCGGTAGAGGCGCACCACGTTAAAGCGCAGGAGCTGCCCCCTGAAGTCGTAAAAGCGCAGGAAGACCCATTCCTGATCGCCTTCGCTATGGACCTCGGGGGACACAAATCGTTCGCGTCTGGCGAGGACGCGATCGAAATTGCGATTCTGCACCACGAGAATGCCTCGCGGTCTCAGGACGGCGCGCATGTCCTCCAATGCTGTCTTGAGCGCCACTTCACTGGTCAGATGGGGTAGAGAGTTGCCAAGGCAGGTGATGACGTCGTAGGTGTCCTGAAGTGAGCCGGCGAGCTCACCGAAGCCGAGCTGGGCAAAGCGCGGGTTCACGCCAGCATGAGCGGCGTTTGCGCGGGCTCGCTCAATCATGGCAAGGCTGAGGTCAGTGGCGGTCACCTCAAATCCCTCACAGGCGAAGGCAATAGCATGTTGCCCGGTGCCACAGGCCACATCGAGAATCCGTCTGGCATTGCGCTCGCGGAAGAGGGCGCGGAAGAAGGGCATCTCAAACGAAAGCCGCGCTGGCCAATTCACGAAGCGGTCATAGTCCTCGCTGAAGGCATCGTACAGGGGAACTGCGCTCATCGCGCGGCCTTCCTGGCTCGCCGGTAGGAAGCAAGGGCGGCCGCACCGACGCACTGCTCTGCCTGCTTGCACCAGTCAAGGCAGGTAGCGCCTTGTTCTCGGAACACCCAAGCCTTGCAGTGGCCACAGCGTGCGCGGAACTCGTCCGACCAAACCTCGACCTCAGATTGGCAATGCGGACAGAGCACGTACTCGGGTCGAGGCTCCCTGATCATGCGCGCCCCAGGACACGAATTGGACATTCGACCTCCTTTGCGCGTCTAGCCATGTATGAGGGCTGGGAGACAGTGCGTGCACACCCACAGGCTTTGTCCCTTGTTGCGGCAAGGGATGAGCACGGCGAAATCCTCCGTCGCCTCACAGCGGAAGCACTTTTGCGCGATGTAGGAAGGCGTCGTCTCTTGGGAGCGCGACTTGCTCACTGCGGCGGCATCAAGGCTGGGGGCGTCCCGCTCTTCGATGCTTAGTGCGCCAGTGGGGCAGACAGCGAGGCAGAAGCCCGCGCCGTCACACAACTCCTCGTGAATAACCTTTGCCTTGCCATTCACCAGCGAGATGGCCCCCTCGGCGCAGGGGGTCACACAGTCTCCGCAGCCATTGCAGAGCTCCTCGTCAATCCTCACGATGCTGCGTCTCACCATCCTCAATGCTCCTTTGTTCTGGCGGCTACAGGACGCTGACAGAAAGGGGGATCCTTCCCGTCTTCTGCCTGACCGGTCTTTGTCTATCGTACCCTGTGTATCTTATCATGGAGGGGCCAGACGCGCTGTGACTAAAGTCACGCTAGTGTTCTCCGGCGTGGTTGCCCGGCGGGGCCCGGATCGCTTGACGGAAGCGGGCCTCCTGGCTATTTTGGGGTTAACCTCGGCTGAGGAGCTAGAGTATGGAGCTTTTGCTTGGCATGGACCTGGGAACCACGAACATCAAAGCGGTTGCCTACACGACGCAAGGCGCGCCTTTGGCGGAGGCGAGCAGACCCACGCCAACGCGAGTCATGGGTTTAAGGCGGGCGGAGCACGATCCAGATGCGCTTTTGCAAGAGGCCATGAGTGCCCTGCGTGAGGTGACCTCTCGCCTGCCGCGTGGCGCCCACATCTCTGGTGTCGCGATTGCCAGCGTGGGAGAGGCGGGGGTGCCGCTCGATGAGCATAGCCAGGTGCTGTACCCTATAATCGCCTGGTATGACGAACGCACTACCCGGCAGGCGGAGCAGTGGGCCACCGAGATCGGAGCCACCGAGGTCTATCGCCGCACGGGCCTGCCATTGGGCCATACATTCACACTGAATAAGCTGATGTGGCTGCGGGAGAACGAACAGGACGTATGGAGCCGGATGCGCAGGTGGCTGTGCGTCGCCGACTACGTTGCCTATCGCCTGACGGGGGAGCAGCGCATGGGTTACTCCCTGGCTTCGCGCACCATGGCCCTGGATTTGCGACGTCGCCAGTGGGCGGAAGATCTTCTGGCGCATGTGGGGGAAAAGGCGGATCTCTTTCCCGAGTTAGCCCCTGAGGGGAGCCTTGTTGGCCATATAGCGGATGATGCGGCTCTGGCGACGGGGCTTCCCAAGGGCACGCCAGTTTTCGTCGGAGGCCACGACCACATCTGCGGCGGTCTGGCTGTGGGTGCCTGCT
>Ga0209609_10001188_pt1 | contig 15191 bp, 13 predicted proteins | sample LakKivw325mmetaG_FD_184136 | JGI IMG/M metagenome (GOLD analysis project Ga0209609, IMG submission 184136) | Anoxic lake water microbial communities from Lake Kivu, Rwanda to study Microbial Dark Matter (Phase II) - Lake Kivu water 325m metaG... | ecosystem: Environmental > Aquatic > Freshwater... | reverse complement strand
TCCCCGCCCCCCAACAGATTGACAATCTGTGTTACGACACACTATGACAGCTTGTGGATTAAATCTCATAATCTCGCTTTTTTCCTAATCTCTCTTTTTTCTCTGTGCCTCTGTGTGCTGGTCGGCTAAAGATAAATATCTGTCCGGCAGAAAGGTGGGGGATTTTTATTGACAGAATAGAGGCGCATAAATTAAATACCTGTTACTTGTAGAATAGTGTTATGTGTTTGAATGGCTTTATTTTACAGTGTGGTATTTAACAAGATTACAGAGGTTTTATGCGTATCTTAATCACGGGGGGAGCCGGATTCATAGGTTCCCATCTGGCAGAACGGCTGCTCAAGGACGGGCATCAGGTGCAGGTGATAGACAACCTGTCCACCGGCAAACTGGAAAACATCGAGACCTTTAAGGAGCATCCCAAGTTCAGCTATACCATCGGCTCGATCCTGAACCGCGAACTGCTGGAACAGCTTGCTTCCAAATGCGACCAGATCTATCATCTGGCGGCGGCGGTGGGTGTTAAATACATCATCGAAAATCCGCTGATGTCTCTCAAGACCAATATTGTCGGCACAGACAACGTTCTGGAAGTTGCCAATAAATACAAATGCAAGGTGCTTATTACCTCGACTTCAGAGGTTTACGGCAAGAGTGATCAACTGCCCTTCAACGAGACGGCGGACCGCCTGATGGGGCCGACCCAGATCAGCAGATGGGGTTATGCCTGTTCCAAGTCCATCGATGAGTTTTATGCACAGGCCTTTTTCCGCGAAAAGAAGCTGCCGGTCGTGATCGCCAGATGCTTCAACACAGTGGGGCCGCGCCAGACAGGACAATACGGAATGGTGCTGCCCAAGTTCATCAAAGCCGCTCTGCTGGACCAGCCCATCATTATCTACGGCAGCGGCAAGCAGACCCGCTGTTTTGCCGATGTCTCGGACGTGGTGGACGCTTTCCTCGCCCTGATGAAAGAGAAGAAATGCGAAGGCGAGATCTTCAATGTGGGCACGACGGAATCCATCTCCATCGAAGCTCTGGCGGAAAAGGTCAAGCAGATGTGCCAAAGCAAATCCAAGATCGAATACATGGCATATGAAGATGCCTATGAAGAAGGTTTTGAGGATATGATGCACCGCATGCCTGACCTCACAAAGATCAAGGATTACATAAACTATGAGCCCAAGATGAAACTGGAAGAAATAATTCAGCGGATGATAGAGTATTATGAGAATTAGAAACACTGTCCTCATCCTGCTGCTGTCAGTTTTGCTGACAGCTTTGGCAGCGATAGAACTGCCAATCCAGACGGGGATTCCCGCTTCTGTCAGCGTAACGGGTGATGTTGCCAGACCGGGAGTATACACCCTGACCACAACCAATCGCGTATCTGAAGTGCTGGCCAGGGCAGAGATAGAGTCTGCCGTGCTGCCGGCTTCCCAGCAATTGGTTCCGGGAGCCATGCAGCAGAACATCACAGGATACAGACTGCCCGCCATAGCGAATACGACCAAAGCAGTTGTCTTTAGCAACAGGAACATTACTCTGCTCAGGCAGGGACAAAAACAGACGCTTGACCTGCTCAGGTTCATGCGTTTGGGTGAACTGGACCAGAATCCTTACCTGAAAGACGGGGATGTGATCATCGTTAATCCCGTACAGTCGGTTGTTTCTCTCCAGGGCAGCGTGCGCCGCCCCGGAGATTATGAGCACCGGCAGGGTGATACGTTAAAAGACTTGCTGGAACTGGCTTTGGGCGTGATGGAAGAGGCGGATCTGAGACACATCAAACTCTACCGCTATAAAGAGAATTTCATAGATTATGAACTGACAGAACTTAATGCAGCCGGCTATCCGCAAACCGTTAATGCCACTCTGAATATGATCCTCCAGCCAGGCGACCGCATTCTGGTGCCCGCCAATTCTGAGTTCCGCAAAGCTTATAAAGTCCAGGTCACAGGCAAGATGAGAATGCCGGGAATGTATTATGCGGACGGCACCACCACTCTCTATGACCTGCTGGTCATGAGCGGCGGACCGACTTCAGAAGCTGATCTTGGCAGTGCCTTCATCTACAATAAACTGGTCAGTGAAAACTATGATCCCGATTTTGAAAGGCTGCTCAAGTATTCCTACGGTCAGATGACCTGGCTGGAATACAGCTACCTCAGAACCAAGACCAGACAGCTCAAGGGCAAGTATTCCATAGACATCGAAAGATGTTGGATGTCTCAGGGTAAGGAAGCCAATCTGGTTCTGCGGGAAGGCGATGAACTCTATGTGCCGGAAGTTTTGAACGGTGTCTGGGTGGCGGGTCAGGTCCGACATCCGGGTCTGGTAACCTGGCAGAAAGGAACGACATGGAAGAAATATCTGGAACTGGCGGGCGGCTATGCCAACAACCGCAAATCACAAGGCACCCGAATCATAAGAACCCGCTCCGGGAACTGGGTCAAACCCACAAATAAGATAGAGATCAATCCCGGCGACGTGATCTTTGTTCCGGACAAGGAAGAACGCTATACCTGGGATTACATCAAAGAGGCGATCCTGATCGCATCGCAAGTGCTGACTGTCCTGATCGCCATCCGAACCTTCTGATCAACATATCTGGAGAATAAATGAAAGTTCCGTTATTGGACCTGCTCGCACAATATCAACCCATAATGCCTCAGCTCAGACAGGCCATCGATGAGGTATTGCTCAACCACCAATACATCATGGGACCCCAGGTCAAGGCCCTGGAAACCAAGATGGCGGATTACCTCGGCATCAGGCATGCCATCGGCTGCGCTTCCGGAACCGACGCTTTGGTGCTTGCCATCAAAGCTCTCGGCATCGGGATGGGAGACGAGGTCATCACCACTCCCTTCACCTTCTTTGCCACTGCCAGTTCCATCTGGCGCAACAATGCCAAACCTGTCTTTGTCGATATCGACGCCGCGACCTTTAATCTGGATCCCGCTTTGATCGAGAAAGCCATTACACCACGCACCAAAGCCATCATGCCAGTCCATTTGTTCGGGCAGCCCTGTGACATGGATGCCATCATGGCTCTGGCTAAAAAATACGATCTGGTAGTGATCGAAGACAATGCCCAAGGCATCGGCTCCACCTGGAACGGCAGAATGACCTGCTCCTTCGGCGAGATCGGAACCCTGTCCTTCTTTCCCAGCAAAAACCTTGGCGCCATGGGCGATGCAGGCATGTGCCTGACCAATGATGACGACCTCGCTGATAAACTCAGACAACTCAGGGTGCATGGCGAAAATCCCAAGTATTACCACAAATGGGTGGGCCTGAACAGCCGTCTGGACACCATGCAGGCAGCTATCCTCTCCGTTAAGCTGGACCATCTGAAAGCCTGGTCGGAAGGCCGCAGACGCAATGCTGAGCATTATTACAAAAACCTCAGCAATGTTGCTCAGATCAAACTGCCATATATTCATCCCCAGGCCCTGACTATTTATAATCAGTTCACCATTATCGCGGAAGACCGTGACAACCTCATGAAGCATCTGCAGGAGCATGAGATCGGCTGCGCCATCTACTATCCGCTGCCTCTGCATCTGCAGGAGTGTTTTGCCGAACTGGGATATAAGAAAGGTGATTTCCCCGTGGCGGAAGAACTGGCGGGCAAGGTGCTCTCCATACCCATCTATGCTGAATTGAGCACTGAACAGCTTGACTTTGTAATTGAAACCATTAAAAGCTTTTATAAATAACACGGCAGGATTAATGAACATAATAGTCTGTATCAAACAGGTTCCCAACACGACTGAGATCAGGATCGATCCCGTGACCAACACCCTGATCCGGGAAGGAGTGGAAAGCATCCTCAATCCCTTTGACGCCTATGCCATCGAAGAAGCGGTCCGCCTGAAGGAACAGTTCGGCGGCACGGTGACTGCCATCAGCATGGGGCCTCCGCAGGTGGAAGCAACGCTCAGGGAAGCGGTTTCGCTGGGTGTGGATGAGATCATCCTGCTCTCCGACCGCAAATTTGCCGGTGCTGATACCTGGGCAACCAGTTCCACACTTGCTGCAGCCGTCACCAAACATGGCAATTTTGATTTGATCATCACGGGCCAGCAAGCCATCGATGGTGATACCGCACAGGTCGGGCCCGGCATTGCCGCTCATCTGAAACTGCCCCAGACCTGCTTTGTGCGCAAGGTTGACAAGGTGGAGGGCAAGGTGATGACGGTGCAGCGCCTGATGGAAGATGGCAGCGATCAGGTGGAAATGAACCTTCCCGCCCTCATCAGTGTGGTCAAAGAGATCAACACTCCGCGCCTGCCTTCCCTGCGCGGCAAGATGAAAGCCAAATCAGTCGAACTTAAGGTCTGGAACTGTGATGACCTCGGCCTGGATGAAAAACTGGTCGGACTGAACGGCTCTCCCACCCAGGTGATGCACATCTTCACGCCCAAGCATGACAAACGCACCGAGAAGTTTGAAGGCGATCCTGATGAAGCGGTCGAGAAGATCATCACCACCCTCAACGAACTTACGAAATAGAAGCAGGCAGCAAGCATGATAGCTTATCCGCAGATGAATCCCGACCTGGTGAAGTTTGAGCTGTTCGGCTTTCCGCTGCAGATCCGCTGGTATGGCGTGCTCTATGTCATAAGTTTCATCCTGGGCTTTGTCTTATACCGCCATAACCTGAAGGCGAAGAAGATAGAGCTTTCCAAAGACCACTATGAAGGGCTCTTTTTTTCCATGATGCTGGGTGTGGTTCTGGGCGGCAGACTCGGCTATGTGCTTTTCTACAATTTTCTCTATTATCTGCAGCATCCGCTGGAGGTTTTTGCTGTCTGGACAGGCGGAATGTCCTTTCACGGCGGTGCTTTGGGAGTCATTATCCTGGGCGCTTTGTATCTGAAAAAAAATAAGCTCAATTTCTGGAAACTGGCAGACCCGATGATGCCTCTGGTCGCCATCGGACTGGGATTGGGACGCCTGGGCAATTTCATCAACGGTGAGCTTTGGGGCAGAGTGACCCATGTGCCCTGGGCCATGATCTTTCCTGATTCAGACGGCCTGCCGCGTCACCCGACCCAACTTTATGAGCTCTTTCTGGAAGGCATCGTACTCGCCATCATTTGCCAGACCGTTTATCGCAAAACCAAAACAGAAGGCACGGGATTCTTTGCCTTCATAGGCTGCTACGGCATTTTCCGCATCTTCATTGAATTCTTCCGTGAACCCGATAAAGGCATCACAGCTTATCAAAACGACGTTCCATACCTGGGTTTCATCACTGTGGGAATGCTGCTCAGTTTCTTGATGGCAGTATCGGCAGCCGTTGGATTGTATTATCTGCACAGGCATAAAAAAGTCACGAAATCGGAGTAAACTATGAAGAAAACGATCATCCTTCTGACTGTTATGCTGGCAGTCATTAGCTTTGGTTTGCAGGCAAAAACAAGCAAAGTCGCAAAGCTGGAAAACAATCTGAAGCAATGGGAACAATTCCGCTGGCAGGGCATAGTTCAGGTCGAATCATCAGCTTTTTCCCTGCGCAAGAATTTCGTTCTGGCTAAAAACGAGGAAGCTTTGCGGATGGATGTCCTGGACAGCGGTGTGCTCGGTCTGCAGGCAAAGCCGCTGGTCACCATCTACATAAAAGACAGGATCGAACTGGAAGCGCCCACCATCAAACAGCTTGCCGGCATCGACCCCAACTGGTTCCTGCCCCCGGGTGCGCTCAAAGGTATGATCAATTTCACTGACTCGCTCAGAAACAGATCCTCTGAGATCATCTCCAAACGCAAGCTGGAGCTGGATGCAGCCCTCTTTACCTTTGACAAGAACTACCGCCTCAGCAACATCAAAAGCGAGATGACAAGCCTGGAATTGGCGATCACCTACAACAGACGCAATCAGCCGACCAAAGTCATTATCAAACGCAGGGATGAAAGGCTCGCTGAACTGCAGATCAATGAACAGAAATACGGTAAAATTGATATCAAGCCGCTTGTCTCCGAACCCGAAGCAATTGCTGAAATCGAGCCGCCTGAAGATCTCATCCCCGTGCAGGGCAAACTCTTTGTCCTGGACCTCGATGACCTGGAACAGATGGATCTGAAATCGCTGCTGGACAGCCTCAAGCTTAGTGACAAGAAGCTGAAGGACTTTAATGTGGACAGTCTCAAGGTTTATCTGAAAGAGTTTGATCACAATGAACTTCCCGCCTGGCTGGACAGCCTGAAGCTCGATCTGAAAAGCCTTGAACAATATGATTTAAAAGAGCTGCTGGACAAGCTTGATCTGAGTGATCTCAAGCTGGAAGAACTGAATCTTGACAGTCTGAAACTTGACCTCAAAGAGCTCGAAGAGCTTGATCTGCAGGAGCTTCTTAAAGATAATAAGCTTGATGAAAAAACGCTTGAGGACCTGATGAAAGAACTCAAACTCGAGGACATGAAGTTGGAAGAACTGCTGCAGGGGCTTGACCTGAAAGAGTTGAATCTGGAAAAATACCTGAACAGTAAATCCCAGTCTCAATAGCAGGATGGTGTCATGATAAAACGCTATGCAAGAGCCGAGATGGAACGCATCTGGACGGCTGAGAACCGGTATGAATGCTGGCTGGAAGTGGAGCTTGCAGCCTGCCGCGCCATGCACGAACTTGGCGTCATTCCCGCTGAAGATCTGGAACAGATATTGGACAAAGCTGACTTCGACGCTGACCGCATAGATGAGATCGAAGCAGTTACCCGGCATGACGTGATCGCTTTTCTGACCAACGTTGCCGAGTATGTGGGCCCTGCTTCGCGCTGGATCCATTATGGGCTCACCTCTTCTGATGTGCTGGATACCGCCACAGCTTTGCAGTTAAGGCAGTCTGGCCTGCTGATCCTGTCTGAACTGAACCGCCTCAGCGAAGTCCTGAAACTGCAGGCGAAGGCCTATAGAAATACCATCTGCATGGGGCGTTCGCATGGCATTCATGCTGAACCGACCTCCTTCGGGCTCAAATTTGCCCTCTGGTATGACGAAACCCAGCGCAACATCAAGCGTCTGCAGGAAGCGATCGACACCGTCAGCGTGGGCCAGCTTTCAGGAGCGGTGGGCAACTATGCCCACATCGATCCCCAGGTGGAAGCCATAGCCTGCAAATACATGGAGCTCAAGCCCGTCAATATTTCCACCCAGGTCATCCAGCGTGACCGCCATGCCTTCTTTCTAAACGTGCTGGCGATCATCGCCTCCACAATCGAAAAGATCGCTCTGGAGATAAGGCATCTGCAGCGCACCGAAGTTCTGGAAGCGGAGGAAAACTTTGCCTCCGGACAGAAAGGCTCATCCGCCATGCCCCATAAACGCAATCCCATTGTCAGTGAGCAGCTTTGTGGACTGGCGCGTCTGCTCAGGACCAATGCCCTTGCCGCAGTGGAAAACAACGCCCTCTGGCATGAACGCGACATCTCCCATTCTTCAGTGGAGCGCATCATTCTGCCCGATTCCTGCATCCTGATCCATTACATGCTGGGCAAGGCCTGCGACCTGATGCAGAACCTGCTCGTCTATCCCGACCACATGCTGAAAAACATTGAAAAGACCAACGGCCTGGTCTTTTCCCAAGCCCTGCTGCTGCATCTGACCCAGTTTGGCCTCAGCAGGGAAGACGCCTATGCCCTGGTGCAGCGCAATTCCATGACCTGCTGGAAGACAGGAAAACCCTTCCTGGAACTGGTTCTGCAGGATGAGGACATCAGAAAAGTCCTCTCAGAACAGCAGATCAGGGACATCTTCAGTTATGACCGCTATCTGCGCCAGGTGGATTTTATCCTGAAACGCTGCAATATAATCTGAGGTAAGTCATTCCTGCGAAAGCAGGAATCTTATTGTTACCATAGAGTGTCACCCTGAGCATAGTCGAAGGGTGATGAAAACTGTGTCATGGGCAATCCTGCCCGTGTTGTCAAGCGCAGGAAAGATACAGTAGGTACAGGCGTCCTCGCCTGTACCAGAACGCCGTAATTACAGGCGCCTCGCCTGTATCAGGACATGCGGGGACGCATGTCTCTACGGCTCATAAGATTCCTGCTTGCGCAGGAATGACATATTGTTTTTATTAGTGTATTTAGTATATTTAGTGTATTTCGTGTTCCATAGCGAATTCAATAACTCAAAGGAGTTAACAATGAAAAAACTGATTATTGCCCTCGGACTGGTCACCCTGGTGCTGCTGCCCGTTCTGGCAGTTGCGCAGAAGGCCGACAAAGGCGATGCCATTCTCGGCGTCTGGTTCAACGAAGAAAAGGATGCCAAGATCGAAGTCTACAAAGAAGACGGCAAGTATTTCGGCAAGGTCATCTGGCTGAAATTCCCCAATGACGACAAAGGCAAGCCCAAGACCGATATCGAGAATCCCGATCCCAAGCTGAAGAACCGTCCCCGTCTCGGTTTGGTTGTCCTCACCAATCTTGCCCACAAAGCCGGCGCCAAGTATGAAAAAGGCAAGATCTATGATCCCAAATCCGGCAAGACCTATTCTGCCCAGGCGGAACTGGCGAATCCCAATCTGCTCAAGCTTCGCGGCTACATTGGCGTCAGCCTGGTGGGCAGAACCAGTGAGTGGACCCGGCCTGAATAATTAAAGCGTTATACCCGTTCTTTGGCAAGCTCTTTACGCAGAGCCGGAGCGCGCTTTCTGTGCCTGAGTTTGACTCTGCAGAAAGTTGACGGCTGATTTTGTCTGCTTTGTAAAGGCTAAAAAAAGAGGAAAATCAGGTCTGATAATTGCTCATAAAATATACATAAACAGAAATGAGGCTGTTGCAACAAAGGTCTGAGGAGAGATGAAATGACGGAACACACTGAGCCGACCAAGGTTCTAATTACCGATACCAAAACCCTGCACAAGATCAAGTCCATGCAGTTGCGCAAGCAGATGCTGCCCATTGTTATAGTGGTGCTGCTGCTGATCGCCAATATCGTCTATCCGCAAAGGATCTATTTCTATCCCGCTTTGTTGGCGTTCGGCTGGTTTCTGCTGGCACGGATACTGTTCAGGACCAAAAACAAGATCTCTGCCCCTGAGCCGGGAACCTTTGTCTCGCCGGTCTGCGGACGGGTTAAGTCACTGCAGAGAGGCGAGGACGCCACCCTGGTCACCTTGCGCAAGTCCTGGCTGGACGTGGTGGAACTGCGTCTTCCTTATCCTGACCTGAGGCTGGAAAGCAACCGCAACTGGAGCTTTGAAACCGCTTCCGGAAAGGTGGAGATCACGATTGAATCCAAGCATATCACTTTCTTTGACAATAAGAACATCACCGGCGATGTCATCGGCGTGATCCCTTCCAGCGCTATCATTACTATCAATGTTCCTGCCGGCATCTTTGTCAAAATTAAGGACGGCCAGCCTGTCTTCGGCGGTGAAACCGTGATCTTCGCCTTGTCTGAACAGGTGACTGAGGACAAATCCATCCTGGTGGAAGAATCGATATAGCAGAATCTGACTGATTTTTGTTGCCTGAAGTGTAACTGCCTCGAATTCGCAGTTCATGTAATTTCTTCTACGGCCATGCCCTGCCCTTCTGCAAGTGATTCTTCATTCACCTTTCTTACTTCCTGCTTACATGATAATCATAGTATAACCCATATATAACCCCAGTATAAAGGCATGGGAGCGGTTATCTCCCGGTATGATGTTATATATTAATCACTTATGATTTATGGGCCGGGTGGGCAAAAGGTAATGATCTTTAACACACAATAACATCATTAAGCGAAAAAACGGTGAAACGGTACAGAGTTCATTGTAAAGGGTTTTATGATGTTTCTCTTTACCATTTCACCGATAAATACTATATATCCCTAGATAAATAAAAAGACCCTCTAAAACTAACTATCCGGCTATAGACAGAGCCCGATAATCGGAAATTTGGGAGAATTGGTTTTTATGTCATAGTTGTGAAGTTCTCACCCCCTTCACATTTATTGGGATGTGTCTCTAGTAAATTGACAGGAGCTTAGTAAATCTAGAATTATTTAAATCTGTTTTGTGTGTCGGTCATTAGCTTGATAATAAAAGATTCACCATGATTTTTTACAGCCAATTCAATTAGTTTAAATCCTGCATTTGCACATTGTTCAGCTATATCGAATACCTTATTAGTATCCGATAGAATATCTACGTCATGATAATGATGCCAGGCACATACATTAAGTAGATTTATCTCATTATCCCTGAGATTTTTCAAAAGAAACAGACCATCTTTTTTTCCTTTGATTTCTTCCGGTGTGTCGAGGCCCAAAGCCATAGCAATAAAGAATATCTCTTTTCTTTCTAAGTTGTTATGTGAGGGCTTTAATATATCATCAATTTTTTCTAGCAATGCTCTATTATGAACACTAATATATAACCTGTCTCTAACTGGCATATCAATACTCCTCTAAATGTGATTCTCCATTACTACATATAAGTCTTCTTAAAGTAGCATGTTCTTCATTGAAAACACTCTGTAACTCAAGCGAATATTCTGCTGGTGTAAAAAGAAGAATGAGCTCTTTAGTTTTTCCAATCTCCGCCAATACTTTTGAAAAATTTTCTCTATTCGTTCCGGATATAGTAGCAATAGGTGTGTCTATTATTAATGGAAGGTTTAAATTGGATATCTTATGCATTGCCATTATGTAAGATAGCGCCAATAAAGCCCTTTCGGCTCCGCTGAGTGATCCTATGCATGAACTACCTGACTTATGTCTTACATCCAATTCGTAATTCTCGCTAAGTAAAACATCTTTATAACTTTCTTTCGCCCAATGCAAGGAAAAAAAGGTTTGTTTGGTTATTTTCCGAGCATCTTCCCTAGTTTCATCAATCAGTTGAATCTTAGCCTCTGTTACTACCCTTTGCAATTCTCTACAGAAATCAATCTCTTTCTTTAGTGATTCTACAATACCTCTTTTTTTCAATTCTTTGTCTAATATTCCTTGTTTCATAGTAATATTTTCATCGTTTCTTTTATATTCTGCTTTTTTAGCTCCTATCTCTTGAGTAGTCATCTCGATTGCATTTTCAATTTCTTTTCGTTTATTCCATTTATTTGTCATATATACCAAATCAGGAATTGAGCTTATCTTTCTGTCAAGATCATCCAGACGTTGTTTCAAACGATTTTCAATCTCTTTATAATGGTGGATATCCCTCATAAAGATAGTGATTAATTCCTTTGTGTGAAGCAGATTATTCAAATTAATACTAATTTGTGATGCCTGCTCATTTAAATGACGGGCAAATTCTGATGAAATTGAAATTGATTCCATTGTATTCTCAATATTTTCACGACCAGCTTTTGTCAGTTTTGTATTGCATACTACGCATTTATCATCTTTGATACTTTGTTCAAGAAGTTTTTTGTCAATTCTGGGGGGTATTTGCTTTTTCTTTTGCATTTCTGATATTAGATTCTGAAACTCAAGTAAATCTTGATGGCAATAAGATAACATTATGTATCCGGGAGCAGCCTGTATTAAACTAGATTCCTTTTCAAGTATTGTAACTTGTGTATCAATAATCTGTTTTTGAAGGAGTTTTCTCTGATCGTTAATCTGCGTCAAGTCATCTATACTACCAATAACTTCATCTAATCTTTCCTTTTCGCTTTTAGCTTCAAGAAGTTCTGATTTTAATGACTCTAGGCAATCACTGATTTCACTATTACTGTTTTTCAAAGCAAGAATCTCTTTTTCCAATAATGACAAATCTTTTGATCCACCTATAGCCTCTGAATTCTTTTTTGTAATGATTTTATCAAGTCTGTCTTCAATTATTTCAAGAATCTGTATCTGCGAAATAAGTGTGATGTTGTTTTTTATCCGCTGAGTTGAGCTTGATTTGAAGTAGCTGCTTAACTGCTCGCCATCAAAGAAAAATACCTCACGAATGTTTTTAGGAAAATACTTATCAATTTCAAATCTTAGTAGCTCATCATCATCGATAATATCCCAATTATTGCCTCTTCCTATATTTTTTTGAATAATAAGCTTGTTAAACAACTCACGATATTTGCTGTTTAGATCAGGCTGCTTACTATATTGAGCTTTACGAACAAATTTGATTTTTTTGCCTTCGTCTTCAAGATCTAATTCAACCATTACAGGAACAACTGGGTCTTGAGAGGGTTCAATCAACGCGTTAGTATTAGGAATAGCCAATGCTTTATTTTTATCTGTCAAATGTGGTTCTTCATTATATAGACACCAATTTATCGAATTCAGTAGATTTGATTTACCTTGAAAGTTTTCACCAACAATAATATGTATATCATTGGCTCTTTTCTCAAACGTGTATACGCAATTTCTATATTGCCTGAAGTTTTGTAAATGAATCTTTGTTATTCTCATAAAGCTAATCCTGTGAATTGAGATTTTTCTTGATGATTTTATCATATTCATCAGTAAATTGCTTTTTTTCTGATAATTCGAACATAAAAAGTTCTTTTAAGCATTGACATACTTTCTTGTTCAACCTAGAAAGGTCTTCAAATTTTATTAGAATTCTTGGATTTGCTTTTATCATTTCTCCTCCTTTACTTTAAATAGATTTTCTAAGGCTTGCACCCTGTTTGATGCATTTCTAGCTATATCCATAGCCCTTTCAAGTTCTTTATCTAATATTTTTTTCTCGACAGTCCTTGATTCATGGTCCCAACCTTGGGTGTTTGGTATTACTATCATATCATAAATCCTCGCTTCTCGCTTCTTATCATATTGGCGAATTACCCTTCCTATTCTTTGTATGTATTCTCTTGGATTACTGCTGCTTGTCATAAGAATTGCTTGTTCTGCCGAAGGGATATCTACCCCTTCATCCAAACACTTTATAGCTATTAAAACAGAGTAATTGCCATTAACAAAATTCCGTATGATTTCTTCTCTTTCAGTTCTATTACTGTATCTGGGAACAGGAACATTCCCCTCGTTTTCAGTAAATGAATGATATGTGATATTATGAGAATTTAGTATATCCATAACTTGGATCATATGCTGATCGCATGTAAATATTATTGTATTATCTACTTGGATTTTTTCAAGCAGCTTATTTAGAGCTTCAAGCTTACTAAAAGCTTTTTTATGAATATCTGCACGCTTATACATGAGTATTTCAAGATAATCATCTTCATGTACAGTTTGATTTCTTTGAGATAACTGTACTATTCGATTTGTAAGTTTTTTATAGTTTTCAACTTCTTCATCAGATAATTTTACGAATATCGGATAATACTTATAGTGCTTTAAATAAGGCTTGCCTGTGAGGGGATTTAAATTTAACAATGCTTCCTTTATGTGGAAGTCATAGACTATTTTTCCGAAGTACTTGAAGATTAGAGATGAACCATAATCATCAAACCATCTTGTTGGCGTTGCGCTTAATCCCAATCTATAATTATATTCCTCTATTAAACCATGTCGAGATTTTCTTGCTCCAATACCATGCACTTCGTCACAAACTAATAGTGTAGTGTTATTTAACGCATTTTCCCTCATCAAAGCGATAAAGTGATCTGAAGATAGAGTTCTATGTGTGGTAAAAATAAAGAAAACGAATCTTGAAATAAATCCAGAATACATCAGGTTTTTTAATAGATCATTTTTCCATTTAGGATTAGATGAATCGGCTATGCAATACCTAAAATTCGATAATCCTGAGTATTTGATTTCTTTTACCCATTGTCTAAGAATTGTGTTTTGAGGAGCAGATACAACAATAAGATTTATTTCATTTTGTTCTATACATTTTATAATACAACCAACGGCTGTCCTTGTCTTTCCAGTGCCGGTTGCCATGGCAAATATACCTTTGTGGTCATTAGCAAACCATGCATCAACAGCTTTTTGTTGATTATCGAATAAGCCAAGCTTCTCGTATGGCGTTTTTTTCGTATCGCCATGATTATTATCAGAGTTCGTGATATTTTTTATAATAGCTCCGATATCATTAGGTGCTTTAATTAAAATAGATTCCTTTACTGATTCCGGAAGATCAAAGACTTGAACTTTTTTTGCCATGTTATTCCATAAGCAGTTAAATGATGATAAATCTGCCTCGAAATATTTATCCTGGCCAGGTATATCAGACATAAAGACTTTGAATTCTTCAGAATTTTGAGACCAGGCAGAACTTGTTTCATTAACTGATCCGCTGAAGGATAGCATCTTACCGTCTTTATCTTTCAAGATACCAACTTTCATATGCATGATACCTCTAGAAGATTTTAGTGAATCATTAATAGGAATCGCTATTTTAATCTCTAATCTGTTATGTGCTAAAAGCCAAAATAGGGCTTTGAGATGCTCATTTGATAAGAAATCTGTCAATTCATCAAGACTTCCTATAAGAAAGTTTTCGAAATCTTCAGATGATCCATTAATGTAACTTTCAATAATATGAATATCCTCTTCCTTTAAGCAGGGTGATGTAATTAATCTCATCTTACCATTATTTGTGATAAGTCCTGCAATACCCCTTGCAGCATAACTCAAACTGGCAGAAGTAAAGAACCCCGCAATCCTGTCATATTGTACTGCATTTGATAATGTGGGTATATAAAACTCAGTTAATATATCATCATTTGCTGATGAATAACTAGATTTTAACCTCAAATCTCTAAAGCTCATATTAGATTTTCCCAAAATCCATGTATTTAAGATCAGCATATTTTTTTGTGAGAATAGGTTGTTCTTCTTCCAGTTGATAAAAGGCTTTTACAATTGAAGGGATGGTATTTTGCTTGGAATATGCCATATGTGCTAAGCAGAATTCACGGAAAGACATTTTTTTAAAAATATGAGGTTGGTTGCACCATCTAGCTATGGCTGTATAGATTTTTCTGTAAGGCGAATTCTTATAATTCTCATAGCGCATAACATATGGCAGACATTGATATCTCATCAATATTGAGATTCTTTCAAATAGCTCACCAATATCCGATATGTCGGTTGTTTTATAAGCACATAACAAGTATAATTTAGTGGTCTTCCTGGCATATTTTTTCCAAATATTAAGCCCTTTTGTGATAGATTTTGCTTCACGTAGATCATCAAAAGCAAAAATAAAATCACCATAATATCTTGAGCTGGCTAAAGCTTTAGCCTTTTCAGTTGTCATTACTCTAATATCTAAACCTTGGCGAAACTGAAAGTACTTTTTTGTAGCTTTCAATTCATCAAAG
>Ga0209609_10001187_pt1 | contig 15192 bp, 12 predicted proteins | sample LakKivw325mmetaG_FD_184136 | JGI IMG/M metagenome (GOLD analysis project Ga0209609, IMG submission 184136) | Anoxic lake water microbial communities from Lake Kivu, Rwanda to study Microbial Dark Matter (Phase II) - Lake Kivu water 325m metaG... | ecosystem: Environmental > Aquatic > Freshwater... | reverse complement strand
CGCCCGCCGGGCAAAGTCGGGATCGGGGGCTTGGACCGTCTGGATGCTCATGCGGCTGATGCCGAACTGGATGCCGTACTTGAGGCCCGTCCCTTCGCCCGGCTCGGCCCGGGCCACGTGGCGGACCTCGCCGGTCTCCTGCCAGAGGACCCGCTCTCCGTCGAGAATGGAGAGGGATTCGAGCGGCGTGCCCTTGAGCAGGGCCGGGGCCTCGCCGTTGGCGACGAAGCTCACGCCGTTGGGGCTGATGTCCGTGATGCGGCCTCGAACCCTCCGATTGAAGGGCAGCGGCAAGGGGATCTCGATGCGGAGATCGCCGGCCGGCGTGATGCGCCGCTCGGCCCGCTTCTCCGAATAGAACATGACCCGGGGATAGAGGCAGGCCAGGCTGTGCCCGTCCGGCGAGAGGCGCGAGATCATGGTCTCGAAGTTGTAAGTCGCGTAGCCGATCTGGAAGGAGACGAAGAGGAGGTCCGACGTCTTGAACTTGACGTCGAGCTTCTCGCCGTTGAGGATGCAGCCCGCCGGGGGCTGGACCTCGGCGAACGACAGGATCTCGGGGTTGCCCGACCGGGCCGGCACGGCGGCCACTTCGACCTTGCGGGCCAGGGCCTCGCGCATGAGGGACTCGATCTTGACCGAGTCCGTGAACAGGACCATCTCGTCGGTCTTGAGGAACGGATAGCGGAGCTTGAGCTCGTCGAGATCGCGGATGGCCACGTAGTCCGACATGAATTGGAGGAGCGAGAGGCGGCTGGCGTCGTCGAGCGACAGGAATTCGACGGCCACCCCGCCCTGATCGGCGTCCTGGCGGACGATGCGGCCGTTGACGGCGTAACGGCGCCCGTCGGGGAGGAGGATGCTCAGCGGCAGGGCCGAGCCCTCCGGCGACGAGGACAGCGTTTTGACGAACATGCCGTTCTCGCTGAGATTGACCAGCTTCGCCTCTCCGAGCGGGCCGGTCTCGATGCGGATCTCCCGGGTGTCGTCGAGGGTCACCCGCATGGACGACCGCTTCTCGCGGGAGCGTTGGGCGATGAGGAAGCTGATCTTGCGGCGGAGCACGGCCGGGTCGCCCGGCTTGGCTAGGCAGCAATCGATGCGGCCGTAGCTGGCGAGGTCGATCGTCATCCCGTTCGCGGCGCTCTCCGTCAGGAGGATCTTGATGATCGCTTCGGAGTTCTTGAAGATCTCGTTGAGGAAGCGCAGAAGCTCGGTACCCTTCATCCGGGGCAGGTCCTCGTTGACCACGAGGACGTTGACCTCGGAAAGGGCCTTGATCAGGTGGATGGCTTCGACGCCGCTGGTCGTGGTATGGACCGTGTACTGGTCCCGCAACGCCCGTTGGAGCCGCTCGAGATAAGCGAGATCGTCATCGACGACCAGGACGACAGGCAGACCGCCAGCCTTGGTTTTTTCGGTCTGCTCACGGGCCATATAGAGTCCGGCCTCCCGGGGTTCCTCGAACCCCTTTTAGTCGGGTGATGGGCGCCGGGGACGGGTAAAATCTGGGCTGCCGGATCTGCCCGCCCAGCCCCAAGCCTTGTAGCAACCCATGATAATCCACACAAAATCTAGTATATAAGCTTGGGGCCTGTCAAGGGTTTCTTGGCTTGATCTCCCTGATGAGGCCTCTCGCGGCCTCGGAGTAGAGCCCGACGTCGATGCCGGCGCAGACCAGGGTGTAGCCGCTCCGCAGCGCCTGGGCCGCTCCGGCGGCCGCCGCGGAGAAGATCCCGACCGGGACCCGCGCCGCGAGGCAGGCCGAGGCGACGGTCCGGATGGCCTCGCCGACGTCGGCGTCCTGGATGCGGCCCGGCTTGCCCATGCTGGCCGATAGATCGTAGGGGCCGATGAAGACGGCATCCACGCCCCGGACCTCGAGGACGGACCCGATGGCCCGGACGCCGTCGATGTGCTCGACCTGGGCGACAACGACGGTCCGGGCATTGGCCGTCTCGACGTTCTCCTGGAAGCGGGCCCCGTAGAGGCTGTCCCGGCTGAAGCCGACGCTGCGGCAGCCCTCGGGGGGATACTTGGCCCAGCCCACCGCCCGGGCCGCCTCGTCGGCGCCGTTGACATGGGGGACGATGATCCCGGCCGCGCCCGTGTCCAGGGCCTTCTTGATCCACATCTCCCGGTTCTCGGGGATCCGGATGAGGCAGGCGCAGGGCTCGCGGACCGCCTGGACCATCCGCAGGATCTCGCCCGGCCCGAGGGCGCCATGCTCCATGTCCAGGAAGAGCCAGTCGAACCCGGCCCCCGCCGCGATCTCGGCCAGCTCCGGCGAGGGCAGGCTGACGAGCGTCCCGAGGAGCGGCTCGCCTCCGCGGAGGCGGTCGCGGAACGAGGCGCTCATCGGTGGAAGCTCTCGCCGATGAACTTCAGGCCGTCGACGATGCCGGCCAAACGGGGAGCCGGGTTCTTTTTCTTGAAGCTCAGGGACATGCCGCCGCTCGCATCGCCCTCGACCGTCGTCTCCATGTCATTCAGGCCGCGGACCGTCTCGAGGAAGTCCTTGATGCCCTTCATGTAGCCGAGGCTCGTGACGTTGTGGACGGCGAAGCAGCCGCCGACCGCGAGCTTGGGCAGCAGGGCCTCGAAGTAATAGGGGGTCCAGTTCTTGTCGGCGTCGATGAAGATGAAGTCGAAGGGCCCCGGGAGCTGGGCCGCGAGCTGGCGGGCGTCGCCGAGGCGGGCGTCGATGAGCCCGTCGAGCCCGGCCGCTTTGAAGTTCCGGACGGCGGCGAGGTGGCGGAACTCCTCGATCTCGACGGTGACGAGCGAGCCGCCCGTTTTGCTCAAGGCCCAGGCCTCCCAGATCCCCGAGTGCCCGGTCGACGTGCCGATCTCCAGGGCCCGGGTGTAGCCTTTCTTGAGGATGGTGTCGTAAAGGAGCCTGCCGGTCCCCTCGGTGACGTTCTCTTCGCGCCAGCGGCCCTTCTGGGAGTCGAGGAACTGCTGGACGCGCTCGTCGAGCGACTGGGCCGGCGGAGCGGCTTGGCCGAACGCGAGCGAAGCGGCGCAGAGGGCCAGAAGAATAAAACCGGCGGTCCTTTTCATCCCGGCCTGCCTGATGGCATGATAAGGGAGCCCCGCCGGGATGTCAAACCGGGAGCGGGCCCCCGGTCGACGGGACAAAAAAAGGGCCGATCCCGATGGGACCGGCCCTTGTCGATCGTGGGGACGGCGGCTATTTCTTCGCCATAGCCTCCTTGATCTGCTTGACCAGGTTCTCGTACTGCTGGGTCGGGAAGCCTTCATACTTGGCCGCGATGGGCTTGACCAGTTCGACGGCCTTTTCGGCGGCCTGGAGGGCTTCGTCGTAGCTTTTCATCTTGAACAGGATCTGGGCCAGGGTGAATTCGTTGTAATAGTCCGGGGCCAGCTCGACCGAGCGGCGCGCCGCCGCGAGGGCGTCGTCGAGGTTGGCGCTCTGGCGGTCCCAGAAGCCGGCATAGCTGACCAGGGTGTTCGCGTCGCTCCAGTTCTTCTTGGCGAAAGCGGGGCCGTAGAGGGACAGGGCCTTATCGGCCTCTTTGAGCCGCGCATAGATGCCGGCGACCTGGCTCAAATAGTAGGAGGGGACCTCTTTCCTGGCGCCGATCGCGGCGGCCGCGATATCGGCCGTCTCTTCGACGCTGTCGAGGTTCTTCTCCTGGTCGAGCCAGAAGTTCGCGTAGCCCGTCAGGGCAAAGACGGCAGAGGAGACGTAATTATCGATGAAGTCCTTGCCGTATTCCTCGTCGGCCTTTGTGGCGTTGTCCTTGAGCATGTAGAGCGAGGCCAGGCCTTCTTGGAGCTGCGGATTCTCCGGAGAGCCGATCGCCTCTTTGAGCTTTTCGGCCAGCTCGATGCCCTTGTCGACCGGGTCCTTGTCTTTGACGATGCGTTGGATGTAGGTCAACACGGCGTCCTTTTCTTCGGGGAACTTGGCCGTATACTCCTCGAAGAACTTGGCCGCGTCATCCTTCGACGCCATCTGGCCGTAATAGTAGCCGAGATAAGAGTAGGCGTTCTTGAGGAGCTTGCTCGTCGGATGGTTCTTGATGAACGTCCGGAGAGGCGCCGGGTCGGGTTTCTGGCTGAAGGCCGTCTCTTGCGCTAAGGCGAACTCGGCCGCCTCGACGTAGGGGATCATGGCCTTGGTGTTCTCGTCGTAATAGGAAGCGGTCCGGCCGCCGAGGTCCATGGTCAGGATCTTCTTGTAGAGCTCGGTGCTCTTGGCCGTTAGCGTGTCAGAGTAGCGGGAGGCGCACTTCTTGGCCAGCTTGAAGACGACCTCGACGTTGGTCGGGTCCTTGGTGTAGCGGGCCGTGAGATCGCCGTAGGTGTCGACGCCGGCCAGCGACTTCTTGACCTGCTCCAGGAACTTGTCGGCCGGCGGGCCGTAGCCGACGATCCAGTCGACCTCGTTGCCGTTCTTGTCGACGAAGAGCTCGGTCGGCGTGGCGTTGATCTTGAAGCGCTCGTAGATCGAGTCCCCGATCTTGTCGCCGCGGGAGGCCCGATAGAGGATGACGTTCTTGTTGAGGAAATCGGCGTACTTGGGATTGTTGTAGAACTGCTGGACCAGCAGTTTGCAGCCCCCTCAGCCACTCGAGAAAAAGTCGACGAGGATGAGCTTGTTCTCTTTCTTGGCCTTGGCCAGCGCCTCGTCGAAGGGTCCGGTGAGGACCGTGGCCGTCTGGGCGACGGCGAACGTGGCGACGAGGAGGAGACCGGCGATGGCGGTGAGCTTCTTCATGCGGTCCTCCTTAGGAGATCCGGTCCGCCCCAGGATACCTTATCGGCCGCCGAAATGCAAAAAAAAAGGCCGGTCCTTGAAGGAGCCGGCCCCGAAGATCGAACCGGAAGGGCTTACTTCTTGGCCATGGCCTCCTTGATCTGCTTCACGAGGTTCTCGTACTGCTGCGTCGGGAAGCCTTCGTACTTCGCGGCGATGGGCTTGACGAGCTCGACGGCCTTCTCGGCGGCCTTGAGGGCCTCGTCGTAGCTCTTCATCTTGAACAAGACCTGGGCCAGGGTGAAGGTGTTAGAATAGTCGGGCTTGAGCTCGACCGAGCGGCGGACCGCTTCAACGGCGCTGCCCAGGTTCGCTTCCTGACGGTTCCAGAAGCCCGCGTAGCTCGCCAGCACGTCCCCGTCGCTCCAGTTCTTCCCGGCGAAGGCGGGTCCATAAAGCGCCAGGGCCTTGTCGGTCTTCTTGAGCCGGGCATAGATCCCGGCCACCTGGCCGAGGTAATAGGACGGGGTTTCTTTCCACGCGCCCAGGGCCGCGGCGACCAAGTCGGCCGTCTCTTCGACGCTGTCGAGGTTCTTCTCCTGGTCGAGCCAGAAGTTCGCGTAGCCGGTCAGGTCCTTGACCGCGACCGCGAGGTAAAGGTCGACGAAGTCCTTGCCATACTCCTCGTCGGCCCTGGCCGGGTCGTTCTTGAGCACATAGAGGGAGGCCAGGTCTTCCTGGTATTGAGCCTTCCGGGGATATCCTGCTTTTTCCTGGAGCTTTTCCGCGAGCTCGAGGCCCTTGTCGACCGGATCCTTGTCCTTGATGATCCGCTGCACGTAGGACTCGACGGCCCGGTCCTCGTCCGGGAACTTGGCCGTATACTCCTCGAAGAACCTGGCCGCGTCCTCCTTGGAGGCCATCTGGCCGTAATAGTCGCTGAGGGAGGAGTAGGCGTTCTTGAGCATCGGGCTCGTCGGATGGTTCTTGATGAAGGCCTGGAGGGGTGCCGGATCGGGTTTCCCGCCGGCGAAGGCTGCCGACTCGGCGAGAGTGAATTCGGCCGATTCGACGTAAGAGATCGTGGTCTTGCAGTTTTCGTCGTAGTAAGAGGCGGTCCGGCCGCCGAGGTCCATGGTCAGGATCTTCTGGTAGAGCTCTTTGCTCTTCGCCTCGAGCTCGGGTTTGTAGCGGCTGGCGCATTTCTTAGCCAGCTTGAAGACGACCTCGATGTTGTTCGGATCCTTGGCATAGCGGGCCGCGAGATCCCCGTAGGTGTCGACGCCCGCCAGGGACTTCTTGACCTGCTCCAGGAACTTGTCGGCCGGCGGCCCGTAGCCGACGATCCAGTCGACCTCGTTGCCGTTCTTGTCGACGAAGAGCTCGGTCGGGGTGGCATTGATCTTGTACTTCTCGTAGACCGCGTCGCCGATCTTGTCGCCGGCGGTGGCCCGATAGAGGATGACGTTCTTGTTGAGGAAATCGGCGTACTTGGGATTGTTGTAAAACTGCTGGACCAGCAGTTTACAGAATCCTCAGCCACTCGAGTAGAAATCGATGAGGACGAGCTTGTTCTCTTTCTTGGCCTTGGCCAGCGCCTCGTCGAGGTGTCCGTTGAGGACCGTGGCTGTCTGGGCGGCGGCGAACGTGGCGACGAGGAGGAGACCGGCGATGGCGGTGAGTTTCTTCATGCGGTCCTCCTTGAAGAACCTTGTCCGGGGAAGGATACGGTAAATCCTACGCCGTGACAAGCCGAAAGGCTGCGGCCGCACGTCAGTAGCCGGGGCCCCCGGCGCCGGCCTTGCCCTTGAAGACGCGGAAGGCGTAGATCGTATAGCCAATGACGAGCGGCATGCCGATCGCGGCGATGATCAGCATCGCCTTGAGCGTCAGGGCGCTCGAAGACGCGTTCGTGATCGTCAGGCTCGCGGCCGGGCCGGTGGCCCGGACGAGGTTCGGGTACTGGATGGAGGCGACGAGACCCCAGAGAGCCAGGAACACGGCCGAGGAAAAGACGAAGGCCCGGCCGTCCCGGCCCTTCCGGAGCGACGTGGCGACGAGAACGAGAGAGAGGACGACAAGGCCGGCGAAGATCCAGGCCGGGAGGCTCTTGAGGGCCGCCGGCAGATAGAGCCGGACCATGACGAACGAAAGAGCGAAGGCGGCGGCGAACACGGGGACCAGCCTGAGGGCGGCCTTCTGCGCCCTTTGCCTCAGCGCGCCTTCGGTCTTGAGCGCGGCGTAGGCGGCGCCGTGGAGGAGGAAGGCGCAGAGCCCCAGGATCCCGAAGACGAGGGGCAGCGGGCGGAGGAGCGTGAAGAATGTGCCGGTGAAATCCCCCTTGGCATCGAGCGGCACGCCGACGACCACGTTCCCCAGGGCGACGCCGAAGAGCAGGGCCGGGAGGGCGCTGCCGCCGACGAAGGCCGCCTCCCAGAGGCCCTTTCGGTCCGTGTCGTGGGCCCGGAATTCGAGCGAGACGGCCCTGAGGATGAGCGAAAAGAGGACGAGCATCAAGGCCAGGTAGAATCCGCTGAAGACCGTCGCGTAGGCCATGGGGAAGGCCGCGAACAGCGCCCCGCCCCCCGCGAGAAGCCAGACCTCGTTACCGTCCCAGACCGGGCCGACCGCGCCGATGAGAGCGCTCTTTTCCTCATCGGTCTTGGCCAGGAAGGGAAAAAGCGCGGCGACGCCGAGGTCGAACCCGTCGAGGATCGAGTAGCCGGCGAGGAGGACGCCGATGAGAATGAACCAGGCGTGGCGGAGGAGGTCCCAGGCGCTCATGTCCGGTCTCCTTCCGGTCCCTGGACAAGCGGATGTCCGGGCCCGCTCCGGACCGTTCTCAGGATGACGGTGAGGCCCGCCACGGCGATGAGCGCGTAGATCGCGGTGAAGACGATGATCGAGAAGAGGATGTTCCCGGCCGGAACGGCCCCGGAGACGGCCGCGGACGTCCGGAGGAGTCTGAAGACCGCCCAGGGCTGGCGGCCGACCTCGGCCGCGACCCAGCCGGCCTCGTTCGCGAGATAGGGAAGCGGTACGGCGACGATCAGGAGCTTGAGGAAGCGGCGGCTCGTCAGGAGCTTCTTCCGCCGGACGAGCCGGAGGCCGGCGAGGCCCATCCCGATGAAGATGAGCCCGAAGAGGATCATCAGGTGATAGCCGGCGAAGGGCACCAAGACCGGCGGACGCTCCTCCTTCGGGAACCCGTCGAGGCCGGCGACGCGGGCGTTCGGTTTGAGCTGCGTGAGCAGGCTCAACATCTTCGGGACGCGGACGGCGAGGAGCGTTTGCTCGTTCTTCTCGTCGGGGATGCCGAAGACCGTGAACGGCGCGCCGTCCATGGTCCGCCAAAGCGCCTCGTAGGCGGCCATCTTCTCCGGCTGGGTCCGCCAGACCTGCATGGAATGGGCGTGCCCGGAGCCGAGCTGGAGGACGGCGGCGGCGGCGAAGACGATGAGCGCCGGTTTCATCAGCCGCGCCGCCGGGGCCTCGTCCCGCGAGCGGCCCTTGAGGATCAGCCAGGCGGCGACGGCCATGGCCGCCAGGGCGCCGGTCATCCAGCCGCCCAGGATCGTGTGGCTGAAGCGAATGACGGTCGAGGGATTGAAAGCTGCCCCCCAGAAGCTTTCCAGTACCGCCCGGCCGCCTTCGAACCGGAAGCCGGCCGGCGTCTGCATCCAGGAGTTGGCGATGATGATCCACAGCCCCGAAAGATGGGAGCCGAGGAAGACGAGAAAGGCCGAGAGCGCATAGGTCCGCTCCGAAACCCGGTTTCTGCCGAAGACGAGGATGCCGAGAAAGACCGATTCGAGAAAGAAGGAGAACACGGCTTCGGCCGCGAGAGGCGCGCCGAAGATGTCGCCGACCGTCCGCGCGTAGGCCGCCCAGTTGTTGCCGAAGGCGAATTCGAGGGCGATGCCCGTGGCCACGCCCATGACGAAGACGGTGCCCAGGATCCTGACCAGGTAGATCGAAAGCCGCTTATACGCCTCGTCCCGTGTCTTGAGATAGAGCGCTTCGACGATGACCACGAGGAGCGACAGGCCGAGCGTCGTCGGCGGGAAGAGAAAGTGGAACCCGGCCGTGAGGCCGAATTGCAGCCGGGCGAGGAATACGGCGTTCATGGCCTCCCTCCTTGTCGAGTCCCTTATAGTCCAGCCCCCGGGGCCTGTCAACGGACGGGAATTGCCCTCGCCGGCGCGCCGTGGTACTATTCCCTCTTGCCTGGGGCGGCATGATCATGTCAACAGAAAACGGCGACGCCACGGCCATCGATCTCGTCCAGAAGGAAAAGAAACAGGTCGCGGCGAATTCCGTCTTTGCCGCCCTCGGCCTGACCGGCATGAAGCTCACGGTCGGTCTCCTGAGCGGATCGCTGGGCATCCTGGCCGAGGCCGCCCACTCGGGCCTCGACCTCGTCGCGGCCTTCGTCACCTTTCTCGCCGTCCGCGTCTCGGACCGCCCGGCCGACGACTCCCACACCTACGGCCACGGCAAGATCGAGAACTTCTCGGCCCTGGTCGAGACGGTGCTGCTCTTCCTGACCTGCGCCTGGATCATCTACGAGGCCGTCATGCGGATCTTCATCCGCCATATCAAAGTTGATCCGAGTCTGTGGACCTTCCTCGTGGTTATCGTCTCGATCGCCGTCGATATCAGCCGCTCGCGGATGCTCTACCGGGCGGCGCGCAAGCATCAGAGCCAGGCCCTCGAGGCCGATGCCCTGCACTTCTCGACCGACATTTGGAGCTCGGCCGTCGTCCTGGGCGGCCTCATCCTGGTCTGGCTCGGGCGGCACCTTCTCCCCGGCCGGAGCCCCCTCCTCGACAAGGCCGATGCCCTGGCCGCCCTCGGCGTCGCCTTCATCGTCCTCTTCGTCAGCTACAGGCTCGGCAAGCGCACCATCGATGTCCTCCTCGACACGGCCCCCGAGGGGCTCAAGGACCGGATCGTGGCCGCGGCGGACGAGGTCGAGGGCGTTATCCATGCCGGCCAGGTCCGCCTACGCCGCTCCGGGGCCCGGATCTTCGTCGACATGACCATCGAGGTCGACCGGAACCTCTCCTTCGAGCGCACCCACGCCATCTCCGAGGACGTCGAGGCCCGCATCCAGGCCCTTGCCCCCGGGGCGGACGTCGTCATCCATACCGACCCCCGCGAGACGGAACGGGAGAACATGGCCCGGCGCATCCGGACGATCGCCGAGCGGAACCAGGTCCCCGTCCATAACATCAGCATTCACGAGGACCACGGCGAGGTCCACGTCGACCTCCATCTCGAGGTCGACGATCACCTCCTCCTGCACCAGGCCCACGACCTGGCCAGCCACATCGAGCGCGACCTCCGCGCCGAGATCCCGTCCATCGCCCGGGTCAACACCCATATCGAATCGCGGGGCACCGGCGTCGGCAGCGGCCGCGACGTCACGGCCCAGGAACCCGCCCTCGTCGCTTTGATCAAGCGGACCGCCGACGGCATCGTCGGGCGCGACTGCTGCCACAGCATCCTCGTCCGGCGCCAGGACGACCGGCTCTCCATCTCGCTCCATTGCGCCTTTGACCCGAACCTGCCCGTCATCGAGGCCCACCGCCTTTCGTCGCGGATCGAGGAGGCGCTGAAGAAGGACGTGGCCGAGATCGAGCAGGTCCTGGTCCACACCGAGCCCGAGGCCGCGGGCTGATGGCTCCCGACAAGACCCCGATGACCCCGGCCGTGCGCGCCCTCCGGCAGGCCGGCGTCGAATTCACGGAACACCCCTATCCCTACGTCGAGCACGGCGGCACGGCCTCCTTCGCCCGAGAAGCCGGTGTCGACGAGCACACGGTCGTCAAAACGCTCGTCCTGGAGGACGACGGGAAGAAGCCTTTTGTCGTCCTGATGCACGGCGACCGCGAGGTCTCGACCAAAGAGATGGCCCGGACGCTCGGCGTCAAGTCCGTGCATCCGTGCGCCCCCGAGACGGCCGAGCGCCATTCAGGCTACATGGTCGGCGGGACGTCGCCGTTCGGGCTGCGCAAACCCCTGCCCGTCTATGTCGAGGCGACCGTCCTGGACCTGCCGAAGATCTACATCAACGGCGGCAAGCGAGGGTTCATCGTCGGCATCTCTCCGCAAGATCTCGCCCGGGCCCTCAAGCCGGTCCCGGTCCGAGTCGCGATCCCCTGATCTGCTGCGATCGGCCGCCGAGGGGTCTCGGGGATCATCTCTTTATGCTCCCTCCGATGATCCCCCTCGGCCCCTTCTTCGGCGGCCTTGTCCAGGAGCCTTCCACGATCTTTCGTGTTGACGCTCAGACGTGAAGTTGGCCGGAAATGATCGTGACGGCGCGGCCGGCGATCTTGACGCGATCGCCGGCGAGGCGGAGGTGGAGGACGCCGCCGCGGGCCGAGGCCTGGAAGGCCGTGAAAGAGGTCTTGCCGAGGCGCCGGGCCCAAAAAGGCACGAGGACGGTGTGCGACGACCCGGTGACGGGATCCTCATTGACGCCGACCGCCGGGGCGAAGAACCGGGAGACGAAGTCGTAGCGGGCATCGGACGACCGGCTGGTGACGATGACGCCCCGCGCCGGCAGGGAGCGGAGGACGGCGAAGTCCGGCTCGACGCCGCGGACGGCCTTTTCGTCGGCCGCCTCGAAGAGGATGTCCTCCGCGCTCATGCCGATCGAGACCGGCTTGAGGCCCAGGGCCCCGACGACGTCGTCGGCCCAGGCCGGCGGTTGCGGCAGGGGAGGCCGGGCCGGGAAATCGAGCTCGACGAGGCCGCCGTCGCGGCGCGCCGTGAGGAGGCCGCTCAGCGTCTGGAACCGCGCTTCCTCGTCCCGGGCGAGAAGGCCGGCCTCCCAAAGGATGTGGGCCGTGGCCAGGGTCGCGTGGCCGCAGAGCCTGACCTCGCATTTCGGCGTGAACCAGCGCAGGCGGAAGCCGTCGCCTTCGCGAAGAGGGAAGGCCGTCTCCGCCAGGTTCATCTCCGCGGCCACGCGCTGCATCCAGGCCGGGTCCTTCGGCCCCGGGAGGAGACAGACCCCCGCGGGATTGCCCTTGAACGGCTCCTCGGTGAAGGCGTCGACCTGGTAGATGGGGATGGCCATGATGTCCTCCTGCGCCGGGATCCGTGCCAGGATATCACATTTGCCAACCGGACCTCATCTCTCATATCATGGCCTAAGGAGCTCCGCATGAACGAGGCCGGCCACCCTTCGATCTACGATTTCCCCGAGCTGTATGATCTCCTCTTCGACCAGCTCGATTTCGACCTCCCGTATTGGCTCGGAAAGGCCCGGGCGGCCGCGGGGCCGGTCCTCGAGGTCGGCTGCGGCTCGGGCCGCATCCTCCTCCCGGTCGCCAAGGCCGGCGTCGACATCGAGGGGCTTGACGCCAGTCGGGCCATGATCCGGCGGCTCAAGGCCAAGGCCGCGGCGGCCGGCCTCCCCGTCCGGGCGAAGACGGCCGACATGCGCGATTTCTCGATGGGCCGCCGCTATGCTCTCGTCTTTTGCGCGTTCAACGGCTTCGCCCACTGCGAGACCGTTGCCGACCAGATCGCCTGCCTGCGAGCCTGCCATCGCCATCTCATGCCGGGCGGCGCTCTCGCCGTTCACATGACCTATCCCGGACCGGCCTATTGGCTCGAGCCCGAAGGCCGGCCCGTCCGCGAGCTCGAAACGCCTCTTCCGGGTGGGGGCAAGCTCGAGCTGTGGGACGATCGCCGGAAAGATCCCGTCGCTCAGAAGCAGGAGTCGACGATGGAGATCCGGGAATTCGACGGCGCGGGGGGCAAGGTCGAGGCCCGGACGTTCCACACGGTCCAGCGCTGGGTCTATCGGTTCGAGCTCGAGCTCCTGTTCGCCGCGGCCGGCTTCGCCCGCTGGGAATTCTACGGGGGGTTCGATGGGCAGCCCCTCCGGTCGCCCGAAGACCAGATGGTCGCCTGGGCGTTCCGGGGCGACGGCCAAGGAGGCGCCGATGAATAAGCGCCGCGGGAGGTGGATCGCGTTGGGGCTCGTTGCGGCGGCCCTGGCCGCCTGCCAGACCAACTCGGCGCCGGAGCCCGGACTCGACGCGACCGTCAAGGTCAGCGGCGCCTCGGTCCTGCGGGCGGTCTCTCCCGGCCTTGTCTTCGGGGCCAATTTCGGGGCCTGGGTCTCCGAGGCCAAGCTCGGCACGGCGGCCCGGGACCTGATCCTGGCTTTGCGCCCCTCGGTCGGCCGCTTCCCGGGCGGGAACATGGCCAACAACTATTGCTGGGTGACGCAGAAGGTCAGCGGCAACGACCACCTGGTCTGGGAGGACTGGAGCTGGGGGACCGACGTCCGCGGATATCTGGCGTTCCTGAAGACGATCGGGTCCGTGCCCATGTTCTCGCTCAATCCCTTTGATCACGCCATCGACGGCGAGCCGCATTCGGCGGTCTCCGAAGCCGGCGCCCTGGCCCGGCTCTTCGTCACCGAGGGGTTCACGGGCGCTTTCTACGAGGTCGGCAACGAGAACGACGGCTCGTGGAACCCCATGCTCAGCATCAACGATTACACGGACCGGTTCATTCTCCTCGCCCGCGCCGTCAAGACCGCCGATCCGGCCGCCCGGACCATGGGGCCCGTCGTCTCGTCCTACAGCATGGCCTGGATCCGCGGCTTCCTCGACCGGCTCGCCGCGCTCGGCGCCACGGACCTCCTGGACTGGATCAGCTATCACCATTACGGCGGTTGGATCTCGAACAGCAACTCGAACGGCATCGACCTCGACGATCCTCAAGGCCTCGCCGACGAGCTCGTCACCATCCGCAACGAGCTTGACGGCCGCGGCCTGGCCAGGGTCAAGATCGCGGTGAACGAGCTGAACGCCGCCATCTGGGACACCGGCTGCACCCGGGACCAGTTTACGATCAAGCAGGGGCTGTGGCTCGCCGACGCGCTCGGCGTCGCGATGGACGCGGCCGACGCGGCCAACGTGTGGATCCATCTTCACCCGGGGACGGACCCTCACGCCCTGATCGACAGCGAAGCCAGCCCGCCGGCGCCGACGAAGAACTATTGGCCCGTCGCCCTGGCGGCGCAGGCCCTTTCGGCCGCGGATCCGAGGGTCGCCGTCGAGGTCCTGTCCGTCGACGTCGATCTCGCCTCCTCGGCTTTGACGGCTTACGCCGCGAGAAAAGCCGGCGCGGGACTGGGGATCCTGCTCGTCAACAAGACCGATCGGGCCCTGGCGGTCGAGGTCGATCTCCCGTCCATCCCCCGGAACGCCAGCGGCCGGGTCATCGGGGCGGCCGAATACGACGCCGGATCGGGGCCCGCCGTCCTGACCGTCGCCATCGAATCGCAGCGGCTGACCCTGACCCTGCCGGCGATGTCCGTCACCGGTCTCGACGTCCGTTAACCGAGGAATATCTTGGCAGAGTGCTTTACTTCTTTTCCTCGGCCTTTTTTTCGGCTTCCGTCTTGTACAGGGCGTTGATGTCGCGCTTGCCGCGCTCGAGATAGGGCACGCCCCGGGTCATCCACTCCGGCGCCGGCTTGCCGAGCAGGAAGTGGTCGAAGAACTCGTCGAGGTGGACGGTCCAGTATTTCTGGTTCTCCCGTTCGCGCAGGCCGTGCTTCTCGCCGTTGAAGTTGAACATGTAGGCCTCTTTACCGAGGCGGCGAAGGGCCGAGAAGAACTCGATCCCCTGGTACCAGGGCACGGCGTCGTCCTCGTCGTTGTGGATGGTCAGGTAGGGCGTCCGGACCCGCTCGGCCCAGAAGAGGGCCGAGTTCTCGAGGTACTGCAGGGCCCGGCCCCAGAGCGGGGCGCCGATGCGGCTCTGCGTCTTCTCGTATTGGAAGGCGCGGGACATGCCCGTGCCCCAGCGGATGCCGCCGTAGGCGCTGGTCATGTTGACGACCGAGGCGCCGGCCTCGACCGCCGCGAACAGGTTCGTCTGGGTGATCATGTAACTGATCTCGTAGCCGCCCCAGCTGTGGCCCTGGATGCCGATCCGCTTGGGATCGATGAAGCCCATGGCCAGGACCTTTTCGACGGCCGGGATGACGCACTTGAGGGAGCTTGGGCCCGGGTAGCCGACCTCGTAGACGATGTCCGGCGAGAGCAGGACGTAGCCGTTGCTCGCGTAGCGGGTGAAGTTGATGTTCGTCCCGGGAGAAGGCGGATAGTAGCGGTTCAGGCCCACGGCCTCGGTCTCGTAGATGTAGACCATGAGCGGGTACTTTTTCGCGGGATCGAAATCCTCGGGCTTGATCAGGACGGCGGGAAGGACCCGGCCGTCGCCGTTCGTGTAGTCGATGAGCTCGGCCTTGCCCCAGTTGTATTCGGCCTGCTGAGGGTTGGCGTCGCTGACCTTGCGGGCCGCGCCGAAGTCGGGGCCGCTCACCCAGAGGTTGGGGAACTCGTCGAAGCGCTGCTCGGTGTGGACGAAGACGTCGGCGTTCTTGGCCTTGCGCAGGCCCAGGAGCTGCTTGTCGAGCATGACGA